>ENA-ORPF01000140-ORPF01000140.1-human-gut-metagenome-genome-assembly--contig:-NODE-140-length-74361-cov-4.535112_pt1 | contig 74361 bp, 72 predicted proteins | sample MGYA00242140_ERZ509070 | MGnify/ENA primary metagenome ERZ509070 (study PRJEB26280, sample SAMEA2338713) | human gut metagenome | biome: human gut; feature: human-associated habitat; material: faeces... | reverse complement strand
CCAGAAAAGTAAAAGGTGCAGATATTGCAGTAAAGATGATAAAAAATGCAGACAAAGTATCTAACTTTTGTTGTGACGTCATAGGGGATATTTGTGGTGTAGTATCAGGTGCTGCTTCTACTAGTATTTCTCTGATTATTGCTAGTCAACTAAATACAAATACTTTTTTTACAAGCTTAATTGTTGCAGCAATTGTTGCATCATTAACGATAGGTGGAAAAGCCTTAGGAAAAACAATAGCGATAAATAAAAGTAATATTATTATATATGAAACATCAAAAATATTTTCTCACATCTATAAACCAAAAAAGCAATTGAAAAAGAAAAATAGATAGAGTATACTTATAGTAGATAGAATAGGAGGGATGTATGAAAGAAGAGTTATTAATCATTGCAATCCTTCCTGTTATTTTATTAGGAATCTATATTTATAAAAAAGATAGGCACAAAGAACCTACCTATTTATTAGTAAAATTATTCTTTGCAGGAATTGTATCTTGTTTTTTAGTACTAGCATTAACAGATATCTTAGTAATACTTTTACCATTTTTAAAAAATGATGTTCAGACGATGAATTTTATCGAATTTTGTATATATGTCTTTATATCAATTGCTTTTTTAGAAGAATTATGCAAATGGTTAATGACATATTATATTGGTTATTTAGATAAAGAATTTGATGAAGTATACGATATTGTGGTATATGCCGTCTTTGTAGCATTAGGCTTTGCTGCATTTGAAAATATTTTATATGTATTTGGTATAGGAAGTATCCAAGTAGGAATTATGAGAGGATTACTAGCAATACCTGGACATGTATGTTATGGTATCGCTATGGGATACTACTTAAGCTTAGCTAGATACCACGAAAAATATGGATCACCAAAAAAAGCAAAGATGAACAAAATAAAAAGTATTGTTATACCAACAATATATCATGGAATATATGACTATTGTTGCTTTAGCGCATCAGGAATGATACTTATAGTCTTTGTAGCCTTTATTATATTCTTATATTCCATCTCTTTAAAGAAAGTAAAAATAGCAGCTCAGGAAGCAACGAATTTAGGAACTACGAAAAATAGATTCTGTCCACGATGTGGAAGACAAGTAACAGGAAATTACTGTCCAAATTGTGGATTAAAACAAGAATAAAAAAAACGGACAATCAATCCGTTTTTTTTTATCTATATTTATAATGCCTAGCTTTTTCCATAGAAATATTTAAAATAATACCCACAATAATCATATAAGAAAGTAAACTAGAACCACCATAAGAAATAAATGGAAGAGTAATACCTGTAATAGGTAATAATCCAACCGTCATACCAATATTTTGAACCTGTTGAAATAATAACATTCCAAGTATTCCAGCTAAAATATATTTATCAGTATCTACTAATTTTCTCTTAGCAAGTAAAATAATATTAGTATCAAAATAAATAATAACACCAAGTAGAAAGATAACACCAAGAAGTCCAAAATTAGAAGCATAGACCGCAAAAATAAAATCTGTAGAAGACTCTGGAAAATAAATTGGAGTATGATTAAACCCATGTCCAAACAATCCTGCAGAACCAATCGCTGCTAATGCATTTTCTAATTGTAGTCCTGTACCACTTTGCCAATTAAAAATACGTTCAAATCGGTAAAATAAATCAGTACCAAATAAATCAATAAATAAATTCTGTTGTAAAAAGAATAGACCAAATATAAACGCTAACAGAGCAAGTACAATTCCACCAGCAATCACAAACCATCGTATTCGAATACCCGAAACAAACATCATACAAAAATAGATAATGAAATAAATAATAACAGCCCCAGTATCAGGTTGTAAAAAAGTTAAAATAGAAGGAATCAAAACAATTCCTAAAGTTTTTAAAATAAAAATAAATTCTTGCTTTAAAGTAGGATTTTTATAATCACTCCGAAAGTTATGAATCATCGTAGCTAACATCAACATAATAAAAATTTTCATAAATTCACTAGGTTGAATACTACCAATACCAGGAATTGTAAACCAACATTTACTATTATTAACAGGATCAGCAAATAATAAAAGTCCCAGCAATAAAATATTTCCAAAAACATAGAGAAAAACAGTATGCCGATATAAATACTCATTTTTCATATGAATTAAAAAAGCAACTAAAAGTGCACCAATACAATACCATAAAGCTTGTTTTAACGCTAAGTTTCCCTGATCGCTAGACGTATATGTTAAAGCACTATATATAGTAATAATACTGATAATTGCCATAATACAAATAGGAATTAATATTTTTTTGTTTAATCTTTTTACCGTCATAATAATCTCCTCGCTATATATTATACCAAAAATGTGCAAATTTTATATCTAAAAAACATAAAATATCACGAAGGAGAGATATTTTATGAAAAAATTACCAGAACTTTACAAAAATACAAACTGTAAACCAAAAGATAATAATAGACAAGTATATTATCCTACAGAGAAACCACAACAAAATAAAAACAAGGTAGAAGATGAATTAACACATATTTTTGAAACTTTAGGGTATTCTTATAATATTCCAGTAAAAATAATAACGAAAGATAAAGTATATCATACAAGTTTAGTTACCAAAACAAAAGAAAATGTACTGACAATTGACAACGAAATAATAGCCATTAAAGATATAATAGACATAATCAGACTTTAACCATTTACTTTTGTAACTTTTATAGGTACAATAATAGTAATGGAGGAAAATATGAAGAAAAGTTATATTATTATTGGTGTAATAGTTGTAATTATTCTTGCAATTATTATGATATTTGTAAGTAGCTATAATGGTTTAGTTACATTAGAAGAAAGCGTAGATAATAAATACGCTGATGTTGAAGTACAACTAGAAAGAAGAGCAGATCTTGTACCTAATTTAGTAAATACGGTAAAAGGATATGCAGATCACGAAGATGAGGCAATTGAAAAAGTTACTACAGCAAGAGAAAATTTAGTTAATGCGAAAGGAATAGAAGAACAAGCAGAAGCAAATAATGAATTAACTGGAGCATTAAATGACTTAATGGTAATCGTAGAAAATTATCCAGATTTAAAAGCTAGTCAAAATTTTATTAATTTACAAGATGAGTTAGCAGGAACAGAAAATAGAATATCAACAGCTAGGCGAGATTATAATGCTGCTGTAAAAGAATACAATGCAAAAATCAAAAAAATTCCTACTAATATTATTGCATCTATAAGTGGCTTCGAAGAAAAAGAATATTTTGAAGCTGACGACAGTAAAAAAGAAGTACCAGAAGTAGATTTTAGTGAATAGAAGAATACCAATTCTTCTTTTTTAAAATAGGAATGAATATGCAAAAAAAAATAAAAGCAATAATATTAAGTTGTATTACACTGGTATTCTTTTTAGTACCAATCCATGCCAATGCATTAGTAGAACCAACCAAAGAATTTTACGTAAATGATTATGCTGATATTTTATCTGAGGAAACAGAACAATACATCTTGGAAAAGTCAGTTGCCTTAGAACAAGAAACAACTGTTCAAATTGTAGTAGTAACAGTCCCCGATTTAGAAGGCGAAAGTTTAGAAGAATATGCAACAGGTTTATTCAGAGAATTTGGAATAGGGGATAAAGATAAAAATAATGGTTTGTTATTACTTCTAGCAAAAGAAGAAAGACAATTTAGAGTAGAAGTAGGATATGGACTAGAAGGAATGTTACCAGATGGATTAACAGGAAGATATCAAGATGAATATATTATTCCATATTTAAAAGATGATAAATGGAATAAAGGAATTAAAAATGGTTATGATGCATTCTATAAAAAAATTGCAGAAAACTATAATTTAGATGTAAGTGATATTAACATAACAAACCCTTCTCAATCTCAAGAAGTAGATCCAGCAGCGATATTCTGCATGTTTGGATTTACATTATTAGGAATTTTCTGGGGATGCCTACTAATGATAAAAAGAAGGACTTATCGCATAAATAGTGCAATGAAATTTGGAATGATTTTTTTAGGAATTCTAAATATTTTATTAATTGGTTACTCTATTCTTAAAATTCCTGAGATTTTATCAACAGGAATTGGAATTGAAGTTGTTTTAGCAATATTGGGCCAATGTGGAATCAATGGAATATTCTTCTATGGAGGTGGAGGAGGATTTTCCGGCGGTGGTTTTTCTGGGGGAGGTTTCTCAGGAGGCGGAGGATCATCCGGCGGTGGAGGAAGTTCTCGAGGATTTTAAAAAGACAGGAAGTTATCCTGTCTTTTTTATTTAGCATAAATCAATAAATGTATCTGGAAGACAACGAAGAGCTCCAACACAATCTAAGTTAATAGTGAAAAACTCTGAAGTGCCAAGATAACGATTCGTTGTTGGATCTAAATAAAGAATTCGACATGTACAGCAGCAATCATCAATAGCTTCAATTCTAAATACATCAGATGTTGAAGTTTGATTATTAATAGTATAAGAAAAAGTCCAAGGAGTACCAGTACAACAATTATATAACATAATAGGACGAGTGTTATAGCAGATAGTGTTGCAAATAGGACCTAAATAAGGCTTATCACAACCACTATAATGTTCATTATCATAATCTTGTCTTTGTAACAATAAAATTTTCTTTAAGATATCCGCAAGACAACCACAATCTTTTTTTACATCTCCGCAACTCATATCATCTCCTCCTTTCTATATACAAGTGATAGAAGTATCAGGAAAAGAGCGTATAACACAAAAACAACCAGGGGAAATCGAAACAAATTCTCCAGTAGCAGAAAAATTAGGATTAGTACCAGAAAGAGCTTGCAATAAAACACAATTTTTAGAAACTTTTTCTACACGAAAAACTTGATAAGTATTTAACATAAAAATACTACCATCACGTTTATATAGTGAAATAGGACGTGTATTATAATATATAGGATTACAATCTGGTCCCAAATAAGGCTTATCACAACCTAAAGAGTATTTTTCGCTACATAAAGAATTTTTTTGAAGTAGATCAATAACTTTGAGTGAATTTAAAATACATAAATTATAGTTCACACTACCACCTCTTATCGATACCTAATATAAAATATTCTAAATCAATCAAATGGTGTTTATATATACCTATAAAATACTATGTCAAACAATACAAAAAAATGTTAAAGTTTGTAAACAACCTTGACGACTATCATAAAAATTAACTATAATAGACTTATAAGAATATAAAGGGTAGAGATATTCTTAATAATTTAGGAGGTGAACATATGGCAGTTGTTCATGTAGAAGAATCAGCATTAAATGATTTAAAAAATGCATTAGCAAATGCTGGAGAATCTTACAAACAAAATTTAGCAAGATTAACAAACTTAATTAGTGAAATCACTAGTGGAGACATTCAAGGAGATTTAGCAATCGACTTAAAAAACAAATTCGAAGCTAAACAATCTACTTTAAATGCTTTAGCAAACACTATTGATGAAGCTGCTGATTATGCTGGAATGCAAACAACTAAGTTTGGTGATTTAATCACAGAAACAAAAGCAGGAATGCACTAATTTTATTAATTGAAAAAAGAAAGGTGGTAAATATATGAACATTACTATTAATCCAGGTGCAGCAACTGACGATGCATCTCAAATCGACAGCATCGTTGCTCAAATGGAAGAAGATATGCAAACATTAGACGCTGCAATCAAAAGAACAATTCCAGATGGAATTCAAACAACTTGGTCAGACACAGTAAGAGGAAACTGGGAAAGCTATTACACTGCTGATGTTCCTCAAGCTATGGCAGATATGAAATTATCAGCTACAAACTTAAGATTAGCTGTAGATCAAGCTTTAGCTTACGATCAAGAAAGATAAAAATACATTGCCTAGTGCAATGTATAGTAAGTGGAGAAAACTCTTTCTCCATTTACTATGCATTGTATAAAGAGGGAGAGTGAGAAAATGGTAGAGCCAAGGTCATATACAGGCTATAACGATAAAAATGAAGTGGTGATACAACTTACCGCAACAGATGCAAATACATTGATAAATCCTGCGGAAGTACAGGCAAAAATAGACAACATTGGTGATGTAGCAGATGATGAAATAGCAATATTAGTATCAAATTTACAAAGCATTACTAGTGATGAAAAAGATGCTGTTATCGTGCAAGGAACTAATATGGATGAAATGTTATCAGAAACACAAAGCGCAGTAAATAAAATAAAAGGAACATTCGCACCAGCATTGGGAGAAGTTTATACGGCGGCAGAAACTGCTCATGACAACTTACAAAATCAACTAAACGAACAAGCGCATAGTCAAGTACAATCAACAAGCGGTGTAGTAACAGTATCAGGATAAAATAGAAAGGGGAAAGAAGAAATGGGTTTTGTAGAATGGCTTACCGGACGTGACCCGAAAGCAGCAGATGTTTATGCAGACTATGATAGAGTTGCGGATGTAACAGATAGAATAAATAAAATTGCAAAGAATGATGTCGATGATGCTAAAGAAGCAATACGAGCAGCTGTTCAAGAATTAAATAATGTAAACGGATTTCAACAATACGTAGGAAGTTTACCAGAAAATACATTTGATTCAACACTAGATACAGTATCAACAGCAATCAGTGAAATTGGAAAGTCAATCACTTCTGCAGCAGAGGACATTAAAGCATACGAAGAAGCACCTTGGTATGAAAAGGCAGGTAGTACAATTCTGATGGGACTTTCAAAGGTTGGAGAAGGAGCTTTAGGTGTCCTTGAAGACATTGGTGACGGTGGTTTATCACTTATAGGATTTGCCGCAGGTGGTCTTGGATTTGATACTACAGGAATTGAGAATGCTATTGAAGCAGATTGGTCTCATGATGCCTTTAATTTCTATTATGAAAGTGACCTGGCAAAAGCTAGTGCCTTTACAGAGGACAGCGCCATTGCTGGAGGACTTGAACTGGTAGGTAACACGGCAGGATACTTAGCTGTTGGTGGATTCCTATCAGGAGCAGGGGCAGTTGCTGCTAATAGTACAAAAGCAGGAAAATTTGTAAAAGCCGCAGGAACATTCTTGAGTTCTACTACAAGAACGAATACTGCAACCGCTTTCTTATCAGGAGTTGGAAGTGGTACTGAATCTAATCTTAAACAAGGTATGACTTTAAACGAAGCAGTAGCAAATGGAGGAATTCAACAGGGGCTTGTCCAAGGAGGCTTGGCTTATGCTGGCGGTAAATGGAGTGAGCATGCCCAAAAATCCAGTGCGGTTAAATCAGCACAAGAACAACTTAAAACCGCTCAACAACAAGTCGATGATGCTGCAAATGCAATCAAGGGAAATCCAGCAAACGATATGGTACCTGATTCTGTTCTAAAGCAAAATTTAGATGATGCACTTACAGCTCGTGAAACAGCACAAATAAATTTGAATAATGCTAAGAATTTTAACTATCAAGGTTATACAGATCGAATTACAAAGGCTGGACAAAAGGCCGGCGATACATTTGCCCATGCTGCAGCCCATCCACTTGCAACAGCATCTGCTGCCGGAACAACGCTAGCAACAAGCGCTGGTAATGGATTAAAAGCGGCAGGTAGTGGACTACAAAAAGCAGGGGATGCAGTTACTAATCTACCAAATACAGTAAAAGATTTGCCAAATAAAATAAGTACCGCAGCAGGAAATGCAAAAACATCAGTTACAACAGCGGCAGGAAATGCCAAAAATGCAGTAACACAAAAAGCAGGAGAAGTATTCAATGCAGCCAAAACATCTCTAAAAGAGCATCCTATAAAAACGGTCGGTAAGGTAGTAACATCACCAGTTACAGTTCCATTAAACGCAGCGAAAAAAGTAGCTGGTGCTGGTATAAGCGTAGTAAAAAATAACCCAGCACAAACCGTTGCGGCATTAAATGCAGCAGGAAGAAGCTTAGTAGGAAGTGCTGGAGATAATGCAGCAGCTCAATTTGCAAGTGAAGTAACATTAGATGCTCCAGAAACTGCATCTTTAGAAGCAGCAACAGGACAACCAATTCCACAAGATGCAACACCTCAAGATACGACCCCACAAGATACTTCAAATAATACATCAGGTGGTGGTTCTTCTCCAACTGGTGGCAATGGTAATGGAAATTCAGGTGGAAATGGCGGTGGAGGCGGAAGCGCATCTACTCAATTTAGAATAGATAGCAGCACAACACCTTCTGGAAATACAGGAGGAACATCAAGTAATACAACACCAACAGTAAATGCACCAGAAGTCGAAACTCCATCAACAAACACTCCAAGTACTGAAACACCTTCAACAGGAGGAACGCCAAGCACTGAAACTCCTGATACAGGAACAAATGGAGACATGAGTGGAGATATAAGTACAGGAGAAGAACAAGTACCTGAAACTCCATCAACAAGTACACCAGATGCAGGAACCCCAGGTGGAGTAGCAGGAAATATTATTAATAATGCAGGTTCAAATACAGGAACACCAAGTACTTCAACAGGTGGAAATTATAGTGGATCAGTTGTTGGTGGATTTAATAGTCAATCACAAAATACACCAATTGGTCCAGAAGCACAACTTAATCCAGAAGATAATATTGCCAATATAGCTGGTGATAATTCTGAAATAGAAAACGGAACAATTTCCGCTGTAAAACCTGGAAAAGACAATACACTAGATGTAATTAGTATAGATAAGAATGATACAACAACACCAAATGTAGATACTAGTAGTGCAGGATCTGCAATACCAGCAGTATTAGGTGTAGGAGCCGCAGGAGCTGCAGGAGTAGCAGGAATTCATTATATTCAGAAGAAAAATGGAAAAGATGATGAATATTATGAAGATGAAGAAGATTCATCAAATGATACTCAAAATAGTTTCCTAGGCGGAAATTATAACGCACAAAATATTGATACAATTGGTGAGTACGATAATTCTCAACAAGAACCGGAGCCAGAAAAATATAGAGCAGGAACAATGAATGAATTATCATTAGATGATGGAGCAGACGTAACAATCGATGACAACGACATTATTGCTCCTCAAAAAGAAGAATTAGAATAGGAGGAGAAATAAATGGAAGAACAAAAAATACCAGAAAAGTTTTTACCAATAGGTACAGTTGTATTATTAAAAAATGGAAAGAAACCAGTTATGATTACATCAACATGCGTAGTAGCAACAGGAGAAGTATATGATAAAAATGGAAAAGTAGAAAACACAAAAAAGATTATTGACTATGGAGCTTGCTTTTACCCAGAAGGAATTTTACAAAGTGATAGAACAATAGCTTTTAACCATGAAAATATTGAAAAAGTCTGCTACATGGGTTACCAAACAGATGAACAAAAGAAATTTTCTGATGACATGAAAGCCGGAATAGAAAAGTTTAAGGAAAATATGCAGGCAGATTCTAATAATACAAATGCACAAGAAAACAAAACTTCAGAATAATCTGAAGTTTTTTTTGTAAATAAAATTGAAAGACTGTCAACTTCCTTGACTATAAAGGGTAAAACAAACTATAATGAAATTATAAGAGTAGGAAGGGTTATTCTTACTATAATATAGGAGGTGAAAGATATGAGTTATTCAGACACAACAAACTACAATAAAGAAAAGATGGAAGTATTATCAGAAGATATTAGAAGAGATAAGGAAAAATATAACGAATTAGTAGGTTTATTAGAAAGTAAAATTACAGAAATGCATAATTATTGGGTTGAAGATCCAGCAGCAGAAGCAGTATATCAACAATTATTAACACAATTTAATACTTTCAAATCAAGTATGCAAGAAGGATATGATACTATGACAGCTTTTGAACAACAAGTATTAAGACAAGTTGACAGATATACAGATGCTGAACAACAAGCAATGAATGCAATTAATGGATAGGAGGAATTATAGATGGCTTTAAATTATAGTGAACTAACAAGAATTAAAGGTGAAATTAGTTCAAATTTAGATGAATTAACTTCATTATTTAATCAATTTACAGCATTAGTAGATGAAAATGTTAACAACCAAGAAGTTTGGTATGGTGCATCTTCTGCTGATTTCAAAACAAAGTGGAATGAATTTACAGATGAAAAGTTTCCACAATATAAAAGTATGTTTAACAAAGAAATTGATAATGTTATGGCTGCCATCACTAGTTGGGGTAGATCCGAAGAAAATTAAAAAATACACTGCACATGCAGTGTGTTGTAAAGAGAAAAAAACTTTTTTTCTTTACAATGTATTGCATCAGTAAGGAGGAGTAATATGCCTAAAATATCAGAAATAACAGAAGATACAGATCCTAAAACTTTTCTTGATGTTGGAAAAATAACAGAAACATTGAATGGAATAGATTTAAAAACATTTACAGCTGAAACAGTAGATGTTTTAGGAAGACATATGAATTCTGGTGGAGGATTAGATGAATATTCATTAAATGTAGGAGGACAACCTATTCTTTATGAAAAAACACAAAAAACAATATTAGAATTACAACAAGTTTTTGATTCTCTAGAGGAACAAAAGGAAGCAATCATAAGAGCTGCTGAAGAACATAGAAAAGAAGAATTATCAACTATTTATAGCAAACTAGAAACAAAAATTGCTGCACTAGAAAGTGAGAAAAGCCAATATGAAGCTGCACTAAATGGAACGAGCAATGTACCTAGTCAATACCAGTCTTATGTTGCCGACACTTCAGGTATGAATGCAACACAGATACAAAATGAAATTGATAGCTTAGAAGGAATACTAGAAACATATAGGGCAAGAAAAACAACAGTGGAACAAGATGAATATTTCAGAGGATAGAAAGGAGTAATTATGGCAAACACATCAGTATTAATAGAAGATTTACAAAATGCATTAGATTCAGTAAACACAATTACTGATTATCAAGAGCCAATGTTGGCTGCAATTGATACTGTAGATGATTTAAGTAGCACTAGTAAATCTCATGATAATTGTCTTGACTCAGGTATTTCTGCTGTGGTTGATGAAAAAGAAAACATAACCAAAGCCTTTGCATCAGTAGCAACTATTGCCGATACCATGTCAACAGCCATTTCATGCTTTACAAAAGCAGAAGATGGTAGTTATACAGTAGATCAAGAAAAATGGAAAAACTTTATATCAACATCTCCTCTTCTATCAGAAGAAGAAAGAGAAAACATGAAAAGTGAAACTTTTAATTTCTATTATACAAAAGATTCCTTTACTGAACATATGACGGATGATGAAAGAAGAATATTAGAAGAAACAAAAGCAACGATTATAGAAGAGATGATGGAGTCTAGTGTATCTGATTATTACCCATCACTAGAATACAGAAATAGAGCTAGTTGGTATAATGCTTTAGTTGAAAAATATATAGGAAGAGGCTACAGCGAAGAAGAAGCTCAAAGACTAGCTAGATTGGAAATGGCTGAAGCTGAAATGGCTGAAACTGGTGGAACCGTTGTATCTGGGCTAACTGCAAGTACAGTAACAGATTTAAGAAGTGGATTAGAACCAGCCAACATGGACGATTTAGTAAATAAATATCTAAATGAAGGATATACACAAGAACAAGCGCAAGAACTTGCATCACTAGAGCAGAAATACTATGATGCTGTAGATTTGGTAGAGACAACTAGTGATAACTGGGCAGTGGGAACAGATACGGAAGCATTAAATATTTTAAATGCCAAAAAAGCGGAGTTTACTGCAACTAATACAGCTTCTCAACCATCAAATCCTCCATCTGGTGGTTCAGGTGGAAGCTATACAAGCACTACGAGTACAGGTGCAAGAGTAAATTCAATCACGTCTGCAACAGGAGCTACAACCGTGGCTGCAACAACGCCAATTGCATCTACTTTATCAGTAGAAACACCAACGGTTACAACAAACAATGAACCGGTAATTGAAGAAATAGTAACTCCACAAGAAAATGTAAGTCAAGGTAATACTGCAACAATTACACCTACGAATCCAACACCTGAAGTATCTGTGCAAACACCTACAACCAATACAACTCCACCAACAATAGAAACACCAGCACCAACGACTCCAGAAGGAGTTGCTGGAAATATTTCAAATATTGTAACAAATCATGCATCAACTCCAACTGGTACATCAACTGCAACAGCAGCTGGAAGTATTGCTAGTATTGCCAATGCATCTAATAATGGTGTAGCTCCATTACCAGATTTACCAGACGCAAATCCAAATACTGAATTGGGTCCAAATGGAACGTTAGAGAATACAATAACGAATAATAATTCATCCGGTATGAAACCAGTTGACGTAGTAACGTTAGACAAAGAAACTTCAACACCAACAACAATAGAAACAAAGTCATCTGCTGCTCCAATCGCTTTAGGAGTAGGAGCTGCTGGTATGGCAGCAGCAGCTGGAATAGGTGGACCAAAAGTAGTAAGTGCTTACAAACATAAACACAATTCCTTTGCTTTTATGAATGAACAAACGGAAGAAGTAGAAGATGAATTCCAAGAATCAGAACCGTTAGAAGAAGAATCAGAGGAAGATTTAAAGTTTGACCCAAGAAGATGGATAGATGAACAAAGCTCAACAGATAATAACGGAGAACTTGAATAAGGAAAAGAGGGGAAACATATGGAACAAGAAATTTTACCATTAGGTAGTGTAGTATTATTAAAAGGTGGAAGAAAAAAAATCATGATTATAGGATATCGTATGAGGACACAAGAAAGACCAAATCAAATTTATGATTATTGTGGATGTGTATTCCCAGAAGGAGTTCTTCGTTCCGATATCACCTGTGTCTTTAACCATGAACAAATTGATCAAATATTTTTCTCTGGCTATAAAAATGAAGAATCTAATAGCTTTATTACAAAAATAGAAGAAAAAATAAAAGAGGAGCAAACACCATCGTCTAATCAACAACCACTTCCATTGGAGACTTTAGAAACAGAATGACAATAACTTGTGACACACCAATTAAAGCTATTTTAGATTTAGATGAAGTAAAAAAATTAACAAATGCCTATGCTACTACCGCAAAAGAAGCCAAAAAAAATTTTACTCAAGCCATAAAACAAGCTCAGCAAAGTGGATTGGGTGAAGAAAGTTTTACAGTAGATGGAGCTACTGTTTTAAAAGATAAAAGCAATGAACTAATAACACAAGCAGAGACTTTAGAAGATACTATTAATAGTTGGAAAGACAATATAATAGCAAAAGCCGAGGAAAAAAGAACAGAAGAGATTGAAGAATTAAAAACAAAAGTAAAAGCCAAAATAGATGAAATTAATGGTGAGATGTTTTGGTTAAATATTCAAATAGCAATATTTAATAGTGAAGATTTAAAAAACAAAAGAGAAAGTTTAAATCAAAGTCTACAGGCATATCAAGAAAAGTATGATACGCTTTGTAAAATGAAATAGGTGATCAAATGGCAGAAACTAAAGTAGATTATATGAAAGTTTTAAGATCAAAACAAGATATAGATATGGTCCTAAGTGAAATTTATAATACTCCCAATGATTTAGAAGAAAAAAGAGAACAAATTATCAATCTAGGGAAAGATCATGATGATTGTTTTTCTTCGGTATCAGATGATGTAGAATATGAACTTAATAATATAATTCAAAAATCCAAAGAATTTTCTTCTGATATTTATGCTGCTGTTGTAGCATTTGCAAAATCAGAAGGTGGACTAAATCTTACTTTAAGTTTAACTGGCTTAGATAGTATGATCTTAGACGATAAAACTTTAAAAGAACTTTATGAAAATACATTTAATCAAAAATTAGCCGGTTATGATTACGATTATTATGAAAATTTATTTGAAAAATCTCTATCTAATGCCTCTGGTGAAAGAGCAAAATCAGCAGCAGCTGCTATGTTTTTAGTAACTTCTTTCCCACATATGAATTACTTCTGGGGTGGAGGTCATATCAATCTGACAGAGGGACTAGATCCTACCTGGGGACAAAGTAAAACAGTAACAGCTCCAGGAGGAAGTCAAACAGGTACCGTTCAACCTAATAGTTTTGATTGTTCTGGATATGTATCCTGGGCTTTAAAAAATGGTGGCTATGACATCAACCAACCAATGGTTGTAGATGAACTAGAAAGTCTAGGTGAAAATATTCCCTTAACTAGTGCTACCAATAAAGTAGAAGTAGGAGATTTAGCCTCTATGGATGGACATGTTGGTATGGTAATTGGTGTAGATGGCAATGAAATCACAGTCAGTCACTGTTCTGGTACAGGCGGTATGAATATTACCAAAATGGATACCACAACAGGAAAAGTAACAGAAGACTGGAATCCAGAAGCCAATCGAGTTGGTCAAAACTATTTTACGAATATTGTAAAAGTCAATTATGATAACTAATTAATAGTTTTCTTTTCTAAAATAATATAGTATAATAAAGATGGTGAAAGAATTATGAATATGAATATAATACAATATTTAATTATTGCTGTTGTTCTAATAATTATTTTATTAGCAATATTAAAAGCAACCAAAAAAGACGCTAATTTAGATTTCAATAAATTAGTAGAACTATTAGGTGGAAAGGATAATATAATTGATACAGAAACCAACTTATCCCGCTTTAAAGTAACATTAAAAGATGTTAGCAAAGCCAATAAGGAAGGAATTCAAAAATTAGGTGCTAAAGGAATTGTAGAAATAGATAACCAATTAAAAATTATTTTAGGACCAGAGTCAAAACAATTAAAGAAATATATAGATGGATTGAAATAATCCATTTTTTTTTTGCAAAAAAAAAGAGTTAATGTTTTTGTTTTAACTCTTCAAGGTCAATTTCAGCTAATTGATCTAGACTAATATGTAATACATTAGAAATATTCCAAAGTGTTTGAAAAGAAAATGTTTTTTTACCTTTTTTAGATTCAATTCTACGAATAAATTCATGAGATACTCCAATAGCTTCTGCTAATTGAGCTTGCGTCATACCTGCTTCTTTTCTGTACTTCTTAATATTTCTAGAAACTTGTTCATAAATATTAACTTCATACATTGCAATCACCATAACATCATTATGAAACAAAGTAAAAAAATAGTATGTAAACAGGCGGTAAACAAAGAAAATAAGATTTCAAAAAACGACAAAATTCGACAAAGCTATAAGATAAAATAAAAAAAGGTGATATTATGTCGATTTTTGAATCTTTAATTACAAATTTAATTTTTTTACTATTTCCATTTTTATTATATGCAATTTATATGAGCTATAAAAATAATACCAAGGAAGAAAAAATAGTACTAGATTTAGCTATTTTTTCTTCTATGTTTTTAATGATTCGATATACAGGAGAAGAAGAATCTGTAGCTAGTTTAATTTTAATTAATTTCCCATTATTGATTGCTTATATGAAAAGAAGAACTTTACTAATTATCTTTTTATCAATCGTTACGATATACTATTATTATCTAGTATTAAACATTCCTATTATGTATGAAGTAATAGAATATAGTATCTACTTAATAATTTATTTAATTCTATTAAAAAAACACTCCAAAAACAATATCCTATTAAATAGTTTTATTGGTATAAAATCTTTTCTAATCGCTTGTTGTATTTGCTTAAAAAATACAAATAGTTATCCAAAAACGCAAACTCTTCTATATTTAATTTTTGTTATTTTTTTATTAATATTAACAATGAGTAGTATTTTATGGCTCTTAAAAGAAGGAGAAGAAATTATAGAAAAGAATAAAGCTTATCAAAAACTAGAAAAAGAAAAAGAACTAAAGATGGCTTTATTTAAATTGACTCATGAAATAAAAAATCCAATAGCTGTTTGTAAAGGATATTTAGAAATGTTAAATATCAAAAACAAAGAAAAATTAAAGAAATATTTACCAATTATCAAAGAAGAAATAGATAGGACATTATTAATCATTAATGATTTTTCTGATTATGGAAAATTAAAAATAGAAAAAGAAGAAGTAGATATGGCAGTTTTATTAGAGGATATAGAAGAAACTCTAGCACCATTATTAAAAGAAAAAGAAGTGGAATCATCTTTTAATATAAAAGAGGAAGAATTATATACCAAATTAGACTATAATAGAATGAAACAAGTAATTGTAAATTTAATAAAAAATTCTATAGAAGCCAAAGATGATAAAAGAAAACTAAAAATAATAACGACAGTAAAGAAGTTAAAAGATGAAATTCAAATTAAAATTGAAGATACAGGAACAGGAATTTCAAAAGAAAATTTAGATAAGATTTATAAAGTGTTTTATACTACAAAAGAACATGGTACTGGTATTGGAGTAGCGTTATCAAAGGAAATTATTGAGCAACATCATGGAACTATAAATTATCAATCTCAAGTGGGAAAAGGTACCAAAGTCACCATACTTTTACCATTAAAAGAAAACTAAAGCCGAAGCTTTAGTAATAATAATTGGTTGTATAAACTGGATATGGAGTAGGATACATTATTGGAGGAAACATCATAGGAGGACGGTTGATTTGATTGTTATTAGCGATGCCATATCCTAGTGCTGTACCAGCAAGACCACCAACTAAAAATGGGGCTAAGAAAAATCTTTCTCCATCAGGAGAAATTCCTTCTGTAGGAACAGCTGTAGAATAAGGCATACCTTCATATACACGAGTCTCATAAGTAGTGGGTACTCCATAATTATTAGTAGAATACATCATATTAACACTCCTTTATGATAATGTATGTAAAAAGAAAAAATCCGTGTAAGAATTATGATATAATACATACAAGGACTAGAAAATACTAGTAAATTCAAAAATAGTATGATAATATATAGCCCGTAATTTCAAGAAAAAGCAGAAGAAAGAATAGGTGATACTATGGAAAGACTACAAAAAGTAATTGCAGAAGCAGGAATTACATCAAGAAGAAAAGCCGAAGAATTAATCACAGCCGGAAAAGTAAAAGTGAATGGAGAAGTAATAACAGAACTAGGTACAAAAGTATCTCATAAAGATAGAGTAGAAGTAAATGGAAAACCCATCGAAAAAGAGCCCAAAGAATATTATTTATTAAATAAACCAAGAGGAGTGGTCACCTCAACAAGTGATGAACATCATAGAAAAACTGTAGTAGACTTAATTCCTACCAATGCTAGAATCTACCCAGTAGGAAGACTAGATTATGATACAACTGGAGTACTTTTATTAACTAACGATGGAGAATTTGCTAATATTTTAATGCATCCAAGTGAAAAAGTAGATAAAGTATATATGGCAAAATTAAATGGAATTATCAAAGGCGAGCAAATTAACAAATTAAAAGATGGAGTAGAAGTAGATGGAGAAACATTGAAAGCATCTCGTGTAAAATTAAAAAAAGTAAATGACAAATCAAATACTTGTATGGTACAAATAACGATTCATGAAGGAAAAAATCATCAAGTAAAGAAAATGTTTGAAGCAGTAGGATTCCAAGTAGAAAAGTTAAAAAGAGAAAAAGAAGCATTTTTTGATTTAAAAAATTTACAATCAGGAGAATATAGAAAATTAACTCCAAAAGAAGTAGCAAAAGTATATGCCTTAGAACAAAAAGAAAATTCCCATTAAGGGAATTTTTTACATGGATGAATAAAGAATATAAAAACAAACAATAAGTGTAATAAAGAAAAGTAAAATTAACAAAATACCAAGACCGCTAATAGAGTTATGAGTATTTTTTCTTAAATACTCCAAATAAGAAGCAGGATACTTCTTTTTTAATGCTTTAATCTTTATACGATATAAAAAGACGCATAATGGATTATAACTAATCATAGCTATCGTTCTAGTAATTAATATCCCAAGAAAAACTAAAATAATATTTTCTCCAAATTGAACAATAAGGTACCAAATATAGATTTCTAAAGCTTGCAAAAGAGTTCCTAAAAGAAGAAAACCCCGTACTAAAAAATAAAGTGGTCCTAAGAAAAAGCACGACTTTGCATTATTATTCCGAACAATACTATCATAATCGTTCCCTAAATAAATTTCTAAATCACTAGCTTGATATTCTTCATAACCATGAATTTGTTCTCCGTTATCTAAATAGCCACAACGCGTACAAAATACATGACTTTTAGAAGTTGACATATCTTTTCCACATCTAGGACATCTCATAAGGTACCTCCTACTTATAAAAAATAATTATCCCCATAAATAATTATAGATAAGAATAAAAGAAATAACAAAAAGGGCAAAAAGTAATACAGCTATAAAAAATGACATATAATGATTGATATGACCATTGTTTTTCCTAAGCTCTTCTAGGTAAGTATCTGGATATTTCTTTTTAATTTTTTGAATTTGTCTATTATAAAAATAGATACAAATCATATTATTGATTCCCATAAAGAATGCTCTAGATAATATAATAGCAATAACCAACAAAACATAACGAAAATGAGAAAATGAACTATACATCAATGCCCAAAATAACCATTCCAAAGGCATGAAAAAAAGCCCTAAGAAAATAAAACCACGGTAGCATAAATATAAAGGACCTAAAACAAGACTAGTAAACCAGTTTTCATTCCTCCAAATCTTATCAAAGTCTTTTCCTAAATAAATCTCTAAGTCGCTAGCTTTTTCATCTCCATAACCATGAATCTGTTTTCCATCGTCTAAATACCCACAATGGGTACAGAAGGTATGACTACTATCTTTGGACATTTTTTTTCCACATCTTGGACACTTCATACTCCCACCTCTAGTATAAGTATAGCAGAGAATAGAGCATAAAAAAAGACGAATAAAATTATTCGTCTACTTCAATAGCACCAGTAGGACAACTATCAGCAGCATCTTGAACTTCTTGCTTTTTGTCATCTTCTACTTCTTCTTTTTTTACAGTAGAAAGTCCTTCATCATCTATTTCAAAAACATCATCACAAATTGCTGCACAAGCACCACATCCGATGCAACTATCTCTATTTACTTTTACTTTCATTTTAATCTCTCCTTCCACCTAATTATACAAGAAAAATTGTTTGACGTAAAGGACTAATTAGTTCTTTTGTTTTTAACTAAGGTGTGATAAACTTAAGTATAGGAAGGTGAGCGGTATGAGAAGCAGAATGGAACGCTATCAACAAAGAGAAGGACAAGAAATGGCACGTAGATCTAATAAAAATCAAGAGTTGTATGAAAATATAGGACGTAATACCAAATATACAAACTTTACAGATGTAACCAATGCCAATGCCATCGATTTAGGTACTGCTCAAAAAAACTATCGTACTCGAGAAGGATATCATCAGATGAAAGAATATAGTGATACCTTCATTCAAGAACCAAAAGTAAAAAAAGAATTAGATAATTTTAATTATTTATATCAAGACCATGAAAATAAAATCTATGACATTAATAGCGTAATTGCTGAAGCCAAAAAGAACAGAGTACAAAAAGATGAATTAGAAGCCAAAAGAAAACTAAAAAATACAAATTATAATATACTAGCTAGCCTAAACCCAGAAGAGTTAGAAAAATATAGAAAAGAAAAAGTAGAAAGAACAAAACCAGATGAAGGAGAACTTAGAGATTTAATTGATACAATTACTTCTAAAACTTTAGCTGGAGAAATCGATCAAGCAACAAGTGTTGATTTACTTAGTGACTTAATGGCAACAAACATAATGGATCGAGTAGAAAAACCAGAACCAGATGAAAAACCAAAAGAACCAGAAGAAGATGATGATATTCCAGATGAAGATAACATGGATGATACCTTTAGTGATGATGACACAGAAGAAAGATTATCTTTATCTAAAGAAATATTAGACAAAGAGCAAATTGAAAAAGTAAATCAATTAAAAGAAGAAAAGAAGACCGGAAGTATTATGGATGAATCAGATACTGACTTTTATACAAGAAGTATGGATTTATCAGACAAAGATTTTGAAATGGATGATGAGTTCAAAGAAAAGTCTATGCCAGTAGCTTTAAAAATAGCATTAATAATATTAATTATTGCCGTTATTGTAGTAGCAGGATTTTTCATATATAAGAATTTATTTTAATACTCAAATTTTTGAGTATTTTTTTACTGGAACTATTCCCAACATTTCCTATTTTGTGATATATTAATAGGTATAGGATGTAGGAGGAATAGCTGTGAATCTAAAGTTTGTAGTAAATGATTATGTATTAATCTGGAACTTATTGTTTCAAGCTTCAATAAATGAGAGTATCCATAAATTAAAGCAAAAATTATGGATTAATTATAAACAAGAATATAACGCAACATATCGTGATAAAGAAGTAATGTTAAAAGACCCTAAAAACTTTATCCCAAATGACGATGGAATATATAATATTATGTTAGAGACAAAAGAATATGATAGAATCAAAAAAAATACAGAAAAATATCGTAATCAAGTATTAAAAATATGGGATGATAATAAAAAAGAAACAAATAAAATATTAAAAGCAATTACCAAAATAGATTGGAAACCATATGAAGTATTAGTAGTATCTGATCAATTAGATATTATGGATACCACAACACCAAAAGATGCTAAAATAAATACAATTGTATTAGGAAAAAAAGTAACTGTTGACACTTCATTAAAACTACTAGTAGAATTAATCTTTAGAATCTTAAAAAAAGAACTACAAGATTACAAAGTAGAATATAAAGAAATTGTTGATGCTGTAATTGAACTAGCAATCTTAAATGAATATCCAACAAGATTGACAGGAAGGAGTCATTACTTAACTGGAGATCCAACACTTAACTATTTAAAAAGACAAATTTATCCTTACTGGTTAATGTACTTAGGAACCGATAAAGAAGAAATGATGAATCTAATGATGAGAGATAAGATTGCTTTTGATATTGATAAATATCCTTATGAAAAAGAATTAAAGAAAAAGGACTTATTAGAATTTATTGATTTTTGTATTAGGAATCAAAAATATATTGTAAAAATACATGAACTAGAAATTATATAATGCTGTTAGGGGGCTATGAATATGAATGATAAAATGGAAATCTTGTTAAACAAAATAAATATGGATAAAGAAAAATATCCATATTTTTCTAATGCCAAATTAACAAGAATCAGAATCCATTCACAGACAAAATCATGGGAAGTATTTATATCAAGTCCTACAGCACTTCCATTAGAAGTAATAGAAGAGTTAGAAGAGAAAAAACATCTATTAGATGAAAAAGCTAGTGAAATTACGATTATTTGGGATATTGAAACAATTGATGTAAATACTTATTTAACATATTACCCATATGTACTAAATCAAGTAAAAGATGAACTAAAAGTATTAGAAATATATACAGACGCCTTAAGAATAGAGGATGGATTTTTAGTTTTAGTAGCAACATCAGAAGTAGAAAAAGAAAAACTAGAACATGTATTAGATAAAATAAATGAAATATATAAACATCTAGGTTATAAATTTAATATAGAAGTAGTATTGCGACATGAAGACAATATTTTAGAAGAAATCAAACAAGATCTAGTCGTAAAAGTCAAAGTACCAGAACATAAAAAAGAAGAAGAAAAACCTAGCCAACCTAAAGAAAAAAAATATCGAAAAGAGCCAAAAGATCCGAATAGTATTATTGGACGAGGTATCAAAGAAGACCCAATAAAAATTAAAACTTTAATTGGAGAAGACAATAATGTTGTGGTAGAAGGATATGTATTTGGTACGGATTACTTTGAATCAAGTAAAACAGATTTTAAAATCATTACATTAAAAATTACAGACTATTCAGATAGTATTTATTGTAAAGTCTTTGTAAGAGATAATGATGAATATAAAAGGTTATGTAAAGAACTAAAAGCAGGTTCTTGGTTTAAAATTAGAGGTTATACAAAAGAAGATCAATTTGCTAAAGAATTAGTATTAAATGCTAGAGATATTATAAAAATAGAAAAAGAACAAGAAATAGTAATGGACAACGCTCCTAGAAAGAGAGTAGAACTACATTGTCATACCAAAATGAGTCAGATGGATGGTGTAGTAGATGATGAAGCCCTATTAAAACAAGCAATTAAATGGGGACATAAAGCAATTGCTATTACGGATCACAATGGAGTACAAGCCTTTCCTCATGTTTTTAACTTTGTAACAAGTTATAACAAAAAACTAAAAGAGGGAGAAGAACCATTTAAAGCTATTTATGGAGCAGAGTTAACGTTAATTGACGATACTGTAAATATAGTTGTAAGACCAAATGACAAAGTAATGTTAGATCAGACATATGTTGTTTTCGACTTTGAAACAACAGGATTTAACGCCGGTGGTGCTGACTCTATTATTGAAATTGGTGCTGTTAAAATAAAAGATGGTGAAATATTAGAAAGATATGATGAATTAATCAACCCAGGACGTCCACTTCCACAAAAAATCATTGATGTAACAAACATCACAGATGAAATGTTGGAAGGAAAAGACAACGAAGAAAACGCTGTAAAAAGATTTATCGAATGGTTTGGTGACTGTCCGATGGTTGCCCACAATGCAAAATTCGATGTATCTTTCCTAGAAATGGCTTATAAAAAGTACAATCTTGGAACATTTACCAATCCAGTTATCGATACCCTAGAACTATCAAGAACAATGGACAATACTTATGCTAGACATTCATTATCTGCTTTAGTAAAAAGATATGAAGTACCATGGGATGAAAGTGCACATCATAGAGGTGACTATGATGCGGAAGGAACTGCTCTTGTATTTCATAAAATGCTAAAGAAATTATCTAATCGTAATATTGAAACTATGGATCAATTAGATACTTTAGTTAGTAAAGATGAAATTCATAAATATGGTCGTGCTTATCATGTGAATTTATTAGTAAAAAATAAAACTGGTTTGAAAAATTTATTTAAAATTATTTCCTTAGCGAATACCACTTACTTATATAAAACCCCAAGAATACTACGTAGTGAAATTGAAAAACACCGTGAAGGATTACTAGTAGGAAGTGGTTGCTATGAAAGTGAAGTATTTACATTAGCAAAATCAAAAAGTGAGGATGAGTTATCTAACATTATTAGATTTTATGATTATGTAGAAGTACAACCATTAGAATGTTATAATCACTTAGTTCAAACAGGAGAATTTGGAACAGAAGTAGAACTAGCTGCGCATATTGAAAAAATTGTTAGAGTAACAGAAGAAGCCGGAAAAATCATTGTTGCTACTGGAGATGTACACCATTTAACAAGAGATGATAAAATCTACCGTGAAATTATTGTCAATCAAAAAGTACCAGGTGGAGGACGCCATCCATTAGCTAGAAACAATATAACAGAGATTCCATCTAATCATTTTAGAACGACAGAAGAAATGTTAGATGACTTTAAATTTTTAGGAGAAGAAACTGCTGCGAAAATTGTAATAGATAACACCAATAAAATTGCAGATATGGTAGAAATCGTAGAAGTAATCATTGATACAGGTGGAATTCCATTTTCTCCACGTGTAAAAAGTGATGATGGTAAAAGTTATCTAGACTGTCCAAGAGTAGTAACAGATTTAGTATATGATAAAGCGAAAGAGTGGTATGGAGACCCTCTACCATATTCTATTGAAGAGCGTATTTCAACTGAATTATATGGTGATATCGTTTTTAAAACAGTAAAAGAACAATTAGAAAAAGAAAACTTATCGGAAGATGAATTTGAAAAAGAAGTACATAAACGTTTACATGATGAAATTATAAAAGGAGTAGACAATGTAAAAGCTCTAGTTAGGCAACATATTAAAGATGAATCAGAAGAAGAGTTATCGGAAGAAGAACTAGAGAAAAAATTAGACAAATCATTAGGTGGAGTTATCGGTGGAGGATTTGATCCTATCTACTTAATTGCCCAACGTCTAGTAAAGCATTCCAATGATGAGGGATACTTAGTTGGATCCCGTGGTTCCGTTGGTTCCAGCTTTGTTGCTACCTTAATGGGAATTACTGAAGTAAATCCATTAGCTGCACATTATCGTTGTAGTAAATGTAAATTAAGTATTTTTGAAGATGATGAAGGAAATCCATTAGGAGCTACTTATTCATCAGGATTCGATTTACCAGACAAAGAATGTCCAAACTGTCATATTCCAATGATTAAAGATGGTCAAGATATGCCATTTGCAACATTCTTAGGATTTAATGCAGATAAGGTTCCTGATATCGACTTAAACTTCTCGGATTTGAACCAAGCAAGTGCTCATGCTTATACAAAAGTATTATTTGGAGAAAACAATGTATTCCGAGCAGGAACGATTGGTACTGTAGCAGAAAAAACAGCTTTTGGATATGTAAAAGGATACTGTGAAGAAAAAGGCTTAGAAGATATGAGAACAGCAGAAGTAGAACGACTTGCTATGGGATGTACAGGAGTAAAAAGAACAACTGGACAACATCCTGGTGGTATTGTTGTTATACCAGATTATATGGATGTATATGACTTCACTCCATATCAATATCCAGCTGATGATGTAAATGCCGAATGGCGAACCACACACTTTGATTACCATGCTATTGACCAAGATGTATTGAAGCTAGATATCTTAGGACACTCTGATCCGACTCAACTACGATTAATTCAATTGCAGTCAGGAACAGATATTATGAAAGTTCCACTAGATGATAAAAAAACGATGAGTATCTTCACATCAACAGAAGCATTAGGCGTTACCAAAGAACAAATTATGTGTAATACTGGAACATTAGGAATACCAGAATTTGGTACACCATTTACTATTAAATTGGTAGAAGATACCAAGCCCAAAACTTTTGCCGAACTAATAAAAATATCAGGACTTTCTCATGGTACCGACGTTTGGTTAGGAAATGCGCAAGAATTAATTGCCAATAACGTAGTTCCATTCAAAGATGTTATTGGCTGTCGTGATGATATCATGGTTAACCTAATGTATTATGGACTAGAACCAATTAAAGCTTTCAAAATTATGGAGTTTGTTCGTAAAGGAAAAGCATCAAAAGATCCAGAAACTTGGAAACAACATAAAAAGACCATGGAAGATGCTAAAATTCCAGATTGGTTTATTAATTCTTGTGAAAAAATAAAATACATGTTCCCAAAAGCCCATGCCGCAGCTTATGTTATTAGTGCATTTAGAATTGCTTGGTATAAAGTTCATATGCCAGTATATTTCTATTCATCATGGTATTCATCAAAAGCAACAGATGTAGACCTAGATGCCATGACTAAAGGTTACAATGCCATTAAAGCAAGACTAGAAGATATTCAAGTAAAAGGATATGAAGCAACCAATAAAGAAAATGGTCAAGCTGAAAGTCTAAAGGTTGCACTAGAAGCAACAGCTAGAGGAATTAAGTTTTTAAATGTAGATTTATATAAGAGTGATGCAACAGTCTGGGTAGCAAAAAACGATACAGAAATTTATCCACCATTCAATGCTATTGAAGGATTAGGTGATACTGTTGCGAAAGCAATTGTAGCAGAACGTGAAAAGCAACCTTTTATTAGCATTGAAGATGTACAAAAACGTGGAAAAGTTTCTAAGACATTAATTGATAAAATGGAAAGTATGGGAATATTAAAAGATTTACCAGACTCTAATCAATTATCTTTATTTTAAAAGAAGCACAAGCCTTCTTTTTTCTTGCGTAAGTTGACAAAATAAAGTAAACATGATATAATATGTCTGCTTTTAAGGGGGAAACTAATATGGTAAAAAATATCCGTTTTTTCAAAAATATGGAAAAACTTGCATCAACTGTAGCACTTACGTTAGCAATAACATTAATGGGAGGTTGTGCTAAAAGTAATGATGTAGAACCAGAAGAGACGAATTATGATGCCATCTATATGACAATATATAACGATGGAGAAAGACAATTAGAGTGGGACAAAATAACAGAAGAGGAATTAACAAATATTGATCAATCTATCATCGCAACTACAGAAGAAGAGGATAATAGCTTATATGTTGCCAGTTATTTTGCATACGGTTATGAAGCTGCTACAAGATATGAATCTAAAAGCGAGGCTAAACAAAAAAATCCAGACTATGCCCAAAGTACTCTATTTAGTTCTGGTTATGATTTAGGAAAACAAGATAAATATTTAGCAAAAGCTCAAGAAGAACAAAGACAATATATTGCGATTCATCAATCCGATGAACCAACTGCAGATGAAGAAACAGAGTACTATCCATTAGAGGATTTAACAGTGGTATCATTTGGTGATACTCATATGCTCGTATCAGGATATAATAAAGAAAGTGTAAAAGCAGGAAACTATCAAGATATTTTTGGTAAAGATGTCACTCCATATATTGGACAAGACTTTACTGCAACATCACTTCACCAATTAGTGAGCAAAGACCCAGATATATTAACGGATGGAATTTATATGGTTGCCGAAGAATATCGTATTATTCCAGAGATTACAAAAAGTCAATTTGAACAAATGCAAATGGGAAGCAAACAATTAACCAAATAAAAAGAATTTAGGGGGAGTTTATATGACAAAAGAAGAATTTATAGATTATTATAGTTTGTTAGGCGTATCAGAAAACGCAACATTTGAAGAAATAAAAAAAGCTTATCGTAAAGTGGCTAAAGAAAATCATCCAGATGTCCACGCAGAATGGACACCAGAAGAACGTGCTTTCCATGAAAATATATTAGCTCAGTTAAATGATGCAAAGGACATATTGACAAATCCGGAAAAAAGAGAAAAATACGATCAAAAATATAGAGCACATAAAGAAGAACAAAGAAGAAAAGAACAAGGATATTATGAAAGAAGTCAGACAGGAAGACAAGAACAATACTACAATCAAAATCAAAATAGATATCAACAACAAACATATGGCTATGATGATGAGTATGAAGAATATGGTTATGATGATGAAGAATATGAAGACTCTTATAGTGATAGAGTTGCTGAAATAATAGAAGATATTTTATATGGTATCAAAGATAAAGCATCAGATATTGCCAGCAAATTTGGAGCAGCATATCGTCAAGATAGAAGAAGATATCCAAACTTTATAGAACGTGTTCGTCAATACAAAAAGGATTTATCCGCAACCAGAGTAAATATTCCTAATATAGGAAAATTAGTTGTCTTTCCAGAATTTGTCTCTTTTGTTGGAAGAATCATTCCACAAAGAGGAGATAACGGTTATACATTTATTGCTCGTAATAGAGGAAAAGTAGTAGCAGCAACTTTAGCAGCCTTTTTATGTATGACTAATGTCGTACCAGGAATGTCTTCTTCACAAGCAGAACAACCACAGACAACAGAAATTAGTACAGCAAACACAACTGAAGAAGAACCAGAAATGATAGTAATAAGACATTACACTGTTAAAGCAGGCGATACTTTATCAGAATTAGCAGAGGATGCAAACTGTACACAAGCTGATATAAAAAATTATAATCAAGATGTAATCTATGATGGAATATTAAGATTTGATACAGATATTGAGATTCCATATCATATTCCAGAAGATGAAATTTCTTCATATACAGAATCAGCTATTTATAATGGAGAAAACTTAGACGAATATGCTGCTAGCTACAACACAGATAAAGAATCATTAATAAAACTAAATGAAGAAAGTATTATTGATACTGGAAATGAATATGCTGTAATATCTGATACTTTGGCAGTACCAACATTTGAGCCATATCAATATTCAAAAACAAAATAAAAGGTAGAAATACCTTTTTATTTTTTGTATAATAAGACCGAGGGATAATATGAATAAATATACAGTTTTAATCAATAAACAAAATAAAATAAAACCATCATTTCATAAATATATAAATCTATTACCAGTAAAAGACTATAATGGAGAAGAAGACTATCTAGAAGAACAAACCCTAGACTCGTATAAAAAATTAAAATTATTTTTAAAGAAAAAAGGAATTGAAATTGGTTTAGATGGTGGTTACCGAAGTATAGAGTATCAACAAGAATTATATGAAAGATTTCAAAAAAAATTAGGACAAGTTGATGTAAGCTATCGTGTAGCACTTCCAGGAACTAGTGAACATCATACCGGATTAGCCTTTGATATAGCCATAAAGATAAATGATTCTTATGAAGAAGATGAAAAAGATACTGTAAAAAGAGAACAACTTTATCAAAAAATACATTTATATTTAGCTAAATTCGGCTTTATTTTGAGATATCCAAAAGGAAAAGAAGAAATTACAGGATATCAGTATGAACCATGGCATTTTCGTTATGTAGGAAAAATTCCAGCTGAAATTATCATGAAAAATCATTGGACTCTAGAAGAGTATTTAACAAAGTTTGGGGCCGTTTTATATGTTAATAAAGAAGCTGGCATGACATCTTTTGATGTAGTAAATAAAATAAGTAATATTTTTGGCATAAAAAAAGTAGGCCATACAGGTACCCTAGATCCATTAGCGGAAGGAGTTTTAATTGTTACACTAGGACAAGCAACAAAAATTTCTGAACTACTAACAGCAGAAGATAAGGAGTATATAGCTGGAGTCTTATTGGGGATAGAAACAGATACCTTAGATATTACAGGTACAGTAGTAAAAAACAAACCTATCGACTTATCTAAAGATTTAGAACAAGTAGTAAATAGTTACCAAAAGACCTATCAACAAGAAGTACCAAAGTATTCAGCTATCAAAGTAAATGGAAAAAAGCTTTATGAATATGCAAGAAAAAATCAAGAAGTGGAACTACCGAAAAAAGAAGTAACCATCAAAAAAATAAAATTGTTATCAAGTGACAATGATACATTTATGATAAAAGCATTAGTAACCAAGGGCTGCTATATCAGAAGTTTAATTAGAGATATTGGAAGAAGCTTAGATACTTATGCCACAATGACAACACTAACAAGAACCAAGCAAGGAAAAATAGATATTAAAGATACGAATACGTTAAAACAAATAGAGCAAGGAACAGCCAAACTACACAGTATTGATGAAGTACTAGATTATCCAACAATCATCGTAGATGAAGAGACAGAAAGAAAAATTAAAAATGGTAGAAAATTACCGAATAACTACCAAGTATCAACAAAAGTAATTTTTAAAAATCAAAAAAATCAAATTTTAGGTATTTATAAAGTAGAAAAGGACATGCTAAAAGTATGGAAGAACTTTTAAAAGTTCTTTTTTTCTTTACTGTAAAGTAATAATATACCCTAGAAAAGTAAGAAGCGTCTATAGTATAATAAAATGGAAAGTAGGGGTTAGCATGTTAGAAGTGATATTTTTATTTTTAGGTTTTGTTATCATTATAAAATCCAGTGATATTTTAGTAGACTGTGCTTCTTCACTTGCTCTTCGCTGTCATGTTCCTAAAATGTTAATAGCTTTAACTATTGTAGCCTTTGGAACGTGTGCACCGGAAGTAGCGATTTCTTTTCAAAGTGTAGCAGATGGAAACGGAACGATAGCTTTTGCCAATGTCGTAGGAAGTTGTATTGTAAATACTTTTTTGATAATTGGACTAGCGGCACTCGTTCGACCGATTAGAGTAAAACATGCTACCATAAAAAAAGAATTACCAATTCTACTAATTATAACAACAGGCTTTGTAGTCTTAATGTTGGACAGTGTTTTTAATCCATTAACGCCCAATACTTTTTCTAGAGCAGATGGAATTATCTTAATTTTACTTTTCTGTATGTTTGTTTCCTACATTGTACAATTATTAAAAAAGAAAGATGAAGAAAAAGAAAAAGTAGAACCAGTATACAAGAATATCTTTTTAATCATCTTTCTACTAATCACATCTTTAATCTGTATTACATTAAGTAGTGATGTCATCGTAAATAATGCAACGATTTTAGCAGAAAAATTAAATATCAGTGAAAAACTAATTACCATGGTTTTAATTGTAATAGGAACATCTCTTCCAGAAATGGTAATGACAGTAACAAGCGCTAGAAAAAAAGAATTTGATATGGCCATAGGAAATATTATAGGTACTAATATTTTTAATATCTGTATTGTGTTAGGACTACCCATTGTATTGTATGGAGACTTAGTATTAGAAAACTTTAATCTAATCGATATCATCACAGTATTTTTAACATCATTGTTATTATATCTTTTTGCCAGAAGTGAAAAAAAGGTATCCAAAAAAGAAGGAATTTTAATGTTAACAATATTTATTGCCTATTATGCCTATTTAATATTTGGATAATACTTGCCAAAAATGAAAAAGTATAGTATATTATATGTGCTGCCAATACTCAGTCTAAAGAATTTCCGACTTTTTACTTAGTTTTGGTGAATCTATAAGAAAGGAAGTGTAATGATGGCTTTAACAAAAGAAGAAAAAGCAAAGATCATTAAAGATTTTGCAAAGAACGAAAAAGATACTGGTTCTGCAGAAGTACAAATCGCAATTCTTACAAAAGAAATCAACGATTTAACAGAACATTTAAAAACACATATTCACGATTATCATTCACGTAGAGGACTTTTAAAGAAAGTTGGACAACGTCGTAATATGTTAGGATACTTAGCAAAGAAAGATATCCAAAGTTATCGTGAAGTAATCAAAAAATTAGGATTAAGAAAATAGTGCTTAGGCACTGTTTTTTTTAAGGAGATTTATGAAAAATACTATGAGAGAAGAATTGGCTTCTCAGATACTATCAACATTTTTAGCCAATGATAATACACTAATATCTAGAATAAAAGATGAACAAGGAAAAGAGTATTTACAAATATCTTGGATAGAAAAAATAAATGGTATAAATGTAAGAAGAGATTATGCTTTTTTATGTCAAGTAATAGGGATATCTGATGGAGAGACAACAGATGAAAAAATATTTTATAGTAAAGAAAATGAAATAATACGATATAATGATAAAGCATTACTAAGATACCAAATACCAAGTTATGACAGAATGAGTGAGATGACATTAATAGAAGGGATGGACTTTTCTAACCATCAACGAATACCAGCAATAAGCATATCAGAACAACAAATAAAGGAGTTTTTTAATAGAATATCTTCACCAGCAAAAAGGAAAGAAATCCAATAAAATGTAGAAATTTCTTTAATTTTTTGATATTCTAGTAATGGAACATGTATGGAGGAAGTATGAAAAAGACATTTGAATTAGATTTTTATGGAAGAAAGATTATAGTAGAACATGGAGAACTTGCTAAGCAAGCCGATGGAGCTGTTTTAGTACGTTATAATGACACTGTTGTTTTAACAGCAGCAGTAGTATCAAAAACAGTAAACCTATTATCTGACTTTTTTCCATTAACAGTAAATTATCAAGAAAAATTATATTCTGTAGGTAAAATCCCAGGAGGATTCATCAAACGTGAAGGACGTCCAAGCGAAAATGCTACTCTTGCAGCTAGAATGATTGACCGTCCAATGAGGCCATTATTTCCAGAAGGATTTAAAAATGAAGTACAAATTATATCTACTGTTTTATCAGTAGATCAAGATTGTTCCCCTGAATTAACAGCCATGTTAGGTTCTTCTTTAGCCGTATCTATTTCTAAGATACCATTTAATGGACCAATTGCTGGAGTAAAAGTAGGAAGAGTAAATGGTGAATTTGTAATTAATCCAACACCAGAAGAGTTAGAACAATCAGAGTTAGATTTAACTGTAGCAGGAACAAAAGATGCTATTAATATGGTAGAATCTAGTGCTAAAGAAGTACCAGAAGATATCATGTTGGAAGCATTGATGTTTGGACATGAAGCAGTAAAGAAATTAATTGCTTTTGAAGAAGAAATTATTTCTGAAATTGGCGAAGAAAAAATGGAATATGAACGCCTTGAAATAGACGAAGAAATGAGAAAAAGAATTACAGATTTAATTTCAGACAAAATGGATAAAGCACTTCGTATCAAAGAAAAATTAGAAAAATATGCCGCAATCGATGCTATAAAAGAAGAAGTAGAAGAATTATATAGATCTGAATATGAAGATAAAGTAAAAGAAGAAGAATTAAAAGAAATATTAGTAAAAGCCAATATGGTAGTATCTGATATTGAATATAATTTATTTAGAAGTATCGTCGTAAAAGAACATATCAGATCAGATGGTAGACAGATGGATGAAATTAGACCACTATCTACGGATATTGATTTATTACCAAGAACACATGGTTCAGCTTTATTTACTCGTGGAGAAACACAAGCCCTTTCAGTAACAACACTAGGTGCCTTAGGAGAACATCAAATACTAGATGGACTTGGTCTAGAAGATCAAAAACGTTTTATGTTACACTACAACTTTCCTCAATTTTCAGTAGGAGAAACTGGAAGATATGGAGCACCAGGTAGAAGAGAAATCGGACATGGTGCTTTGGGAGAAAAAGCTTTACTTCAAGTAATACCAAGTGAAGAAGAATTCCCATATACAATTCGTGTAGTATCAGAAATATTAGAGTCTAACGGTTCTTCATCACAAGCAAGTATTTGTGCTGGTTGTATGTCTCTAATGGCTGCAGGAGTTCCAATCAAAGCTCCTGTTGCTGGTATTGCTATGGGATTAATTACACATGGAGATGACTACACAATTTTAACAGACATTCAAGGAATGGAAGATCATCTAGGAGATATGGACTTTAAAGTAGCTGGTACAAGAAAAGGTGTATGTGCCTTACAAATGGACATCAAAATAAAAGGAATCACCAAACAAATCCTACAAGAAGCCTTAGAACAAGCTAAGAAAGCCCGTATGCAAGTACTAGATGTAATGGAAAAACAAATTAGTAAGCCAAGACCAGACGTATCTCAATACGCACCAAAGATGGAAACATTTACTATTGATCCAGCTAAAATTAAAGACGTTATAGGAAAAGGTGGAGAAATGATTACAAAAATCATTTGTGACGCCTCTAATGTAACAGACGTCAACAATATCAATGCTGTTAAAGTTGATTTAGAAGATGATGGTAGAGTTATCATTTATCATAGTGATAGAGAAATTATCAACAAGACAAGAAAGATGATTGAAGAAGTAGTAAGAGAAGTAGAAGTAGGTAAAATCTACGAAGCAAAAGTTGTAAAGATTGAAGACTTTGGATGTTTTGTCCAACTATGGCCAGGATGCGAAGGATTAGTTCACATCTCTCAACTAGCACACGAAAGAGTAAACAAAGTAGAAGACGTAGTAAAAGTAGGAGATACGATTATAGTAAAAGCTCTTGGACCAGATAAAAAAGGAAGACAAAATTTCTCAAGAAAAGATGCTCTTCCAAAACAAAAGAAAAAAGAAGATAAAGAGTCAAATTAAAAAGTTCAGAAATGAACTTTTTTTTCATATATTATTCTAGGTGATAATAATGATAAAAAAACTATTACAAATGATATCAGTAATAGCCCTAGTATTATTTAGTTTTTATTACACAGATAAAACTATAAATCTAATTAGACAAACAGATCCACTAATGAAACAAATCAAAGAAGAAAGCAAGAAAAAAGAAATAGAAGCAATGGATGCTAAAACAGACGGAAATAAGATAAAATCTGGAAAGAATGGACAAACGGTAGATATTGATAAAACATATCAAAAAATGAAGCAATATGGTGCCTATAATGAAATGTTAACAGTGTTCAAAGAAACGACCCCAACCGTTTCCATAGAGGATACATATGATAAATTTGTAATAGGAGGAAATGGAGAAAATAGAGAAGTAGCTTTATTGTTTCCAATCGAAAACCAATCTAATCCAGAAGAAATAATAAGAATTATAAATCAAGAAAATATTCCCGCAACTTTTTTTCTAGATGGCCTATGGTTAGAAAATAATCTAGCAACAGTAAAAAATATAAAAAATCACGAGCTAGAAATTTTAAATTACAATCATCACTATGAAGAAATCTATTTTCAATCTGCAATTCAGTATTTAAAAAATATAACAGGTAATGCTGCCCGGTACTGTTATGCTGACTATGACAATAAAGAAGTAATAGAACTATGTAGTAAACTGAAGCTACATACAGTAACACCAACAATAAAGATAACTAATAGCCCTTTTCAAGAGATAAAAGATAAATTACAAAATGGAGCGATTATCTCTTTACCAATAAATAGTATTGTAGAAACAGAATTGCCAACGATTATTAATTATATTAAATCAAGAGGATATCAGTTAGTAACTCTACAAACATTATTAAGCGAAGAATATGAAAAATAAATGTTATCAACCGATAACATTTATTTTTTCTTTTTAGACCCCGGAAAGTTTTTGGCCCAGTCTTCACATTCTCTTTCATATTGAAGATGATAGGTACGCATAGACTCTTCCACAACTAATTGTTGATACATCTCATCAGGAATATAGGGAGAAATCTCATCACCCCACAACAAGTACATAATTTCTAACAAGGAGTCATCGTACTTGTCATCTGTAGACAATAAAGATAAAGAAGAAGGATCAGAAAATAATTGATGGATAACATCTTCTTCATCTCCTAACATAGTCTTAGGAGCATTTTCAACCTGTAAACCAGAAGAAGCTTTTTGTCTGTCGCCATACTTTAGCTTTTCAAAAATTTGATAAGGAATGTATGGAGCAATTTCGTCACCTAAAACAATATAGAAAATATCTAAAAATTCCGTATCATATTTTAAGCAAGTTGGCAAAGTAGATAGTAAAGCTGGGTTATCAAGAATGGCTCGAAAAGACTTTGCTTCATCAGAATAAGGAAAATTCATAATTCTCCCTCCTTTATAACTATATCGTACTACGAAAAAGAGCATAATGCAAAGATTGATTGTAAATTGACAAACTAAAACAAATGTGTTATAATCAAGCACAGTTGAGAAGGGGGATTTCCTATGAAATTAAAAGGAAAAAATATTAAAGCAACAAGAAAAGCAGCAGCTATTTTGTCCATTATATTATTATCAGGAGGATTATATAGTTGTGCATCAGATGATCCAGCTATAAAAGAACCAATAGAAACATCAGTATCTGCTAACAAAGAAAATTCTAATATGGATTATGTATTATCCATGGATGCCGAAGAAAACGATGAAGGCACATTAGAAAACTTATCTACGCTAGAAGAACAAGTAAATATCTATAAATTATTAGATGATTTGGATTTAGGTGATGACTACAAAGAATTAGCCCAGGAATCAAAAGAAGAATTACAAGAATTAAGTTTAGAAGACATTAAGTTATTAGTGGAAAGCCTAGATTCAGACAATTTAACAGAAATAGAAAGAGCTAGAGTAGAACAAAACCTATCATATTTAAAAACTTATGCTGCTGGAAAGATTGATAAAGATGGAAGGAAAATCGTTTTAGATGGTTTATTTAGAAGTGTAAAAGGTGCTGCTTGTGAATATGTAGGGTTAGAAGCAGAATATTTTTCTTCTGTAACTATCTTAGGACAAAAATCCGATAGTGCAGATTTACTACTATCAGTATCCGATCCAATCAGTGGTAAAGTAGTAGACGTAAAAGTAGATAACCATTCTATATATGGAGATATGATTTATAAAATATATGACATGCAATCTGAGTCAAATCCATCATTTGATGATACAATGAAAGATGTTTCCGAGTCATTAGATTTAATTAAAATAAGTTGCTATTCTGGAGTAAAAGCAAAAAAGACAATACTAGGAAATGAACTAATGACATCAGAAGTAAAAGAAAAAGATATAATAGAGAAGGGAAAAAGCAAATAATATGAAATTACTACCTACTAATATCAAAGTAACCAAAACAGCTATAATATTATGTTCAGTTTTATTAATGGGAAATATCTTTTTACCAACTACTGTTCAAGCTAAAGAGATTACGATTGACCCACCAAAAGTAGAAGTACAAGAAGAACAATCAAGAGAAGACAATCCTTGGATTAAAGTTGTTCCTATTGGAGTAGCAGCTTTTGGAGTAGGATATTTATCAGGTAAAAAGAAAAAAGAACACAAGGATAAAAACAAAGTATTAACAAAGAAAAAATAGAAGTGTCAAGTTGACACTTTTGCTTTTTTGTGGTATAATATATCAACAATGAAAAGGGGGATTAATATGTCGGTATTGACACAAAATATTCAAAGAGGTGTACCAATTGAAACACCAGTTATTTTACGAGCTGCAGACATCATATCATTATTTGAAAATCCAAAACAAACTGAAAAAATTATTACAGCTGCTCAAGGCAAATTAATGGATTATATTGCATCGCTAGGGCCAACTGAAGATATTGAATTTTTCCAAACAATGCAAGTAAAAACAGACGAAAACACACTAGAAAAAAGCATTATTTTTTCTCCATCTGCAATAATGAGTACATTAGTTATGAACTTAAACATGCCAGTTGTTAATTTTTCAAATGGGCTAACTAACAAAGAATTTCTGAAATGGGCACAACAAGAGACCAAACCATATCTTTCTAAATTACAAAGGATGCAAACAGCAAAAGAATTACAAAGAAACTTTCCATCTTTATATTTAAAATATGAAAAAAGATTAGAAGCAGAAAGACAATTAAAATTATGTGCTCAAAATTTATCAAGATTTTCGGCAATAGAAAGAATGTTTATTAAACAAAACCTTAAACAATTTGGTGTTACTAATATACCGGATTTTGTTCATAGTAAACCAACAAGTGTTAATAAATTCTCTAGAGATTGTGCTAAGGCACTACAAAACATTGTAGATCACGTTCCAGAAATTATAGCATTCATGGAGCAACATCCAATTAATTTTGAAAGCCTATCACCAAGAAACAAAGAAAAATTAGATTTATATTTGGCTTCTGAATTTATAAAAGCAGCCAAAACTTATGGAAGTGACGACCCACAACGTTACCTAATCTTTGTTGCTAATTACTTTAAAGAAAATCCGGATAAGAAGCAAGATGATAAATTACAAATTACAGTTGGTAATGTAAACAATGTAGAATTAGGCCGCAAGGAACAAGGCGTTACAATTACACCAAAAGATGTTTACAATCAATACAAGGAATTTGTAGTAAGTCATCCAGAAATTCAACTTCTATCTTTTGGAGAACATGAATTAGATGGACTAACATTAAAAGAAGCAGAAGAATTTGTAAGAACAAGACTAGAAGACATTCAAGCTAACTGGAAGTTCTTACCAAAGTCAGAATTAGATCAAATAGCAGTAGCAACAGGAAAACAAATTGGGGCAGAACACAGAACAGAAGAAGAAAAAAGAAGAAAACAAGAACGTTTACTAGACTTATTTATGGAAAAGAAAGAATTCTATGAACAAACAGATCCATTTTTCCGTATTAAGGGAGAAAATACATTTAACGGATACATAGGATACATTTATCCAAATGGTAAAGTAATTTTAGATAAATTCTTTGAAAATGCTGAAACTGGTAGAGTTGCTGATGGACAAGCAATTTATACAATGGACTTTACTGATTTTGTAAGATTATCCATTTTACCAAAAAGTGAATTAATAGAAAATCCTGCTTGTAGACGTATCGTTCATGCCGGAAACTGGCAAAGTAGAGTTCAAGAAGAAATTAATGCTCCAAAAACAGGAGATACTAGTGCTGTTTTAAAAGACCTAGAATCAACTGGAAAAGTTTATGTTCCTAGATAAAAATAAAATCATTCGAAAGAATGATTTTTTTATGTTAAAACAAGAAGAAACAAGACTTTTCATTGTTTTACCTTGAAAATTATAGTATACTTAATTACAGGGTGAAGAGTATGTACTTAAAAGAAATAGTAGCAAGTGGGTTTAAATCCTTTGCCGATAAACTAGATATTAAATTAGATGACAAAATAACTTGTATAGTAGGACCAAATGGTTCAGGAAAAAGTAATGTTGTAGATGCCGTTAGATGGGTCCTTGGAGAACAATCTGTAAAATCCCTTCGTGGAGAAGGCTCTATGAGTGAAGTTATTTTTTCTGGAAGTAAAAGTAGAAATCCTTTAAATGTAGCGTCAGTAGAACTAGTATTTGACAACTCTGACCATTTTTTAAACGTTCCTTATACAGAATTATCAATCAAAAGAAGAGTTTATCGTAGCGGAGAAAACGAATATTATTTAAATGGTGAAAAATGTAGATTAAAAGATATTAATAATTTATTATTAGATACCGGAATGGGAAAAGAATCTTTTAATATTATTTCTCAAGGCGAGGTAGAGAAAATATTAAGTGACTCTCCAACCGATAGAAGAACGATCTTTGAAGAAGCCGCTGGAATATTAAAATATAAAAAGAGAAAAGAAGAAGCATTACGTAAATTAGACAGAACACATAATAATATTGATAGAGTAAATGATATTATTAGTGAGTTAGAAAACCAAGTCGCACCTCTAAAAGAACAAAGTGAAAAAGCCCAAATGTATTTAGAAAATAAAAAAGGGTTAGACAACTATGAAGTTGCTTTACTAGCATATGATATAGAAAATGCCAGTATTGAATTAGAACGAGTAAAGACAGAAAAAGAAAAATTAGAAAAAGAAGTTATGGAATTATCCAATGAATCTTCTAAAAATGACGCCCTAGACTTAGAGCAAGCAAATAAATTAGAAAAACTAGAAAAAGAACAATCTAGTTTACAAAGAAGACTTCTAGAAGTAACCGAAATGGTAGAAAAAGTAAATGGAGAAAAAAACTTACTCCAAGAAAGAAATAAACAAAATCAAGATAAAGAACAAGTAGAAGAAGAACTAAGAAAAACACTAGAAGAAAAAGCAAAAGTAGAAGCAACTATCCAAAAATTAAAAACAGAATTAGATGTTATTATTGAAGATGGCAAAAAAGTAGATAGTAAAGAGCAATCAAGCACTCAGAAACTTCAAAAAGTAAACAGCAAGAAAAATATGTTAACAAGTGATTATTCAACCCATGAAAGAAATATTATTAGTCTAAATCATAAAATAAATAGTTTAAGACGAGAAATTGAAGAGGGTGGAGATTTACCAAACGGAATTAGAAAAGTTTTAGAAACTTCTTCTTTGACGGGAATACATAATACGATTGGTAATATTCTAAATACCAAAGATGAATATGTAAAAGCTTTAAATATTGCAATAGCTGCTAACAAGAACTTTATCATTACATCAGATGAACTATCTGCCAAAAAAGCCATTAACTTCTTAAAGGATAATCACTTAGGAAGAGGAACTTTCTTCCCATTAACAGTTATTAAATCAAGATATATAGATAAAGATTCTTTAAAAGTATTAGAAAAAGATGAAGATTTTATCGGAGTGCTAAGTGATTTAGTGGAATATGATAAAGCCTATCAAAATATAGTAGAAAATCAACTAGGTATGGTAATTGTATCGAAAGATTTAGATTCTGCAACTAGACTTAGTCAAAAGACAAATAGACGTTACAAAGTAGTAAGCCTAGATGGAGATGTAGTGAATGTAGGAGGAAGCCTAACCGGAGGATCTGTGATTCATCAAACAAAAAGTATCATCGTATTAAAACAAGAATTAAAGCGTCAGTTAGAACAAGTATCATTAATGAATCAAGAACTAGAAGAAATCAAAAAAGAATTAGATGAAGTAGAAGAAGAAAAAAGAGCTATAGAAGAAGAAGAATTTACAGATTCTAAAAATAAAGTAACGATAAAAGAAAAATATGATACCAAAGCAACAGAAATCAAAGAACAAAGAAATTATTTAGAAGAAATAGAAAAAAAGTGGCAGGCTTTAAATGCCATATCTAACAATGCATTAAGTGATAAAGAACAAGAATTAATTGAACAATATCACACATTAAATGCTGAAAAAGCATCTATCCAAGTAAGAATAGAACAAGTAAAAAATGATATAGAAGAAATCAAAAGAGAATCAGAAGAAAGAATAGCTCAAGATAAAGTAAAAAATGCCAATCTTAGAAATTTAGAAAAAACATTACACGAAAAAGAAGTTTATTTAAATCGAATTGAAATAAAAATGGATACCATGTTAGAGACTTTAAATACAGAATATGAATTGACCTTCGAAAAAGCCAAAGAAAAATATCATCTAGATGTAGAACCAGAAGAGGCAAGAAGTAAAGTAAGTGTCTATCGAGCTAATATTAAAAGAATTGGTATGGTAAATCTAGCAGCCATAGAAGAATATGAAAGAGTAAATACAAGATATGTATTTTTAACCAATCAAAGAGAAGACTTATTAAAAGCAGAAGATACATTATTGGAAATTATGAATGAGATGGACGATGTCATGAAGGAAGAATTTCAAACGACATTTGAACAGATTACCAAAGAGTTCAAACAAGTCTTTAAAGAATTATTTGGTGGAGGAAATGCAGATTTAAAATTGACAGAACCAGATAATTTATTAACAACAGGAGTAGAAATTGTCGCATCTCCACCAGGAAAAAAATTAACAACTATTTCTTTACTATCAGGTGGAGAAAAAACTCTAACAGCAATATCACTATTATTTGCGATATTAAATGTTAGAACAGTCCCATTCTGTTTATTTGATGAAGTAGAAGCAGCCCTAGATGAAGCAAACGTTGCTCAATTTGGAAAATATCTAGACCACTATAAAAATAAAACACAATTCTTAATTATTACCCATAAAAAGAAGACAATGGAGTATGCCAACACTTTATATGGAATTACGATGCAAGAGTCTGGAGTTTCTAAATTAGTAAGTGTTAAATTAAATGATGCAATCGAAACATTATAGAGAGTGAGAACTCTCTTTTTATTGACGAAAAATTAAAATAGTCTTAGAATAATAAAAACATAGGGGGAATATTCCGTGTTATTGCAAACAAAAATAGTACCAATAGAATATGATGAAGAACATAAAGAACAAGCAGAAGAATTACAAAAAATAATCAATCAAAATAGTGATTTTTTTCGAGTGTTTCTAAAAGTTAATAAAATTAGTTTTATCGATAAAAAATCCTCATTATATTTAGAAGAGAGTAAAGATGTTTTTGATCACTTGGATGGAATTTCTCCTTCTGTAGCAAGTACTATGATGAATGATGGTATGACAGACGAATTAAAAGAAGCAACTGCTCTATATTGGTATACAAAAATATATGATGGAAAATATGAATTTGAGCCCAACGAACATTTATACGAATTTGGTATTGTAGACTATTTTAGGAACAATGGAACTTGGCAAGATTTATATAATTACCTGCATAAAACTTCGCAAGTAACAGAAAAAGATATTTTTTCTTGGATAAAAAAAGAGTATCGATATGTCATTAGTACTATAACCATCAGTGATAACATTAGTAGTCTATTAATAGAACAGTTTCCAGAGTCTAAGGTAGAAGAAGACGAAAGGCTTCTAGAGCAAATTCTTCAACTAGCAAGTGAAATAAAAGAAATAGAAAATTCATATTTAGAAGAAATCCCAATTACCTATCCAATGTCAAAAGAAGAATCTATTTCTTTATTTAAAAATTTTCTATATTGTTTGGACCCAAAAAGAAATCTTCTTTCTTTTGCTGAACAAATGGAAAAAGATGATGTCTGGGTATCAGATTCCAATGATGAAAGATTAAGTGAAGAAGATATAACAGGAAGTCCAGGTTTAATCAATGCTGATCCACCATTTATCTATATGCCTTGGACCAATACCATAGATGATGCTGCAACCTCTGTCCATGAGTTCTTTCATTATTATACAAAAATGCATACAACAAAAGAGCAATATACATATCCTTTAACAGAATTAGCACCAATCTTTTTTGAAGAGTTATTCTACTATTATTTACTTGCTAAAAAATATCCAAATGAAGTGGTAGGAAGTTTAATGTTTAATAGAAGGGTAACTATTGCTAAAAATGCTCAAGATATATATGATGCTATACTCCTAGAAAAAACAATTTTAGAAAAGGGAGAAATTACACCACAGGACGAACTAACATTATTTGGACAAGAATTACCAGAAGTTTATTCAGAAGAAGAAATACAAACAATTTTAAAATTTAACTGTGATGAAAGAAATAAAAAGTATATACAAGATCCAGAGTATATAGCCTTTATTTTTCCCTATGTAATAGGACAAAAAATATCAGAAATATTATTAGATAGAGCAGCAGAAGACAAAGATGAAATATCAAGCATGTTAAATTTTGCTAGAGAGGCAGGAAATTGGAGTTTAGAAGAAAGTTTACAAAAACTAAATGTTCAGCCTTTTTCCACACCCAAAGAAAAAATAAAAGAGTAGAAAGAAGGATTTTATGTCAATTTTAACAACAAAGGTAGTACCAATAGAATATGATGAAAAGACCAAAAGAAAAGCTCAAAAAATAGAAAAAATGCTAGATAAAAATCCAGAATTCTTTCGTGTGTTTCTAAAAGGAGATAAAATCAGTCTAATCGATGAAAGTGCTCCTATTTATGTAGCAGCAGGAAAAACAATTCTAAAGTACTTAGATGGAATTAGTGCTTATGATGCTACTGGATTTTTAAGAGAAAATTATCTAAGTGAAGAGGAACAACCAGAAGTCACTTATTATTGGAATAGCAGAGAAACAGAAGATTTTAAATATAGTAGAATTAGAGAAGTAGCAGGAGTTTATGATTATTTTCACCATAAAAAAGATTATCAAGGACTAAAAGAGTATTTGAATCATCCATCAACCGCAACAAAAGAAAATATTCAAAACTGGTTAATGGAAACATATCGCTATCAATTAACGAATTACCTATTATTAGAAATTGTAATGCAATTAAATAATTATTATTTTCAATATTTTAATCAAGAAATAGGAAATGTAATAGACCAAACTTACTTTATTGCAGAAGATGTTACAAGATTAGGAGAAGGAATAGAAGAAGAAATAAACATAACTTTTCCTATGACACCTAATGAATCAATTGCTTTATGTCAAGAATTTCTTCAAAGAATTGATCCTTCTTTAAACTTATTACAAGACTTTTTCCAACTCCAAAAAGAAAATCGTATTATAAGTAATAAAAAAATAGTAGAAAACAACAAAGATGAAAATATTCCACAAACAATTACAGCCAATGATGGTAGTAAGTATATTTATATGCCTTGGACTAACACAATTAACGATGCGGTTGCTTTAATTCACGAGTTTTTTCATTATATGGAAAAAGAAGAGAAATGCATTTATGATAATGAAAAAGGAAATATTTTAACAGAAATAGTTCCTATCTTTTTTGAAACTCTAATGTGTGACTTTTTAATATCCAAAAACTATCCAAAAGAAGAAGTAGACAAAATAAAAAGAAATCGCCTAAACTCATCTTCAGCCCTTGCTTATGATATTCAAGATATCATGTATTTAATAGAAGTATTATCAAAACAAGAACCAATTAGCCAGGAACAAGAAATTAATATGTTATTGGAAGCTGGAGATCTATCAGAAGATGATTCTGAAAATCTAAAAAAAATGCTGGCAAATGAAAATTGTGATGAACGAAATCAACTGATAATAGAAGAGCCGTTTCATTATACGGATAGTTTAAAATATGTATTAGGAATCTATTACTGTAAAGAAGCTTTAGATAGATACTATCAAGGAGAAAATATAATTCCTATGATGATAGAACTTAGTAAAAATATAGAAATATTAACCCCAGAAGAAATCGAAACAGCTATTTTTGAAAGAGAACAAGGCAAAGAAAAGAAATTAGGAGGAATAAAAGATGTCTATCCTCAAAACACAAGTAATACCGATTGAATATGATCAATCAACAGAAAAATTAGCATTTTATTTAAAAGAATATCTAGAAGATAACAAAGACTTTTTTTCTTTCTTTTTAAACGGAAATAAAATTAGTTTAACTGATAAAAAATGTGAAATGTTTATAAAAGCTCCGGAAGACCTATTAGAACATTTAAAAGATATATCAATAGATAACGCTCAAGAGTTTTTAAATTCTTCACCTATAAATGAAGAAGATCAAAAATTTATTCTTTTATATTTATGGAAAGAAAGATTGCTAAAAGATATATATGATTTTCCTTTTGACAGAAAAATGTTACATACTTTATCTGTTTGGACTTACGTTAAGAAAACAAAAGACTTTGCAGGCTATTATAAATATACGCATGGAGAAAGAAAAGAAATAGAAGATAAAATTTTTGATTGGTATCAAAAAACTTATCGAGAAGACTTATTAAATTTATTATTAGATATTCAAATACAAAGACTGCAACAAGAAGATAACAGTACTAATATTTTATCCTTGATAACATGGTTAAATAACATAATAGATGAAGAGAGTAAGAGAGAAGAAATAACAAATTTAGAAGCGTTAAACCAATATATTTCTAAAGAAAAGAGTTTTTCTTTAATTTCAGAATTTTTAATAAAAATAGATCCAACATTAACCTGGTATCAAGAATTCCTAACTTTACAAAAAGATAATAAAATAATAGAAGATAAAAATGATAAAAGACTGAGAAACAAAAAGGAATTAAATTGGCAAACATTTAATACTAATGGTGATTGGTACATATATACACCATGGGAATATACTTTAGCAGATAGTGTAAATTTTATTCATGAATTTGTTCATTATATGTGTTTAAAAAATAAAGAGCCATCTGGAAAAACACCATCTATTTTAACTGAGCTACCAAGTATCTTTTTTGAGTATGCTATGTGTGACTTTTTAAAAGAAAAAAATTATTCCGAAGAAGAAATTAAAAAGCGAATAACCATGCGCTTATCAGAAACTAGCAAATATTGCATGGATATAGAAAGTATTGTAGAAAGAATAGAAAAAAGACTAAAAGGGGAAGAAGTAACACTAGAAAAAGAAATAGAAGAGGTACAAGATTTAGAAAGAAAAATGAAGAGAAAGAATCCTGATTTTTCTTTTGAAAAGGAATGCCATAAATCAATAGAAGAAATAGCGAGTTCCTATATTGATATGGATACCGTTACTTTATTAACAAAACCAAACATTTTGTATACAACCTGTCCTTATATTGTAGGAAATAAATATACATTGGATTTAAGAGAAAGAGAAGATGTAACTTCAACCATGCTCTCTATTTGTCCACGAGTATGTGACATGACAACAGAAGAAGTATTACAGGAATTATCTCTAAAAGCAAAACCAGAAAATAACATCAAAAAAAAGGAGCTTAAATAGCTCTATATTGATCCTTTCCTTTGAAAGGATCTTTTTTATCAATATGATCGAAAAATAAGATTCCATTTAAATGATCAAGCTCATGTTGGAAACAAATAGCAAGTTCTTCACGTGCTCTAATATGCACTTTTCTTCCTTCCATATCATAAGCTTCCATAGTAACTCTTGCATATCTTGGAACAATTCCTTCTACCTCACGATTAACAGATAGACAACCTTCACCCATTTCAACATAAATTTTCTCAACAGAATTACTAATAATTTTAGGATTAATTAAAACGTAAGTTTCAAATTCACCCTCATCAATTTCATTGACAACAACAAACATTCTTTTAGGAACACCTAACTGAATAGCAGACATTCCCATACCAGGTCGTAAGTCATATTTTTCAGATAATTCTTCAATTTGAGAATCATGTAAATATTGTATCATTGTATGAATTAAATCTTTATCTTTTTTCGTAAGAGGAAATTCTACATCTTTACTAATCATTCTTAAACGCTTATCTTTCTCATCTAAAATATCTTTTGTTTTAAGCATGTTACCACCTCTTTATGCAAGTATAGTTTATCAGAAAAAGCTTGAAAAATAAAGAAAAAAAATAAAAACGTATAAAATTATACGTTTTTACAATACTTAAGCTGTAAAACGAGAACCAATAACAATAACTAATAAAATAAATAACACCAATATAATAGCATAATTAGAATTGTTATTTGTTCCATAATAAGGATAATATGGCATTTGATTATATTGGTAGCAACCACTACCATTCATTCCATAAGAATACATAGATAGCCTCCTTTACATAATCTAATATAAGTTATGTAAATTGACAAAATTTGTTCATAAAAAGAAACCAGGAAAAAGTTAAATTAGCAAAACAAAGAAAAATATGATATATTATATATTATAGGATGGGGAGTGATAGAGACGAAAAAAATCATCAAATATGTAGACAAGCCACTATTGATAGTTTCTGTCTTGCTTTTTATCATAGGACTTATTATGGTGTTTTCTGCCTCTAATGTAACAGCATACATGTCACATGCTGTAAGTCCCTATAACTACTTTTTAAAACAAGCAGCCTTCTTACTGGCTGGACTAGTCATGTCCCTCATAATGATTAAATTTACAACCAAAGCATACGGAGTATTCTCCTGGGGATTTTTAATCATTATTATAATCAGTTTATTATGTTTATTAATTATAGGACAAGCAAAAAACCAGGCCATTTCTTGGTATGATTTAGGAGTTATCAGTATCCAGCCCAGTGAATTTGCAAAAGTAATTACTATCGTATGGCTCGCAAGATACTATGAAAAGAATAAAAAAATTACAGGTTATGGAAAAAGTTTATTTCCATTAGGAATTTGTGCCATTATTGCATTATTAATATTTGTTCAACCAGACTTAGGAACAGCTATTATATATACAGTAATTGTAGGAGTTATGTTTTTAGCATCTCCTGTCTTAAAAGAAATAAAAGTAAAAACAATTTTTGGAGTCTTAGGACTCATTATATTTGCTGGAATTATTTTCTTAGGAGCAGGAAAGTCTTTATTACAATCTAGACAATTAGAACGTTTTGATTTTTCAAATCCCTGTGATAAATTACTGACAACAGGAAACCAAGTCTGCAATTGTTATATCGCAATTAATAATGGTGGACTAACAGGAGTGGGGTTAGGAAACTCTACACAAAAGTATCTATATTTACCAGAACCATATACAGATTTTATCTTCGCTATTATAGTAGAAGAATTAGGTGTAATATCTGGTGTTGGAATTATACTTTTATATATGTTTTTACTATATAGAATATTAAAAATAGGACGTGATAGTCCAACGAATCGAGGAGCACTCCTATGTTATGGAGTAGCAGTTTATATTTTCCTTCATATAGTAATTAATTTAATGGGAATCTTTGGAATGATGCCAATGACTGGTGTACCATTACCATTTATGAGTTATGGAGGAAGTTTTACAATTTGTTTAATTGCTGCATTAACCATTGTACAACGTGTTAGTGTAGAAAATGGACTAGCCAAAGAGAAGCCTGAAAAAGACAAATAGATTGACTTTTTCAGGTTTTTTTGTTAAAATATAGCTCATTAAAGGGAGTAAGGAAACATGAGCAATAAATTAAGAAGATTTAGAGACGACCTTATCAAAAGTATAAGCAACGCATCTCAAGTATTTATTGTTGGACATAATAATCCAGACTATGATTCAATAGGCTCATCCCTAGCTTTAGCAACACTTACGAAAGCTTTGGGGAAAAAGTCTTATATAATTATAAATGATTTACAAGCAGAAATAGATTCGGGTATCAAAAATATTTTAGATGCTACCAGTCAAGATTATGCCTATATAACATTAGCACATTTTCAAGGGCTAGTAGATAGAGATTCTTTATTATTAATAACCGATGTAAATAAAAAATATTTAATTTCTGTTCAAAATGATTTAGACAAGCCAGGTAAAATAATGGTAATTGATCACCATGAGGAAGATTCTTTTAGTGTACCAGCTAACAATCAATTGATAGAAGTTGATGCCTCAAGTGCTTGCGAAATCGTAACACAAATTTTATTAGCGAAAAAAATTCCTATTTCTGCTCAACTTGCCAATTATCTACTAGCAGGAATTTTACTAGATACGAAAAGATTTCAAAAAAATGCCAAGCCTAATACCTTTGATACAGTAGAAAAGCTGTGTAGAAAAGGAGCAGACTATGATGCTGTTAACCGCTTATTTATATCCAATTTCCTAGAAGATGATAAAATTTACAGTTTAATATTTGGAAAGAAAAGTGCCATAGAAGAAAAAGATGGACAAGAACAAGCAGTAGAAATAAGAAATACCCAAGTACAGGCATATAGCCAATTATTAGGAAATCCTACCGTATCCTTTACGTTGAACAGAATGAATCCAATGGAAAAATATAAGCAAGTGGAACTTGCCAAAACAGCAGATAAAATGTTAAAGTACGCAGATGTTAGTTTTGTTATGGGATATGTAAGTGATACAGATGTAGGAATCTCTGCTCGAAGTAGAGGCGATATGGATGTGGGAAATATTTTAGGAAAGCTCCAATACGTAGATTTTCCACTAATATCTAGTAACACATCTTATACCATAACTAGAAGTGGTGGGGGTAATAAACAAAATGCCGGAGGTAGAGTAACAACATCAGATATTTTTTCAGTAGAAAAATTTTTAATGGATGCTGTATTAGAAATGGCAATTGAAGATGTACCAGAAACCAAAGAAGAGGCAGAAGAACCTGTTGTCTTAGTAAGAAAAATACAAAAACCCAAAAGATAAATTTTTAAACAATTTATCTTTTTTTTTCGAAAAATATAATAGAGGAGGTAATATGACATTCCATTATAGATATCGAAAACAAATTATTATAATATCAGTAATAGTAATAATGATAATCAGTTCCATCTCTGCTTTTATTTATTTCTATGAGCCACCGAAAAAAAAGACAATAAATACAATTAAGGTAAAAAAGAAAAAAGAGCAATCAGAAACAGAAGAAGATGTGAAAAAAACATATATGGTAGATATTAAAGGAGAAGTAATAACACCAGGGATCTATGAATTAGAAAAAGATTCTAGAATCATTGATGTAATTAATGAGGCTGGAGGACTAACAGAATCTGCAGATACTAGTGTAATCAACTTAAGCAAAAAGATAACAGATGAAATGGTAATTATCATTTATAGTAAAAAAGAAGTAGAAAATTGGTTAGAGACAAAAGAACAAGAATCCTATCTTCAAGAAAAATGTATTAGTAGAGAAAAAGAGCAGACACCAAATGATGCTTGTATAGAAGAAAATATGCCGGAAGAAAAACAAATATCAACAACAGTAAATATTAATACTGCGACAAAAGAAGAATTAATGACTTTATCTGGGATTGGAGAAACAAAAGCTGATGCAATTATCGCCTACAGACAAAAAACACCATTTCAAACAATAGAAGATATTAAAAACGTATCTGGTATTGGTGATAGCACCTATGAAGAAATTAAAAACAATATTACAGTCTAACTATCTTTTAATAATACTGCTTATCCTAACAATTCTATCCACAATCATAAGAATAGCTATAAAACCCACACCAAAATACTCAACAAAAACAACATTCATAACAGGAACCATTTTAAGAATAGAAGAGGATAAAGAGTATTTATCTTTAATTATCCAAGGAAAAGAAAAAGTAAAAGGCACTTATTTTTATCGAGAACACCAAAAACCAATCAAATTAGAAATAGGGGATAAAGTAAAAGTAATAGGAAAAATAGAAGAACCAGAATCACCTACCACAAAATATTTATTTGACTATGCTTTTTATTTAAAAAAACAAAATATTTACCACACAATACAAATAGAAAAAATTATAGTACAAGAAAAAAATACATCTCTAAGAAACAAAATAAAACAAACTCTAAATCAAAAAATAACAGATCCTTATATAAAAGCCTTCCTATTAGGACAAGATGATAAGATAAAAGAAGAAGTAAAAGATAGTTATCAAGTAAATGGAATTAGTCACTTATTTGCTATTAGTGGAATGCAGTTCTATTTATTAGCAACTATCATGATGAAAGGACTAAAAAGAGTAAAAGTAAAAGAAAAAACAGCTTATAAAATAATTTATTGCTTTTTATTTTTATATTTACTGCTATTAGGAATAACACCATCTATCATTAGAGGTTTACTATTTTTTATCTTTTTTTCCGTAAATAGAGTATGGAAACTAGAAATTTCTAAAAGACGATGTATTCTTTATGCCATTCTTTTAACGATACTCATAAATCCATACTTTATAACAGAAGCTGCTTTTTGGTATTCTTTTACTATTAGTATTGCACTACTTTACTTTTCTAAAGCCAATTTCTCTTATCTAAAAAGCCTTATAACTTCTTCTATTCTAGCTTTTATCTTTAGTATTCCCATTAGCCTATATTATTTTTATGAAATAAATCCCTTAAGTATGATTTATAATCTATTTTATATTCCTTATATCAACTACGTCATTTTTCCTATGTCCATATTGACACTGGTATTACCGATACTATCTCCTATATATCAATTATTAATTTTAATACTAGAAGAAACATCCCTTTTTCTAAAAAATATTACGTTTCTAAATTTAACTTTTCCACGTCTACCTATTCTAGTCTATATCTTAGAATTAATAATAATTATTTATTATTACAAAACCAAAAAGAAGAAAGTAATGATGGTAATGATTATAATATTTTTCTTGCATTATTTTTCTTTTTATGTAAAACCAGACTATATAAAAGTAATAGATGTTGGACAAGGAGATGCTATTTTAATATTTTCCAAAGGAAAAACAGCTTTGATAGATACAGGTGGAATTGTAAAATATGATGGGACAAAATCAGAAACCATTTCTAAATATACAACAATACCGTTATTAAAAAGTGAAGGAATAAAGCAAATAAACCATCTAATTTTAACTCATGGAGATATGGATCATATAGGAGAATTTTTCTATTTAAATAATCACTTTAAAATAAAAAACGTCTATTTAAATTTAGGACAAACCTCGTATTTAGAAAAAGAAATCAAAAGCAACTATCCAAGTTATCAAATCAGTACAAAAGAAAAAATAATATCAGTAGGAGATTTTACCCTTCAACAATTAAATAAAAATTGGAAAGAAGAAAATACAAGTAGTTCAGTATATTATGTTTATCATCCGAATTTAACGATGCTACTAATGGGAGATGCAACAACAGAGACAGAGGCATATCTAATGAAAACTTACCAAGTAAAGGCAGATGTAATAAAACTTGGGCACCATGGTTCTAATACTAGTTCCAGTAAAAAGTTTTTGACTCACACTTCTTTAAAACTAGCAATTATTTCAGTTGGAAAAGAAAATCGCTATCATCATCCTAGTAAAGAAGTAATGAATAGACTAAAAACATTAAGAATACCAACACTTCAAACAAAAAACTCTGGAACAATTACTATTTATCCCAAGACAAAAGAAGTAACAGAAGACAAAAAAGAAAGATAGACAATTGTTCAAAAAAAAGATAAAATAAAAAAGAAGTGAAGGAGATTTTATGAAAAACATAAATACCATATTAAAAGATGAAAAAAATGATATTGAATTAATCAACAATTATCAAGAAGCAAAAAATGATTCTGAATTTAAAGATTATTTAGAATCACTTCCAATAGAAGAAGAAACATTAATGAAATATACTTCTAACCTAGAAGATGCTTTTCAAGAATATAAAAATTGTAAAAAGTGTAAAGGTAGAGCATATTGTAAAAATGAAGTAAAAGGGTACTGTTATACCCCTTCTAAAGAAAAAGATATCATTCAGTTTTCTTATGTTGCCTGTAAATGGGAACAAAAAGCCCTAAAAGAAAATGCTTATAAAGAAAATCTAGAATTATTTGATATGCCAAAAGATATCAAAGACGCTTCTTTAAAAGACGTATATACAGATGATAAAGCAAGACTACCGATCATTCGATATTTTAAAGAATTTAGAGATCAATATCAAAAAAAGGAAAGCCCTAAAGGAATTTATTTAACAGGTTCTTTTGGTAGTGGCAAAACCTATTTAATTGCAGCATTACTAAATGAAATGGCAAAGAAGAATGTCTCTTGTGTCCTTGTATATTATCCAGAATTTTTAAGAAGCCTAAAAGCCTCTTTTCAAACAGATTATAGTGAAAAATTTGACTACATTAAAAATTCCCCCGTCCTATTACTAGATGATATTGGAGCAGAAAATGAAAGTAATTGGTCAAGAGATGAAGTGCTAGGACCAATATTACAATATAGAATGCAAAATCACTTACCAACTTTTTTTACTTCAAACTTAACACTAGAAGAGTTAGAAACATCTCTTGCAACAACATCATCAGGAGTAGACAAAGTAAAAGCTAGAAGAATTATAGAAAGAATTAAACAATTAACCATTCCAATGGAGCTAATTGGTAAAAACAGAAGAAACTAAAAAAGTAGACATAACATTAAAAGTGTGCTGTAATAAGCAGCGTGAATAAAAAAGGGGGAATTTATAATGCCAAAAATGGTAAACGAAGAGATTCATGGAGATTTAATATGGGTAGGTCTATATGACGATAGCAATATGAAAAGAAAGACATTTATAAGAAATATGTACGGAACAGATGACCTTCCAAATACAAAAGTAGTAGATGAAAATGGAGCGATACAAGGAATGTTATTTAGTGAAATGCATTTTGACCATAATCCAAGCGGAGGAGTTAATTGGAATGGATTAACATTAAATCAAGAAGAATTTACATTACTAAATAATGTTATGAAAGCACAAGCTGATTCTCATTTGTTTTCAACACAAATAATTGATGGATTAAGAGAAACATTTGAAAGAAGTGCAGAACTAAGAAGTCAAAAAGAATCTCATCAGAAAATTGCATAATAAAATAGTCAAAGTAGAGAAATTAAATCTCTACTTTTTTTCTTTACATTATAATAAAAAAGTGGTAAAATAAACTCACTTTCGAGGGGGAAAATAAGATGGGAAAGATCTTGGCTAATAAAGAAGTTGTAAAAAAAATATCAATTTTTCTTTTATTGATATCTTTTACCTTGGTTTATTATCAGTATAATTTAAAACAAGAAGAATTTAGCCTAGATTATGAACTAATTAATACCAAGGATATGGCCATGGTAGCAGTACCAGAAAAGAAGAAAACCTCTTCCAAAGAAAAAAGTAATAGCGTATTTGCAATTTATAAAGAAATGAAAAATGGAACTTATGAACAACAAGAATCTCCAGTTGCCGTTTCCCTACCAGCCAAATCTAATACAGTTGCAACCTTAGAAGCCCCAAAAAGAGTCTGGTATTTGCCAACAGAAATGGGAACGATTACAAGCTACCCATCTGCATCTCATTTTGCTTTTGATATTACGAGCCCTAGGGGAACAGGAGAAGCTATCTATCCTATCGCAAATGGTGTAATTTCTAGTATATATAGAGATTCAGCAGGAGCCAAAATTGTAACAGTAAATCATAACATTGATGGAGTAAACTATACCTCTCAATATGTACACTTATCCAGTTATGCACCAGATTTATATGTTGGAAAACCAGTTACCATAAATGATTATTTAGGTTTCATGGGAGCAACAGGAATTGCAACAGGAGTTCACTTACACATTGCTGTAGTAGATTGTAGTTATACAGATCCCAATGGCAATTGTCCAAACCTAAATAGTTTCTTTACTTATGGAAGACAAAGATACTATCAAGGATTCAATGGACTTCAATCTGTAATAAATGTTCCATCTAGTTGGACAAGTCGTTAAAAAAGTCTTGAACCATAAACAAAAAAGTGCTATGATGAACGTGTAGTGAGAAATACAAGGACAAAGGATACGATAAATTAAATACTTTTTTAAGAGACTTCGTGGTAGGTGAGAACGAAGAAAAGATTAATTTATTACTCCCTTTCGAGTAGAATTATAAAAAATAATTCCGGTCAAGCCGTTATCTAAATTAAGTAAAACCAAGGATGGTACCGTGTAACAATTACACTCCTAAAAAACAGGAGTGTTTTTTTATAGATAAATAATAAAAATAGGAGAATTATTTATGAGTAAAAAAGCGACACAAATCAGTGCAAAGTATATTGTTACAACAAGAGAATTTATCGAAAATTTTCTAGATATGGAATGTTCACTACATGGGTATATTGGACACGATAGAATGGAAGAATTTGTCTTAGAACAAGGACATGCTATGCCACCAAGAGTCAATCTTGATTTTATCAGCAAAGAAGCTATCTTACGAGGAGATTTCATTTTAGTTAGAAGTGAGGGAAGCAGGCGCCGCAAAAAAGCACCATTAGTTCCTTACAGAAATCCACACAGACAACCAAAAAACTGGTTAGAAGAAAATATGCCAGCAGATTTACCAAAAGTATTACAAAAACAATACAAAACAAAAAATAAGGAGTGATATTATGATAAACATTAAAGAAGATGAAAAATTAAGTGTATTAAATCATTCATGTGCCCATCTTTTAGCACAAGCAGTAAAACATTTATATCCAGATGCAAAATTCTGGGTAGGACCAGTTATTGAAGAAGGATTCTACTATGATATCGATTTAGGAGATAAAACATTAACTGATGAAGACCTTCCAAAAATTGAACGTGAAATGAAAAAAATTGCCAAAGATGGAAAAAGAATCGTTCGCCATGAATTATCTAAAGATGAAGCTCTAGAAATGTTTAAAGATGATCCATATAAAATGGATTTAATATCTAGAATGGATGAAAATGAGGTAACAATTTCTTGCTATACACAAGGAGACTTTACAGATCTATGTCGCGGTCCACACGTAGATACAGTAAAGAAACTAAAATATTTCAAATTAATTAAACATAGCGGTGCTTACTGGAAAGGTGACGCTAAAAACAAAATGCTTCAAAGAATTTATGGTGTATGTTTTGAAAATCAAGAAGATTTAGACAATTACCTACAAGAATTAGAAGAAGCAAAAGAAAGAGATCATAGAAAAATTGGAAAAGAACAAGAATTATTTATGACTCACGAATTAGTAGGTTCAGGAATGCCATTATGGTTACCAAATGGAGCTCTTATTCGCCACGAACTTGAAAATTATATTTACCAAAAAGAAGAAGTAATGGGATACAATCATGTATATACACCATGCGTTGGTACCGTTAACTTATATAAAACATCAGGCCACTGGGATCATTACAAAGAAAATATGTTTCCAATGATGAAAGTGGATGATGAAGAATTTGTTCTTCGTCCAATGAACTGTCCACATCATATGCTAGTATATAAAAATAAGATGCACTCTTATAGAGACCTACCAGTTCGTATTGGAGAATTTGCAACAGATTTCAGATATGAAGCAAGTGGAGCAGTAAAAGGACTAGAAAGAGTTCGTTGCATGTGTCAAAATGATGCTCACTTATTTGTAAGACCAGATCAAATAGGAGATGAATTTAAACGAGTAGTAAGTCTAATCTTAGATGTTTATAAAGACTTTGGAATTAAAGATTACAAATTTAGATTATCTTTAAGAGACAAAAATGACAAAGAAAAATATTTTGACGATGATGAAATGTGGGAAAATGCAGAAAATAAATTACGTGAAGTATTAAACGATATGGGAGTAGATTATTTTGAAGCTGAGGGAGAAGCTGCATTTTATGGGCCAAAATTAGATGTAGAAGTAAAACCAGCAGTAGGACCAGAAGTAACTCTTTCTACTTGTCAGCTAGACTTCCTATTACCAAGAAGATTTGAACTAACTTATGTAGACTCAAATGGAGAAAAACAAACTCCAGTAGTAATTCATAGAGCAATATTTGGAACTTTTGATCGCTTTACTGCCTTCTTAATAGAAGAGACAAAAGGAGCCTTCCCTACATGGCTTTCTCCAACACAAGTAGAAGTAATTCCTGTATCATCTGAATTTCAAGGAGATTATGCAAGTATTGTAACAGAAAAACTAAAAGTAGAAGGTATTCGAGCAGAACTTGATGATAGAAATGAAAAATTAGGATATCGTCTAAGAGAAGCCCAAACAAAGAAAGTTCCATATACATTAATTCTTGGAGATAAAGAAAAACAAGACAGTACCATTAGCTACCGACTACATGGAGAAAAAGATACCACAACAGTATCACAAGAAGAATTCATAAAATTAATCAAAGAGGAAATAAAGAATAAGACAATGAGATAGCAAGATTCTTGCTATTTCTTTTCTTTCATAGTAAAATACAATAACCTTTAAGGAAGTGATTGATATTAATCCATGTGAAAAAATTTACAATACAATAGAAATAGAAGGACTAAAACAAGTAGAAACGAAATGTAAATTAGTAATTGACCAATTTAGAACAATATTTCCATATTCAATAGCAACACCAGAAGAAGTAGAGAATAACCCATGTGCCTGCTTCGACGAATTAAGAGAAATACTTTTGTTATATCCAAGTTATATTCCTACATTATATTCTATCTTAAGTCACTATGGTTACAATGAAAAAGCGGAAATAAAAGATACTATTAAATACTTAGGCAATTTAAAAGATCCAAATAAGAATAGCAAATTAATCCATAGACTTTTATATTTACCAACCATTCAAGATATTAGTTATCATGGAGAAGGAAACTTTTCTATCTTCAGCAAGCAATGTGGACAAACAGATTTTCAATTAGCAGAATACTTTTTTCAAGATGATGACAAAGTGATGGCTTATATGTATACAAATCGACTTGCCAATCGTTGCTTTCAACATGCAGAGTTTTTAGCAAGAACTTACCAAGAAAATTATCTTCAAGTAGCCTTATGCAAAGGAATTTTTAAAGAATCATTTTATCACGCTTATTCCTTAACCAAAGAGAAAGAAAAAGTGATAGACCTGACACTAAGAAGCGTATTTCCAACAGATGATTTCTACCATCTAGAAGAACCACAACCAATCTACACAAATCAATCACAGGGCTTTATGCGTGATGCGATCATTACAGACAATCAAGCAAGAATAAATCCAGAATTTTATGAAGCGTTTAAAGTAGCCTTATATCAACAATACTTAAGTAGTATAGGGTATAATGGATCACTTTTGAAAGCACCAAAAGTAAAACAAATGGTACGATAACTATCGTACTTTTTTTGTGTCAAAAATGTGTAAATAGGTAAGAAAAAATTTTTTCTCATATTTACAAATCACTATAAATTAGTTTAATATATAATTAATCAGTGGTAACTGGTGGTGAAAAGTGGGGGATTTTTATGTTTATGGGTGAATATCATCATTCAATTGATGACAAAGGAAGGCTAATTATTCCTTCAAAATTTAGAACAGAACTAAAAGACAAATTTATTATTACTCGAGGAATCGAAAATTGTTTATTTGTCTATCCTGAAGACAGATGGGAACAAATCGTTCATAAACTAGAATCCTTACCATTTACCAAGAAGGATGCAAGAAATTTTACCCGTTTCTTCTTATCCGGTGCTACTGTAGCAGAATTTGACAAGCAAGGCCGTATTAATATTACCTCCCCACTAATTACCTATGCAGGAATCGATAAGGAATGCGTCATTATCGGTACCGGAGATAGGCTTGAAATATGGGCCAAAGAAGCTTGGGATAACTTTTTCGATTCTGCTTCCATCAACATGTCTGATATAGCCGAAAATCTATTTGATGAAAGTGTGAATTTATAATGGAAAAACATTTTAGCGTACTATTAAAAGAATCGATAGCTGCCCTAAATCTAAAAGAAGACAGCATAATCGTAGACTGCACACTAGGTTATGGAGGACACAGTAGTTACATCTTGCAACGAATAAAAAAGGGGTTTTTATTCGCCTTTGACCAAGATAGTGAAGCAATTCGGCATAGTACTAATCGCCTAAGTGCGATTGGTACTAACTTCACTATTATTAAAAGTAATTTTGTAAATTTAAAAAGTGAATTAGAAAAGCAAGGAATAACAGAAGTAGATGGAATATTATTTGACTTAGGGGTATCTTCTCCTCAATTAGATGATGCATCACGTGGATTTTCCTTTCATGAAGATGCAAAATTAGATATGAGAATGGATAAAGACAATCAGCTATCTGCTTATGAGGTAGTAAATACATATAGCAAAGAAAAACTAGCAGATATTTTTTATAAATATGGAGAAGATAAATTTTCAAGAAACATTGCTAAGAAAATTGTAGAATATAGAGAACAAAAGCCAATTGAAACAACATTAGAATTAGTAGAAATTATAAAAAGTGCAGTACCAATGAAATTTAGAAAAGAAAAACATCCTGCACGTCAGATTTTCCAGGCAATTAGAATTGAAGTGAATCATGAATTGGATGTGTTAGAACCTGCTTTAGAACAGGCACTATCATTGATTAAAGTAGGTGGCAGAGTTGCAGTTATTACCTTCCATTCATTAGAAGATAGAACAGTAAAAAGAATATTCAAGGAAAAATGTAAAATAGATGATAAAGTAAAGGGACTACCAAACATACCCGATGAGTATTTACCTGATTTTAAATTAGTAGTAAATAAAGCAATTCTTCCAAGTGCAGAAGAATTAGAACAAAACAATCGTTCTAGAAGTGCTAAACTACGTGTAATTGAAAGAATAAAATAGAATAAAGAGGAGGATATATATGAGAAAAATAAAGAAAAGACTTAAGATGTCTAAGTTTGAAAAATTATTATATACACTAGCTTTATTTTTACTTGTAATTTCTCCGATTTCTATTGTGTTTTCTAAAGCAACACTAGCAAATGTTAACTATGAAGTGGAAAAACAAAAGCAAAAAATAGAAGAACAACAAAAAACAAATGAAAGTTTAGCAATGACAATTAATGAATTAGCGTCCCTTACAAAAATTCAAGAAGTTGCAGAAGAACAAGGATTAAGCTATAATAATAATAACATAAAGACTGTAACGGAAGATAAATAGGATGTGAGTAAATTGGCAAAAGCAAAAAAGAGAAAGAAAAATAATATCAGATATTCTAAGATAGTAATTTTTACTTCTCTTTTTTTGTTTGCTGCAATGATAGGAAGAGTAATTCAACTAGGACTTTCTCCAGAAGTAGATGGCATTAACTTAAAAGAATTAGCTAGTAAGAGAACAACAGCTATGGAAACATTATCTGCAGAACGTGGGAGCATATACACGAAAGATGGAGAAGCACTTGCTCAAAATATAGCTTCCTATAAATTAATAGCGTACTTAGATCCTAAAAGAACAACCGATAAAGATAATCCACAACATGTAGTCAATAAAGAAGAAACAGCCGAAAAACTAGCGCCAATATTAGGTATGACAAAAGAAGAAATATTAAAGTATTTATCTAAAGAAGATGTTTATCAGACCGAATTTGGTTCTAAAGGAAAAGGGTTATCAGAAATAACGAAAAATAAAATAGAAGCCTTAGACTTACCTGGGCTTGACTTTATAGAAAGCTATAAAAGATATTATCCAAAAGGAGATTTTGCTTCTTATACAGTAGGTTATGCTAAAACAGAAACAGACGAAGAAACTGGAGAAGAAAACATAGTAGGAGAAATGGGAATAGAAAAATACTATAATAAAATTCTAAAAGGAGAAGATGGTTACGTCCAATATCAAAAAGACCTACAAGGATATAGAATTGCGGATACTCCAGAAAGAAGAAAAGAAGCATCACAAGGAAAAGATATTTATTTAACACTAGATAGTCAAATTCAATTCTTTGTAGAGCAAGCAATTAATAATGCAGATATCGATTATGACTGGGAATGGTTTAATATCACCATTATGGATGCTAAAACTGGGGCACTCCTTGCTACCGCAACATCTCCATCATTTGACCCAAACATTAGAAATATTACAAATTATCTAGATCCAACAGTATCGTCTCCATACGAACCAGGATCAACCATGAAGACCTTTACTTATATGGCAGCAATGGAAAATGGTGTGTACAACGGACAAGAAACTTATCTATCTGGAGTATATACCACGACAGACGGTACACAAATTGGTGACTGGGATAGAAATGGTTGGGGTACTATTACCTTTGATAAAGGGTATGCAATGAGTAGTAATGTTGGAGTTATCAACCTAATCAATAGACATATGAATAGTGCCATGTTAAGAGAATATTTTAAAAAATTAGGATTTGGTAGAAAAACAGGAATTTCTCTTCCCAATGAAGAGGCTGGTAGCTTGAACTTTAAATATGAAACAGAAATTTATAATGCTGGTTTTGGACAAGGTATCACTACAACGCCAATCCAAAATGTAAAAGCTATGACATCATTAACTAATGATGGTATGTTACTAGAACCATTTGTAGTAAAAAAGATAGTGGATCCAGATACCAATGAAACAATATTAAAAAATAAAAGAACAGAAATTGAAAGAGTAGCATCTACAGAAACAGTACAAAAGATGCTCCAATTAATGGACGATTGTGTAAATGGTATTGGAAACACCGGAAGTGGTTTTAGAATTCCAAGTGGAGAATTAATAGGGAAAACAGGTACTGCTCAAATTGCAGCTGAAAACGGTGGAGGATATTTAAGTGGTAAAGAAGATATTATTTCATCTTTTGCTGGAATTTATCCAAAAAGTGATCCAAAGTTAATTATATATGCATCTGTAAAAAGACCATCTGGTGGTAGTCAAAAACCATTATCGAATGCCATTAAAGAAATTGTAAATAACGCATCTAAATATTATGGAAACGATGATACTCAAACACCAGAAGTAGAAGTAACAGAATATGAATTACCAAGCTTTTTAAATCAAGATATTGAATCTGTAAAAACAACATTAAATTCTAATCAAATGACATATCAAATACTTGGAAATGGTAATAAAGTGGTAAAACAATATCCTGAACAAACAGATAAAATTACCAATAAAGATACAGTATATCTAATTACAAATGATACCAATATAACGATACCAAATGTCGTAGGCTTATCTTCCAAAGTTGCTAATAATTTACTACAACTGTTAGGAGTAAAAGTAAAATTAGATGGTGTTGGATATGTTACCGCACAGAGTGTAGCGGAAGGAACTGCTATTACAGATGGACTGGAAGTAACGTTAACATTAAACCCTAAATTTTCTGGATAGGTGATAGTATGGGAAAACAAAAAATCTGGATATATATAATAGAAGTATTAGTAATTGTAGGAGCTTGTATCTATTTGGGAATAACAAAAGTATTACCAGAATATCAAGAAAGTGTAGGAAGTAGTGAAAAATTATTCAATATGAATGACTTTCAAACTGCAGTAGAAGTAAAAATTCCAACAGGGCCTGAATTCTTCATCTTACTAGATAAAAAAGATAAAGTAATGAGTATTTTAGTAGAAAATGAAGAATCCTCACCAATTATCAATAAAAATATTGAAGGAAAAAAAATACAAGAAGCTATCAACGATATTTTTCAAATATTAATTGATAACCAAAAAATAAACAATAAAAACATAGTATTAATTAATTATGGTGAGAATACAATCTACCATCAAATAGTAGAATTGGTAAAAAATATTTTATTAGAAAATAATATGTCATCTCAAGTCATAGAAGAAAGTTCAACTTGGAAACAAAAAGCACAAGAACTAGGAATAAACGAAGATAAAGAAGATGAAATTATCTGGTCCTTGTATTTACAGTCAGCAGACATAATAGATAATATGGACTCTACGATTACTACCAATACAGATACTACAATAATAAGTAAAGACCAAGCGATACAATATGCGGATAGTATTTATGCTAAACTTACAACTTACATGATTAATGCTAACGTCGAAAACCAAGAAAAAAATGCCTTAAATATGCCAATTCAATATATTCCAGCAGATAATAACAATACCATATATGCATCATCAGATAGTTGGTATTATATACAAGACTATAAAGTATATGCAGAAATTACATTAGCATCATCAAATTATAGATATACATTTTGTTATAATGGATCAAACGAAGATAGAAAAGAGGGGATTTGTTCATGAAAAAAATAATAAATAATAAAAACCTAATTATTATGGTACTATGCTTAACAATTATTTTACTAAGCATTGGTTTCACACTAATATCGATAAAATTAGAGGAAAAAAATGCAGAAGGAAAAATGTACGATGTAGAAATTGTAGATATTCAAGAAGGAACTGCAATTAGAGGAGGTACCATTTTGCCAACAGCTTCTACAGATATTATAGACAATGGTAAAACGGCAGACTTCACATTTGAAATGTCAACTCCAAAGGATTCTTTGACCTATATCATTACCATTAAAAACAATGGGAATTTAAAAGCAAAAATAGATGGTTTAGCAGAAAGCCCCAATTATACAGAGGACAATAATCAAGCAAACTCTATTTTACCAGTAATGATTAATCATAATGATATTACCAATCAAGAATTAAATCCCGGAGAAGAAATAAAACTAACAGTAACAGCAGAATTTGCAAGCAGTGGTCAACCAATGAACAAAACCGTACCATATCAAATCAGTATACTATCTTCATGCATAGAATAAAGCTCACATTAGAGCTTTTTTTTGTAAAAAAAGAAACATATCTAACAAAAAAAATGATTTTTATCGACAATAAAAGACATCTTTGCTATAATAAATATAATAGGAGTGGGTAAAAATGGCGAAAGTACAAAAGGAAAAGAAAAACAAGTTTGGTGTTTTTTTACTTTTTATTAGTATTCTATTACTAGCAGCAGGTGGAGTTTTAACATATCTAACATCTCCTAAATATGTAGCATCTACTGTATTAAAAGAGACAGGAACATCACTTACAAAATGGCTTAGTAATGATGAATCAACCGGTCTAGAAGACAATTATCAAATGAGTGGGACATTAAAGATAAACTTACAAAGCGATTATTACCAAGGACTATCTACAACCAATCCCGACTATGCTACCACCGCCAAGTTACTCACAAACTTAACCAATACTCAGAATAATTTTCAAGTTATTCATGATAAAGACAATAAAAGACTATTTGTAAATTACGATAGTAAATTAAACAATCAAAACTTATTTAATACGAAATTCTTAATAGAAAATGCCACTGCCTATTATTATATTGATGGAGTAACATCCACTTATATTAATAACGGAAATAATAATTATTTTGAATCACTAAATTCAACAACGACAACCAAAGAAAATTTAAAGTATGTAATTGAAAAAGTAATGGAATCTATAGGTAACAATATAAAAGATGACTATTTAACAACAACCTATCAAGACAACTATAAAGTCATTACTTTAACACTAACAGAAAAAGATTCAGTCACATTAGGAAATGCCGTACTAAAAGACTTAAAAAAAGATGACAAAGCTCACCAAATATTATTAGGATATGATCCAGAATTTGATAAAGTAAAATTAACAGCAGAAGACGTAAAAGGACAAGGAACAATAAAACTTCATATTTATTCTAATAAGTTAACATTAAAAAATGAAAAATATATATTAGAAGATGAAAATGATAATTCTATCACATATACAGACACAAACAATAAGAAAACAGTGGAAATAAAGTCAGAAGAAAGTACAACAATTTTAACAATCACGACAGAAAAAGATAAAACAGTGATTGATATAACAGATGAAGAAGGAAATAATCTGGGAAACATCTCTATAAGTAAAACAAGTACCAACTATGATATTGTAGCCAAAATACAATCTGATTCTACAACAATAGATTTTGGATACAATTCACAAAAAACAAATCTTAAAAAAGGGAAATCTTATGATAAACAATCTAGTATTACACTTAATGTTACATCACAAAATACAAATATAATAAATGGAACCATTACTTTAGATGCTAAAGTCACAAACGATACTAAAATAACAGAAGATACCTCAACATCAGTATTAGCAAGTTCTATAGATGGAACACAGCAAGAATTATTAAATCAAAAAATAACAACTGTTTTAACACAGTTAATGAGTTAGGGGAGGAAAAAACGTGAATTACTTAGAAGAGGCGGCTGAAGAAGCAAAAAAAGGAATACAGAATCAAGAAGGTGGTCCTTTTGGAGCGGTAATCGTAGATGAACAAGGAAACATCGTTGCACTGGCTCATAATGAAGTGTTAAAAAGTAACGATCCAACAGCTCATGCAGAGATAAATGCAATCCGTATGGCTTGTCAAAAGTTACAGACCAAAGATTTGAGCAAATATACACTATACAGTACTTGTGAACCTTGTCCAATGTGCTTATCTGCTATCATCTGGGCAAATATAAAAAAAGTCTATTATAGTAGTACACGAAAAGACGCTAGAGAAATTGGTTTTAAAGATGATGATATATATGAATTTTTAAAAGGCAACAATAAGATTTTAGATGAAGAACAAATGGAAAATAAATCTTGTAAAGATTTGTTTATAAATTATAATGGTGAAAGGTATTAGGAGGAATAAAAATGGCAAACACAAAATCAAAAGATACAAAAAAGAAAAAAGCGGTAACAACAAAGGAAGAACCAAAAAAGAAAACAGTAAAAAAGTCAACCAAAACAAAGAAAGGTAAAAAGCAAGAAAAAGACTTAGCAACAAAAATCTTATTAGTAATATTCTTAGTATTATGTGTAGTAGTATTTGTTTTAGCAACAGTTATGATTACAGAAAATGGTAACAATGAAAAAACAAAATATGACATTCAAGTACCAATTACAGAAGAAGAATTATCAGACGGAGTAAATATAAAAATCGCTATGGATGATGTAGAAAAAAATCAAAGTAAAGAATATCGTATTTTAGCAAAGAATTATATTGATGATGATAATATTAATACAAAAACTATGAATTATCAAATGAAAGTAACTACAAGTAGAGGTAGTGATATTGCTGTAGAAGTATATAGTTCAAAAGAAAACTTTGAATTATTACAAGGTAAAAAGAAAATAACAGATCTACATTTAAGAAAAGATAAAAAACAACAAGTAACATATACATTCAAACTTACACAAAAACAAGAGCCAAGTGAAGATGATTATGTAGAAGTAGAATTTACAAAAGAAAAATAAAACAGGAGGACAAAATGGATATAGTTGATGAATTAGGAAAAATTGTCATTGCCAAAGATGGAAAAGAAGTAGAGTGTGATATTCTTTTCACATTTGACAATGAAGAATTACAAAGAACATATGTTGGTTACACAGATCACAGTATAGATCAAAATAATAGAGAAGTAATATATATAGCATATTACAATATGAATGCTGAGAAAAAAGAATTAAAAGAAATACAGACACAAGAAGAACTGGATATGGTCCATGACGTGTTAGAAGAAATTGCAAAACAAGCTTAAGGAGTGATAACAAATGAATGATTTAAGTATATATACAAATTTGATTGCATCATATCAAAGTCAAATTGGGCAATTGCAAAGAGAGTTAAGAGGACTAGAAGGAATAACAGAAACAGATGATACGATAAATAATAGAAGGTTTTCAATAGAACAAAGAATAGCTGGACTAAATAGAGAATTAGAAAATGCTAATACAATCGTAAACGATTATAGAGAAGTAGAAAGATTAAGCCAAGAGGTTCCTTCAGAAAATCAGACTGCTGAAGAAATTGAAGCACAAAGAGAAAATCTATTTAGTGACATTGATGCCCGTATTGAACAGCTTCCAATAAACGTAAGAATCCAAGCCCAAATAGCAAGAGCAAGACAAAAAGTAGAAGAAAGCATAAGAACAACACCTGTAGGATTGCCGGGCCCAACTCCACGTCCTGCTTTATCTGTAACTGGAGAAGAAAGAACCTTAGCCAACCAAATTAGTGACGCCCAAGGAAATATATCAAGGGTTACAGATGATCTTAGAACATTAGAAATCAATGGCTACACAATGACGGATGAAGAATATGAAACTAGACGTAATGCTTTAGAACTAGAACTAGCACAATATCAAACACAACTTGCTGAATATAGACAAACTGCTTACGATAGAGCCTTATCAAGTACCAGAGCATTTCAAGAAGCTGAAACTACAGGAATGGATTCAGAAGAGCTAGAAAGATTAGAAGAGGAAGCAAAAACATACAGAGGATTCCTTACAGAGAGCCAGTTAGAACAATTATCAAGAGACCTGAACGAACAACAAGAAGTTCGTAATGAAAGTAATGAAAATGTAGTATCATCATCCACAACTGATATGTTATCACCAGATTTCAACCCACACACAATGCCATTTTTCGATTTCCAAAGCCTATATCAAGATACAAGAGCAGCTCACGAAAACGAACCAGAAGCTTTAAGAACAATCGATAATATATATTCTGATGTATTAGTTAGAAGAGGAAGAGAAAGATCAGAACAAAGTTATAGAAGAGATAGAAACGGTAACGTAATGTACTATCCGGAAACGACATTCCCACAACCAAGAACAAGAGGTGCAAGTGAATCTTTTGATGATTATCAAAGGTACCTAGAAACAGAATATGAACCAGCATTAAGAAGAGAAGGTTATATTCAAGAAGGACAAGATGTAAGAGCTTTAGCAGAAAGTAAAAACCCTGCATTCTTAACAGATAATTCGGGAAATGTATTACATTATCCAAATACGAATATACCACAACCAAGATTACAAAGAGTTGGAGAAACTCCAGAACAATATAATGAATTTCTAACAAATGTCTACGGTCCAACTCTACAAGAAGGTGCATATATTTCAAATCAAAACTATGGAAACTTTAATCCAGACCAACAAGAAGTAAGACAACAAACAAACGAAGAAACACCAGAAGAAGCTGCTGTTAGAACTTCTCAAGAAGAACTAGCACACTTGAATGATATGATGAGACAATTAGAAGCAGCAAGAAATACTATGACAGAAGAAGAATATAACAACGAAAGACAAAATATTTTACAATATATGCGTGCAGAAGGAAACAGATTACAAGAAGCAAATAATACCTTAAGAGAAGTACAAGCCACATCACCAGAAGAAACAAGAGTAGCGGTAACTCCGGGAAGAGAAATTGTACCAGTAGGAGAACAAAATACTCAAACAGGTAATACTGGAACAGCCGGTACTACAGATGCTCAAGAAGAAACAAGGGTAGCAGTAACCCCAGGAAGAGAAATCGTACCAGTAGGAGAACAAAATACTCAAACAGATGATACTGGATCAGAAGGAACAACAGATGGTACTGTAGAAACTCAAGATGATATGTTATCACCAGATTTCAATCCGCATGCAATGCCATTTTTCGATTTTCAAAGCTTATATAGAGATACTAGGAATGCTCATGAAAATGAACCTGATGTATTAAGAAGAATTGATGATATGTATTCCGGAGCTCTAGTTAGAAGAAGAGATGAAAGAACAAATCCTAACTATAGACGTAATAGAGATGGTAATGTTATCTATTATCCAGATACAACATTCCCACAACCAAGACCTAGAGGTGCAAATGAAACAGCAGAAGAGTATCAAAACTTTTTAGACAATGAATATAGACCAGCACTGGAACAACAGGGATATGTTAGAGAAGGAGAAGATGTTAGATCATTATCTGAGGAACATAATCCAGCATTCTTAACAGATGAGGATGGAAAAGTATTGCATTATCCAAATACGAATATTCCACAGCCAAGATTACAAAGAGTTGGAGAAACCTCTGAACAATATAATGACTTTTTAACAAACGAATATGGTCCAACCTTACAAGAAGGAGCATATGTTTCAAATCAAAACTATGGAAACTTTAATCCTGATCAGCAAGAAATAAGACAACAAACTGAAAATGAAACACCTGAAGAAGTCGCAGTAAGACAAGCGCAAGAAGAAATTAAACATCTAGATGACGAAATGAGACAACTAGAAGAAGCTAGAAATAATCTTTCAGAAGAAGAGTATCAAAGAGAACGTCAAAATATTATTGATCATTTGAGAAACGAAGGTAAAAAGCTTAGTGAAGCTCAAGAAAAATTAAAAGAGACTACTCCAGGAAAGAAAGAAATCGTACCATATGATAGTAGTAAAAAAGAAATCGTACCATCAGAAGGAATTAAAGAGCATCAAACAAATGCTGAAGATAAAAAAGATAAAGGAGACAAAAAAGTTCCAGCAGTAGTAGATGGTAGTAAGAAAGAGATTATTCCATATGAAGGAACCAAAAAGCCTTCAACAAACGATGAAGATAAAAAAGATAAAGGTGAAAAACAAGTTCCAGCAGTAGTGGATGATAGCAAAAAAGAAATTGTACCATATGATGATAAAAAGAAAGAAATCATACCATATGAAAAAGATAAAAAACCAGATTCACCAGGCGGTGGAAATGGTCCTTCAGGTGGCGGAGATGATGATGGTAACGGCCCTTCTGGTGGAGGAAACGATGATGAGCCAATTAAAGAAGAACAAAAACAAGGTAGAGCATTATATGCAATACTAAGTGATGTTCTAAAAGATAAAGATGGAAAACCTTTAGAAATCAACAAAAAGACCGGAAAGAGATTAAAAGCTGCTAATATTAAAGTTGGACAATCTTTTATGGCTGACCTAAAAATGGGAAATAAGCTATATACAATAGTAAGTGCATTACCAGGTATTTTGAGTGTCCCATTTAAAGCTGGATATAAATTAATTTCTAAGATTGCCTTAAAGTTTACTGGTCAAGAAGATATAGGAAAGATTATTAGAAAAAATCTAGAAAAATTACCTCCAGAAGATAAAGAAGTAATTTTACAAGAATATAAAGCAGGAAGAATAGTAGAACTAAAAGATCAAGGATTTGCACCATTAAATGATGCAATATTAGATACTATTGTAAGACCTGACACAGAAAAGAAAGTAACAGAGATTAATAAAAGAATTAGTACGAATTATCAAACATTATTCGCAACATATAGAACAGTTCAACAATATGATAAACAATTAGCAGATCCTAATATTTCAGAAGAAGAAAAGGATAGAATTACAATAGCAAGACAAGAAGCTCTAAAAGGAAGTGCTGCTTTAGTAAAAGAAACTAGAGAGATTCGTAATGAAGGAGATGCACTATACTCAAATGGATTACAAGGATTCTCATCAGATGTAAAAGCTGCTGGATCTAAAATGAACCTACAAGGATTAAGATTTGCCAAAGATTATGGATTTGATGAAAAACAGGCTGCAATATTAGACAGCCTTGGTAAATTAGATACCGCTGAAAAAACAGCTTGTGCAGCTGGAAAAGATGAAGAAGCACTAGAAGCCTTCATTGGTATGGAAACTCTTAAGAGTAAAGAAACAGAAATCAAAAAAGGACTTATGGGAGAACGTTCTGTAGGTAGACTACAATATTCTCCATTAGTTGGAGAACTTGATTATAGAGATGACCCATTTGTAAAAAAATTATTTACATCAGTCTCAATAGCTGTTTCTTCACTTGCTGCAGCCAATGCGATTAGAACTCATATGCTAGAAACTCCAAAGGCTGTAGATGCTCATAATCAACATGTTCAAGATGTCAATGCCGCAAATCAAGCATCTATGGATAGAGCACATCAAATTGGTCAAGATATTAGTGCAAAACGTGGAGATTTTGCTGAAGGAATGCAAGCTCAAGCTTACCAAGATATCAATAATATTGGTAATACCCATGAAAGGATGAACTTAGATAATTCAGCTTTAGAGCATGGAGGTTGGGCACTAAGTAGTGATACATATCAACAAGGAGACGATTTATGGCATGAAATAACACAAAATACATATGACCAAGCTCATAGCCAATTAACAGATATTGGTTCACAATATGCAACAGGAGCACTTACACAAGCTGAAGCTTTACAGAAAATTAGCGAGGTTTCAAGTCAAACACAACAACAATTTAATGATTTGGTTGCTCAAGCATTACCAATCTTTAATCAATATGCACCATCTCATCCACAATTTACTTTGGATGGTTTAGGTTCTGCATTAGAATATATTGCACAACACCCTGATGCTATCGATAAGATGAATCAAGGAATGGTAGATGTTACAAATCTTGGAGACGAATTAGCAGGCTTAACAGTAGAACAAGTACAAGCATTACAAGGTATGCCAAGCGATATGGCAACAACATTATTAGGTTCTGCTTCTGCTGTAGTTTTAGCAAGCAAAGTTGCATCAGCAATGGATAGTCAATATAGTCCAAGAAAATCAAATAAATATGGAAATGAATTAACAGAAATGGTAAGCGACTTTGTAGCAGAACAAGAAGCTCAAGAAGAAGTATCTATGCAAAAATCCGCATAAAAAAGAACAGAGATCTGTTCTTTTTTTTTACAAAAATATGATATAATAGCAACAGAAATGAGAGGAAAATATGAAATTAGTTACAGATTTAAAACAAGCAAAGTATATCACTCACAGTGGTACCATGCATGCAGATGAAGTATTTGCAACTGCATTTTTAGATTTATATAAACATGATGTAATATTAATGAGAGTACCACACGTAGAAGAAGATAAAATTAGAAAAGATGCTATAGTATACGATATTGGCCGAGGAAAATATGATCATCATCAAGAAGATGCTGAGGTAAGAGAAAATGGCATAAAATATTCATCTTTTGGATTATTATTTAGAGAATATGGAAAAGATTATTTAAAATCTATAAAAATAGAAGATATAGATGATGTATATATAGGAATAGAAAAGGAATTAATTGAAGGAATTGATGCCATAGATAATGGACAATTTCCAGAGATAACAGCAACTTATAAAGTAAAGACAATAAGTGATATGATAAAATTATTTAATCCTAGCTATGGAAGTAATGAAACAGAGCGAGAACAATTTATAAAAGCTGTGTCACTCGCAAAAATGATTTTTCAAGAAACAGTATGTAATGTCGTAGGAAAAGTAAAAGCCAAAAAGATTGTTTTAGAAAAAATTAAAAACGCAGATAAAGATTATTTAGAATTAGAAGAATATCTTCCATTTGAAGAGACAATTTTAAAATGTGAAGAAGCTAATCATATATTATTTGTTATGTATCCGTCAAATAGAGGCGGATACGGTATTAAGACAATAAAAAAATCATCAGAAGACAAAACAGATAGATTATCTTTCCCAGAAAGCTGGGCTGGACTAGATGGAGAAGAGTTAGAAAAAGCATCAGGAATAAAAGATATTTCCTTTTGCCACAGCAATCGTTTCTTAGTAACATGCAACACCAAAGAAGCTGCTTATCAAGTATTAGATAAAGTAATAAGTGACTATAAAAAAGATATGAAATAATTCATATCTTTTTTATCAGTAAAGTTCGTTAACTTATGTAAAGTAAGTAAAATAAAGTGACAACTAATTGACAAGTAGGCAATGAAAACGTTATAGTAATTATAATTGGGATAGATAAAGTATCTATAGAAAGAAGAGGAATGGTAATGAAAAATTTCAAGAAAAAAGAATGGTTTATTTTATCACTATCACTGACAATAGTTTTTATAACTGTTATATTATTAAAATCTAGTTATGCTATAGAAGAGCCTAGAATATTAACGATAAAAAACACAACAGAATCCTTAAATGTAGAAGAAAAAGTAACATTTGACTATTTGATTGAATTAGATGATCAATCCGTAACAGATGTAATTAGTGATATAGAGTTTGTAGATGGTAAAGCCACGGTATCACTAGAACCAAATGATGAAATTTCTATATCTTTTGATGCAGATTATAAATATAAAGTAACTCCATTATCAGAAAATAAGAATTATATATATTCACCAACACAAACTTATGAAGGACAGTTATCAATAGAAAATCCTAGCATCATAACTTATACCATAAAAAAAGAAGAAGTAAAAGATAATTCAAACAATATAGAAGAAAGCCAAATACAAAATATTGCCCCAATAACAGAAAGTATACCAACGGATAGTGCCACAGTCATTAAAAAAGAAGATTTAGAAGAAGGAGGGCACTACGTTATTTTCCGTGTAACTGGAGGAAAAGCTTATATTTTGACAGGAAAAGGAAATGCCAAAGAAGCAACTACTTATGAAAGTACTAGGGGAGGAAAAATTACTTGGCCAGCAGATTCTAAAGATTATAAAAATATTATTTGGGAATATCACGGACCAAATAATTATGCAACATTACAGAGTATGGGAGAAGAAGTAACTTCATACCTAACGCTTGGAAATAACACTTATAATGAAAGACCAGTAGGTACAGAACCAGCCTATGTAAATTTTCATACAACAACATCTCCTGCCATGAGAATAAATAATGGCAATTTTTACTTAAATCTATCAGGAGACAAAAAGAAATTTATAACTTCAGCAACCGCAGCCAGTTTATACTTAGCAAAGATTGATGAAGACGTAGTAAAAGTTTCTTTCGATGCCACAAATGGTGGAGAAAGTATGTATACAGGAGCAGGGGAGATAAACAAAACTTCAGTAGTAGGAAATAGCATTACTGTTCCAACAGAAGAAGAAATATCAACTCCTCAAAATTATAATTACAAGATAACAAGTTGGATTGATATTGATACAGGAGAAGAAATTACTCCTGGAATGACAATAACACCAACAAAAGATACTGTATATTATGCAAATTATCAAGCAAAGGATTATAATTTTGGAACAGAACAAAATGTTGTAAATAATAGTAGTACCAACGACTTTATAACAACAAAATTATATGATATCAATGATTTATTTAATTTAAATAGTGCAGAAAAAACACAATCAAGAGATTACGATGAGCAAAAAGAAATTTGGAGTCTAAAGGCTGAAAACGAACCAACATTCCTAAATCAACCATCATTAGGTCTTGTCTTCTTTGATACAACTAAAACAACGGATAGAGGAAAATTATCACTTTTAAATGGCCGAAACAACTTAAATGCCAATATGCAAAAAGAAAACGGTAATCAATATTATGATGGAATTATTACACCAGGAATACAAGAGACAATCAAACAAAAAATATTCAACGAAAATACATTAGGAGTAAACTACGTAGGAACAGGTGACTACTTATATCAATTTGATGAAGATTCAGGATATTATTACTATGATAGCAACAAAAATGCCGCTTCTTACAACCAGAAAGAAAACCGGTTTTATGTTTATGACTATACTTATGGAACATCAAAATCTGAAGGAGAAGACGATTCCGACTTTTTACCATATAATTACATGTCTAAAGAGCAAGCAGAACAAAAAGAAAATTTATCAGCATCTAATGGATATACAAACTATTGGTTCGCTATGGAAAGTAATATCAATTTTATATTACCAGATGATGCAGGAAGCAAAGACCAATTTGGAAATTATCAAAATAGAGGATTAAAGAATAATGATATGATTTTTAAATTTACTGGTGATGATGACATGTGGGTCTATGTAGATGATGAATTAATCCTAGATTTAGGAGGAGTACATGATGTGATTTATGGAGAAATAAATTTCTCAACTGGAGTAGCAACTATTGCTCAAAATGGAGCAGCAAAAGCAACCGATAAATTAGGAATTGTTTCCTTTAACAAAGTTGATATTACAGACAACAACAAGATTCAACAATATGATATTTCACATATTAAATCAGGAAATCATACTTTAAAAATATATTATGTAGAAAGAGGAGCATCACAATCCAATGCCGGTATCTATTTTAATGTATCTGATAAATATAAAAACAATGCTGCAATAGAAGTAAGCAAAAAAGTAGAAGGAAAGAAAACAGATGATACGTTTACTTTTAATATTAAATTTGAAGAACCTCTAACTGGTCAATATGGTCAATTAGAATTACTAAATGGTGAAGGAACTTTTTCTTTAAAAGATGGAGAGACAATAGATATTACCAATTTACCATCGGGAGCAGAATATCAAATTACAGAAGTAGAAAATGAAAACTATGATACAACAGTAAAGAAAAACGAAACTTCAGAGCAAAGTTTAACAACAACTGGAAAATTAATTGGTGGCTCCCTAGAAAAAATAGAATATACAAATAAAAATAACACCATAGAAGAAACACCAATAACCCCACCAAAAGAAGAAATGGATGTACCAAATACCTACGATAATATTTATCGATATATTTTAATTCTTGTACTTTCTGTATTAGGAATAGGAACAACAGTATTTGTTATAAAAACAAATAAAAAGAATCAAATAAATTAAAGAGCTTAGGCTCTTTTTCTTTGACAAATTTTTGTAAACAACCTAAAAAAATAAATAATAAAAAGATATTTCGTGATATGATTAAAGAGTAGAAAGTAGGGATAATAAATGAGTGAATTAGGATTTGGAATTGTATGGACAGTATTTATGGCAATATTTACATTAGTATTTGTATCTGCCGGAGAAGGGTTAAATATTTCATTGGCTCTTTTCTTAGCTCTTTTCTGGGCGATAGGAATATTTATGATAGTAAAAGGAATAAAAAAGGTAAAAGCCAATAGAAATACAGAAAAATTAGGAGAAGAATGTTATGGAATGGTAAATAGAATCTATCCAACAGGAACAAGAGTCAATAACAGACCGGAATGGCAAGCAGAGTTTGTGGTCTATATTCCATCTAAAGATTCTATAGAATATATCTCAGAAGTAATAGGATTTGATAGAAGAAAATATTTACCAAGATCATTTGTAAAATGTAAATACTATCAAAATGATATTAACATAGAAGGCTCAATAGACTTTAATACTATTCCTCTTAACATTCAACCTAAATTTGATGGAGTAAAAGATCATTTTGATATTGATGGAGAAGACGTTATTACAGTAAATGGTGAAAAATACAAGA
>ENA-ORPF01000118-ORPF01000118.1-human-gut-metagenome-genome-assembly--contig:-NODE-118-length-79031-cov-16.625582_pt1 | contig 79031 bp, 87 predicted proteins | sample MGYA00242140_ERZ509070 | MGnify/ENA primary metagenome ERZ509070 (study PRJEB26280, sample SAMEA2338713) | human gut metagenome | biome: human gut; feature: human-associated habitat; material: faeces... | reverse complement strand
TTAACGCTACACGTCCGCATATTAGTACATATATCTTAGGTTAGTGGCGTTTTTTGAAGGGTCAATGTCAGTGCAGTTGCACTGATACACTCACGAAAATATTAACGCCTTGTCGGCACTGAAAATGTTTTCGGCGGTGGTGGCGATATATTTCACTGTGTGGCTTTAATAACAATCAGTTTATCGTCAGTCCGAAAAACCGATGCCCAAAAAGCATCGGTTTTTTGTGTTTATTTTTCTCCGTCGGGTCTGAAGGTATGTTCCTTGAATGCTATGCAGTTTCCGCCTATGCGTTTTGCAACGCTCTGGGAGCGCATCGCCCTGACATATATATCGTCATAGGTATCGCCGGGCATACCTCTTGCGGCGCTTACTGTCGCCGTTATGTTACGGTAACGGCTTGCCTCTGGGAACGGTATCTTCATATCCCTTACGGCACTGCGTATCTCCTCGCTGAGTACAATTGCCTCCTTATCGGCTTTTACCGTAAGGCAGACAAGGATAGTATCGCCCTCATATCTGCAGATAATATCCGTCTTAGACTTTGATATTATCTTTACGCAGTTGGCTACGGCAAAAAGCACTTCATCGGCTTTTTCCGTGCCGTAAATGCGGTTGTATTCCGCAAAGTTGTCTATATCGACAAGCAGCAGTGCAATGCTGTTGCCGCTTCTGAGAAGCTCGGTCGCCTTTTCTATGCCGTATGCCCTGTTATAAAGGTCTGTACGGCTGTCCATGACCGCCGACATCTTCATCCTCTCTCTGTCGTCCTTTATACGCTTTGAATTTATCATTCTGGCGGTGTAAAGGCTGTACATCGAGCAGGATATAAAAAAGCCGAGCAAGGCAAGTCCCCACACTGTGAACGGGTAATAGCCCGAAACATCGTTTATATTACAGAGTATCGTATACCACACGGGGATTATTCCGAGGAAGAACGCCGATGCGGCAGGTGCGAAAACGGGAACGGCGGCGAAAACCATTATTGTTACTGCTGTCTGTGAAAGTCCGGTCGCCCCGAAAATACAGCCGGTGACCTTTATACAGTATGAAATCAGATAAAGTCCCCAGAATACATAAGGATAATATGACGGGTATTTTCCGCTGAAATAAAATCCGAAGCCTACACCGCACACTGCGGTGAACAGTATCAGCACCTCTCCTGCAATCTCTGCCGAGCCGCCGTCGGTAATTACATTCTCGAACAGAACCGACATAAACGTGCATATTATCATTATGATCGCCGCTATCGGAATGATACGGCAGTTATATCGTGATATGCAGGCGGCGAGCAGACTTTTTCCGCTTTTGCCCTCTATCTTCTGAGTAGAAAACTTTGCCGCAGTTGCCATAGGCAGACGGTTTTTAATTTCATTTGCTCCGAGTGAAAACAACTCTGTAACTTTCATTATTTTTTATTCCTTCCGGGAATTATCCTCACCGTTATCCGCCGGTTCGGTGAAATTTCTTCCGCAATGCTCGCAGAAGGACGAATTGCCGTTTATCTTTGCGTGGCAGAACGGGCATTCGTCATAGTGCTGAAGCTGAACGCTTCCGTTGTCGATTTCAATATCGTCAATTTCTGGGTTGTCTGTAAACAGGCTCTTACGCTTTCTGAAATAAATGTAATTAAGCAGTGATGCGACACCCGAAAAAGCTATCATCACTATCATATTTCTGATAGTATCTCCGAATGTATAAACCTCCGGATAGACCATAACATTAAGGCATCCTGACATAAGCTGTCGCACGCCGTTTATAACAGGAACAGAAATCAGAAATGCGACTATCAGATTATATCCCGACACTGCGAGCGTACCCATTCGTTTGAACACAAGCACACACAGCACAAGAAGATAGACCGTTACCAGAAAATCCGCTACGGCAATTACCGTGAATAATTCCATATTTATTCCGGACGTTCCGGACATTTCGGCAAAGGCAGCCTGTATCTTTTCGATGGCTTCGGGATTGTTAATTGTGGCGGCTATAAGAATATAGCTGATTATACCCGATATGCAGTTAATGATATTGAGTATCATCGACACATAGCGGAAAAATTTAAACCACCTGAGCGGCAACGGATAATAATCCATTCTTAGCTTTGCACGATATTTTCTTAATTCACGTTCATTCTTTTTTGCGTTTTCATCCATTTTGTTAAGTCCTTTCAATCACTGAAAAGGCTCCTTCTGTTTTTGAAATATCTTAAATTCAGAATGAGCCATACTGCCATAAATACTACTGAGAAAATTGCGAAAAGTATATTTGTTATGCTGACTTCATAGCCGTCAACACCGCTGAACAGCGCAACTCTGAAAAGCTCGCTTGCCGAAGTGCTGACTGCGTTTACACACGAGGTATAGATGAGGAAAAATTTAAGGAAACCGTAAGATTTTTGCGTCAGCTCGGAAAGCTGTCTGAACATTATGACGCAAAGAGGAACAACAGCCGCAAGCAGTACCGACATTACGATATTGTATGCTATAAAGCCGGGTATTGCGGCGGCATTTGCCTGTTTCTGTACATCGTCGCTGAATGACGCAAATACCGACACAACGCATACTATAGCCGAGTAGCCCGACATAACAGCCTGCAGTACCGTTATCACGGTCTTGAATATGCGAAGCCATGTGACAGACAGCGGATAGTCATACAGCTTCTGATTCGCATAGCGTATTCTGTCACTGCGGCTGTTTATCACGGGTTTCTTAGATTCATTCTTGTATGAACTGTTCTTTCTCTTTGCTTTTGACATCTCTTGTAGGTTTCCTTTCGTTTGCCTGAAATAATCGGATTAATTGTCCGCCTGCTCCGCCTTTTCGGAATGTGTGCAGGTTATATTGACAAGGCACTTTCTCGGACAGGCAGATACGCAGGTGCCGCACGAGGTACATTTGTCATAGTCGATAACAGCGTGGTTATCCGCAACGATAACCGCACCGTGAGGACATTTTTTCTCGCATATCTTACAGCCGATACAGCCGTTTGTACATACCGTTCTTGTGACCTTGCCGCTGTCCTTTGACGAGCAACGCAGAGCAACTGTGCTTGTTTCTTTTCTAAGGAATATAAGGTGATTCGGACAGGCGGTAACGCACTTTCCGCAACCGCCGCACTTAGCAGGGTCGACCACCGCAACGCCGTCAGTGATCGTAATTGCGTCATTACCGCAAACCGCTGCGCAGTCGCCGTAGCCGTCACAGCCGAAGCGGCATTCGCCCTTGCCGTTGTAGAATTTCTCAACAGCGGCGCAGGACTTTGTTCCCGTGAATGTAAATCTGTCCTTAGTCGCTTTTTCACAGCCGTTGCAACGAACATAGGCTACCTCACGGATAAATTCTCCGCCCTCGGTACCCATTATTGCGTTTATCTTCTTCATAACATCCGCTCCGCCCGGCTTACACAGGTTAGTCGGAGCGCCGTCATGAGCTACGGCGGCGGCATAGCCTGCACAGCCCGAATAACCGCATCCGCCGCAGTTTGCACCGGGAAGTGCCTCAGTTATCTTTGCCTCGGTTTCATCTGTCTTTACAGCCAGCACCTTTGACGCTATCAGCAGTAATATACCCGAAAGTGCGCCGAAGCCGAGAAATATAAGTATAGGTAAAATATATTCTTTCATCGTCTTTCCTTTCGCTTAACCGCCGAAAATTCCGTCAACTACGCCGCCGAAGCCTATGAACGCAAGCGATACTATCGAAGCCGCCATAAGCGTTATCGGCGCACCCTGAAGTGCCTTAGGTATATCACAGCGTTCAAGTCTTGAACGTACACCTGAGAATATTATCATAGCTATCATAAAGCCAAGACCCGCACCGAACGAGTTTACAACGCTCTCTAAAAGGTCGTAGTCTTTTGTAAGGTTGAGCAGTGTAACACCGAGTACGGCACAGTTTGTGGTGATAAGGGGAAGATACACGCCTAGCGACTTATAAAGCGGCGGCATATATTTTTTCAGCACCATTTCAACAAGCTGAACGAATACGGCGATTACAAGGATAAACGCTATCGTATTCATATACTCTATTCCGAGCGGAACAAGTATACCGTAGTAGATAGGATAGGTAACAAGGCTTGCGCAAACCATTACGAATGTAACCGCCGCACCCATGCCTATTGAGCTGTCGAGCTTCTTTGAAACGCCTAAGAAGGGGCAGATACCGAGGAATTTCGATAATACGAAGTTCTCGGTCAGAATGCCTGTCAGCAGTATTATCATCAGATTTTTTGCGATTTCCATTACTGCTCACCTCCGTTACTGTTTGCCTTGTCGCAGGCACCGGGGCAGCCCTCTGCGTTGGGGCAGTTATGACAGCCGATCTCACGGGGCTTCTTCTTCATAAGGCGGTTTACAACGGCTATAACGGCACCGAGTACAAAGAATCCGCCTGCGGGGAGAATGAACAGCGTCATAGGCTCTATAAATTCAGGCATTACGGTAATTCCGAACCACTGACCCGAACCGAATATCTCACGGACAGAGCCTACAAGCACAAGCGTCAGCGTAAAGCCGAGTCCCATTCCAAGACCGTCCATTATCGACGGAATGACCTTGTTTTTAGATGCGAACATTTCCGCTCTGCCGAGAATGATACAGTTAACTGTGATAAGGCTAAGGTACATACCGAGGCTCGAATAGATGTCGGGGGCGAAAGCCTGTAATATAAGGCTTACAAACGTTACAAAGCCTGCTACTATAACTATATATGCAGGAAGTCTTACCGTGTTGGGAATCACTTTTTTTAGCAGAGAGATAACTATATTTGAACATACAAGTACAAACGTTGTGGAAAGTCCCATTCCTACACCGTTTGCCGCCATTGTTGTAATGGCGAGCGTGGGACACATACCGAGCAGCATTACCATGTTCGGATTTTCTTTTATAAGTCCTTTGGTAAATTCCTTCAGATTACTCATTCGGCTGTACCTCCTTATCCATTACCGAGTATGCCTTTACGGCAAGATTTACAGCCTTCGCCATACCTTTTGAGGAAAGCGTCGAGCCTGTAATTCCCTGTACCTCGTTTTCGTTTTTCGGCTCTGACTTGACTATCGAAATATCCGACTTCACGCCGTAGAACCTCTGCAGAAATGCATCGTCGTTTATTTTTGAGCCAAGACCGGGAGTTTCGCCGAGTGCGATTATGCTTATACCGCTTACTGCGCCGTTTTTGTCTATCGCTATTACTGCATCGATGCCGTCTGCGGCATAGCCGTCAACAACGGTTTCAAAAAGGAACGTGCCTTTTGTCTTGTTCTTTACTATCTTTGAGATACTACCGAATTCTTCGCCGTCCAGCCTTGCCGCCGCCTTATCGGTGATAAGCGCATATTCGCCCTCGCCGTCTGCGGCGATACAGCCTGCTTTCAGATTATCCGTCAGTACACCGGATGTATCTACATAAGTCAGATTATATGTGACTATCAGCAGTGCGCAGATAAGAGTACAGATAATTGACAGTACAAGCACGGGCTTGATTTTTTTCAGTACGTTCATTTCTTACCGCCTTTCTGCTCACTTGCCGCGCCGAATGCCTTCGGCACTGTGAAGCGGTCGATAAGCGGAGAGAGGATATTCATAAGCAGTATCGAGTACGATACGCCCTCGGGCATACTGCCAAAGCAACGCACGAGCATAGTCACAAGGCCGCAGCCGATGCCGAAGATTATCCTGCCCTTTGTGGTGATGGGAGTAGTCGCATAGTCGGTAGCCATGAATATTGCACCGAGCAGAAGTCCGCCCGAAAGAACGGACGCTAACGCACCCTCAAGGCTTCCGCTTGAGAATATCGACAGCACGAACACCGTACCGATAAAGCACAGAGGCGTTACGGGCGATATTACACGGACAGCCACTAAGAAAATTCCGCCTATAAGCAGTGCAAGAGCGCAGGTTTCGCCTATACAGCCGCCTGTTGTTCCGAAGAACAGGTCAGCAAGCGAAGCAGGCGTTTCGCTTACAAGAGGTGTCGATGTAGTTACTATCTCTCCTGCGTTACGGTAATAGAACGGCTCTGCCCATGTCGTCATATAGGACGTGAACGACAGCATAAGCACTATTCTGCCTGTTATCGCAGGGTTTGCAAAGTTCTGACCGATTCCGCCGAAGAACTGCTTTACTATCACTATTGCTACAAAGCAACCGATTATCGCCATATAAAAAGGCAATGTGACGGGCAGGTTGAACGCAAGGAGCATACCTGTTACCACAGCGGACAAATCGCTTATCGTGTTGCTTCTTTTCATTATCTTTCTGCAAGCCCACTCGAAAATCACGCAGGACGTGCAGCATATTACTGTCATTATGAGCGCTCTTAGTCCAAAGATCCACACAGACGCAAACAGGGCTGGGAGCAGTGCTATAATAACGCTCAGCATTATCTTCTGAGTCGTAACACCCGACTTTATGTGCGGTGACGGCTCTATTATAAGTTTAGACATATATTATACCCTTACTTTCCTTTCCTTGTTGACTGCTCACGCAGAAATGCCTTTGCAAGCTGATTCTTTTCCGCAAGGTTACGCTTTGCAGGACAGACAAAGCTGCAAGCGCCGCAGTTGACGCAGAGGTTTACCTTCAGCTTTTCAAGTCGCCTTGCGTCCCTCATATCAAATGCGTGTTCAAGCTCTGTCGGCAGAAGATTCATACTGCAGGCTTTTACGCACTTGCCGCAGCGTATGCACTCTGACGGCTCATACACGGGGCTGTCTGCGAACATAAGCACTGCGTTGTTTGTTTTGGAAAGCGGATAATCGGGGTCGAATGCACACGCACCCATCATAGGTCCGCCGAGTATTATTCTGTCGGGCTTGTCGGAAAGCTCGGCGTAATACACTATCTCGCCTATAGACATTCCGACGGGAACGATGAAGTTTGACGGCTTCTTCACAATATTTCCGTCAACGGTTATTCTTCTTTTTACGAGCGGCATACCCGTTCTTATATACTGTGCGATAAATGCCGCAGTGGAGGAATTGACCACTATACAGCCGCTTGCAAGGGGCAGTGTGCCTTCCTTTACCACTCTGCCTGTCGTGCTGAAAATAAGCGTTTTCTCTGCACCCTGCGGATAGCTTGACTTGAGCGCCTTTACTGTGATGTTGTCGTGCTTTTCGCAAAGCCTTGTCATTTTCTCGATGGCTTTCGGCTTATTCTTTTCAATGCCGATAATGCACTTCGGTATACCGAGATATTTCAGCATAAGCAACACGCCCTCAAGAACGTCCTCGCCCTCCTCCATAAAGCAACGGTAGTCGGAGGTTATGTAAGGCTCGCACTCCGCACCGTTTATAATAAGGAAATCGGGCTGTTTTTCTTTTGGGTCAAAGCCGAGCTTCAGCGAGGTAGGAAAGCCTGCGCCGCCAAGACCTATGGAGCCGCTGTTTCTTACCGCCTGTAAAAACTGCTCCCTGTTTTCTACAGTAGGCGGACAGACGCTGTCGCTGATCTGTTCGAGGCCGTCATTCTCAATAACGACCGACTGCATATTCCTGCCCGATATATGCAGGACATCGGTTATTGCCGTTACCGTTCCCGATATACTGCTGTGAACGGGTGCGGACATAGCCGCCTCACTGCTGCCTATCACATCGCCTATCTTCACCTTGTCACTGACCTTTACTGTCGGGGTACACGGTGCGCCGAGATGCTGAGCCATACTTATCACTACCTTGTCGGGCATGGGTAGCTTTACAGTTTCGCTTTCGGCGGAATGTTTGAAGTGCGGTAGCTTTACCTGATGTAAAAGCATAAATTATACCCTCCGGATTCATTCCCGTTTTTTAGGGCAATACCGCATAATTATTGTCGTGCGATTGCGCAGTCAGATTTTTCGTCAGATTGTATAAATTGAGTGCGGGCAGGCTGACGCCTGTCAAGCGAAATTTGTGCAAGATGACGGAAAATACGCAAGCAAGCGTGCGGCAAAGGCGATAGCCGTTAATTGTGCGGTGTTGCCTTAGTTATACAATTTTATTTTACACTAATTAATGCGTATAGTCAAGAAAAAATGCGTGGCGGGCGGAGAATATCGGCAATTGCTCAGAATTTGTATTGTGAAATTATGGTGAAAGTTTTCTGCGTCCTATTGACATGGAGTTAACTCCAAGTTGTACAATTAAACTGCAAAATGATAAATTATCCAAAACGGGAGGAATTAAAGATGAAAATATCATCCAAAGAAGAATTTGAAAAACTCAACGTATTCGGTACAGGCACAGCTAACACGGCTTACGCAAAATATTTTATCGGGGATTCGTTTTTGAATCCTCTGACAAAGGCAGAGGACGGATTATTCCTCGCAAATGTAACCTTTGAGCCGGGCTGCCGCAATAACTGGCATATCCACCATGCTAAAAAAGGCGGCGGTCAACTCCTTATCTGTACCGCAGGCGAGGGCTGGTATCAGGAATACGGCAAGGCCGCAGTAAGCCTTGTACCCGGTACGGTCATCGTTATTCCCGAGGGCGTAAAGCACTGGCACGGCGCAAAGAAGGACAGCTGGTTTTCTCATATAGCGATTGAAATGCCCGGCGAGGAATGTTCAAACGAATGGTGTGAACAGGTTTCGGACAAAGAATACAATGCATTGTAATTTAAATAAAGGAGGATCTCATTTATGAAAAAGCAGACAGCAGGAAGAAACGCACTCGGCGAATTTGCGCCGAAATTTGCAGAGCTAAACGATGATGTATTATTCGGTGAAGTTTGGTCAAGAGAGGACAAACTCTCAGCCCGTGACAGAAGTCTTGTAACAGTAGCCGCTCTTATCGGAAGCGGCGTACTTGACAGCTCGCTTGAATATCATATAATGCACGCTAAGGAAAATGGCGTTACGGCGGAAGAAATGGCGGAAGTCATAACTCACATTGCATTCTATGCAGGCTGGCCTAAGGCATGGGCGGCTTTCAACTATGCGAAGAAAATCTATACGGAGGGAAAGTAAAATGAAAGCAATCGTAATATATTATTCCTATTCGGGAAACACAAAAAAAATAGCCTTACATATTGCCGAAGCACTAAATGCGGATACAGCTGTAATTGATACAGTCAAAGCCTATGAAGGAGATTACGACGCTGTTGTGGAACAGGGTCACGATGAAATCAGAAAAGGATTCAGACCTCCTATAAAGCCGATAAACGTTGACCTGTCGCAGTACGACACTATAATACTCGGCACACCTAAAATGGAGTATCAAAATAAGAGTGTATATAGTGCATAGCGTTTGAAAATTGAGGTAGAAAGAAACACGATACACAAAAGAGATGAAAAGTGTGTACCGTGATGCATATAGAATAGGATATGAAAGGAGTTGCCAAAGATATGAAAAAAAGAGTTTTATCCCTGCTGCTTACAGGGGCAGTTTTGGTTGGTCTGTTAAGTGGCTGCGGTACGGTTAAAGAAAAAGAGGAAAACAGTGGTGCATCACAGCCAGCACAGGCGGATCAATCATCACAAAATACAAATACATCATCTGAAGAAGGCAACACAGATAAACCGGCAGAAGGAAAAACACTTGTCGTATATTTCTCAGCGACGGGAACAACCGAAAAAGTAGCGGGCATGATTGCTGAAGCTACCGGAGGCGATTTATTTGAGCTTGAACCTGTCAATCCATATACCGATGAAGATTTGAATTGGAGAGATACGGGCAGCCGTGTAAGCCGTGAGCATGATAACGAATCGGAAAGAACTGTAGAACTGGTTTCAACCACAGCCGATGGTTTTCAGGATGCAACCGTGGTTTATGTAGGTTACCCTATATGGTGGGGGATTGCTGCATGGCCGGTCAATGATTTCATAAAGAACAATGATTTTTCAGGCAAGACAGTAATTCCATTTTGCACATCTTCAAGTTCAGGACTCGGAGATTCCGGAAAAATACTTGAAGAAATGGCGGGAAGCGGGAATTGGCTGGATGGAGAGAGATTCAGTTCCAGTGTTTCCGCAGAGGATATAAAAGAATGGATTAACAGTTTGGGGTTATAAAAACAGTAAATCTATGAGGCATGATTCGGAACAGAATTGTGCCTCATTTTTTAGTAAGTGGCGATTAAGCCTTTTTAGGCTTAATCGGCTTAATTGCCACAAAGCAGGAACAGGCTGGTGTGTCAAGGACGGCGAAGCCGGGAGTGGAGATTTTGCAAAGCAAAATACTACTCCGTATCCTTTACACATCAGACGGTTCCTGCTAACAGAAGACATAGCTAAATTATATTGCAGGCACATGGAAGAAAAAATCCATGTGCCTTTTTTTATATTCAAATTCAGGAAAGGAATCGCCTATGAAAAAAGAAACAGACATGGCAGAGGTAAAATCCGTTGCAAAGATGCTGCTCATGACCGATGTCCATGAAACGGAATTCTCGCCAATCGTTGTGCAGCATCCATTCACTTCCTCCGGCATTGTTGTTCTGCCGGAAAAGGACAGCAAGAATTTCAAACCGGTGGATATTACGCAGGATGCGGAAAATCTGAAGGCATGGAGAAAGGCGGTCAGTTCGGCAATTGACAATACAGAGAATCCCTATGAGCTGTATATGATGGTCAATAAGCCATACGGTCTGACATTCCTCAAATATGCTTCTCCCCATTTATCACAAAAGGACTTTTCCGAAATCCTTTCAAGCGCATGGATTATGTGCGAAGCTCCCCACAATGATCCGGATGTGAGCTTGGGGAAGCTGGTCGCTATGTTTCAATCCGCCGATCCCCAAGTCCTCATGGACGAGGATGAATACAGGGACTTTCAAGGGCTTGACGATATGCTCACCGTTTATCGAGGTGTGACGGCATATAACGCAGATCATGTAAAAGCGCTGTCATGGACGCTTAACCGGCAAACCGCCGAATGGTTTGCACACCGCTTTGGTGAAGACGGCACGGTATATGAAGCAACGATAGCCAAAGAACATATCTTTGCCCTGTTCAACAGACGGAATGAATCGGAGGTTATCGTTGATCCCAAATATCTGGCAGACATTACGGAGGCGCAGGGTATGGCCTCCGATTTTATTTTATCTCAATGAAAGGATAGAAGCCTATGTATTTTACAGAGACAGACGCACTCAGGGAAATGGAACGGCTGATGCAGAACATCCCGAATTTTCCGCAGAAAGGACGCAGTATCGTCATTTTGCAAAGCGGCAATAGAATCCGTGATGATTGTATATGCTGTATGCACCGCAGAGGAAGGCCGCCGGATTACGACTGCGGCTATGGCGAAAGCTCCTGCATTGTGCAGAAAATCAGGCATGGAAAAGCCTCTCCCGGCGAAGTGTTCAGGGAAACGCTGTACGCTGCAGTTTTTCCTCCGTTTCAAAAGCGGCTGAATCAATATATCAAAGAAAGTGAGAAAGAACCGATGGACTATAGAAATGAAAAGCACCGTGCGGTATTTGAGAGCTTCATCAAAAAAAGGGATCAGAACAATCAGGCGCTTATGTCCGCCCTTTATCTGCTGACTGCTGATTTTATGCTGTGGCGATCCGTCAAATACTGCATCGGCAATAATGTGATTTGCTTTGAGCAGATACACCTGCACGAAACAACCGCATACAGCTATCCCCTGTTTTGTGCGGCAAAGGACTTGTATCTCGGAACAGGCTGCCTTACCGTAAGCGATCTTGCCGATAAGAGCCTTGTGTCGCCGAAAGCATTCAGACTCATCTGCAATGCAATGGCAATACGACGATTCGGACTTGGAGCAATTACATCCATGAAACGAGGTGATGAAGTATGGCGTTGATCAATGCGGTCATAACCAACAAAGAAAATACGCTTGTGACAGAGCTGCCGAAGGATTATCTCCAGATTTATGAGGAGCTTTGTTCCATAGGCAGCCGCAAGGCGCTCGAAAGGATTCCACTGACCGATAACGAGGGAGATGACATCCGGGTCAAGCTCTATGCGGACAGTGACATCGGCAATCATCTGCTTTTCCTGTTAACCGAAAGCAGCACTCTTGCCGACGCCAATACCGCTGCCTTTGCAGTGCAGAATGCAGATGAAGATATTAAGCAGGAGTTGGAACAGAATCTGTTACATGACCAATATACAGGCACTGCGGAGCTGCTCCATGACATTAAGGATATGACCGATCAGACCGGAAAGGTAAAAATGTCCTTCTTCTGCCCGCTTGACGGAAATATCGATGATTCCGAATACGGCGATACAACGCCCGTGGGAAATCTCTATCTGAAAAGCTATGAATGGGATATCCGTGAACTGCTGGAAATGGAGCAATCCTCGCCGGAAGATGAAATGGCACAGTTTTTTAATGATGACGATGATATCAAAAAGAAACTCGTCTCCGCCGTATGGACGGTAGACGAATACAAAGGCAAGCTGTATGGCAGAATCGATTGCCGATTCAAGGAAGAACTGACAGAGGACGAAACGGAAATTTTCAAAGACTGGCTGATCGGACAATGTTCGGACGGATTTGGCGAACATTTTGAGCAGCAGCCCATTCATACCGAGGACGGCGAGCTGTTCGTTTCTTTCTGGAACAGCGGCGACAGCTATTTCCTATGCACCGAGGACGAACTTGATGACTGTATCGAGGAATCACAGGGAATGCAGTTAGGGGGAATGTAAAATATGTCTGCGGAAGAAAAATACCCGTTGCTGATCGGACATTCCCTTGCGGGACGGACACGGCTGCATAACATTTATGAGGTGGCAAACTTCATCTGCACGCATGGTCAATACAGCGATCTCCGCATTACACAGAAAGACGGTGCGCCTTTTCTTGATACCTTCGGTATCTATATCAATAAAATCACAGATATGGAATACCGGGAAGAACTGCTGAAGGCGCTGATCCCGATGCAGACGGAGATTGACGGCAGCAATCAAATAAACGAAACAGACGATGAAACGGAGGAATGTGATATGAACGAATATGAACGCCTGCACCGCTTGGCGGGAAGACACAGAGAAACCTATCCGCCCGGAACACGGCTGGAACTCATCGACATGAACGATCCCTATGCGCCTGTGCCTTCCGGTACAAGAGGCACAGTGGATTTTATTGACGATATGGCGCAAATTCACATGAAATGGGACAACGGCAGAACGCTTGCGTTAAACAGCGATGAGGACTCTTTCCGTAAGCTGACACAGGAAGAACTGGCAGAAGAACAGGAAACACAGGATGACGGCATGGATGAGGACAACTCTCCTGTCATGGGAATGTAGGAGGCGGGAATTTGGAAATTCAGATTGAACTTTCAGAGCCAGTGATGGAACTGCTTCTGCAACAGGCCGCTGTGCAGGAAATCCCGGCAGAGGAAATCGTGGTCAAGGCAATTCAAAACTATATGAAACGGGGTGATGATAATGCCGACTGAGGAAAAGAGAGGTATTACGGTTAAGGTGGACGCCGAGCTTCATGCGGAGGTCAAACAGTATATTGAAAGCCACGGCATGACGATGGCTGAGTTTGTAACGCTGGCATTGCAGGACGAACTCCACCCTAAATTTAAGACGAAGGAGGATATGGGAAATATGAGAACTTTGGCATTTCAGGTGCCGGACAATTTGTTCAAACAAATCAAGGAGTACCTGCAGCGCAACAACATGACACAGAAGGAATTTATCATCGGGCTGATTGAAACCGAGCTGGAACGGGATATGACCGAGCGTGAGAGCGTCAGCGACACACAGACGGACGATCCCGAACAGACCGAGGAAGATACCGAGCCGGAGGAAACAGCCGCTGTAGGCGATTTTGAGGACGATTCTGACGAGGATGAATCCGAAGATGAAGAACAGGGCTTTACTATGGGAATGTGAGGTGGTATGGAAAACAGATAAATGTAGGGAGTCGGATTGAAATGGCAATCCGATTTTTTGATATGTTCGCAGGCATCGGCGGATTCCGTTCGGGACTTGAAGCGGCGGGAGGCTTTGCGTGTGTCGGCCACTGCGAAATCGACAAATATGCGAACAAAGCCTATCACGCACTCTATGAATCGAAAGGAGAAATTTATTATGAAGACGCAACCAAAATCAACCCAGCCGCAGTTCCCGACATCGATCTCATCTGTGCGGGATTTCCTTGTCAGAGCTTCTCAGTTGCGGGAAAACGGCTCGGATTCGCAGATACAAGAGGAACTCTCTTCTTTGAAGTTGCCCGAATCGCTCGTGAGAAACGGCCTGCATTTCTTTTACTGGAAAATGTGCCGGGGCTGTTATCGCATGACGGCGGCCGGACATTTGAAACCATCCTCTCCACGCTTGTTGAAATGGGGTATCATCCTGAATGGTGTGTGCTTAACAGCAAATATTTCGGAGTCCCCCAACAGCGAAGGCGCCTGTACATTGTCGGACATCGTGACGGACGAGGCGCCGGAGAAGTATTTCCTCTCAGAAGCGGCAATGCGGAAAATCTTAAACAGCTTATACCCGGACCGCAGGGAGCGAGAGTTTACAGCACCGATGGCGTAGCCTGTACGCAGTGTGCGGGATCGGGCGGATGGGGAGGCAAAACCGGGCTTTATTTTATTGACCTGAATCCCGAACCCGCTATTACCGATGAGGCAAGATGCCTGATTGCCCGATACGACTCCGGCGTAGGAAACCACAAGGGCAGAAATTCCGGTGTTCTTGTAGAGGATATGCCGAGAGCAATCCTGACGCCTGACCGTGAAACTGTCCGTCAGAACGGCAGGAGGATGAAAGAACCTGATGAGCCGATGTTTACGATCACGGCACAGGACAGACACGGCATCGTGCATCACGGCAGAATCCGAAAGCTGATGCCCATTGAATGCTGGCGGCTGCAGGGCTTTACAGACGAGCAGTTTTATAAAGCACACGCCATCGGGCTTTCAGACGGGCATTTGTATAAGATGGCGGGAAATGCGGTAAGCGTACCCGTTATCACCGCCATCGGTAAAAAAATTAAGGAAATCAATGACCGGTACGGCATTGTGAAATGAGGTGAATCACTTGGCAAAGCAAATGACCATTGAACTTGTAACAGAATATGACGAACTCGACGGCTATTATTATGCAGACCTTGAACTGCCCGCCGAGGATTACGAAATCGGGGACGCTCTGCAAAAATCGAGAGCTGTTTTTAGGCAGGACGGTTATCAGGATATCTCTATCCTAAATTGCAATCTCCTGCCAAGACTTTCGGATGTCCGGCTGGATTCGCCCACGCTGGACGAGCTAAATTTCCTTGCAAAACGGCTGGATGGTCTGAATGAAGAAGAACGGCTGGCGCTGCAGGCGGTTGCTCCCCGTGTCATTCCCGACCATTCCGAAGGCGAGCTTGTAAGCGTGAAGGATTTAATTAACATGACCTATGGACTTGATACCGTCATGATTGCTTCCAATGTGGGAAGCGATGAGCAGCTCGGACAGTTTGTGATTGAAAACGATCTGCATGAGGATGTGGCAAGTGTTCCCGAACAGGCCCTGTATCTGCTGGATAAAAAGCAGATCGGCAAGCTGCAGCGGGAAAATGACGGCGGCGTGTTTGTAAACGGTTTCTATGTTGTTGCCGGAGATTATGAAATGCCGCAGGTGTATGACGGAAAAACCCTTCCCCATGAAGAAGCCTCCCATTGGTTTGCTTTTCGGCTGGAAATTGCAGAGGCTCCCGTAAACAGCGCCGATGAAACCGCAGACAGCGCCGAGTGGATCAGCCTGCCCACCACAAAAGAAAAAGCCGATGAGATTGCACAGCAGCATAATGAGGCTTGTATTGAAGACTGTGTATATTACGGCTTTGAATCCTCTGTCCCGCAGATTACATCTGAAATGTTTGGGGATATGGAGGACTTTGATGTGCTGAATACACTGGCACAGCATATGGCGGAGATGTCTCCTTTAGATCAGGTAAAATTCAAGGCGGTATTGTCCGCCAGTCCCCCGAAGGATGTTCGGGCAGCCCTGGATATATCGAAACAGCTCGACCGCTATGAATTGTCCTATTATTCGGATTCCGCAGGCGTATTTTTCAAAGACTATCTGCGCCGCTTTATGGATAGCCGCTTTGACAGCAGATGGCTGGATACCCTGCTCACACAGAATGAGGGCGAACGGCTGCTTCAAAGGCTCGGCGCCGCTGAGACGCCATACGGCATAATTTCCGCCTGTGGACGCTCCCTGTATGAAATTGTCCCATGTGACGAGCCGGAAACGAAGGAATTGAAAACGCAGACATTGACCAATGAGAAATTAGATGTCATCGAGGTGCTTGATCGCAAGGCGCTGTTTTCAAACGGCAGGCTTATGCCGGAGGAAATCCCCGAAGGGCTGTATGCCTACGATCTTAGACACAGTGACGATGGCAGCCGCTTTATCTCCATTGAGCCGAAGGTCGGCGTGAATCACGGCGGCACGGTACTCATGAAAGAAATCCTCGATTTCGGAGAAAGCGGATATATTTCTTTCGAGGAAGACACTGATCCCAACTTTACAGGCTTATCGATGACACCGCAGGAATTTGCCGATGAGGAACTCGATGAAAATCAGGAATTCGGAGGGATGCAGCTATGAGCATTAAAAGAATCACTGCGGAGGATCTTCGCCGGATGAATGACAGCGATGGGCTTGTTCTGCAGGGCTGCGGCGGAGATTTGCAGGAATGGCTGGACGGGATCAACGACCTGTTCACCGAGGAAAAACTGCTGCTTAACGGAACAAAATTTGAAAACATCTATGCTTTTGAGAACGAGGGGCTGACAAACCTCCTCTTCCCGTTTAACGACAGTGCAAAACTCGATATGGGCAGGCTTGCCATATGGCGGCTTGGTTCTCATGAGCAATTCGGCGGCACATGGCTTTCCGATTATGTTCCCAATCGTCTCAGCGATTTCACAGAGGATGAGGCGGAAAATATAGACGAAGGGATGGTGATGTAGGATGAGTGAGCTTGCATGGCTGCTGGCAGGACTTCTGATCGGCGGTTGTATTGCAGTAACGGTACTCTGCTGTGTGCAGATTAACCGAATCAACAATTATGAGCAGGAAATCAGAAGGCTTCAGCAAAAGCTGAACGACAAAATCTAACAAGCCGATATCAATCGCCCTGAAAACGATTGGTATCGGCCTTTTTTTATTTCAGGGCGGTTGATGTCGCCAAAGGAGGTGGTGATCATCAAAAGCCCTGTCAGTTGGATGGGAAACAAAACTTCCATCCTTCACATTTTATACGCTTTGTTTCCGCTGAGCTACGGGCGGTATATCGAGCCGTTCGGCGGATCGGGCACCGTGCTGCTGGGCAAAGCTGTTCCCGACAAGTTTGAAGTTTACAACGATTATAACGCAAACCTTGTCAATCTGTTCCGCTGTATGCGTGACCGGCCGATGGAATTCATCCGAGAGCTTGGCTTTCTCAATTTAAACGCAAGAGACGATTTTGTCGTCCTCAAGCATTTTTTTGAGAAGCAGGAATTTACCGATGAGTTTTTGAAGCAGGAGCTTGACCTGACGAGCATCCTGCTCCCGGCGCCAAAGGCGTCGGAAATCAGGCTGCTATATAAGATGGCCAAAGAAGATTATGATCTGCGCCGTGCGGTGATGTTCTTAAAGCTCGTCCGCTACAGCTATTCCAGCGGAGGAAAATCCTATGCCTGCCAGCCTTTCAACATTGCAAGCCTGTTTTCCCTGATCGAACAGCTTGCAAAGAGGCTTGCGAATGCAATCATTGAAAATCAGGATTTCGAGGTGCTGATCCGGCACTATGACCGACCGGACGCTTTTACCTACTGTGATCCGCCGTACTTCACCAGTGAATATGTGTATGAGTGCGGCTTCACATGGGATGACCATGTCCGGCTTCACCGTGCGCTTGCAGAAGCAAAAGGCAAGTGGCTGGTCTCCTATAATGACTGCCCTGAAATCAGGAAATTGTATCAGGACTACAATCAGTTCGGATTTAAGCGAATCCACTCAATGGTGCAGAAATATGAAGCCGGAAAGGAATTCCCCGAACTGCTGATCGGCAACTACGATTTCTATGAACGGGAACGGCAGAATGCAAGACAGCTCACTATATTTGAAATGGAGAACGAGCTAAGCCCTGCGGAAATCGAAAAAATCCTAAAGGAGTGTATCATATCATGCAAAATAAAAAAATGAAGCAAAGCTTCGTGCTGCTTTCTGTTCCTGCAAAAATGCTTTTAGAGACAGGAATTTTTGAAGGCGGCGGAATGAAGATGAGTGTGGAAGCAAACCGACTCATCATTGAGAAAGCGGATGCGCCGGAAGACTTTATCTGTGACGGCGATTGTGACCATTGTCCGATGAACGAGACAGACTGTGACGGCAACTGTGAGGACTGTCCCTGCATCGAAGAATGTGAAGATGCGGAGGTGTGAGGATGGCAAATACCATGTACCGTATTCTCGGCAAGCGCGGACGCATCACCATTCCCTATGAAATGCGGCAGCGCGTCGGATTCTGCTATAACGACGTGCTGTCCTTTACGGAATCGGAGGATGGCAGAACTGTGCTTGTCAGGAGAGAAAAAATCTGCAACAACTGCAAGGATGATCCGCCCGGCGACAGTGTAAACGAGGTCACGCTGCTTGAATTTCTGGACGGGCTGACCGATTCCGAGCAGCACGCCGCTTTAATTCATCTGTCGGTTAAATGGGCGGAAAAGCAGGCGCCGGGCATCACGGCGCAGTAAATAAGAACAGGAGGAAAAACTATGGCAGCAAAGAAACAGGCAACTCCCCCAAAGGAGCAGAAACAAAAAAATCCGTCTATTCAGGTGCGGATTGACAGGCTGAATGATTACGAAGGGAGCAGTATCAAAGCGTTTGCCAGCGCCAACATCGGCGGAGCCTTCGCTATCCACGGTATCCGTGTTGTGGATTCACAGAAAGGCTTGTTCGTCTCTATGCCGCAGAACAGCTATAAGGACGGAAACGGCAATACAAAATACAGCGATATCTTTCATGCGGTAACCGCCGAAGCAAGAACCGAGCTGAACGAAAAGGTTATAGACGCCTATGAGCAGGCAGTTCAGGCGCAAGAGCAGCAGGATGAAGCTGCAGAAGAAAGCGAAACGCAGGGTATGGCGCCGAGTATGTAACTTTTTCTGAAATCTCGCAGAAATGTCTGGACTTTTGAGATTTTCTCGGTATGCTTGTGGTAAAGGACGGTGATCATGTATGAAGAAAAAAGTAATAACCGCAGTTTTATGCGGACTCCTGATAACAGGGCTTGCCGGATGCGGAGAACAGGCAAAACCGCCTGAGAAGACCACGCCGGACAGCATGGTATCGGCAGAGGCAATATCGACTCCGAACAACGAAACAAGCGATGACATCCCTGCCGAGCCGACAGCTTCGGCAGAGCCGGAAGCACCTGCGGCCGCCACGCCTGAAACAAAACTACCGGCAGAAGAAACAGAAAGCCCACCAACGACGCCTGCCGAATCGCAGCCGAAGAAGCAAACCACTCCGGCTCAGACGGAACAGGCAAAGCCTGAACCAACGGCGCCGGAAATCCAGCCGGAGAAAAAGCCACAGGAAACACCGGCTGAAGCACCGGCAACACCGACAGAGCCGGAAACGCCTGCAGAACCCGAAACGCCTCCGCAGGAGGTGCAGCCGAAAACAGCATACGACTTCGAATTTGATATCGAGGCGATCAAAGCAGACTGCATCGGGATAGGACAAAGCATGGGGCTTACGCTGGACGCCTCGCTCACTCCCGACACCGCTTCATGGTGGAATCCTGTGACGGCATCGCAAAGCAATCAGGGCGAAACCTTAAAGCAGAATCTTGCAGGCTATATCAGATTCCATACCGCCGACAATCTCAGCGCCTACGGCATGGATGAAATCACACACTTTAATATCTACTGCGAAGCAAGAGGAAACGGCGTATATTCCATATACTTCCTCTTCGCATAGCAGCTCCTCATCGGGAACCTCCCTCTGTGAAAAAACACAGAGGGATTTTTTTATGCCCAAAATTAAGAAAGGACGGTTTAACAGCCTATGAAAACAAAGTTTAAGTTAAGCGGCAGGCGAATCCTGTCAGCGGTTCTCTGCCTGCTGATGATGGTGACCGCACTGCCTATGTCCGCCTTTGCGTGGACGAGCGAGGAAGGACACAACTGCACCTCCTCTTTCGGAGACAGGTATGTCGGCTCTGACGGCGAACATTATTACAGCAAGAGTTCGTATTCCTTTATCGCATACGACAGCAACGGCAATATCTCAGTTCATCCGGTCAGTGCGGGAAATGCCAAACGCAAATATATGATGAATGACAGCAGCGGGACGCATCAGGTGTACTGTGTGGAATCCGGTATTGATTTCAGTTCGGGAAATTCCTATGTATCGAAAAACGGAACGAACAGCTCCTATTTTCAGAATCTTCCCATCGACGCACAGTTCGGCATTATGATGGCGTTGATGTACGGCTGGCATGAAGGGCTATCCTCCCCTGTGGCAGGAACGAACGCCGATGACTATGCCTTTGCCACGCAGACGATCATTTGGGAATATCAGCAGCAGCTCCGCACAAGCCCCACCGATCTGCACAGCGCAAACGGCATTGACGCGGACACCTACTGCTATTCCTTAATGGGAAGACCTGCCGAGAAGTGCTATAACTGGATTTTATCGCAGATGGCAGACCATTACAGGATTCCGAGTTTTATGGCAAGGAGTCAAGGGAAAGCGAATACCTATACGCTGAAGTATAATCCCAATGCGAAAAATTACAGTCTTACCCTTACGGATACCAACAACACGCTTTCGGATATGAACCTCTCCGCAAACGGCATCCGGGTATCGAGAAGCGGAAATCAGTATACCTTTACCAGCGATTCGATGATCACCTCGCCTGTTGCGGTTTCCGCACAGAAGAAGGTCAATCTGAACTGCGGGGAAATGCTGATTTGGGGCTGTGTCGGCAAACAGACCATGATTTCCGGCGCTTCCGATCCCGTATATTTTTATCTGAATATCGACACCGAAACCTACGGTACAGGCCGTATCCGAAAGACCTCGGAGGATGGTGTGGTATCAGGAATCAGCTTCAATATTTCCGGCAACGGAGTCAATCAAAATGTCACAACGAATGCAGACGGCACGGTGGATGTAGAACTGATGCCCGGCGTTTATACCGTGACCGAACAGAATATCCCTCACTATGAGCCGCAGAGTGTTCAGAGAGTAACCATTGTCAGCGGCCATACTTCTACCGTGACCTTCAACAATGTCCTGAAACGCGGGGATCTTACCGTGACCAAGACCAGTGAGGATGGGCTGAATGAAGGTGTAAAATTCCACCTTTCCGGTACTTCGCTCAGCGGCTTGCCCGTTGACGAATACGCTGTTACCGACAGCACAGGTAAGGCATATTTCAGGGATGTCCTCATCGGCTCCGGCTATGTACTGTCGGAGGTAGATACAGCCGTCCGTTATGTGGTGCCTGATAATCAGGAGGCAGCCATTGAGTGGAATAAAGTGACGGAAAAGGGCTTTTATAATGCCTTGAAGAAATTTCAGGTGACCGTCACCAAATCCGACGCCGAAACCGGCACGGCACAGGGCGACGCCTCTTTAAGCGGTGCGGTGTATGGTATTTACAAGGGCGACCAGCTCATTGACACCTATACCACCGACCGGGACGGGCAGTTTACCACAGATTTTTATATCTGTGATTACGACTGGACAATCCGTGAAATCTCACCGAGCGAAGGCTATCTGTTAAACGATACCATATACCCGGTGGGAGCAGAGCCGGAGCTTTATACGGTTGAATATAACGCTACCGCAAACGATGTTTTGGAAACCGTGCAGAAAGGAAAGGTTGCGGTCATCAAGCACTGCGATGACGGCGAGACGCAGATTGAAACACCTGAAACAGGCGCGGAATTTGAGGTGTTCCTGAAATCTTCCGGCAGCTATGAAGCCGCAAAGGAATCCGAACGTGATTACCTTGTGTGCGATGAAAATGGGTTTGCAGAAACGAAGGAGCTGCCGTATGGAATTTACACTGTGAGACAGACCAAAGGCTGGGACGACAAAGAGCTGATGGGCGCCTTTGATGTGTTTGTAAACAAGGACGGCGAGGTGTATCGCTATCTCATCAACAATGCCACATTCGAAGCGCTGATTGAGATCGTGAAAAAGGATATCGAAACAGGCAATATAATCCCCGCTTCGGGAATCGGCTTTAAAGTCCGCAATACGGATACCGGCGAATATATCGTGCAGCACATCAACTACCCGACGCCTGTAGATATCGATATCTACTACACCGACAGCACAGGCAAGCTCATGATGCCGGAGGCGCTCCCTTACGGAAATTACGAGATCATCGAGCAGAATACCTGCTATGGATATGTGTTGGACAGCAATCCCGTCCCATTTACGGTAGACGGCAGCAAGACGGTTGTCACCGTGGAAAAACACAATATTGCGCAGAAAGGTACAATTACCGTCAGCAAGTCCGGCGAGATTTTTGACTCTGTGGCAGGCGATAAAGGTTTTTATCATCCGATTTATGCAGTCGGCGGACTTGCGGGAGCCGTCTATGAGATCACGGCTGCTGAGGATGTGGTTACGCTTGACGGCACGCTCCGATACAGCAAAGGCGAAGTTGTCGCAACGATTGAAACCGACAGCACAGGAGCAGCGACCACCGAGCCGCTGTATCTTGGAAAATTTGAAGTTCGAGAAATAAAAGCGCCTTATGGAATGGTCGCAAGCGTCGAGGTGCATCCGGTAGAACTGACCTATGCCGGGCAGGAAGTGGAAATTACCGAGACGGCGACAGCGTTCTATAACGAGCGCCAGCGTGTGCAGATTGACCTCTCCAAAGTAATGGCGCAGGATGAGAGATTCCAAATCGGTATGAATGGCGAAATCCTTTCAGTACAGTTCGGACTGTTCGCTGCCGAGAATCTGACCTCTGCGGATGGTTCGGTCATTCCTGAAGACGGGCTTATGGAGATCGTATCCTGCGATGAAAACGGCAAGGCGGTCTTTGCCACGGATGTTCCCGTGGGCGCCAAGCTGTATGTTAAAGAGATTGCAACCAATGAGCAGTATATCCTCTCGGATGAAAAGTATCCTGTAAACTTCGAGTATGCCGGACAGGATACGACAACGGTCAGCATTACGGTAAATAACGGTGAAGCGATCCCCAACGATATCATCTACGGAAATATCAAGGGCTTGAAGATTGACCGTGAAACCGAGGAAACCATTGCGGGCGCGCTGTTCGGCCTGTTCCGTGCGGATGAAACCGAATTTACGGCAGAAAAAGCAATCCTTAAAGCTGAATCCGGAGAGGATGGACTCTTCACCTTTGAGAATGTACCCTATGGGAATTGGCTCGTCAAGGAACTGCAGCCTGCGGAATCCTTCCTCCCTAACGAGGAAATCTACCCTGTGACCGTATCCGAGCATGAGCAGCTCATCGAAATTACCGTAGTCAACGACCGCATCCCCGAAATCGGAACAACGGCTACCGTTGACGGAGAAAAAGAAATCTTTGCAACAGAAGTGTTCGTCCTCACTGATATTGTGGCGTATCAGCACCTGATCCCCGGAAAGGAATATGTGCTGAAGGGCATCCTCATGGACAAGACCACAGGCAAGCCCCTGCTGATTGACGGTCAGGAAATCCATGCGGAAACTGTGTTCACACCGGAAACTCCTGCTGGAGAAACAACTGTCGAATTCACCTTCGATTCCAAGTATATTAAAGCCGACACCGATATCGTCGTGTTTGAGAGCCTGTATAAAGACGGCAAGGAGCTTGCCGTTCATGCAGACATCGATGACGAAGATCAGACCGTGAAAGTCAAAGTACCGGAGATTGGTACAAAGGCAACGGTTGAAGGTAAAAAAGAAATCACCGCCAAAGGTACGATTACCATTGAGGACATCGTGTCTTACAAGAACCTGACTCCCGGAAAAGAATATACCGTAAAAGGCACTCTGATGGATAAATCCACAGGCAAACCGTTTACAGTAGACGGAAAGGAAATCAGCAGCTCTTATACCTTTAAGCCGGAAACGGCAGATGGCGAGGTAAGGATGACCTTTACTTTTGACGCCGGTACGATTACAAAGGCAACTGAAATCGTTGTGTTTGAATCTGTCTACCGTGAGGGCGTGGAAGTGGCTGTTCATGCGGACATCAATGACGAAGGCCAGACTGTAAAGCTTGTTCCGCCGACACCCGATGTTCCGCAAACCGGCGATAACACAAATCTTGGCTTCTGGATCGGTCTCGGTGCAATAGCCCTTGGCGGTCTGATTTCCTGCGGGATTATGGTGATCAAGCGCAAAAAGGACGATGATGACGAATGATGAAAAAGGTGTATATCTGTTCTCCCCTCGGCGGCAATGTCAGCGAGAATCTTGAACGTGCAAAGAGATACACCAAATATGCGCTGCTGTGCGGCACGGCTCCGGTCGTGCCGCATTTCTATGCGCTGTGTCTCGATGACGGCAAGCCGAAGGAGCGTGAAATCGGGATGACGGCAGGGCTTTCCCTGCTTTGGTTTTGTGATGAAATGTGGATATTCGGGGATGAGATCACCAAAGGCATGGCGGCAGAAATTCAGTTCTGCAGAAACCTGAATGTGAAAACCCGAAAAATCCGGGAACAAGAAATCAGCAAATTGATTGGAGGAAATTGCTTATGAAAAAGAAAACAATGAAAACGCTGCTCTGTGTCCTGATGATGGCGGTGATGGTGACCATGACCTCCGTAACCGCCTTTGCCGCAGGCGATGTGGCAACCGCCATTGAAAACACATGGACGGCGGCGCAGACGCAGATCAAGTCGGTCGTCAACAATGTGGTGTTTCCCGTAATCGATATGATCCTCGCTATTCTCTTCTTTGTGAAGCTGGGGACAGCGTATTTTGATTACAGAAAGCACGGCCAGTTTGAATTTACAGCTCCGGCGATTCTGTTCGCCTGCCTGATCTTTACACTGACGGCTCCGCTGTATATCTGGACGATTTTATAAGGAGGGATTATATGGGCGCTTGGGGAATTACCGCATTTGAATCAGATGCAGGACTTGATGTTATTGGGGAGATACGAACCAGACTTCCAAAGGACGGCAGGCTGACACTTAAAAGTCTTTTAGAATATATTCAAAACAGCGAATGGAGTGAATTTGACGATCCTCAGCTCGGAAACTCCCATACAAGTCCGCTGGCCGTAGCGGAACTTATTTTTAAGATACAGGATAACGATTATTCCGCAGTCGATTATGAGGAAGAATGGGCGAAAGAAGAACCCAAATTCCAAGAATTATCGTCTTTTACTGCAGATAAGGAATCGCTTTTGTGGTTGAAAAATTACCTTAAGGAAAACCTTGCGGCGGCAAGAAACAACGCCGTCAATTCCACAGATCCGGCTGATTCTTATAACGGTTGGTTTGAAAAGAAAGACTGGGAAGAATGGCAGCGGCACATGGAAACAATGATTGAACGCATGGGTGAACTGCACGAAAGGTCAGGAGATGAAATTGAGTTGCTTTCTGCGGAACAGGCGCAAGGGGATGCTCAGATTCTGTCAATGTAGCGGAGGAATAGCATGGAGGTGATGACTTATTTTTGATTGGTTAGGAGATATATTCTCCGGCATAGGTGACGCCATAGGCGGCGTGTTCGATTTTCTCGGAGAACAAATATCCAATGTGATTTGGAACACGATGCTGAAATGGTTTTATGAAACCATTTATAACGCCGTTGCCGATTTCTTTACCATGATGGGAAACATGGGCGCGGATATTTTTGCCCTTGATTGGGTACAGGCGACCATTAAGCTGTTTACCCTGTTCGGCTGGACGCTCTTTATTGCAGGTGTGGCGGTAGCTGTCTTTGATACCGCAATTGAATATCAAAACGGCAGGGCGACCATCAAGACCACGGCAATCAATGTCCTGAAGGGCTTTTTTGCCTGTTCGTTAATCGGCATTGTGCCTGTGGAACTGTATAAATTCTGTATTTCCCTGCAAAACACCTTTTCCCACGATTTGTCTGCAATCTTCGCCGGACAGCAGTCCATTGATTTGTCGGGGCAAAGCACTTCTGTGCTTGTAGGCAGTTTCGCTGTGGGAACGCAGGTCAGTTTTAATCTGTTTAATCTGCTGGCAATGATCGCCTTTGCTTACTGTGTAATCAAGATATTTTTTCAGAACATCAAGCGAGGCGGCATCCTGCTGGTGCAGATGGCGGTAGGCGAACTGTATATGTTTTCCGTGCCGAGGGGCTATACGGACGGCTTCAACCAGTGGATGAAACAGGTGGCGGCAATCTGCCTGACGGCGTTCATGCAGACAACGCTGCTGTTCTTAGGGCTTTTAACCTTCCCCGGAAATATGCTTTTAGGGCTTGGCATTATGCTGGCGGCCAACGAAGTGCCGCGGATTGCCCAGCAGTTCGGTCTCGACAGCTCGGTACGAGTCAACATGATGAGCGTTGTTCATGCTACGACCACAGCGGTCAATCTGACGCGCTCCGTGGCAAGAGCCGCAGGCAAATAGCGGGAGGTGATAACGGCATGAAAGAAAACAATGAATTTGAAAAAGACGATCTGCGGGTAGATGCGGAGATGGAGGTGGACTGCGACATCGGTCAGGAAATCACCGTGTATTTTGAATCATGGTTTGATGTGGACAGGAAATTCGGCACGCAAATCCTCGATGAGGACGGTGCCTGGCTGAATATGTATGGCAAGTACAATCCGTTTGCGGATACGCTCCGCATTGAATGTGAAATCAGCCGTGATAACGGAAGCGAATCCTTCGACTATGAACCGACCGCCTCCGAAGCGCAGCTCATGAAAGACATGATTAAAGCGAAAATCTATGAGGAATATCATCAGTCGCCGCAGGAGTTCTGTGAAGAATTTTACGGGACGGATGATTTGCGCAGAGAACACGCAGAAAACGATGAAAGCATGACTATGGGAGGGATATAATGACAAGTTATCTGTATCCGCAAAACCTGAAAGCCACAGCCAATCTGTGGCTGTGGGGACTGCGGGATTTTTCGATTTTATGTATAGCCGCACTGCTTTCGGTGGTGGCACTGGTGCAGCTCCATATATTTTTTCCGGCTGCGATTACTTTAGGCTATGGCTTTTTGACCATCCGAATGGATGATATGACCGTGCTTGATTTTATCCGATACGCCGTGCGGTATTTTATCAGTACCCAGCAATATTACGAATGGAGGTGACGCTCATGGAGAAGAAAAAAGAAACACAGCAAAAAAAGAAAAAAGGACGTTCCACACAGGAGCTGATCGGCATCAAGACCTTTACGAAATACGGCCTTGAAACAGCGAAAGGCGAACTGCTCTTTTATCTTGTATCGCCCACCAATATCTCGGTGCTGTCCCATACCAATATTGAAATTAAAATCCGCCATCTGATGATGGTGCTGTCCGCCATTCCCAATGTGGAAATCACCTGCACGGACTCCTGTGAGTGTTTCGATGACAATAAAAGCTATCTGCAGATGCGGCTCTCTGAGGAACAGAACCCGAAGGTGCGGAAAGTATTGAAAAAGGATGTGGAAATGCTCGATCATGTGCAGGCTGAGATGGCGACCGCAAGGCAGTTTTTGTTCATCATGCGCTGCAAAGGACAGAAGCCCGAACAGATATTCCAGACCGCCAACCGCACCGAGAAGGTCATATCCGAACAGGGCTTTGAAGTACAGCGGATGAAAAAAGCGGATATCAAACGCTTTCTCGCTATTTATTTTGAGGCAAGCATGAACGGCGATCAGATGGCAGACACGGATGGAGAGCAATTCTATGAAACGGACGATGACGAAGAAACAGAGGATTAGCCTGGCGGCTGTTTCTGTTCTGCTGTCGGCGCTTCTCGCCGTATCCGTGATGATGGTTTTTCGGGATCTGTCCGCCCGGCAGAAAGAAAAAGAGGATTTTGAAGAACTTGCGGAGCTGGTGCAGATTACTCCGCCCGAACCGATAAAGCCCGATGAAACACCGGCGCTGATCGATGACGAGCCGGAAGAAACACTGCGGGATCTGTCAGAGTTGTTTGCAGAAAATAGTGAATGCATCGGCTGGCTGTGTATCCCGGATACGGCGGTTAACTATCCTGTCATGTACACGCCGAATGCTCCGCAGAAATACCTGCGGCGCAATTTTTACGGCGAATACAGCCAAAGCGGCGTCCCATTTATGGATTATCGGTGCAGCCCTGACAGCGGAGATTTACTGATTTACGGCCATAACATGAAAAACGGCACGATGTTCTCCGACCTGAAAAAGTATCTGGACGCGGATTTTTTGAGCAGCCATCAAACCATTGAACTGCAAACCGCAAACGGCCTGTACCGCTATACTGTTACCGAAGCAAAGGTAACCGATACTTCGGATAAATGGTATGAGGATATCGGTAAAAATCTGTTTGAGGATAAGAGCTTTCTTGTCCTCTCCACCTGTTACGGCGGTGGGAACGGCAGGCTGCTTATTATTGCAGTGAAAGACAATTAAACAACATCAATATATCAGTCGTTTTGCAGACAGCGGGACGGCTGATTTTTTATGCCCTCCTGTCTGCAAAACGGCAGTCAGGAGGTAATTCATGTTCAAACGAAAACCAAAGGTGCTGACGCCTGCGGAAATGGAGGTAATCCGCACAAAGGATTTCTTCGACTGCATTCTCCCCAGCACGGTAAAATTCCTCTCCGACCACTATATTGTCGGGGACAGCTATCGCTCGGTGTGGGCAGTCAGGGAGTATCCGCCCTCCACTGAAGAACAGGCAATCCTCTCCCAGCTTGCCGACCGAAGCGGCGTTACCTTACGCATCTACCACAGGCTGGTGGAGAGTATGGAGCAGCGGAAAATCATTCAAAACGCCACCCGTAAAAACAAGCTGATGTCCGGCGGGAATGATGTGAACGAAACCATCGAAGCGGAGGGCAATCTGCAGGATGTGATTGAGCTGCTGGCAAATCTTAGAAAGAACAAAGAGCCGCTTCTGCATTGTTCTGTGTTCATCGAACTGAAGGCAAAAAATATGGACGCACTGAAAGAGCTTCAAAGCGAGATCGCAATGGAGCTGACACGCTCCAAAATGTCGGTAGACCGTCTGACCTTACGGCAGAAAGAAGGATTCCTCTCTGTTCTGCCCGTGGGCGCGAATCAGTTCGGGGCGCAGTATGAGCGAGTCCTGCCCGCAAGCTCGGTGGCAAATCTGTATCCCTTTAACTTTTCCGGCAAGACCGATCCGAGAGGCATCTATATCGGTCGGGATAAATTTGGCACAAATATCCTTGTAGACTTCGACCGCAGAGCCGAGGATAAAACCACAAGCAATATCCTCATTCTCGGAAACAGCGGTCAGGGCAAGAGCTATCTGCTAAAACTGATACTCACTAATCTCCGTGAATCGGGAAAGAGGATCATCTGTCTCGATCCCGAATCGGAATATGAGGAAATCTGTTCGGCGCTGGGCGGTTGCTATATCGATTTCCTGTCCGGTGAATACACCATCAATCCGCTGGAACCTAAAGCGTGGAATGACAGCACGGACGATGTCGATCCCGATGCGCCTGCGGCATTCAAAAAGGTGACAAGGCTCAGTCAGCACATTGCTTTCTTAAAAGACTTCTTCCGCAGCTACAAAGATTTTTCCGATGCACAGATCGACACCATCGAAATCCTGCTGTCGAAGCTGTACGCCCGATTTGGGATTACAGACAGCACGGATTACAGCGTAAAGAAGCCCTCGGATTTTCCCATAATGGAGGACTTCTATAACCTGTGCGAGGAAGAATTCTACAGCTACGATAAAAGCAGAAAATACCTTTATACAGAAGAAACCTTGCAGGAAGTATGCCTCGGCATTCACTCAATGTGTGTGGGCGCGGAAAGCAAATACTTCAACGGTCACACAAATATCACGGACGATGCTTTCCTCGTGTTCGGCGTAAAAGGTTTGATGGATACCAACAAGCGGCTAAAAGACGCCATGCTGTTCAACATCCTGTCCTTCATGAGCAATCAGTTGCTCGGCATGGGCAACACAGCGGCATCGATAGACGAGTTGTACCTGTTTCTCACCAACATGACGGCAATCGAATATATCCGCAACGCTATGAAGCGTGTGCGTAAAAAGGAATCCTCGATCATTCTGGCAAGCCAGAACATTGAGGATTTTCTGATCCCGTCCATTCGTGAGTTTACAAAGCCGCTGTTCTCGATTCCAACACATCAGTTTTTATTCAATGCCGGGCAGATCAACCCGAAGGAGTATATGGACGCCTTGCAGGTCGAGCCGTCGGAATTCGAACTGATTAAGTATCCCGAACGAGGTACCTGTCTGTATCGATGCGGAAACGAGCGATATCTGCTTCAAGTTATCGCTCCCGATTACAAAGCGGCGCTATTCGGAAAGGCAGGTGGACGATGATGAATACAGCAGAAGAAAAAAGAGTAAGTGAACTGAACGAGGAAATCGCTCGGCTTAAAAAGCATCTGACGGAGCAAAGTGCCACTATGACAAATGCAAACACTTTTGATGAACTCGAAAGAATCGGCGAACTGGTAAGCGAAAAGAATGCATTAACCGGGCTTGACGAGGATGTGTCCTATCTCTATCTGGATGACGGCGAATGGCTTCGGGAAGTCAAAGGCTTTGTGGGCGATGATTCCGGGATGCAGGATTGTGCAGGAACGGCATTGAAGATTGGAGACACAGTATCTTTGAACGGATATCCCCGGCTTGTTATGCACGATATGCCTTCTCAAAAAACGCTCTTGGAATGCGGCTGTGAAAAAATCAAGGATTATTCGGAACTGGATATACAGGACGCCTCTGCCTGTGCGTTTACCGTTTCCCTTCGCTCCTGTCTGGAAGATTATGAAAACAGCTTAGAGCAAAACATGGAGATGCGCTTATGAGCGCAACAGTAGCGGCAGCTCTTAAAAAGATTGCTGTCGCTCTGCTTACCAATCCGAAGGTCTTAAAAACCATCGGTGGGATTGTGCTTGGAATAATCATCATTATCATTATGCCCATCATTGCCATAGTCTCTATTTTCAACGGCAGCATTGAGATTGACACCGACCGTCTGCAGACGATGGTTGTGGAAAACCTCTCCGCCGAGGAACAGGCGAAGCTGCAGTTCGTAGAGGACACCATGTATGCAATTGAAGACGAAATGACTGCCGCAGGTTTTGGGGGCAAGGTAAAAGAGGCGCAGGTGCTGTATGTGCTTGTGCTTTCCGATTACGCTGCAGAGGATGGATTTGTCTCTAAGCTTGTGGGGTGTTTTGCGGAAGATCAAACAGACGGGCAGCTCATCGCTGCCGTCAACGCCGCCTTCGGCACGGAGCTTACCGCTGAAGATTTCACCAAGCTGATGAACAGCATCAACCAAAAGCTTGTTGAAGTGGCGAGGTCGCAGCTCGGCAATGTGGGCGGAGAGCCGTATTGGAGCTGGTATGGATTTGAAACAAGAGTGGAGTGGTGCGCCTGTTTCGTGAGCTGGTGCGCCAACGAATGCGGCTATATCGACAGAGAGGTCATTCCGAAATTTGCGGGCTGTGTTTGGGGCGTTGAGTGGTTCAAGGAGCGAGGTCAATGGCAGGACGGAAACTATGAACCTCGTCCCGGCGACATCATCTTTTTTGATTGGGACAACAGAGGTTCGTCCGGACCGCAGGACGGAGAATCCGACCATGTGGGTATTGTAGAACGGGTAGAAAATGGAACGGTGCATACCATTGAAGGTAACTCCGGCGATGCATGCTGCGCAAGAAGCTATCCCGTTGGACATTATGAGATTCTCGGCTACGGCATACCCATGCAGTAAATTTTACAGGAGGAAAGAAATCCATGAATAAAAAATTGAACACACCTACTGAGGAACGGCAGATGCAGGAAGATGAAACCAATGAAATGCTTTTGGCAGAGGACGCGGTGCAGACCACAGCCTATCTTGCAAATGCTCCCGATTGCTGTTCGGGAGCCGAGCAGCTTGACAATATGCTCGGAATGCTCGGTGCGGATGTGATGGATGAGGATGTCTATCACAGCGAGGATGAACATCCGAAGCTGTCCATGTGAAGGAGGAAAAGCTATGAGTGTAAAAGTAAAAAGCCTGCGCGGAGTATATAAGACGCTGGGGCGGGATTTGATTATACGATGAAATTGTGAGGTGCAATATGAAGAAAACAACTGTAAGCGTTGCCTTTGACGATGAGAAATTGTCTGCGGCCAAGCTGTATATGGAACAGAAAGGACTGTCGTTTGAAACGGAGATGGAAAAGGCCGCCGACGCACTCTACGGAAAATATGTCCCTGCAAATGTGCGGGAATTTATTGAACTGAGTGCGGGGACGAAAACTGTTCCGAAGCCGAAAAAACCGAAGCCTTCTCCTTCCTCTGCTGTGGGCGCTCCCGCTGCAAAGGAAGGTGATTTTGATTGAGAAGCCAAAACTTTGGAATTGAGATTGAGATGACCGGGTTGACTCGGTGTGCAGCGGCGAAAATTATTGCCGGGCATTTCGGCTCTGAAGCTGTCCATGTAGGCGGCGCCTATGACTCTTACACCATAAGAGACAATCAGAACCGGCAGTGGAAGGTGGTCAGCGACGCTTCTATCCACTGCCGAAACCGGAGAAATGAATCTGCAAGCAGAGATTACTCCGTAGAATTTGTGTCTCCCATCTGCCGGTATGAGGATATCGAAACCATACAGGAGATTGTGCGCAAGCTCCGTTCAGGAGGCGCCAAAGTCAATGACTCCTGCGGAATTCATGTTCATGTGGACGCCTCCTCCCATACGCCGAAAACACTTCGCAACATTGTAAACATCATGGCTTCCAAAGAGGATCTGTTGTATAAGGCTTTGCAGGTGGAGGTAGAACGGGAGCATTACTGTCAGAAAGCGGATACCCGGTTTTTAGACGAACTCAATCATCGGAAACCGAAATCCATGAGCGAGGTGGAACGGCTGTGGTATAACGGATCATCAGGACGATATCATCACTATGACGATACAAGGTATCATGCCCTGAATCTGCACAGCGTTTTTTCAAAAGGCACGATTGAATTCCGCCTTTTTAATTCCACGCTTCATGCGGGAGAGATTAAATCCTACATCCAGCTCTGCCTCGCCATTAGTCATCAGGCGCTTGTGCAGCGGGGAGCTTCGCGGAGCAAAACGCAAAGCACCAATGAGAAATATACCTTCCGTACATGGCTTCTGCGATTGGGGTTAATCGGGGATGAATTTAAGACCGCCCGCCTGCATCTTCTCAAAAATTTGGAGGGCAATATTGCATGGCGTGATCCGTCACAGGCAGAAGCGCAGAAAGAACGACTCGCCGCCAAGAAGCTGGCAGAGCAAAGAGAAACGATGCAGGAAGAAAACGAATATCTCGATCCGGCAGAAACAGATGAGGAACCGGAAGACGAGCAGGACGATGAGCCTGCTTTTTCTATGTCAATGTGAAAGGAATGATTGAATATGAGTAAACGGCTTTATGTTGCCTATGGCAGCAACCTGAATATCCGGCAGATGAAATACCGCTGCCCTACGGCAAAGCTGTACGGCGTTGGGACGATTGAAGATTACGAGCTGCAGTTTAAGGGACAGCCGAACGGAGCGTTCGCAACCATCGCTCCGAAGGAAGGCGCTTCTGTTCCTGTGGCAGTATGGGAAATCCAGCCGAGGGACGAACAGTCTCTTGACCGTTATGAGGGATATCCCTCCCACTACTTCAAGCAGGATGTTCCCGTACAGCTTGACGGTGAAGAAGTATCAGCGATGGTGTATATCATGAATCTGAAAATGCGTTTTGGTATGCCGTCGCCATATTACTATCAAACGGTGCTGGAGGGCTATCACGATTGTGAACTGGATACGGATGTGCTGGATCAGGCGGTGGGCGACAGCGCACAGCGGTATTATTCCGAGAACGGTCGGTATCAAAACCAGCAGACACTGTTTGACGCATACGGCTCTGAGGATGACGATGAGGAATTCGATGGGCTGGATGAAGATGAGGTTGAAGAATTAAATGACGAAGACTGCGAGTCCGATCCCTTTTATTTTTCGGACGGAATGTCAATGTAGGAATGGAGTGTGCGCTATGAATCTAATGCAGAAACTGAAAACCGAACTTGGAAACAGGTATTCTTTTGAAAAGCTGAATGATGAGGATGAAATCCGGCAGATACAGAAAATGAATCCTTCCAATTTTTCCGAAACGGTAGCGGCGACGCTTACTGCGGGATGTTTAAAAATCGACGCTGTCCTTTATCGGGCAGGCGGTGAGCTACTTCTCGGATACGATGTGTTCGTCAAAGACGATCCTGACTCGGAGGAATGGATCTGCTATGATAACCCGACCGATCCGGTCAGCATGAAAGAACAGGATATGCTGGATGTCCTCGACCGCATCGCTTCCGAAAATGAACTCTCCTATACGGAAAGCAATTTTGAAACGCTGGATGGAAAAGAAATCTCCGTAAAGGAAAAGCCGACCGTGATGAGCCTGTAAGCCGCCGTGTGCCGATTTGCGGGGCTTTCAGGAACAGGTGCGAGGAAACACCCGCAAAGAAGAAACAAAGCCGTTTCGGGCAGATTTGAGCGAGGTGTAAAAAGCGGTAAAAAAGCCTCGTACCGGCAGATGTCACAGGGTCGATATGTAAGCAGGAGAAAGAGTCGGGGTTGCTTACGCTCCCCCGGCTCGATTCACAGCGGACGGCAACGCCGACCGCACAGGGCTTTTATCTGCTTTCCTCCCCAAAATCTGCAGGGGTTGTAAATCTGCCAAAATGCCTGCAGATGGGGTTGTATCTGCCCGAAACCGCAGTACCCAAAGGCAAAATCACGGTGTTACGGCAGGCGTTGTAACTGGACGGAAAGGAGATGGATCATGTTCGAGAATAAGAAGAAATTTGCCCTGTGGATGTATCCCGACACCCTTGAAAAGGTGGGGAAAATCTATCAGAAGGACAACTGCGACAGCAGGTCGGAGTTCATTGAAAAGGCTGTCAATTTCTATATCGGCTATCTCACATCGGAGGATAAAGACGGCTATCTGCCAAGCGTGGTAACCTCTACGCTCAAAGCAATCGTTGCGGAAAGTGATAACCGGACGAGCCGGATGCTGTTCAAGATTGCCGTGGAGCTTGCCGTCCTGCAGAATGTGGTGGCGGCAACGAATGAAATTGACGAGGTATCGCTGAACCGTCTGCGCGGCGAATGTGCAAAAGAGGTCAAGCGGCTGAACGGCTCACTGTCCTTTACTGACGCTATCGACTGGCAGAAAGGATAGCATATGGCAAAGCTCGTTACGAAATTCAAATTCATAAAGCCGGGCAAAAAAGCCGGAGGCTATCTGAAATATATTGCTACCCGTGAAGGCGTGGATAAGATCGACGACAGCAAAAAACATCTTCCCGCCTCAAAAAAACAGAAGGACTTGATTGAAAAAATCCTTCGTGACTTTCCCGATGCAAAGGATATGCATGAGTATGATGACTACCGCCGTACTATGACGGTGGCAGACGCCTCCGAATTTATTACCCGTGCGCTGGAGGACAATGCGCAGGAGATGATGACGGGAAAAACCTATGCGGACTATATTGCAACAAGGCCAAGAGCGCAGCGTTTCGGCTCTCACGGCCTGTTTACCGATGACGGAGTCAGTGTCAATCTCTCGAAGGTATCCGAAGAACTGAATCAGCATCAGGGAAATGTGTGGACAGCCATCCTGTCTCTTCGCCGTGAGGATGCGGCAAGGCTTGGCTTCGATGACGGATACCGCTGGCGGGATATGCTGCGGACGCAGACGGCAGCTCTGAGTGAAAATCTAAAAATCCCGATGGAAAATCTCCGGTGGTTTGCTGCGTTCCATGATGAAAGTCATCATCCCCATGTGCATCTCATCGCCTACTCCACAAATCCAAACGAAGGCTATCTCACAAAGCAGGGCGTGAACAATCTGCGTTCCTCCTTCGCAAAGGATATCTTCGCACAGGATTTGCTCTGCGTTTACGAGCAGCAGACCGAGCATCGGGATATGCTTCAGGCAAACAGCCGTGAGGTAATTTCGGAGATTATCGCCAAAATCAACAGCGGAGTCTATGACAATCCGGCTGTAGAAAATATGCTTGTGAAGCTGGCAGACCGTCTCTCTAAAACAGGCGGCAAAAAGGTGTACGGCTATCTGAAAGCGGATGTCAAAGACCTTATTGACGCCATTGTGGATGAGATTGGTAAAGACGAGCGCCTCGCTTTTCTCTATGAGCTGTGGTATCAGAAACGGGAGGAAGTCATACAGACCTATACAAAAGAAATGCCAAAACGAATTCCTCTCTCGCAGAACAAAGAATTTAAGTCTGTCAAAAACGCCGTTATACAGGAAGCGATGAACATTATTGCTGACCGTATTCCCATAGAGGATGCAGAGGAACAGCCTGCTCCCAATCCCGAAACGCCGGAAACGGATATGAATGAAATCCCGATGCCAGACGAGCCGACCGAACAGGATGCTCATGATACCTCCTATTCCTACGGTGGCGGTCAGAAAAAGAAACAGACTTGGTGGACGGACGAGTACAAACAGGCGAGAAAGTGTCTCTACGGTACAAAGGATACACCGCCGGATTTCAAAGCCGCACACTCCCTCATGGAAACAGAAGCAGTCAAAGGCAACGGATTTGCTATGCACGATCTTGGGAAAATGTATCTGTCGGGACTCGGCTGTGAGAAGAATGAAGTACAGGCGCAGGAATGGTTTGTAAAAGCATATCATGCCTTTATTGCGGAGGAATCCAAAGTAAAGAAAAAGGATTATATGCAATACCGGATCGGTAAGCTGTTCTCTTTTGGATATGGCGTGGAGCAGGATTACCTGAAAGCCGCCGAGTGGTATGAGAAGGCGGTGACAGAGGATAATCCCTTTGCCGCTTATGCCCTCGGCAGCTTATACCGCAGAGGACAAGGCGTGGAGCAGAATGATGAAAAAGCCTACGCGCTCTATCATATGGCGGCAGAGCATGGAGAAAAACCGAACGCCTATGCTGCCTATGAGCTTGGACGGATGTGCAAAGAAGGAATCGGTACAAAGATAGACCCAACCGCCTCCGACGCATGGTACAGACAGGCATATCAAGGCTTCCTCATGATCGAGCAGAACATGGCGGACGATAAGCTGTATTACCGTTTAGGACAGATGAATCTGACCGGAACAGGAACAGAAAAGGATCTGTCAAAGGCAAAGGACTACTTTGAAAAGGCTGCCGCTTTGGATAACGCCGACGCCTTATACGGTCTCGGCAAGCTGTATCTGAACAGGGACTTTGCCGGAGCGGATACGCAAAGGGCAATGGATTATCTTACCGCAGCCGCACAGAAAGGCCACAGCTATGCGCAGTACGCATTGGGAAAGCTGTTCTTAACGGACGAAAAAGATACGCAGAGTGCGTATTATGCCTTGTACTGGCTGGAGGAATCAGCCAAGCAGGACAACACCGACGCACAGTGTTTGCTCGGCAAGGTTCTTCTGCGAGGGGAAGTAACCGATCAGGATACAGACCGGGCTGTAGAACTGCTCAAAAAGGCAATAGAAAACGGGAGCGCCTATGCCGCCTATCTTCTTGGCAAAGAGTATTTGGACGGTACGGTTTTATTGCAGGATGTTCCTGAAGCGATCCGTCTGCTTACTCTGTCCGCTGATAAAGGCTTTACGCCTGCAGAGTATTTGCTCGGCAAGCTGTTATATAACGGCGAAGCGATACCGCAGGACATTCCAAAAGCGCTTGCATATCTGGAAAGGGCTGCGGAAAAAGAAAATCCCTACGCTGCATACCTTGCGGGAAAAATCTTCCTGACAGAGGATGCAGTCAAGGATGTTCAGAAAGGAATCCGGTTGCTGAAGGCGGCCGCCGAACAGGAAAATGACTATGCGGAATATATGCTTGGCAAGCTGTATCTCTACGGCAGAGATGTACAGCAGGACTATGAGGAAGCAATCCGCTGGCTGACTGCTTCTGCCGGGCATGGCAACCAATATGCCGGGCAACTGCTACACAGCATCCGAAATAACCGAAACTGGTCGGTGGCAATGGGAGCATTCCGTCTCCTGCATCATATCAGCCGGATCATACAGAATCGCTTGGAGGATGAGCGCAGAGGAAAAGACGGCGCTCACATCGACAGAAAATTACGGCGCAGGATTCAGGATAAAAACGAAGCGCTGGGAATTAAACAGGGATAGGAGGAAGAAAATGTCCACAGAGTATGTCTATTTTACGGATGAACAAAAAGAACAGGCCCGCAGAACAGACCTTGCCGATCTGCTTCGCAGGCAGGGCGAGAAATTAAAGCGTTCCGGCTCGGAATATGAATGGCGTGACGGTTCCGCAAAGGTAACGATTCGCGGAAACTTATGGTTTCATCAATATGAGGAAAAAGGCGGTGACGCCATTGATTTTGTCCGCCGGTTTTATGATAAGAACTACCCGGAAGCAGTGGAATATCTGCTGGGCGGCTGCGGAGGAACGCTCATAACATCGCCGCCCGTTGTGAAAGAAGTAAAACCCTTTGAACTGCCGCCGCCCAATGACACGATGAACAGAGTCTCTGCGTATCTGACAAGGACACGCGGTATTGATAGGACTGTACTGCAGACCTTCGCAGACAGCGGTATGATTTATGAGTCTGAGAAGTATCACAACGCTGTATTTGTCGGCTACGATACAGAGGGTATTCCCCGCCATGCCCACAAGCGAGGTACAGGACAGACCAGTACCTACAAGGGAAATGTTGACAGCAGTACGCCGGAGTACAGCTTTCACTGGTCTGGAAGAGACAGGCATCTGTGTCTGTTTGAAGCCCCGATCGATATGCTCAGTTTCATATCCATGCATCGGGGAGGCTGGAAGAATCACAGCTATGCCGCCTGCTGCGGAGTATCCGACCGGGTGCTGTGGCAGATGATGGCGGACAATCCGCAGATTGATACCGTGTACCTTTGCCTTGACAATGACGAGGCGGGACAAAAGGCAAACAAAAGAATATCCGAAGCCCTCTTTGTCAAGGGCATAAAACATGAAATCCTCGTACCGATCCACAAGGACTGGAACGAGGATTTATTATATCCAAATGAAGAAGAATCAGAGGAAGAAGGTGAAACAGAATGTCAGGCGTTACAACTTTAGTGCTGGTGGGCGCGGTCATGTTTGCTGTTCTCGGCGGCGTGACCTTGCTTGCTCATATCTACAGCCTGAACAATATCAAGAGCCGGACGGTTGGCGATGGGCAGCATGGCACGGCCCGATGGGCGACCAAACATGAAATCCGAAAGACCTACCGGCACATTCCGTTTACGCCGGAGCGATGGCGTGAACAGGCAAAGCGCGGTGAGAAACCGACAACTATCGAAGGCGCAGAACTTCCGCAGGGTATTATTGTCGGCTGCACCGGCAACACCACGGCGATGGTGGATACCGGCGATGTCCATGCACTGATGATTGGTGCGGCGGGCGTTGGCAAGACGGCGTACTGGCTGTATCCCTGTATCGAGTATGCCTGCGCTTCCGGCATGAGCTGGCTCTCCACCGACACCAAAGGCGATATCATGCGAAACTACGGGCAGATCGCCAAAGACTATGGGTATCATGTATCGGTCATTGATCTGCGAAATCCGACACGGAGCAACGGCAACAATCTCCTGCACCTTGTGAACAAGTATATGGATTTGTATCAGGCAAATCCTGATAAGCTGGTTTACAAGGCGCGGTGCGAGAAGTATGCCAAGATCATTTCAAAGACCATCATTCTTTCGGGGATGGACGCCGCCTCCTTCGGGCAGAACGCATACTTCTATGATGCGGCGGAAGGTCTCTTGACCGCAACAATCCTGCTGGTAGCGGAGTTCTGTAAGCCGGAGCAGCGGCACATTGTGTCTGTGTTCAAGATCATTCAGGAGCTGCTGGCTCCATCGGGAAAGAAAGGTAAAAATCAGTTCCAGCAGCTTATGGAGCTTTTGCCTAACGATCACAAAGCCAAATGGTTTGCCGGAGCCGCCCTGAATACTGCTGAACAATCAATGGCAAGCGTGATGAGTACGGCGCTCTCAAGGCTGAACGCTTTCCTTGATTCGGAGTTGGAGCAGATACTGTGCTTTGACACCGAGATTGACGCGGAGAAATTCTGTAAGGAAAAGTCTGCCTTGTTTATCATTATGCCGGAAGAAAATCCGGCGACCTTCTTCATGATCAGCCTGATTATACAGCAGTTATACCGGGAAATCCTTGCGGTCGCCGATGAAAACGGCGGTAAGCTGAAAAACCGCTGCGTGTTCTTCTGCGACGAGTACGGAACGCTTCCAAAGATTGAATCCGCCGAGATGATGTTTTCCGCTTCCCGTTCAAGACGCCTGCAGATTGTCCCAATTATCCAGTCCTTCTCCCAGCTTGAAAAGAACTATGGCAAGGAGGGCGCGGAGATTATCGTTGACAACACACAGCTCACCATCTTCGGCGGTTTCGCTCCCCAGTCAAGCTCTGCGGAAATATTATCCAAAGCTCTCGGCAGCCGAACGGTTATGTCGGGATCTGTCAGCCGGAGCAAAAACGATCCGTCGGAATCTCTGCAGATGATGGAGCGCCCGCTTATGACAGCCGATGAGCTTAAATCCATGCCGAAAGGTCAGTTTGTTGTCATGAAAACAGGCTTCTATCCCATGAAGGTGAAACTGAAACTGTTTTTTAAGTGGGGCATTGCGTTTGACGAGAACCATCCTTATGAAATCCCCGATCAAGGTAACCGCAAGGTGGAGTACGCTGCGAAGAAGGATATCATGGACGGTATCGTGAAAAAATACCGCCCTGATTTGCTGGAACCTCCTGCGCCGCAGGAAGAAAACGGAGCTTCGGGAGGTCAGGAGCAGCAGATGACGGAGAAGAATGAGTCAAGCTCGGCAAGACAGCAGGATAAGGAGAAACGGCGAAGCGGTGGAGCTGCTCTGCAAACTGCGCCGAGAAACCGCAGAAACCAGCAGCCGGTGACAGTGCAGGAACAGGAGGTGCAGTCCGATGGGCAGGCTTGATTTTTTATACCGCATGGATCTGCCGCACCGTGCGGTATCCGTTTATATTTATCTCTCTGACAGAGCAAACAAAGACGGCGAATGCTGGCCTGCGATCCCGACTATAGCCAGCGAGCTGAAGCTGTCGCAGTCTACCGTCCGCAGGGCGCTGCAGGATTTGAGAAAGGCCGGACTTCTTGAAACTGAGCAGCGATATCGAGAAAAAGGTGGTAAAAGCAGTTTGCTTTATATGCTCCTCGGAAAATAGCAGGCAAAAAATACCACCCACACCAAGGGGCAACTGTGGCCTTTTGGTGACAGGTGGCACCTTTCATTATGCCGGGTGCAGTGAACTTCCCACTTGAAAAGAGATTACAGCAGAAGAAAAAATACATGAGCACCATGCAAAGTAGCATCGTAATTACTTTTATAATAACAGCATTTAAAGTATTTGTGCTAAGTTTCAATGCAAATATTTTATTAGTATCAATCATTGTATGGTAATAAAACACAAGTGATTTTTGATGCAGTTATTGGAATGCTATTTTTTCTTTATTTCTGCTGGGAATTAATAACTTCCGATAAACTTTTCATTGCTTTGGGAAGCTGTGTCAATGGTATCGCACCGAATCCGAGCAAAAGCTGATTTTGCGGACACAGAGCCTTATTGCTCCAAAAAGGCTCTGTGGGATATATCCGGATTCTTTTCCGTGCAAATTCTTCTATCAGCTCCACCTGATTTCTTTTTGTTTGTATGGAAAGAACAAAGTGCAGACCGGAATCTTCACCGAGCAGAGCAGCTTTCCCAGACAAAGTGTCTGTGACATATTTTCTTATGTAATCATGCTTTTTTCTGTAATGCGTTCTCATGGCGTTGATATGCCGCTGATATTCTCCGCTTTCAATGTATTCGGCAAGCGCTAATTGAACAAGCGCAGGAACGGTACAGTTTGCATATAAATACTTTTCCCGATAGGAATCTAATAGGTGTACCGGGAGTACGATATAGGCAGTTCTCAGATCAGGAGAAAGCGATTTTGAAAAAGTCCCAAGATAGATAGTGCGATCACCGGAATTAATAGACTGCAACGAGGGTATGGGGTGATTATGATAGCGCAGCTCACTGTCATAGTCGTCTTCTATAATGTATCCGTTATTTTTTTCAGCCCATTCCAAAAGTTGTAACCGCTTCGATATAGGCAAAACGCTCCCCAAGGGGAATTGGTGGGAGGGCGTTACGCACAAAAGCGTATGAAAAAGGTTTTGAATGACATCTGTTGAAATCCCGTCATCTTCTACGGGGACGGGGGTTATATGGAAATGGTTCTGTTCCATAACATGTCTGGTTCCGGTGTAACCGGGATCTTCCATAGCGAAGTCCCAATCCGTATGCGAGAACAGGCTTGCTATGATATTCATGGATTGTTGGTGACCACTTGTAAATACAATCTGTTCCGCAGAACATTTTACTCCCCGTGACAGATACAAATAACCGCTGAGAATATGACGCAAATCGGAAAATCCCTGTGGTTCTTCATAGGCTATACTGCTTCTGAAAGAAAGATTGTCGTAAGCGTTCAACATACATTTTCTCCACGCTTTGGAACTGTAGCAATTATAGTCCAAGTCACCGTAGGCAAATGTATAGTCATAAGTCTTTTCTACTCGCTTCGGAGCAGTTGGAAGGGTATCGACTTTCGGAATATCAATTTTGAATGGATTAAGATTTTCCACATAATATCCCGAACCGATTATCGGCTTGATATATCCCTCTACTTCTAATTGCTGGTACGCATTGATTACTGTGTTTCTGCTTAACTGATATTCAGAAGCAAGTTCACGGGTAGCCGGTAGCCGTTGTCCGGCAACCATATTTCCGGAAAGGATTTGCTGTTTTAATTGTTCGTACAGTTGCTCGTATAAGGAAGCGCCTGACTTTTTATCAACGATAAACATTTATATCATCCGTCCTTAAATTGGTACTATGAAAATCATTAAGATTGGAACTTTAAGAAGAACCAATTTTATGATATTATAATATAAACCGTTGTAAAAAGCAAGAGAAAAGAAAAAACGAGGCGGATTGTTATATGTTAGAGAATATACAAATAAAGCAATATTTGCAGCGAATCGCGTATAGTCAGACGGTTTCCCCTGATTTCGTTACATTATCCGGATTACAATGGGCGCACATCACCCATATCCCTTATGAAAATCTTGACATATTGGCCGGTATTCCTCTGTCTTTGAGGGCAGAAGATTTATTTCAAAAAATTGTGACAAGAAAACGAGGGGGATATTGCTTTGAGCTTCAGGGACTCTATAAAGAACTCCTTGAAAGCAGTGGATTCCATGTTACCCAATATTCTGCAAGATTCATGGATGAACCGGACATTGTGCAGATGAGAAGACACAGGGTTTTGGTTGTTCAGATTGGAAACGAACGCTATCTCACCGATGTGGGAATACGGAGCGAATCTCCAAGGACTCCGATAAAACTTGTGTATGACGAATTACAGTCAGACGGTATTTGCGAATACAGGTTTAGGCGAGATCCCTTTTACGGTTGGGTACTCTGTCAGAAAGAACGGAGAAAAGCGTGGAAAGCCATGTATGGATTTACGGAGGAACAGCAGATAGATGATGATTTTGTCATGCCCTCTTTTTACTGCGAGAAACACCCGGATTCCACATTTAATAAATTTATGAAAATATCCATTTTCAACGGAGAAAGCAATTTCACTTTGGTGAACGGCGTATTTCAGGAATACCGAAATGCAAAAGTACAGTTGAGGAAGAAACTTACAAGTAAGTCCGAAACCAGCGATATTTTAAAAACATATTTTGGGTTAGATGAAGATTCCTATAATCCAAAAGAGAGTGAAGGAGTAGGAAAATCATGCAGCAAAGAATGAAAACACATCAATTAACAGACAAGAAATTTATGAATATTAAATTTTCCCCTCCTGATATATCCCAAGAGGAAATAGAGGAAGTCATAGATGCGCTCAAATCCGGCTGGATTACAACCGGTCCCAAGACGAAGGAGCTTGAAAGGCAGGTTGCGGAATATTGCGAGGTCAGCCGTGCCATCTGCCTTAATTCTCAAACCGCTTGCGCCGAAATGGCTCTGCGCGTGCTTGAAATAGGCAAGGGCGACGAGGTGATAACTTCCGCTTACACCTATACGGCAACGGCGTCGGTTATCGACCACGTCGGGGCGAAAATCGTGCTTGTCGATACGCAGAAGGACAGCCTCGAAATGGACTACGACGCTCTCGAAAGGGCAGTAAACGAGAGGACTAAGGTAATTATCCCCGTCGATTTAGCGGGTATCCCCTGCGACTACGATAGAATTTTTAAAATTGTAAATAAAAAGAAAAATCTTTTCAAGCCGTCGAACGATATTCAGAAAGCTATTGGCAGAGTTATCGTTTTAGCCGATGCGGCGCACACATTCGGCGCGCGTCGGAAAAGTAAAGCAGTTGGCAGTATAGCCGATTTTTCGGCGTTTTCGTTTCATGCGGTCAAAAATTTTACGACTGCAGAAGGTGGCGCGCTTGTCTGGCGTGATATTAAAGGCATCAACAACGAAGAAATTTACCGTAGATTGCAATTGCTTTCACTGCACGGACAGACCAAGGATGCGCTTGCGAAGAGCAAACCCGGCGCATGGGATTACGACATAATCGGAATGTGGTTCAAGTGCAATATGACGGATGTCGCCGCCGCTATGGGGCTTGCGCAGATGAAACGTTATCCGCAAATGCTTTCCCGCAGAAAGCAGATTATTGAAAGGTACGATGCGGCTTTCAAACCTTTGGGCATAAAGGTGTTGCCGCATTATACGGAAGATCACGCATCGTCGGGACACCTGTATATAACACATGTGCCGAAGGCTACGGAAAAAGAGCGCGGTGAAATCATAACAAAAATGGCGGAGCGTGGGATTGCGTGCAATGTGCACTTCAAGCCGTTGCCTATGCATACCGCATATAAGAGTTTGGGGTTCGATATAAAGGATTATCCCAACGCATACAAAAATTTCGCCAACGAAATAACATTGCCGTTGCACACTTGCCTTACTGACGAAGAAGTAGCATACATTATTGAAAACTATTGCGATATCGTAAGGGAATATATTTAATGCCGAGTTGTACGGCAGGTATGCTATCAACTATATTACAATTGAGGAGTAGCAAAATCATGCAGCAAAGAATGAAAACACATCAATTAACGGATAAAGAAACAGACAGCTTATTATTGAACTGTATGACAGGCACTTTGGCAACCGTCAATTCTGACGGCACACCCTATGCTGTGCCGGTACATTATGTTTTTCAGAATCATGTGATTTATATTCACGGTCTGCCGGTCGGACAGAAAATCAGCAACCTAAAAGCAAACCCTAACATTTGCTTTAATGTTTATGAAATGAAAGGCTTGCTGTTGGACGAAGACGGAAAGCCGTGTGATACCAATACGGCTTATGCCAGTGTTGTAATTCAGGGAAAGGCGCAGGTTGTTGAAGAACTGAACGAAAAAAAGGCTGCATTATCAGCAGTTATTTTGAAGTACACACCGCATTTAGCGGAAAAAGAGATTCCATTCAATATGTTAAAAGGAACTGCGGTCATTAAACTTTCTATTTGTCAAATGACCGGAAAATATTATGCTTAATCAAAGAAAGGAAGAAAAGTTATGAGAAGAAAAGACAGAGAAGTCACCGACCTGAACAGGATTTTTGAAATTGTCCAAAATTGCAGCGTTGCTCATGTCGGCATGGTTGAAAACGGTAAGCCTTATGTAGTAGCCTTAAATTTTGGCTATGAAAGACAGGGCGATGCACTGGTTTTGTATTTCCACAGTGCCTGTGAGGGGCATAAAATGGACATTTTGAAAGAAAATCCAAACATTTATTTTCAGATGGATTGTGTCAATGAATTTATAACGGGAACGAAAGAAAATCCCTGCGCCTATTGCTGGCGGTATGACAGTGTAATGGGCAGCGGGCAGGTAGAATTTATTGAAGAACCGGAGGAAAAGGCACACGCCCTTAACTGCATGATCCGTCACTTGGGAAAAACGGAGGATACCTTTCAATTCCCGGAAGCAAAATTGAAAAAAACCTGTGTTTACCGAGTGATCTCCACCGATATTACCGGAAAACACCACGAATAACCGGTAAACAAAACAGCAGAAAATGAAATGTTGGAGGAAAATATATTGATTGTAAACATGGCAATAGAGAGAATGTTAGATTTCTACAAGGGAAACTTTCATGACATTTCTCACTTTTTAAATGTCTATGCGCTGGCAAAAACAATCGGTATACAGGAAAGGTTAGATGAAAAGTCCCAGCAGATATTGGAACTGTCTGCAATTGTACATGATATTTCCTGTCCTCTTTGCCGAGAAAAGTATGGGAATACGAATGGTAAGAAACAGGAGTTGGAAAGTCCGCCGTTGGCAAAAGAATTTTTGGAAGAACTGTCTGTACCGGCGGAGATTATACAGCGTGTTTCTTGGATTGTGGCTCATCACCATACCTATACGGATGTAAACGGTATCGAACACCAAATACTGCTGGAAGCGGATTATCTGGTAAACGCCGGAGAAAATCATTATTCAGAACAATCGATTTATCGTGCTGAGAATCAGATTTTCAAAACGAATACCGGAAAAAGACTTTTACGTTCTATGTATATTTGAACAGCTTTACCGGAGGGTAATTAAACGGGAAAATGCAGATAAAAAAGTTTATGAAAGAAGGATTTTTAAATGGAAAACAACAGATTTGAACTCAACAAGAATTTAGCCCAAATGTTAAAAGGCGGAGTCATCATGGATGTCACGACGCCAGAACAGGCAAAGATTGCAGAAGCGGCGGGTGCCTGTGCAGTTATGGCACTTGAGCGTATTCCCGCAGATATTCGTGCAGCCGGCGGCGTTTCACGTATGAGCGATCCCAAAATGATAAAAGGGATACAGAACGCTGTTTCTATTCCTGTTATGGCAAAATGCAGAATTGGCCATTTTGCAGAAGCGCAGATTTTGCAGGCAATTGAAATCGACTATATTGACGAGAGCGAGGTGCTCTCTCCCGCCGATGATAAGTATCACATCGACAAAACAAAGTTTGATGTTCCGTTTGTCTGTGGTGCAAAAGATCTTGGTGAAGCCTTGAGAAGAATTAACGAAGGAGCTGCTATGATTCGGACAAAAGGCGAACCCGGCACAGGTGATGTTGTGCAGGCAGTCCGTCATATGCGTATGATGCAGTCGGAAATACGGAGGCTTGGTTCTATGTCGGAGGACGAACTGTTTGATGCGGCAAAACAGCTTCAGGTTCCTTATGACTTGGTACTATTTGTCCATGAAAACAAAAAACTCCCTGTTGTCAACTTTGCTGCGGGCGGTATTGCAACTCCCGCCGATGCGGCGCTTATGATGCAGCTTGGTGCGGAAGGCGTATTTGTCGGTTCCGGTATTTTCAAGTCAGGAAATCCCGAAAAGCGGGCGGCAGCGATTGTAAAAGCGGTCACCAATTTTAGCGATGCCAAAATACTTGCCGAGCTTTCAGAGGATTTAGGTGAAGCAATGGTCGGAATCAACGAACAGGAGATTGAGCTTTTAATGGCGGAAAGAGGGAAATAAGCTGTGCGGATCGCTATACTTGCCCTACAAGGCGCTTTTATTGAACATGAGCAGATGATGAAGCGGTTGGGTGTGCCTTCCTTTGAAATCCGGCAGAGAAAAGATATTGAGCAACCTTTTGACGGACTGATAATCCCTGGTGGTGAAAGCACCGTACAGGGAAAACTTTTGCGGGAACTTGGTCTTTTTGAACCGCTGAAAATGAAAATCGCAAATGGAATGCCTGTATTTGGAACCTGCGCAGGGCTACTTCTTTTAGCCAAAGAGATTAAAAATGATGACAGGCTTCATTTTGCTGCTATGAATATTACTGCCATAAGAAACGCTTATGGCAGACAGCTCGGCAGCTTCTATATCGAATCGGAATTTAAAGGGATTGGTAAAATACCCATGACCTTTATCAGGGCACCGTATATTGAAGCTATATACGGTGAGGCAAAGACTCTGGCAATGGTCAACGGTAAAATCGTCGCTGCAAGGGAGAACAATATGCTTGTTACCGCTTTTCATCCGGAATTGAACAAGGATTTGTCGGTACATCGTTATTTTATGGAAATGCTAAAAGAACGTGGGGCAATTCAAATCAATAATACATAAACAGGCAATTGCGAAACTCCGAATCATCTATTAATTTCTATCAATAATTAGGAGGAACAAAAAAGTGAAGAGAGTATATAACTTTGCAGCAGGTCCGGCCGTGTTACCGGAGGAAGTATTGAAAGAAGCAGCGGAAGAGATGCTGGACTATCGCGGCTGCGGTATGTCCGTTATGGAAATAAGTCACCGCTCCAAGATCTTTGAAACCATTATAACCGAAGCCGAAGCGGATTTGCATGAATTGATGGGTATCCCGGACAACTATAAAGTATTATTTTTGCAGGGAGGCGCATCTCAGCAATTTGCCATGATTCCCATGAACCTTATGAAGAATAAAGTTGCGGATTATATCGTGACCGGGCAGTGGGCCAAGAAGGCATACCAGGAGGCTTCCATCTATGGAAAGGTCAATAAGATTGCTTCTTCCGAGGATAAAGCCTTTTCCTACATTCCCGATTGCTCCGATCTTCCTATAAGTGAAGATGCGGACTATGTGTACATCTGTGAAAATAACACCATCTACGGCACAAAATACAAGACCCTGCCCAATACAAAGGGAAAGCCATTGGTTGCGGATGTTTCATCCTGTTTTCTCTCAGAGCCGGTAGATGTGGAAAAATACGGTATGATATACGGCGGAGTACAGAAGAACATCGGCCCGGCCGGCGTGGTGATTGCCATCATTCGGGAAGATCTGATTACGGAGGATACCCTCCCCGGCACTCCCACTATGTTAAAATATAAGACTCATGCGGATGCTAAGTCTTTATACAACACCCCTTCGGTATACGGAATTTATATCTGCGGAAAGGTGTTCAAACTGATTAAGAAGATGGGCGGCCTTTCTGCTATGAAGGAGCATAATGAGAAAAAAGCCAAGATCCTCTATGACTTTTTGGACGGCAGCAAGTTGTTCCAGAGCACCGTGGTAAAGAAAGATCGTTCCTTGATGAACGTGCCTTTTGTGACAGGGAATGCCGAGTTGGATGCAAAGTTTGTCAGAGAGGCTAAGGAGGCTGGCTTTGAGAACCTGAAAGGCCATAGGATAGTAGGCGGCATGCGCGCCTCCATCTACAATGCCATGCCGATAGAGGGTGTGGAGAAGCTGGTGGAATTCATGAAGCAATTCGAAGCAGATAATAAGTATGAGGCATAACCGTATATAAATATACTTGTTTGAATCCCATTGCCAATGTAGAACTTGAATTATTCGGTTCAAATTATGAGAAGGCGGAAGGACTGGAGGCTGCAGGCATAGAGGAATAAAAAGACTATGAACGTAACAAATGGGGTATTCCTATGGTTAGCGAATGGATAAAGTGTCCGATATGCAATAATAAAACACGGACAAAACTTCGTAAAGATACAGAATTAAAGAATTTTCCTTTATTCTGTCCAAAATGTAAAAATGAAATATTGGTAAATGCCAAACAATTCAATATAGAGGTTATAAAAGAGCCGGACGCACAGACGCAGAGCTAATGAGTTTGCAAAGGAAGCAAATTCACAGCCCTGCGTTTTTTTAATAAATGAAAGACGGCTATTCGATTGATACAACCGAAATAGCCGTCTTTAGTTCTCGCTTTTGAATGTATCTGCCTGCTGGCAAAGAAGAATATATTTTTGGATTTCCTCTTCACTTTTTCCGGAGAAGAAATCTACCACGCTTTTGGAAACACTGTCGGTTTGGATGTTTTGAAAAACAGCCGCATCAAGGCTGATATTCAGTTCTCTCGCAATCGTGGCAACCGTTTCAAAGCGCGGACTGCTTTTACAGCGTTCGATTTCTGTGATTGTACGCACACTCATGTGCAGATTGTCTGCCAACTGTCTCTGTGTCAAATTCCGCCTGATTCTTGCGGCACGGACATCGGCAGCAAACAAATCCAGCGGATTCTGCATTACACCTCACCTCGTATATATTTTAATATGTGCTAACGCTCATATAAATAACCATATAACTCATATTAAATGAGCTACTAATCACTTTTAGAGGGGAAAGAACCAAAAATGAATACAATTATGATGCGGAGGTTAAAATGAAGGGGTTATCAGAAAGTCCTCCGAAGGTTTTCAAAGCACAAGAAATTATATAACGATGCAGGCAGCGGGCTGCGCTCACGAAAGTGAGTTGCAGCTCGTTTTGTATGTACTTTGGATTATATTTCCATTACATTCCCTCTATATTTCGGATTCAACTTTACGGTGTTCTCAAAATAAACGCAATCATTATAAAGGCACACAAGCGGGTATTCATGCCTGCCGGTGTGCTTTTTTTGATATTCAGGGCAGCGGTGCCGGGTGCCGCAGCCCACCCAATCAATCGTTTTGATTTGCTCAAAAACGATTGATTGGAGGTAAACACGATGGATGAGAGACATCCGAAAAGAAGAAAAGATAAAAATAACCCATACACGCTGAGCATTGCAAGCGGCAGATTTTATCTGTCCTTTCGTGACGGGATGGGTGTGCTTCATGAGATGGAGATTGACGGCGAGCTGTACGGACTGTTAAATGCATTCGAACTGGAGGATCTGTCCTATCTCAATGAGTGGGACAGGCATATTGAACAGTCCGAACTGTCAGAAGAAACGCTGGAGCAGCGAATGCGGAGAACTCCTTGCTCGGTAGAAGAAACCGTGTATCGGGCAATTCAGTATGAGCAGCTCCATCAGGCGATTGACCAACTGCCGAAAACACAGCGCAGACGGCTGATCCTTTATTATTTCTATGATTTTACATATGAGAAAATTGCGGAGATAGAGGGCTGTTCGGTGCATTCTGTTTTTGTTGCCATAGAACGGGCAAAAGAAAAAATTAAATTTTTTCTGAAATAGGTGTAAAAAAACGCTTCTAAGTGAGGAAACAGGTGAAGGAATCATCCTTTGCCTGTTTTTTCTGATGAGAAAGGACAGGCGTTGCTCTTTGAAAATTTCATAGTACAGCGCATTTTTTACTTTCCCTCTGCTGTCGGCAAAACCGGCAAGCCACATGAGCGAATCCACGGACAGGCACTCAAAAAGAATTGTCCGATGGCTTCAAGATTCAGACGGTGCGGTGCATCCGCAGCGAAGGCCATGACAGGCAGAGGAAATAATGATACTTCCGTCCAGTCACAGTCCGAGCGTGAAAAAACCGTCGCAGGCAATGAGGGCGGCCCGGTGAGAACCACGGGGTGGTGAGATTCCAATGAGGTCAAATGCATGACCGGAAGATGCGTTCCCATGTGCCGAGGGATGGCGTGGATCGAATATCGGCAAGCAAATGAAACGATTGATATCACAAGGCCGCGGTCTGCCCAAACAACAGATCGCAGCCTTTTACATAAACAGAAGGAGGAACTGAACATGGACGAGAAAGACAAAAAAATCATTGAAGAAGAAATCCTCGGCAAAGATCATGCCGGGTATGCATATATTTACCCTTTTGACGGCGGCAGACAGGAATATGTTTTTGACATGACGCCGGAGCATATCGCCAATTTCCTCGGCGCTCATCAGTTTGACGCGGAGAAAATCATCCTGACGGACATGATGGACAGGCTGATTCTGAATACGATAGGCGGCTTTATTGACCAATGCCCGGATCAGGATTTGTGCCGTCAGATTATTCCCCTGCTTGCTCCCATTCAGATGGGCGAAACAGAAGCAAAGGAAATCCCTATAGTCACAATGGAAGCCTTTGACGAATACGGCAGACTGGAAGATGAGATGGTAACAGCGGCAGAATACGGAATGATGCTGTGACGGGAGAAACGATATGGAGATTAAACGAGGCGATATTTATTATGCAGACTTAAATCCTACCGTGGGCTGTGAGCAGGGCGGCGTCCGTCCCGTCCTCATTATACAGAACAATGTGGGCAACCATTTCAGCCCGACCGTTATTGCGGCCGCCATCACCAGCAGAAGAAAAAAGGATATGCCGACTCATGTCCTGCTGGATGAAGAAGGAACAAGGCTTTTTGCAGACTCCCGCATTATGCTGGAACAGGTGCGGACAATTGACCGGGAAAGGCTGAAGGAATATGTCGGCAGCGCGAACGCAGCGACCATGCAGTATGTGGATCACGCTATAGCCGTGAGCTTTGGTTTGGACGAGCTGCTGGCACGGCAGGAAGAAACAGAAAAATGATATGGGCGTTGTTGGTTATGCCCGGTTTGAAAGCAAAAAAATCTCTCATATTTATTGCGGTTTGTGCTGGATATTGAGAGAACAACACGGTATACTGTGTATTGCGTAAAGGAAAGGAGGCTGGCAGATGAAACGATATAAAGTTGAAACCATATCAGAAAGCACAGAAAAATACTTTTTAATCCGTGATTATGATACAATGGACATCGTACTTCTGCCGACCAAGTACCTGAAGCACAAAATCATGTCCAACCGTTCGCCAAATACAGTGAGACGATCCGCCTTTGCCATCTGTTACTATCTGGAATACCTGAATGAAATACAGATGGAAATACCGCAGGTCTACGAGCTGGACTTTGAGACACAGAACGAGCATTTCGTAAATTTCCTATACTGGCTGAAGGCTGGGAACCACACTCAGAAAGACAATATAAAACCGATTCATAACGGAACCTGTAACGCATACTTGGAAGATGTGTTCAGGTTCTTTCTTTATATCGAGGCACAGTATGAACAGCTTGGCGACCTCAAGGTGCTGTCCTACAACTACCATATCGCCGCCAATGCCGTAGGTGTAAAGAAAAAGCTCCGCTATCAATCCTTTAAAGGATACCTGAAAGCGGAGGATCGGAAGGTCAGGCCAGCCGAGCATGAGGAAATCGTTACAATCCTGCAGGCTTGCACAAACTGCCGTGACCAGCTCCTTCTGCTGCTGATTGCCGAGACAGGCTTCCGCATAGGAGAAATTCTCGGTGTAGATTACGCTCATGATATTGACTACCGAAACCACTTGGTAGGCGTGTACTTTCGTGAGGACAATGAAAACGACGCCAGAGCCAAAAACGCAGAATACCGAAAAGCACGGATCAGCGACGGCACCTACGAATTTTTAATGTACTACCTTGCGGAGTATCGGGAGCTTCTCCAACACCAGAGATACCTCTTCGTCAACATTTCCGGCAAGACCGCCGGGCAGCCGCTGAAGGTGGACAGTGTTTACGATATGTTAACCCGCATGGAGAAAAAGACAGGGATTGACCTGACTCCCCATATGCTTCGAAGGTATTTCGCCAATATGCGGAGAAAAGACGGCTGGCGGCTGGAACTGATCCAGCAGGCGCTCGGACATAAGCACTTGGATACTACCATCCGATATCTGAATATTATCGACGATGAACTGATAGAAGCCAGTCAGGAATTTTACGCAAAGCATTCTGCACTATACGGTGTAGAAAAACTGCTGTAGAAGGAGGTGACGAAAAATGCCCGCATATGCACTGAGACAATGGCAGACGGAAGAAAAACCGTTTGCCCTGCCGGAAGAAATATCGGAAATCATTGACGGCTGTCAGGATATATGCGAGACGGCGAAAAGGAAGCTAAAGCAGTTTCTTCGGGAAGAAAGAATCCAAAGCATCTTTGAAATGGATTATCCACTCAGGAAAGCCTACGAAGAATATTTGCAGGTCGATGAGGAAATCCAACAGACAAACCGTTATATACTGGCCTTTGACCGAACGAAACAAGCCCATATTCGGCAGCAGATGAAAACTCTCGCCGGAAGCTTCGAGTACCGATGGAGATTGGAAGACAAAGTCCTGTTTCTCCCATACCATCCGGATCAAGCTGTAGCAATGGAATTTGATACCGTCAGATACAGACCAAACATGGTATGGGATTTCAAACGAGACTGCCCAATGTCATTAAAAGAGCAGATATTCCGGACGCTGAACAGCGTTATCGATGTGTACAAAGAACCAAGACGGCGGGAATTCCGACTGTCAGGACTGCAGTGCTTGTATGATTTTTGTGTGGAGTATGGAATCAAAGATATTGAAGCAATGGACGCTAAAGAGGAAACAAAATTTGAGCAGTACCTTGCAGAGCATACAACCAGCAACAGTCGCAAAGAAATGTTGCTGCCGATCCTGAACTATTGCAGGAAAATACTCTTCCTGCAAAGCGACGAAATCCATTGGAACGCCAATGTGTGGTATTTGGAAAGGCTGCGCCTTCCCCAAAACAGAATAAATCCAAGCAGCTCACTTGTCAGCATATCCTTTGCAGAGATTCTCTATCCGGTGGATCGGCAGTGTGCAAAGGAATATATGAAATATCAATTCGGCGTTACAAGCAGGGCTGTCAGCACAATTACAATCGGATATCGCGGACTGCGAAATATGCTGGTATGGTTTAACGAGCAGGAACAATCCATATGCGACTGCACGGAAGAACAGATGGAATGCTACATCAAAGAACTGCAGAATCAGCAAATCATTGCGAAAACCTATAATGAATATCTGGTTGAAATTTATCATTTCCTCAGCTTCCTAACGGTACGGGGATATTCCAAAAAAGTTCCCTTCCGCTTGGAATATTATCAGAAGAAGGTCATTCCCAAGCACCATGATCGGAGCGTATCACCGGAAGTGTGCATGGAAATGCTGGATAAGCTTCCCCTGCTGACGGAGCATCTGCGATGTATGTACCTTCACCTGTGGTGCATCGGGCTTCGGATCAGCGAGGTATGCACTTTAAAAGGAAACGCATATTACCGTCAGGGAGAGGACGCATGGATACAGGTGTATCAGGTCAAGATGAAAACTTATAAGCGGATACCGATATCTGACGGACTATATAAAATTATGCAGGTGTACATCAAAAGAAACGGCATCGGCCTGGATGATTACCTCTTTACCAATCAATACGGCGGCGCCTATCGGACGCAGACCTTCCGCTATCAAATGAAGAAGTTCTGCAGCGACAACGCCGTGGAAGGAGGTGAATACTTATTCCAATCCCACGATTACCGCCATACGGTGGCGACCTTTTTCTACGACAGCGGCGTGTCCCTGCAAAGCATACGGGACTATCTCGGTCACGATTACGAGGAAATGACAGAGCAATACATTGACTATATGCCGAGAAAGATCGCAGCCGCAAACACAGAATTTTTCGGGAAACCGGGCAACAGTCTGGCTTCCTGCCTGAAGAAAGGAGGCAAACATGGACAATAAGGTATTCTACCGAGAGCTGGAATGCGGGATAGCCGCCATTCAAAACGGGAAAAACCTTGATGCGGAAACCGACTGCTATGACCTATCCCTGCTCCCCACAGATACCATGAAGGAAGAATTCCGTCGGTATCTCCTGCGCAGAGGCAAAAATGTGTCCCTGAGAACTGTCAAAGCAGATAAAACCTGTTATAAACAGCTTTGTCAGGCGATTCAGCGGTCAAGAAAGAAGCCCCGCAGCTTTACCGATTGGAATGAAAAGGAATGGATAAAGCTGCTCCATATATGGATGCTGGGAAATGGCACGGCATTCTTCTATGAGAAAAAGACGGTTTATGGAACAACAGTCAAAGCACAAGCTCGGCTGATTCGATATGTAATATGCATTCTCCGATTTTTACGACCGCAGGATCAGCGGCCGGAGAAGGAAAAGGATATATGGCATTTGGACAACTTGGGGATTGTGATAAACGATAACCCGATTTACAAGACGGAAACGCTGAACTTTACCGGAATATCGCAGGAAGGTATTCGGGAAGAATTCAAGCAGGCGGTCTATCAGCACCTGAAATTCGAGAAGCTCGGAACGGTGAAACGGGAAATGACTTCCATGCGTCAATTTTCAGCCTACTTGAGAGAAAAGGAAAAAGACATAAAATCCTGCTCCGAGATTGACAGAGCCTTGTTGGAAGATTATCTGATACACAGGGCAACGGATGGAAGCTCCGGCAGAAGCAACAGCGACAACATCCTGAAGCTACGGAATGTGCTGGAAACCATCGGAAAAATATGCGGATACCCGAATTTGGAACGGCTGTTTATCAGTACAGATATTCCATCCGAAATCCAGCCTGAATTCAAAACCTACTCGGAAGATGAGCTGAAACGGCTGAACGCACATATAACCAAGCTGGATGTACAGCTTACAAGGTGCATGGTCATTCATCAGATGCTCGGAACGAGGATATCGGATACACTGACGCTGCGGCGGGATTGCCTCTCCAATCGGAACGGCTTAGACATCATACGGATTGTACAGGTCAAAACCAGCACCTATGAAAAACCAATCAGTGCAGAGCTTGCCGCCCTGATCCGCAAATCCATCGAATGCTCCGAGCAGCGATACGGCGAGTCAGAATACATCTTCGTAGATGCAAAGGACAGCAGCCGACCACTTCAATATACAACCATCAAGCACAAAGTCCTCGGACTGATTCAAAAGGAAGGCTTGACGGATGATGAGGGAAAGCCCTTCCGCTTCGGATCACATATGTTCCGGCGCTCCTACGGAGTAAAGCTGACAGAGTTACACTTGGATGACTGGACGATTGCCAAGCTGCTGGGACACAAGAGCCTGAGTGCGGTCAAGCATTACCGCAAAATGAGCAATCAACTGTTGGCAGATGAGACTCGCAGGGCAAGAGAAGCACAGACAAGAATCCTGCTGGCACACTTAGAGGGATGGGGTGATGAATATGAGCAAATACGACAGGATGATTGAAACCAACAAGGAACGCAGCGACGAGAAAGTCGCCTCTGCGAAAAGAGCAATCCGAAAACTAATGGAGAATGGTGAACGGATTTCCGTACCGCAGCTTATGAAGATGACAGGGCTGTCAAGGGGATTTTTCTACAAGAACGCAATCGTGAGAGCCGAGCTTGACCGTGCGATGGAGCAACAGGCAGGGACAGTCGATCCACGGAGAAGTATCCTTGATCAAGCGATGGACAACCGAATTGAGCTTCTCCAGCAACAGATTACAGAACTGAAGCGGGAGAACGCCAAACTACTGGCAGAAAATCAAAGGCTGCAAAAGGCACTGAATAAGAAAAGCCTGAATATCATTAAAAACTTATAATCAACGAATTCGTACATAGAGCCAGCGGCATTTTAAAACCGCTGGCTCTGTCAGCTATAACTGAAAGGTTTGCACTAAGAAACTAATAGAGACTTCTGTTTTCTCTCCAAAAGAGGTATCATTCATAATAGGCATAAAAGCATATACAATCAAAGTATTTGCTATGTGGACGAAAGCGCAATATAATTTATGTGAGGGTTCTGTCTCTTCAACTAAGAAGAAAGGGACAGAACACAAAACACATTTTTGTATGGCGTTACGCCCAGTGTTTTCAAGGGATTACAGAGGCGGGCTACAGTTTAATTTCCTGTATGGTGGTACACATTCGCACCTGCAGTAAAGACATTTATCGAAAGCAACGATCTCGCCGGAAAAACAATATATCCTTTTGCCACAAACGGCGGCTGGCTCGGTCATACGCTAAAGGATATTGCCGCAGAATGTAAAGGTGCGTCAGTAAAAGAGGGTCTTGACCTTCATTTCAACGGTGCAAAGCTGATGACAGACAAGGCAAAGCTTGAAAACTGGATAAAGACTATAAAATAAGCTGAAAAAGCCGCTGTGCCTGATCTGTACAAGCACTTCTGCGGCCGATGGCGGAATCCGCACAGGAAAGTAAAATCATTAAACAGCTTTGCCGTGCAGTACGGGAAAGCACATACAACAGCAAACCGCCGTGTACGGAAATGTACACGGCGGTAATGCTTTTATTTGCTTTTATTATCCATCATTGTGGCTATGTGGGCAGCCACCATTTTTGCGGTTTCGGAGCTTATCCTGTCTTCACTTTTCGTGTCGCCGGTCAGATGAATTATTTCCTTACGCTTTCTTTCCTGTTTCGGCTCGGGGAGTGCGTTGAAGAAATCCTCCGATGAGATTTCCTCGTACTTGTCATAGTTATCGATATAGGAACGTGCCGTACCGATTATCTTTGAATATCCGGCATCGCCCGAATTCTTCACCTCCGTGAAGAACTGCTTTACACGCTCGTCACGCACCTTTGCAAGACTGGAGGCAACGTATGAGTAGGTGGCGGAAAGCTCCGGATTTCGCATAACGTTCAGCGCAAAATCAATAAAATCGTCCTTGCTGTGATAACGCAGATAGTTGCAGGCGGCAGTTACGCTGTTATAATAATTTTCCGAAATTATTACCCTGCCGTCAAGCTCGGTCTGACCTGCAAGCAGAGCGTCAAGCATAGGCTTTGTAAGCTCGTCTATGCCTTGTGCGCAGGCTACCATATCCGCATCGGGATAACGCTCGGAGAATATGTCAAGCTGCTTCGGTATCCTCTTCTGGCTTGACTTCGGCACTATCCCCAGCTTCTGCTTTATCGTATCGTATGTATCCGGTGTAACGTATTTTCTTGCGGTAAGTCCGATTCTCAGCTGCTCCTTTGTCAGAGATTCAAACGGCACTCTGAATGATGCAGAGGAAAAACCTATGGATTTGATCTCCTCGTTTTCGTCCGTTATTTTCCATATATTTTTAAGCGGCTGTATCTGTACCGTATAAAAAGGTCGGTTTTCTATAGCCGCCGCACAAGCCGCATAATGTCCCTTCAGCAGTAATGAGTAAAGGCCCGAAAAATGAAGGGATATTCCGAACAGATCTCCGTTTCTCGTTCCTTTCACGCTTGCCTTTTTTATCAGCGAGGGGTCATAGGTCGAGGGCTTTTCGGTAGGAATCAGAAACGGTGCGCTGTACGCCTTATCGCCGATTAATCTGATATTCCTGCTGCTGTTTCTGAGCTGTTTTGACACGCCGTATCCCGACCAGAAAAACATATTTTCTCCTGCCGTGGGATATGTTTCAACATAGCTTACCGCATAAAGTCCGTCAGAAAGCAATCTCATAAGCGGCTCAAGGGCATATTCGGGAGAGCCTCCCGCCGCCAGCTTTTCATACGCTCTGTCTATGCTGTCGGCAATTATCGAGCCGCCCGATGCACTGCCGTATTCGCTTATTACCTTGTCTGCGTCATCATCGTTCATTCCTCCGCTTATTGCCATTACCGGCTCATCGTGAGAATAAAGACAGTATTTATCATATTCGGAATTAATCCTGCAGATGCCTATCTTTGAAAGTCCGTTTTTGACCGAGAACACAAGCACTTCGCTTTCGTTTAAATTTATCCGTTCACAAACGACCTCGGGTATTCTTTCACTCATTATCCCCTGCTCCTTTCCGCTTATTTATCCTGCGTTCCGAGCGCAAGGTACTGTTCTATCCTGTCAAGAGCCGCTCCGTCAAAAAGGGATTTCGGTATCCATACAAGCGGTGCGTTCCCTCTTGTGACTATGAACATTGACGAGGTTTCTATATAATTATCATTCATTCCGAAACGAATTATCTCGTGCGGGCTGTATACGCTCTCCTCTGCGGCGGATACTCCTGCGGGGCATACGGCAAACGTTATCGTTTCATCGTTATCCGCACAGCTTCTGATAAGACCAGAATATTTTATCTTTGCGATAAGCACCATTACAAGATAGGTCAGCACCACTGCACCTACGGCGCAGAAGAATGTGCCTATTGACAGATACCACCATGTATCCTGTGCAAAACCGATATACATCTGAAAAATAATTGCAGTAGCAACGCACGCAAGTATCCCTATGCACCAGAGCAGTCTGCCCATTTTACCCAGAACGAGCGACAGCACAGAAGAACGTATCTCTTTGGGATTGTATTCGCCTTTTGCAAAAACAGCTGAATCGGGTATATCGTAATTTGAATAGAAGCGCTTGTCCGGAAGCACCTCTACGCTAACGTCACACACTGTTTCCTTATCGGATACCTGTGACAATATCAGCGTCTTTGCCGCTGTAAACTGCGCCCTGCCCGTAAACGCCCTGTCGGGTATGTGATATGTCTGCTTTCCTGTAGTGACAGTGATACTGCTTTTGTCGATTTTAACCGCAGAAATATCAGCCCACTCGTATACGTCGGGGTGGGCATCACCGGGATATATGACCGAAAAATTATCGGATATTATATAAGTCGTTCCGTTACTGTCGGTCATGACCTGACCGCACAGATGTTCAAACGCCATTAAAAGCCTCTTTTCCGCCTGAACCGCATTTTAACGCCGCAGGCAAAATTACTCTGTATATTTATCGGCAGATATACAGTTGAATTTAAGTTTATCGGCAAAAAAATACGGCTGTGAGCGTATGCAAAATATACATCACGTCACCGACAGCGGTATTTATGTGAAAAATATACTGAAAACCGCCCTCAAGGCGACTATTTATATGCAAAGAAATCTTGACTTTTATTTGTAAAGCGGTTATAATTATTTGTAAGCACAAAATTTAACGTGCGGTTTTGCTGTATAAAAATACAGTATATTCATCAACACTTATAAAGGGGTAGGTCGATAGATGGCGTCAGAAAGAATGACGGTTGCAAGAGCTATGGTAAAGGCTCTCGAAGCGGAGGGTATAACTACTGTATTCGGTTATCCGGGTGCGGCTATATGTCCGTTTTATGACGAGCTTATAAGCTCGGATATACGCCATGTGCTTGTGCGCCACGAGGTAAACGGCGGACACGCCGCAAGCGGTTATGCCCGTATGACCGGAAAGCCTGCCGTTGCTATAGCAACATCGGGACCGGGTGCGACAAATCTTATCACAGCGATCGCAACCGCCCATATGGACAGCATACCTATGGTGCTTATCACAGGACAGGTAAGCTGTGAACAGATAGGACGTGACGTTTTCCAGGAGGCAGATATAACAGGTGCGGCTGAGCCTTTCGTAAAGCACAGCTATCTTGTCAAAGACCCTGCGGAAATGCCGGTCATCTTCAAAAACGCATTTTACATCGCAGGCTCCGGCAGACCGGGACCTGTGCTTATAGATATGCCTTTTGACGTTCAGAAGGCAGTAATAGATTTTGAATATCCGAAAACAGTAGATATACGCTCGTATAAGCCCAGCATTCAGGGAAACAAGCTGCAGATAAAGCGTGCCGTTGCCGCCATAGAAAAGAGCAAAAAGCCTCTTATCTGTGCGGGCGGTGGTATCTTTACCGCAGGTGCGGTAAATCTGCTGAGAGAGTTCATGCAGGTGACGGATATACCTGTTGTCAACACAATGATGGGTATGAGCAGTGTTCCTGCGGACGATCCCTTGTTCTACGGAATGATAGGTATGCACGGCGTAAAGAGTGCAAACTACGCTATCAACAACTGCGACCTGCTGATACTTCTCGGTGCGAGAGTAGGCGACAGAGCGGTCACCGCAATAAGCAGACTTGAGGGTGCAACGGTAATCCACATTGATGTTGACCCTGCGGAAATAGGCAAGAACCTTGCCGCAACGATACCCGTTGTAGGCGATGTAAAGAATATACTCGAGCAGCTGCTTGAATGTGTGAAGAATTACGACCACTACGACTGGAAGCAGGAACTGAGTGAAATAAAGAAAGCACAGGACAAGCCGATTGAAGAAGAACCGGAGGGTTGTGTAAATCCCAAGGCATTTATACGGCTTCTCGGACAGAAGCTCCCCGACAATTCCGTTGTAAGCGCCGATGTAGGACAGAATCAGATATGGACCGTCAACAATATCGGTCTTAAAAACGGACGATTCATAACATCGGGCGGTATGGGAACAATGGGCTATTCCGTTCCTGCCGCTCTCGGTGCAAAGGCGGCACGTCCGGACAGCGAGGTTGTCGCAATATGCGGCGACGGCAGCTTCCAGATGCAGTTTATGGAGCTTGCGACGATGATACAGCATAACATTGCGGTAAAGGTGATAGTTATGACCAACAATCGTCTTGGTATGGTAAGAGAGCTTCAGACAAACGGTTACGACAACAGGCTGACAGCGGTTTTCCTTGACGGCAGTCCCGATTTTATAAAGCTGGCTGACAGCTACGGCATACGGGCAAAAAGAATTACCGATATAGCCGATGCGGACAAGGCGATTGACGAGATGCTCTCGTCGAAAGGCTGTTATCTGCTTGAAGTCAGAGTAGCCGAAAATGAAAAGACTATACTGTAAAGGGTGAGCCTATGAAGCATACTATATCAATACTTGTAGAAAACCACGCAGGCGTTCTCGCAAGAGTTGCGGGACTTTTCGCAAGACGGGGTTTCAATATAGACAGCCTTGCGGTAGGCGTTACAGAGGACGAGAAGATCTCCCGTATTACAATTATCGCAGACGGAACGGCATATACCTTGGAGCAGATCGAAAAACAGCTCAACAAGCTGATAGATGTTATAAAAGTACGTCATCTGCCTGCGGAGGAGCTTTTATCAAGAGAGCTTGTACTTATAAAGGTAGCCTGTCAGCCGTCACAGAGGGCTGAGCTTATCTCGCTCGCCGAGATAGCAAAGGCAAAAATTTCCGATATAACGGTAAATACGATGACGCTTGAATTATCCGACAGCGTTCCCCGTATAAAAACGTTCGAGGAGCTTTTACGTCCGTACGGAATAAAGGAAACCGTCCGTACAGGCTCTATAGCAATGCAAAAAGGCGGGGCTTCTATGAAGCTGTAAAAGCCACGCTTTAATACACGGAGGCAAAACTCCGAAAACAAATTTAAAGGAGATCTTTAAAATGGCAAAACTTTATCATCAGGAAGACTGCAACCTTTCTCTGCTTGACGGCAAGACAGTTGCAATAATCGGTTACGGCAGCCAGGGACACGCTCACGCTCTTAACTTAAAGGACAGCGGCGTTAAGGTAATCATCGGTCTTTACAACGGCTCAAAGTCATGGGCTAAGGCTGAGGCTGCAGGTTTTGAAGTATACACAGCGGCAGAGGCAGCAGCTAAGGCTGACATCATCATGATCCTTATCAACGATGAAAGACAGGCTGACCTTTACAAGCAGAGCATCGAGCCTAACCTTACAGCAGGCAAGACACTTGCATTCGCTCACGGCTTCAACATCCACTTCGGTCAGATCGTACCTCCCAAAGACGTTGATGTTATCATGGTTGCTCCTAAGGGACCGGGTCACACAGTACGTTCAGAGTACACAATCGGCAGAGGTGTTCCCTGCTTAGTTGCAGTTCACCAGGACGCTACAGGCAGAGCGCTTGACACAGGCCTTGCTTATGCCGCAGGTATCGGTGGTTCAAGAGCCGGCGTACTTATGACAACATTCAAGATGGAAACAGAAACAGACCTCTTCGGCGAACAGTGCGTTCTCTGCGGCGGTGTTACAGCCTTAATGAAGGCAGGCTTTGAAACTCTTGTTGAAGCAGGCTACGATCCTCAGAACGCTTACTTCGAGTGCATCCACGAGATGAAGCTCATCGTTGACCTTATCTACAAGGGCGGTTTCCAGATGATGAGATATTCTATCTCCGATACAGCCGAGTTCGGTGACTACGAGGTTGGTAAGAGACTTATCACAGATGAAACAAAGAAGGAAATGAAGAAGGTTCTCGGCGAAATCCAGGACGGTACATTCGCTCGCAACTGGATCATGGAGAACAAGATGGGTCGTTCACACTTCAATGCAGTAAGACGTATCGAAAGCGAACAGCAGCTTGAGCAGGTTGGTAAGGAAATCCGTAAGCTGTATGCATGGAATGATGATGCAGGCAAGTCTATGGATGAAATTGCAGACGCTAAGTTCAGCAAGTAATCCTACTGTTTTCTAAACAAGGATATTATAAAACGACCGCCGTGCAGAGATGTACGGCGGTTTCGGTTTGTAGAAAAAGTCTGTTTTTGAAATAAACTTCTGATTTATTATCCCTATCCCCAAACCCCTTTCCCCCGGAAAGGGGCTATATTACTGGGGCTACCGCCCCTAGTCCCTGTTGGGGGCTACGCCCCTCAACCCCATTTTTAACAACAATAGAGGTTTTTCGACAGTCTGGACCGCCGTACAGAGATGTACGGCGGTTTTTATTTACAGCCGGCTACTACTTGCAAATTTCAGACGGATATAGTATAATAATGTATTGACATTTGCAATACAAAACAGCATAATATGGGTAGTAAACAACAGAAATGTTTCGACTTATTTATACACAACGACAAGAAAGGACAGACTAATATGAAAAATCAACACATAACTATGCCGGCACTCGCACTGCGTGGACTTGTAATATTTCCGGGTATGATACTGCACTTTGATATAGCGAGGGATCGGTCGATAAATGCGGTCGAAGAAGCGATAGAACACAACGACAGAAGAATATTCCTTGTGACACAGATAGACGAGGACGTTGACGAGGTTGCGGCGGAAAATCTTTACAAAACAGGTGTGGTTGCCGAAATAAGACAGACGCTGAACACGCCCGACGGCGCAAGACGTGTGCTTGTGCAGGGTCTTTATACGGCAAAGCTGTGCGGCATATCTCAGGATGATCCGTTTCTTGTATCGGACATCACTCCTATGCCTGCGCTCAGCGATACACTGAGTGCCGCCGAAAAAACGGCTTTTATCCGCACTATCCACACAGAATTCAAGCAGTACAGCGAAATGTCGCCCAGAATGCCCATTGAGCTTTACAGAGGCATACTCGCAGAAAAGGATCTTTCAAAACTTATCGACCTGATAGTTTTCAACGTATATTTAAGAGTTGAGGATAAGCAAGCGCTTTTATCCTGCCTTTCACTGCGTAAACGTGCGGAGCTGCTTGTGAAGTTCCTTGCAAAAGAGGTTGACATTGTACGTCTTGAACAGGATATCAACGAGGAAGTCAAGGAAGCACTTGACAAGAACCAGCGTGAATTTTATCTGCGTGAACAGATGAGAGCTATCTCACGTCAGCTCGGTGAATTTGACGATCCGCAGTCTGAAGCGTTTGAATATATGGACAAGATCGAAGAATGCGGTTTTGACGAGGATACCGAAGAAAAGCTGATAAAAGAGTGCGAAAAGCTGATGCACCTTTCTCCCGGCTCGCAGGAGGCGGCTGTTGTCAGGACATATCTCGACACAGTGCTTGATATGCCGTGGAATATTTACACACACGGTAAGACGGATATTGCGAAAGCCGAAAAACAGCTTGATCACGACCATTACGGCATGAAAAAGGTAAAGGAACGTATACTTGAAATAGTTGCGCTCAATCAGTGGAAGGACGCAGACAAGAAGGGTCAGATAATCTGCCTTGTCGGCCCTCCCGGAGTAGGTAAGACTTCTGTCGCTAAATCAATTGCAACGGCTCTCGGCAGAAAATATGCAAGAGTTTCGCTCGGCGGTGTGCGTGACGAGGCTGATATAAGAGGTCACAGAAAGACATACATAGGTGCGATGCCCGGCAGAATTGTCAATGCGTTAAAGCAGGCAAAGTCAATGAACCCCGTTATCCTGTTTGATGAGATAGACAAGATGGGTACTGACTATAAGGGCGACCCTGCAAGTGCTATGCTTGAGGTTCTTGACAGCGAGCAGAATGTAGCGTTCAGGGATCACTATCTTGAAATACCGATAGATTTAAGCAATGTGCTTTTCATCACGACCGCAAACACGCTTGATACTATTCCCGCTCCCCTGCTCGACAGAATGGACGTTATCGAGCTTGGCAGCTATACGAGAGAAGAAAAGTTCCATATCGCAAAGGAGCATCTTGTTCCGAAACAGCTTAAAAAGCACGGCATAAAGCCGCAGGTTCGTTTTGCAAATGATGCGATATACTCGATAATCGACTTTTACACCAAAGAGGCAGGCGTAAGAAAGCTGGAAAGAAACATAGCTAAAATCTGCCGTATGACGCTTAAAAAGCTTGCATCGGGCGAGGCTGAGAAAATCAATATCAAGGCTAAGGATATTGAAGGCTATCTCGGTGCAAGAAAATATACGGGCGAAACTATTTCAAAGCAGGATGAGATCGGTGCTGTGAACGGTCTTGCGTGGACTTCTGTCGGCGGTACTCTTTTACCGCTTGAGGTGCTTGTAATGGAGGGTACGGGCAAGATTGAGCTTACAGGCTCACTGGGTGATGTAATGAAGGAATCCGCTAAAATTGCAGTCAGCCTTACACGCTCGCTCTCCCGCAAGTATGAAATTGACCCCGATTTCTATAAGAACAAGGACATTCATATTCACGCTCCCGAGGGTGCTGTTCCAAAGGACGGACCTTCTGCAGGCGTTACTATGACGACCGCTCTCGTATCCGCTCTGTCGGGTATCCCTGTACGCAGAGATGTTGCGATGACAGGCGAAATAACGCTTCGTGGCAAGGTGCTTCCGATAGGCGGTCTGCGTGAAAAGACTATGGCGGCATATTCAGCCGGTATCAAAACGGTGGTCATACCCGATGAGAACAAGGCCGATATGAAGGAGCTTGATGACGTTATACTGAGCAATATGAGCTTTGTGCTTGCGGAAAACATTGACACGGTGCTTAACACAGCGCTTGTAAAGCCGAATGTTACCGCCGCAAAGAAAAGCAATGAAAAGCTCCCGTCAGCAAAGCCCCGTGCTTCAAGAAAGACGGGCAAGAACGCCGTAAAGGAAATATAACATGAATTTTAACAAGGCAGAATTTTATACATCCTACGGGCTTTTCAGCCAGATTCCGAAATCGGAAAAAGCCGAGATCGCCTTTTCGGGCAGAAGCAACGTAGGAAAATCCTCCCTGATAAACAAGATACTGAACAGAAAGTCGCTTGCCCGTGTAAGCTCAATGCCGGGCAAGACGGTGACTATCAACTTCTATTCGGTTGACAATATCTATTTTGCGGATCTGCCGGGCTATGGCTACGCTAAGGTATCAAAATCCGAGAAACAGCGCTGGGCAGGGCTTGTCGAAGGCTACCTTGCCGATGACAGAAACCTGACGCTCGTGTTCCAGCTTGTCGATTTCAGACATCCTCCCACAGCGGACGATGTAATGATGATAAACTTCCTTATCGACAACGGGATACCGTTTGTTGTTGTGCTGACGAAAGCCGACAAGCTGTCAAAGAAGGAACGTGCCGCACGCAGAGAATCGCTTATGAACGAGATACCCTGTGCCGAGGACATTCATATGATAGAATTTTCCGCTATGAACGGCGAGGGCGTAGAAGAAATCCGTGAAATAATCGAGGACATCGAGCAGGAATCACTTGCGGAAGAAGCCGATACAGGCGACAGCCAATGACGGACATATATTCGCTGACTTATGAACAAGCGGAGAAGCTCCTGACCGAAAACGGCTTCAGGGCTACTCAGTGCGTCAACATTTTCCGTGACATATATAAGCGCAGAGCGTCAGGTTTCGACGAAATGACGCTTACATCAGCCGATATAAAAGCACTTTTATCCGACAAATATTTCTTCGGAAAGTTGAAAATCGACGAAATATTACAATCTGTAGATACTTCTAAGTATCTTTTTGAGTTAACGGACGGGTGCAAGGTCGAAACTGTGCTGATGCGGCAGAAGTTCGGCAACAGTATCTGTATCTCAACGCAGAGCGGATGTAATATGGGCTGCAAATTCTGTTGCAGCGGAAGGCTCAGAAAACAGCGTGACCTTACCGCCGGCGAAATGGTAAGTCAGATACTCGCTGTCGAAAAACATCAAAATATAACGATTAGTAATATAACCGTGATGGGTATAGGCGAGCCGTTTGACAACTATGACGCACTTTGCGATTTTCTCGATATAGTAACTGTTCCGGGTGGAATCGAAACAGGAACAAAGCATATTACCGTATCGACCTGTGGACTGTGTGACAAGATGAAATTATTTGCAGAGCGAAAAGAACCGTGTAATCTTGCGGTAAGTCTGCACGCTCCGGATGACGAGATAAGAAACAAGCTTATGCCGGTAAACCGTAGGTATAGTATCTCACAAGTCGTAGAATCGGCTAAATATTATGTCGAACGTACAAACCGCAAGGTTCTGCTTGAATATATACTGCTTGACGGAATAAACGACAGCAGAGAGAACGCACGTCAGTTAGCGGCACTTATCGGAAATGCACGGCTGTTTGTAAATCTCATACCGTACAATCCGTCCCCCGACAGCGAGTTTAAAAGGAGCAGTGAGGAAAACATCACGGCATTTTATGACGAGCTTAAAAAAAACAGGATAAACGTTACCCGAAGAAAAGAATTCGGCACAGAGCTATCCGCCGCCTGCGGACAGCTCAGAAGTGACAGAATATCAGGCGAACACAAGGTACCTTAGAGGAATAACAATGAAATTTTTCTGTGAACTTAAAAAGACAGTAGACGACTCATACGATATTGAAATCGGCAGAAGTCTTTCAGACACGCTGATAAGCGATATTAAAAACGGGCTTTGCGGCAGGATAAAGAAGTTTGCCGTTGTTACCGACAGCATTGTTGAGCCGCTTTATGCGAAAGAGATATACGAAAAACTCATATCGGCGGGCTACAGTGCCGATATGTTCGTGATACCCGAAGGAGAAAAGTCGAAAACCAGAGCAATGAAGGAGTTTGTCGAGGACTCTATGCTTGAAAAGGGCTATCGTCGTGACTGCTGTGTAATTGCGGTCGGAGGCGGTGTTGTGAGCGACCTTGCAGGCTTTGTTGCCGGTACATTCGGCAGAGGCGTACCTTTTATCAATTACGCCACTACTCTGCTTGCCGCCGCAGACGCATCAGTCGGAGGAAAGACAGCGGTCGATACTCCTCTGGCTACTAACCTGATAGGTCTGTTCAACCAGCCCGAAAAGGTATATCTTGATATTGAAACGTGGAAAACACTGCCCGAAAGACAACTTTCAAGCGGACTTGCCGAAACAATAAAACACGCCTGCCTTGCAGATGGCGAAATGTTCGATTATCTTGAAAAGAACATCGAAAAGATACTTGTGAACGATAAGGACGCCTGCGAATATATAGCGGAGCATAACTGCGCTGTGAAGTATAAGGTCGTAATGAAGGACGAGCGTGAATCGGGACTGCGTGAGGTGCTTAACCTCGGTCACACTGTCGGCAGAGCGATAGAAACGGTCAGCGACTACAAGCTGCTGCACGGCGAGGCGGTATCAATAGGACTTATCGCACAGGCGAAGCTCGGTGAGAAATACGGTTATATTTCTCACGAAAATGTCAGCCGTGTAATAAAGCTATGTGAACGTGCAAAGCTCCCCATTGCGATTCCCGATTACATCGACAAAACCGCACTGGTCAGAAAGCTGTATACGGATAAGAAGGTTCGTGACGGCAAGCTCAGAATGGTATTCCAAAAGGAAATCGGCGATGTTATGTGCTTTGGCGATAATGATTACGCTAAGCAGATCACCGAGCCTGAGATTGCGGAAATTATAGACAAAATGTAAAAAAAGCCTGCACAAATTGAAATGTGCAGGCTTTGATTTTAACTTTTGGTACTAATTTTTAATATATAATTTTATATTATTTTGATAATTAACGTTGACTTTTTAATTTTTTATGTTACAATTTAGAAGACCGTGCAGAACGACATATCCCAGTGACGATGGAAGATTGGAGCAAACGCCCGGATTTATTCCTGATGGCGGATGACAGAGAAGTTTTGCAGGATGCCGGAAAAATCACAGCGGAGATTGCCAAGTCCAAAGCTGAAACAGAATTTGAGAAGTATCGTGTTATTCAAGACAGATTGTTCATGGCGGACTATGACAGGTATCTGCTTGAATTAGAGGAAAAGGCGAAGAAGTAATAAAAAAGCAAATGTAAAAGCATTTTGACACGTATTTTCTGCGATGTCAAAGCCGTTTGGTAGACTACAAGCGGTGGTTATCCTATAATAAAAGTGCAAGGGAGGTGTCATGGCATGGAGCATGATATTGGAAGTAAAATCAAGGCAGCCAGACTTGAAAAGAAGCTGACACAGGAACAGGTTGCCGAAATATTGGGAGTGAGTCGTCAGACCATCTCAAATTGGGAAAATGAAAAATCCTATCCGGATATCATAAGTGTCATTAAAATGAGCGATTGCTACGAAGTCTCTCTTGACTATTTATTGAAGGGAGAGCAAAAAATGAAGACCTATTATGATTATCTCGAAGAAAGTACAAATGTTGTAAAAAGCAACGCTAACAGAAACAAAATTATTACCATCCTATCTTATATGCTTGTATGGGCGATTGCCATGATTGTGTTCTGGTTCTTTACAAGCGGAAGTGATGCTATGGGTTATAGTTTGATGTTCCTTTGGATTATTCTTCCTGTAACTACATTCGTTGTGTCCATTGTTATCGGCAAAAATGACTTTTGGAAAAAAGGAAAATGGGCATTCACCCTTTTCTTCGGAGTGATGTATATGCTGGCTGAATACGGAACATTTAAAATGGCAAACAACATTGCTTTTGACAAGCTGAATGCACCGGATTGGGGAATGATTGTAGCCGGTGCAATAATTTCTGCAATCGGTATGCTCTTAGGTTCGTTGTATAACAAGAAGCGTAACAAGCAGAAGAATCAGGATATTTAATGTAGGGCGAATATGAACAAGTTTAGAACAGTTGTATCTATTTTGTGTGGAGTTGCAGGATTGTTCCTTGGAGCCTCGCTTAACAATGCTATTGGTGGATGTATCCTTGGCGTTTTGATTTCTGCGTTACCCCAAGATCAAAAAAGGAAATTGCCGAATATCTCAGAATGGCATCTGTGTCATATTGTATAAAACGTTATGTAGACCCTCTGGTCGATGACGGTATACTCGCCTTAGCAGAACCGAAATCCAAACGGAGCCACACGCAGAAATATTTTACTGTGAAATAAATTGTATAAAACACAAGCCTGCACGGAACGATTTTTGTTCGTGCAGGCTTTAACATTCATTTCAATACGGCTTTTTAAGCAAGGTTTCTTTAAGCGAACAATACTTATCCGCCCAGCATACCAGCCACGCTTCCTTACTTCTCGGAAGTCTTGTAAGTGTCAGCGGCCACATATGATTTATTATTATCCCACGCTCTTTTACCGTCAGAGGAAATGTGTTCCTTGCATTGCGCTCGGCGGTCACGGGATGTGAAAATCCGTGCAGGCCGTCCCTTGTTAATGCACCCTTGTGCCAGTCATAAAGAAAAAAATCGTGCAGAAGCGCACCTTTTACAAGCGCCTCGATATTTATCTTCAGCTTAAGCTTCTTTGCATACATATAAGCATACAGGCAAACCATAAGGCAATGCTCATAGGTGGAAACGTCGCCGTGCTGAACATACTGCTTCATCTGCTGTACCTTTTCGTTTGCAAGTATCTTTCTTGCTGTTTTTATAAATCTGCGGTCATCGTCTGTAAGCACAAACTTGTTCTTATCTGTCATCATTCTCATCATCGCCGTTATACTCGGCAGAATCCTCTTCTTTTTTTTCACCGGTTCTTGCTTTAAAGCCCGGAATGCGTGACGCAATCACATCAAAGCGCATAATATGAGTGCTTATGTTGCTTATACTGAATGTGCTTCTCAGCTTATCGACATCAATCTGCTTTCTTGCCGTGCTGAGAAAATCAATCGCCATAACCAGCGATATGACCGTACCTGCAATACATATAAACCGATACGGCAGATTGTTAAGCACATATAATGTAATGTCCGAAACAACATACGTCACGAACAATCCCATTACTCCCCAGAAAAGCGAGGACACCAGCGATATTCTGTTTTTATAGGTTATCCTGAACATACTGTAATCCCAGAACTGCTTACCAAACATAGTTTCCATAAGCCAGCCCGTGAAGTATTCAAGCGCCGTGCAGGCAATAAGAGCCACAAAGAAAACCTGAAATCCGTTATCTCTGAACGGATGACAGATAAACAGAAGGAGCAGTCCGCCGACACCGTATATAGGAATATAGGGACCTCTTAGAAAGCCTCTGTTTATCGGTCGTCTGTGATACAGTGACTCGATAGTCGATTCCTGCACCCAGCCTGCCATACAATACATACAGAACGTAAATAGCCAATATTCAATTCCGAAATGTTCCATATTATTCTCCGATTTATAATCAATATTATGATGCTGTTCTGTTTAAAATTCTGTCTTGGGATATTGCATTTTCCGCCACAATATCCTATACTCCGATTTTATTATATAATATCTGTTAATTAAAGTCAATTAAATAAATTGCCGTTTGCCGAAGTGAATAGATTTTTTGTGAAAACTGTCGAATACGGATAATCCTCAGGAGTAAAAATCAGTAAAGTTAACATTCGGTTAATAAACGAAACCCCGACCTTTCAAAAGTCGGGGTTTTACGTTCAATTCAGATGTGCGTCAGTCGATCTCAACCATAACCTTCTGGTTGTATCTTACTGCTCCTGCACGCATAATGGTACGGATAGCCTTAGCTATTCTTCCCTGCTTGCCTATTACACGTCCCATATCATCGGGAGCAACGTGCAGATGATAAACAACAGTTCCGTCCTCTTTAGGCTCGTCAACTGTTACCCGGATGGCGGACTTGTCATCTACAAGGTCTTCCACCATAGCGATAAGCAATTTTTCCATTTTATTTTCCTTTCAGAAACAGCGATTACTTTTCAGCAGCAATCTTAAGGAGCTTCTTAACTGTATCTGTGGGCTGAGCGCCGTTAGCGAGCCACTTGTCAGCCTTTTCCTTGTCGATAGATACAACAGAGGGTTCCTTTGTAGGATCGTAGTAACCGATTTCCTCAATGAAACGTCCGTCTCTGGGGTAACGTGAATCTGCAACTACAACTCTGTAGAAAGGAGCCTTCTTAGCGCCCATACGTCTTAATCTGATCTTTACCATTTTGTTCACCTCATAAAAAATTTAAAGTTTTAGTTTTTATAATCAAAGTGTATTGTCAAGCATTAATTGTCAACCACTATGAATTACCTGTAATCCTGAACGGCTTACATCGGGAATCCGCCCATACCGTTCATTCCACCCATTCCGCCCATAGGGAACTTCGGGAACTTGCGTTTTTTGCCGCCCTTAAGTCCCATCTGCTTCATCATCTTCTGCATACCGTCAAACTGCTTGAGAAGCTGATTTACATCTTCGACCTTTGTGCCGCTACCCGCCGCAATTCTGCGCTTACGCTTTGCGTCAATGATAGAGGGCTTTTCACGCTCTTTTTTTGTCATTGATGAGATAATAGCCTTAGTGCGATACATTCTGCGCTCGTCTATATCTTCTTCCTTGACCTTTCCCGCAACACCGGGAATCATCTTTATAAGAGATGAGATGCTACCCATCTTCTCAATCTGTTCAAACTGTGCGTACAGGTCGTTCATATCGAACTTGTTTTCCTGCAGACGCTTTGCCAGCTTTTCCTGCTCCTTCTCATCAACATTTATCTTTGCCTTTTCGATGAGTGAAAGCACATCGCCCATACCGAGTATTCTGTCAGCCATGCGGTTGGGGTGGAACTGCTCAAGGTCGTCTGTCTTCTCACCGACACCTGCAAACTTTATCGGCTTGCCTGTAACCGAAAGAACCGACAGAGCCGCACCGCCTCGTGTATCGCCGTCCAGCTTTGTAAGGATAACGCCTGTAATGTCAAGCATATCGTTGAACGATTTTGCAACGTTTACAGCGTCCTGACCGGTCATAGAGTCAACAACGAGCAATATCTCATTCGGCTGAACCTCAGCCTTTATATCCTTAAGCTCTTTCATCAGGTCTTCATCTATATGCAGACGGCCTGCGGTATCAAGGATAACAACGTCAAAACCGTTGTCCTTTGCGTATTTTATCGACTCTTTCGCTATCTTCACGGGATTTGTCTGTCCCATCTCAAATACATGAGCGTCAACCGAAGCGCCGACTACCTTCAACTGATCAATAGCGGCAGGACGGTAAATATCGCAGGCAACTAAAAGCGGTCTTCTGTTCTGCTTTTTAAGATACTTTGCAAGCTTTGCGGTATGCGTTGTTTTACCTGCACCTTGCAGACCGCACATCATAATAACGCACGGAGGCTTAGAGGGGAAATCAATCCTTGCCGTATCCGTACCCATAAGCTGTATCAGCTCATCATGTACTATATCTATTACCTGCTGTGCGGGAGTAAGGCTGTTCATTACCTCACTGCCTACAGCACGTTCACTTACCTTTGCAACGAAGTCCTTTACTACAGGGAAGCTGACATCCGCTTCAAGCAATGCCATCTTGACCTCACGCATAGCTTCCTTTACATCTTTTTCATTCAGCTTACCGTGATTTTTCAGCTTGCTGAATACTTTTCCGAGCTTGTCCGAAAGTCCTTCAAATGCCATCAGCCAACCTCCTCTTTATATCGCATTCTTTATATCTTCTATAATAGATTTCATTTTCTCTTTTTCATCGGCACTGCCGACATTCTCATCTGTAAGAGCTGCCAGCTTGTCGCATAAATCGCAGACATTGCGGTACTTTTGCGCAAATCCGAGTGTTTCCTCAAGCTGAGCGAGATATTCCTCCGCTGTGCGTATGCACTTGTGAACGCCCTGTCTTGTGATACCCATATTCTCGGCAATCTCGGAAAGCGACAGATCCTCGTCATAGTAAAGGCTGAGCGTATCATATTGCTTTTCGGTAAGCATACTGCCGTAGGTATCGAGCAGTATTGCGTTTTCGATATTCTTTGACATTTTGCCGCTCCTTTGTCCGTCCGTATTTTCCTTAACAGTCATACAGACTTACCCACGCTCCGATTTTCTTGCGTCCTTTGTATGCTCCTTTGTCCGTCCGTATTCACGGTAACAGTCATACTGACTTAAGCGATTCACTGCCGGCTTACAAGCCGTAAATCCCGCAAACCTTTTTGTTGTGCCGTTTCAAGCGGTGTAATGCTGTTTTGGTTTACAGCCACCTGATATATTATACACAAAGAGAGCCGCTTTGTCAAGTAAAATCTGAAAATTTCTTATAAATACTTGACTGCAAACCGATTTAGCGGTATTATATACTAATAACCGACAAGGAGCGATCATTATGATAATAACAACTCTTACCTGTATGTGCGTCGACATATTCGACAATACGATAATGCCCGGAGGCGAATCGCTAAATTTCGCCGCAACAATATCACGGCTTACAGATGCGAAGGTCTATATAATCGGCGCTGTTGGAAATGACAGCTACGGTAAAACCGTCCTTGACAGCATAAAAGATTTCAACATCGACAAAACCCATATCAGAACGGAAAACGGAGATACCGCCTCGAACCGCACCTACCTTACCCCCGACGGCGACCGTTATTATAAAGACGATTCGTGGAACGGCGGAGTGTTCTCAAGCTTTGCCCTGTCTGCGTCTGACAGGGAATTATTGCATTCGTCGGATATGGTGCATACCACCTTTTCAGGACCGAATTTCAACGATGTAATAGACTGCTGCCGTGAAAAGCGTTTTCAGCTGAGCGTTGATTTTGATATTTGCAGGGATTTTGACACGATAGAAAAATACCTTGACTGCATATCGCTTTTGTTTATAAGCGGAGATGAACCTACGCTTGAAAAAGCGAAACAGCTTTCCGCAAAATATCCCAATACGGTCTTTATCGTAACGCTCGGAGAAAACGGAAGCACCGCCTTTTCAAAAGGCACGGCTTATCATTGTGCCGCCGCTGAGGTATCCGAAGTAACAGATACCACCGGTTGCGGCGACAGCTATCAGGCAGGCTTTATAGCAAGCTATCTTGCTGACGGGAACATAGAAACGGCTATGAGTAAAGGTTCGCAGACAGCCGCACAAACACTTTCGTTCATCGGAGGATTCAGATATTGAAATACGGCGGAAAAGCAAAAGCTTTTCCGCCGTCATTATTTTATATGCTTATTTCGACCGATACGCACCTTCCGCCGTACAGCTTTTCGCTGAGTTCAGTAGGCTGTGTGAAGCCTGCGTACAGCGTATATCTGCCGCTTATTACCGCTCTTACGCCGTTATCGTCAACTGTTTCAAACGCACCTTCGGGAATATTGATGCTTATCGTCCTGCTTTCCCCGTCAAACAGAGAAACACGCTCAAATGCACAAAGGCTGTGATTTTTCACCCCGTTTTCGCTCTTTATATAGACCTGCAGAACGTCCTCCGCACTTCTGCTTCCTGTATTGGTAACACTAACGGCAAGCGTATTATCCTTGTACGAAATATCGCCGCATTCAAAGTGCGAATAGGTAAGTCCGTAGCCGAAAGGATAAAGCACGTTGCTTTCATCGTCACAGAAGCGATATGTTCTGTTCTTCATTGAATAGTCGGTGAAATCGGGTAACATATCCGCCGATTTGTAGAAAGTGACCGGGAGCTTGCCGGACGGTGAAACCTCCCCGAAAAGTATCTCCGCAAGCGCCTTTCCGCCGTACTGACCCGGATACCACGCATTTATAAGGGCGTTCCCCTCGCATTCGGTATTCACACTACTTCCTGCCGCAAGAACTATTATAAGCGGCTTTCCCGTGTCTTTCAGCTTCTGCAGAAGAACACGCTGAACCTCAGGCAATCTGAGATCCGGCTTATCCCCCGATGCAAACTCGTTTCCTGTGTCGCCCTCCTCACCCTCAAGAGTAGCGTCAAGTCCCACACATACAACAGTGACATCCGCCGCCTCGCACGCCGCAACCGCCTCGGCATATCTGTCGCCGGGCAGTGCAAGACCCTGCGTTCTGTCACGGAAAAGCTGGCAGCCCTCCGCATAATATACCCTGCCGTCAAATGCGTCCTGTATTCCCTCAAGGAATGTAACGCTTCTGTCGGGCGTACCGTTATAATTTCCGAGCAGTGCCGCACGGCTGTCCGCATTAGGTCCTATTACGGCTATCGAGCTTATCCTGCTTTTGTCAAGCGGAAGTATGCCGTCATTATGCAAAAGCACCATTGATTTCTCCGCCGCTTCAAGCGATAACGCTTTATTGCCGTCACAGGCGATAATATCAAACGGCAGGTCGTCAAACTCGTTATCATCAAGCTGTCCGAGCCTTATTCTTGTCCGTAATGCGTGAATGCAGGCAGTGCGTATATTCTGCTTTGTTATAAGCCCTTCTTCAAGCGCCGCCAGAATATGCAGATATGTGTTTCCGCAGTTAACGTCACAACCTGCCTTCAGTGCCATTGCCGCAGACTGTGGTGCTGTATCGGTTATTTTGTGGGTTGTATGAAAATCCCTTATAGCCCAGCAATCCGACACAAAATAGCCGTCGAAGCCCCATTCACGCAGTTTTCCCATCAGCTTTTCAGACGCACACGAAGGCTCGCCGTTCACCCTGTTATATGCGCCCATAACACCTTCGACCCTGCCCTCTTTTACAAGCGCCTTGAATGCAGGCAGATAGGTTTCTTCCATATCCTTCTCGCTTACTCTTGCGTCAAACTCGTGGCGGAGCGACTCGGGACCGCTGTGTACAGCAAAATGCTTTGCGCAGGCGGCGGCTCTGAGGTATTTTTCTTCTCCCTGTATGCCCTTTACGAAGTTCACACCGAGCCTTGAAGTCAGGTACGGATCCTCGCCGTAGGTTTCATGCCCTCTGCCCCAGCGTGGGTCACGGAATATATTTATATTCGGTGCCCATAATGTAAGGCCTTTATATATGTCGGTATCGCCGTGTTTTGCGGCGCTGTTGTACATTGCCCTCGCTTCTGTGGAAATCACCTCACCGACACGATACATCATATCCTTGTCGAAAGCCGCCGCAAGTGCAATAGCCTGCGGAAAAACCGTAGCCGTTCCTGCTCTTGCCACGCCGTGAAGCCCCTCGTTCCACCAGTTATAAGACGGAAGCCCTGCCTTTTCTATGGCAGGTGCGTCATATTTCAGCTGCTGTGCCTGTTCCTCCGTACTCAGCGTATCGGCAAGTGCCGCCGCTCTCTCGTAAGCCGATAATTGTTTATCCTTATATCTTTCCATAAATTACTCCTTGAAATTCGGTTTGCCGTACTGTTAAGTTGATTTTATCATATCTTACGGCAAGTTTCAAGATGATTTCAATGCAAAATGCACGGTTAAAAAAATAATAGCCCCGCCGTAAAGGCGGAGCTTCATTTCCGGCAGCATCGCAACTGCTCCTATTTGTTATAAGTTTGTTATAAGCTGTAAGAAAAATATCTTCTTCCGTGTTCCTCTTCTGCACCTATTTTATTATAAAAATTGATTGCAGGCTCGTTCCAGTCAAGGCAGCTCCACTCTATATATGAAAATCCGTCCTGCTTTACAAATTTCTCTACTTCAGAAAAGAACTTTGTTCCGAGTCCGTTCCTGCGTTTTTCCGGCTTTAAAAACAGATCTTCAAGATGCACTCCTGCCTTTGCCGCAAATGAGGCGAATACGGGGTAATAAATAGCATATCCGACCGGCTCGCCGTTGAGTTCTGCAATAAGCGCAGCAGCTATGTTCTTTTCAAAGAGAAGATAACGCAAATCCTCCTGTGTAGCAGTCATATCCTGCGGTCTTTTTTCGTATGCGGCAAGACCTTTTATCAGGTTTTCTATAAGGGTTATGTCGTTTTCAGTTGCTTTTCTGACAGTAAAATTTTCGTTCATTGGAAGTCCTCCTGCTTGTATAGATTTATTATAGCGGGTTTCTGTGGCTAAGTCAATTGTGACTTTACACCTGAACATCCGTATAGCAGAAAAGCCATTTGAGAAAGGGAGCTATCCTCTCTCAAAGGGCAGGTTGAAAAGCTGAAATTTATCGTTCCTTTATCATCACATAATTCGTAAGAAAAATTCCTTGCCGTTCTACCTGTTGTTCATTTGCAATTTTATAACCTCTTTTTTCAAAGAAAGGCTTTGCAGTAATAGAAAGTACAGTTTACAAGGGACTACACAGAGTAGGTATCTGACGGGAGGGGTTCCGCCCGTCAGATTTTCCATGTGATATTCAAG
>ENA-ORPF01000106-ORPF01000106.1-human-gut-metagenome-genome-assembly--contig:-NODE-106-length-84210-cov-3.988949_pt1 | contig 84210 bp, 73 predicted proteins | sample MGYA00242140_ERZ509070 | MGnify/ENA primary metagenome ERZ509070 (study PRJEB26280, sample SAMEA2338713) | human gut metagenome | biome: human gut; feature: human-associated habitat; material: faeces... | reverse complement strand
GACCTGATAAAAGATGGCAGAAAAGTTATCTACCACCCTATTAACGGCGTTTGGCTCGATATCGGCTCTCCCGACGATTTCCGACACGCTCAGGAAATTGTCAAAAACAAACAACTATCAAACTTATAGAAATGAAACCACTAATATTAATAACAAACGACGACGGAATCCAGGCAGAAGGAATCCATAGACTTGTTGACAGTGTAAGCGACTTGGGCGAAATATACGTAGTAGCCCCTAACGGTCCAAAATCTGGAGGCTCTTCATCGATAACGGTAGAAGTGCCACTAAGATCTAAAACCCAAGACGACTATAACGGAGCAAAGATGATTTCAGTTAACGGAACACCTGTTGACTGCGTAAAACTTGCCCTACATGTAATTTTGCCACGTCGCCCGGACTTTGTTCTCTCAGGCATCAACCACGGAGCAAATACAGGGAACAGCGTTGTCTATTCAGGAACTATGGGCGCCGCCATGGAAGGTGCTTTAAGGGGAATACCCTCAATCGGATATTCGCTAATCTCACACACTCCCGAAGCGTCTGACTTTGACAGAGCAATGCCATATATCCGCAAGATAACCGAAGGAGTTATCAAAAACGGATTGCCCGACGGCGTTTGCCTCAACGTAAACATACCTGTTGGAAGAGAAATAACAGGCATTGAAATGACTGAATCTTGCCGTGGCTCTTGGTTAGGCGAATATAAGGAATACACCTGCCCTTCTGGCAACAAATTCTATTGCCTTACAGGAACTTACAAAAACGAGGACCCGGATAATCCCAACACCGACATTGCACGCCTCGCAGAGGGAAAAATCGCAGTAACACCAGTTACCCCCTACCGCGACGTCAAACTTGACAAACTTCCAATATAATAGCATACTCACCGAACGCCTATTCGACATAGTTAATTGTGTCTCAATATTTTGGTCGGATGATTGCGAGAATCGTCCGACCTCGCTGGAGCAACACAAATAGATCTTGCAACCCTGTGCGATGAGTTATCGCACCCTGCAGGTAACACATATAATCAACCTATTACACATTAAATCTAAAAAAACGCAGGGACGATTCTCGAAATCGTCCGTCCACGCGGGAAGAAATGCATTTTTGACAAATGACTGGCTTCACCTAATAATTTTCCACTCAATAGGTTTATTTAGCATAGATGGGTATTATTATTGCACATAGAGGGTTGTAATTTTGCAATAAAGAAAGACACCAATACCATTGACGCCTTTCGAAACGGAAACCAAACTTCCACAAATTAAAGACTAACTTAAAAATTACAATTATGGTAGCAGACATTTTATTTTGCATGATGTATCTTATTCTTTGGAAACTGACCGTTAGCAAAACCCAAAATAATAAGAAAACGGCATAGGGATTAGGCAATATTGCACAAAACTAATATAATTAAAACATGAAAAAATTATTTTCACTATTGTTGCTGCTTGCAACGATTAGTATTGCACTCCCAAGTTGCTCTGACGATGATGAGCCAGATATGGGAATTAAGCAAAACATTATCGGAACATGGGAAGGTATCGCAGCAAATGTTGACGGCAAATGGATAGACCTAACAGAATATCCATATAACAGGTTGGGTTTTTCTGCAACGTTTTACAAAGACGGCACTTATTATGGTAAAGGTGCTTTTGGTACAGGTAGCGGAACATATCTTGTTAAAGGTAATACCATAGAAACATACATAGCTAATCAACTGTACTTAAAGTACATTGTCAAGGAGATGACAGAATCAACGGCTGAACTTACTATCTCCGACGGAGGCTCAACGCTCGACGTTAGGGTAAGAAAGATTATTTAAGGGTAAGTGTAAAAGGGGTTGTATCAAAATGATACAACCCCTTTTAGATACGTTAAATTCGTTATTTTAATCAAATACTTTGTCCCAGTCTTTCCAAACGACTTCGTAACCCAGTGAGCGAATGTCGTTGGCAACATCGATCGGACTACGCTCGTCGCTGACGTGGAACTGCTCAAGTGCTTCCTGCGCGTGAGTGTATCCGCCAGGCTCGGTCTTGCTACCGGCACTCATCGACGTAACGCCTAATTTCATCATATTTTCGCGGAACGTAGGATTCTCGCGGGTAGAATATGAGATGTCAACGTCATGGTCGAAGATACGGAATGCAAATGTTACCTGAGCAAGTTGCTTGTCGGTCATCGTAACGTTAGGTTGGAAGCCACTTTCCGAAGGACGCATTCTAGGAAAGTTGACAGAATATCTTGTTTTCCAATATTTCTTTTGGAGATATCTTAAATGGTACGCCATCATAGCAACATCTGTTCTCCAGTCTTCCAAACCGATAAGAACGCCCATGCCAATCTTATGCACACCAGCCATACCCATTCTGTCAAATCCGTTCACTCGCCAGTCGAAGATAGATTTCATTCCCTTCGGGTGGTAAACGTTGTAGCGTGCCTTGTTGTACGTTTCTTGGAAGCATACAACTCCATTCAAGCCCGATTGAGTAAGGCGGTAATAATCTTCCGACTTTAGTGGCATTACTTCGATAGAAAGGTTATTGAAGTATGGTCTTGCAATCTTCAACGCCTTTTCTATGTAGTCAACGCCAGCAATTGTTGGATGCTCGCCAGTGACGATAAGCAGATTTTCGAAAGGGCCAAGTTCTCTAATCGCCTTGCACTCTGCTTCAATCTGCTCTTCAGTCAACGTCGTTCTCTCAAATTTGTTATTATGATTGAATCCGCAATACACGCAAAAGTTAGTACAAGCATTACTGATGTATAAAGGAATATACATGCTGATAGTTTTGCCGAATCGCTCTTGCGTATATTTCATCGACAGTCTTGCCATTTGCTCGAGATAAGGCTCAGCAGCGGGCGAAATGAGTGCCATAAAGTCCTCAACGGTCAGCACCTCCTTATTAAGTGCAGCAATAACGTCATGCTCAGTTTTTGCCGCTATTTTGGCTGTGGTTTCCTCCCAGTCGATTTTTTCTAATTCTTCTGAAAACATTTTATTTACAAATTTCTTTAGGGCGTTTCTATCCCTAATAATTACTTCGTTGAATCCAAATCGCAGGAGCAACCTTTTGATACTTTCTGAGAAATTCTCATTGCACAGAAATTAGGTCCGCACATTGTGCAGAATTTATCGTCAGTACCGTGACTTTCAATGTAATATTGCTTTGCTCTATCGGGGTCAAGGGAAAGGTTAAACTGGTCTTTCCAGCGGAATTCAAAGCGAGCCTTACTCATCGCATTATCTCTAACATCAGCGCCAGGAAGTCCCTTAGCAAGGTCAGCCGCATGAGCAGCAATCTTATATGCGATAACGCCGTTTCTAACGTCTTCCCTATCAGGAAGGCTCAAGTGCTCTTTCGGTGTAACGTAGCAAATCATTGCAGTACCGTACCAAGCAATTTGAGCAGCACCGATAGCAGAAGTTATATGGTCGTATGCTGGAGCAATATCGGTAGTAAGCGGGCCGAGTGTGTAGAACGGTGCTTCGTGGCATGAAGCAATCTGGCGTTCCATATTTTCCTTGATTTTATGCATTGGAACGTGTCCCGGACCTTCTATAATAACCTGAACATTGTGCTCCCACGCTTTTGTAGTCAATTCACCAAGGACGTCGAGTTCAAGGAATTGAGCCTTATCATTAGCATCATAGATAGAACCTGGACGCATGCCGTCACCAAGAGATACAGCAACGTCGAATTGAGCGAGGATATCGCAAATTTCATCAAAATGAGTATATAGGAAACTTTCCTCGTTATGAATAGTACACCATTGGGTCATAATGCTACCACCACGAGAAACGCAGCCAGTCATACGAGAACTTATAAGTTTTGCATGTTCCTTGAGGACGCCGGCATGGATAGTGAAGTAGTCAACGCCCTGCTCTGCCTGCTCAATAAGGGTATCGCGATAAATTTCCCAAGTGAGTTTAGCAACGTTACCGTTAACCTTTTCAAGCGCCTGGTAGATAGGAACGGTTCCCATCGGCACCGGGCAGTTACGGATAATCCATTCTCGTGTTTCATGGATATTCTTTCCTGTTGAAAGATCCATAAGAGTATCGCCTCCCCAATAGCAACTCCAAATAGCCTTGTCAACCTCTTCCTTGATGCCTGACGATAATGCAGAGTTACCGATATTCGTATTCAACTTAACGGAGAAAGCCTTACCGATAATCATCGGCTCTGCTTCCGGGTGGTTGATATTAGCCGGAATGATTGCACGACCAGCCGCAATCTCTTGACGGACAAACTCTGGAGTAATATAGGTTTCAATACCTAATTCCTTGTTGTTCAAGTTCTCACGAATAGCAACATACTCCATTTCGGCAGTAATTTTGCCTGCTCTTGCGTATGCCATTTGGGTTATTTCCTTTCCCTCCTTAGCACGGTAAGGCTTGTGGTGCTTAGGGAAGCGGATAGCGTCGAGCGACTTGTCGTTCATTCTCGCCTTTCCATACTCTGAAGTGATGCCATCAAGTTGGAAAACATCTCCACGGTCGTTAATCCATTGCTCGCGAGTGCGAGGAAGGCCTTCGTTGATGTCAGTCTTTATATTAGGGTCAGTATATGCACCACTTGTATCGTTAACCACTACAGGAGCGTTTTCGCTGAAAACCTTTTCACCATTTTCGATTGTTACCGTAGGTGTAAGGTTAATTTTTCTCATACCAACCTTGATATGGAAAAGTTCTCCGTCAACATAGATTTTCTCTGAATCTGGATATGAGTTCACGTTAATGTTGTTTAGTTCCATAAATTAATCATTAAGAAAAGAAGTTAGAGGACTGCTTGCAATAGCGTGATTGCTTGTTTCACCCAAACCGGCGAGATATGCCATACGGCCTGCTTCAGTTGCCATCTTGAATGCTTTAGCCATTTCAACAGGATCGTTAGCAACAGCGATAGCGGTATTCACCAAAACGGCGTCAGCACCCATTTCCATTGCTTCTGCAGCGTGAGAAGGAGCGCCAAGACCAGCATCGATAACAACAGGCACGTTGCTCTGGCTGATAATAATTTCAATCATTTCTTTTGTTTTCAAACCCTTGTTAGTGCCGATAGGCGCACCCAACGGCATAACGGCTGCAGTACCAACATCCTCAAGACGCTTGCAAAGAACAGGATCTGCTTGAATATAGGGAAGCACAATAAAGCCCTCTTTTGCAAGCACTTCTGTCGCCTTCAATGTCTCGATAGGGTCTGGAAGTAAATATTTCGGGTCTGGGTGAATTTCGAGTTTGATAAAGTTAGTGCCGAAGCAGTCGCGAGAAAGTTGTGCTGCAAGGATAGCCTCCTCCGCATTTCTGACGCCTGAAGTATTAGGCAAAAATTGCACTTTTTCGCGGTTGATATGCTTCAGCATATCGTCGTTTGCAGCATCGCTTGTGTCCAAGCGCTTCATGGCAACGGTAATCATCTCTGATTCTGATGCCAAAATGGCTTGAAGCATCAAGTCATTTGATGAAAATTTTCCTGTACCAACGAATAGTCTGGAAGAAAATTCGCGGTTTCCAATCTTTAATAAATCCATATTATATGTTATTTATTCGTTCTTCAACAATTTTTTCAAGCAAGTCAATCATCTTTCCAGTAGTTTCCGGGATATTGCCAGACTTGATAATAGAGCCGGAAACGGCAACACCGCTAACACCGGCATCCATAATTCCCTGTATATCATCGTACTCGATACCACCTATCGCAACAACTGGGATGCGAATGCTTGCATCCTTCATCTTTTGCATAATTTCGCGGTATCCCTCCAAACCGATAACTGGACTTAGTTTCTGCTTAGTCGTTGTAAATCTGAACGGGCCAAGACCGATATAGTCAATATCAAGGTGTCGCAAGCCCTCTATATCTTCAAAAGTGTTTGCCGTTGCACCTATGATAAATTCTTCGCCGAGGATTTCTCTTGCCTCAATAGGCGACATATCACTTTTTCCAAGATGAACGCCGTCAAGTTCCAGTTCCTTTGCGATATCCACATGGTCATCGATAACGAAAATGCATTCCTTTTCCTTGCAAATCTCCTTTGCCGCTTTTGCCGTCTCAATTATTTCCTCTCTTGAAGCGTCCTTCATTCGCAGTTGTACCCAGCGGCAACCTCCGTCAACAACTTGACGGATTTCGTCGAGAATAGATATTCCCTCTTTCGGATGTGTGATGAATTGCAACATAATTATCTATTTTTATTTATTAATTCCAATTTAACATCTAACTCACTGATGTTAGCAGAGTTAAATATATACCCCAAGAAAGCAGCACCGCCAAAACCGAGTGACTTTATTTCGAGTAGTTTTTCAGCGGTTATGCCACCAAGAGCAAAAACCCTATCATTTAGAATGCCCTGAGCCAACAAATTGTTCAGTTCCACGAAAGAGAAGTTCGATTCGTAGCCAACTTTACTGATACTGTTATATATCGGACTCAAGAAAGCATAGTCCAACGATTTAGCATCCTCTAACTCTCTAACAGAATGGCACGACTTTGACAATCTTCCAGAAAAGCCTTTAATTGGTTTGGGGTTGCGTCCGTTAAGATGCAAACCGCCAACACCAGTAACCAACGCCGCGGCGTGACAGTCGTGCAAAGTAAGGCGGCTACGATAACGTGGAGGGATAGACAAAAGATACTCCTCCATTTCGGCAACAGTCATCTCAGGCTTTCGGATATGAACGAAGTCAAAACCATTATCAAGGATATGACATATAATATCCCTTTCCGCAGGCGCTGTAAGTTCTGGCGTTATGGCAATCAGTTTCAGACTATCCACCATAAGACGCCTGAATGATAATCATATTGTCGCCGTCGTGTAGAATATGGTTTTCCCATTCCTGACGTGGAACGAGTTTACCATTTATAGCCAATGCAATATTTGTAGAAACGAGGTTCTCGCCCTTTATATATTCACTTAGCGGCATCTCGCCAGCCAATTCTTTTTCTTTGCTGTTAACTTTAATCTTTATCATATTTTTTTCAATGAATTAGGATTGAAGAAATGGTTTACCGGACCGTGACCATGCCCAATGGTCACATCAGAACCAGAAATAAGGGCGCTCTGAAGATACTCCTTAGCCATGGCAACGGCATCTTCAGCAGAATTGCCCAACGCCATATATGAGGCTATTGCAGATGAAAGAGTGCAACCCGTTCCGTGAGTGTTTAGCGTTTCTACTTTCTCTGCCTCGTACTCCCTAACAAGCCCATTACGGTCAAAAAGATAGTCAATCATCTTTTTACCGTCGAAATGACCGCCTTTGACAAGCACATATTTTCCACCAAATTCAAGAATTTTCGCAGCAGCCTCTCCGCAATGCTCTGGCGACAACAGTTTAACTCCAGAAAGCAATTCCGCCTCAAAGCGGTTAGGGGTAAGGATTTCTGCAATAGGGAAAAGATCACGTTTAATGGTTTCAATAGCTTCGTCTGCAATCAGTTTGCTCCCAGAAGTAGAAACCATTACCGGGTCAAGAATGATATTAGCGCTCCTATGATAGCGAAGTCGGTTAGCAACCACATTTGCTATTTCTGCAGAGAATAGCATTCCGATTTTCACAGCAGCGGGAGGCATGTCGGTGAACACTGCATCAATCTGAGCCGCAACGACATCTGGAGAAATGCCCTGAATGGCACTAACGCCAGTCGTATTCTGCGCCGTAATGGCAGTAATCGCCGTAGTGGCGAAAACGCCGATAGCCGACATCGCCTTGATATCCGCCTGAATACCAGCACCACCGCTCGAATCAGAGCCCGCAATAGATAAGACAACAGTATAATTCATAAGCATCGAAATTAGGCAAATGGGGCTTATGAAAAAGTCGAGAAAAAACACAATCCCTGCGCCGGCATTATCCGTATCAGGTTCTTAGGGTATAATCTCAGCCACTTGGCACCCCTTTGCATTGCAAAGATAATGCAAGGTGAGAGCAAAAAAAAATAAAAACAAATGTTTTTGATTTTTTTCTGCCGAACCGCCGCTATCTTGCGCCTTAAAGCGAAAGTAATACAAACCGAGCGGAGAAAAAACAAGTTTACTTGATTTTTTATCCCGAGGTGCAGTTTATCTTATTAAAAGATAGTGCAAGGTGAGAGCAAAAAAATAAAAACGAATGTTATGCTAATTGACTATATCAATAAAGAATTTTGACGACTAAAATTTTTTGTCTATATTTGTGCTAAACTAACTAAATAACAAACAATTATGAGTATTTTAATAAAGTCACAATTTCTAAAATCAACCATCTTAAAAAGATTTCTATTTATAATTATATCCATACTTGGTTGCATAAATATCATTTCTTGTGGAGGAGACGAACCACAAGAACCACAAAAGCCAATATCTCCGGAACAATCGGATGATAATCGCTATTACGTAAAATACGAAATAGAAATGCCTTCTAAATGGATCAATACAGAAAAAAGCATATCTTATGCTTCGGAAAAAGGCGATCAATCTTTTAGGACAACTGACAAAAAATGGCAAGGAACCTATGGCCCTCTAAAAAAAGGAAACAGAGTTTATCTAATAATTAAAAGTAATTCTCCAGATGAATACAACTATGTAAACTCATATAACCGTGCAAGAATTTACATAAGCCGAGATAAAGAGCCTTTTGTTATAAAAGCAGAAGACGAGGGACGAAAAGACTTGTCATTAACATACACCATTGACTTTTAACCAGTAAATGACTAAATAAAATCAGCTTCCTCTAACTCATCATTTCAGGAAAGTTCCGCCGTTGATAATGATATGTATATATTTTGCAACCCGGTGCGATGAGTCATCGCACCTTACAGATAATACACATATTATCAACTCGTTACATAATAAAAACTCAGAAACCCGCAGGGGCGATTCTCGCAATCGTCCGCCGTGCGGATGGCTCGTTTTGTGTTGGGTTCCAATGTATTTCGTCCGCCCGTGTGGGAACGTATTTATGTTTAGTGTCAGATGTTTGTAGGGGACGATGCTCTATCGTCCCGCGTGAATAGGTGTTTGTAGGTTATAAATGAGTGTTATGCTGCCGTGCGGGTCGAAAGAACTTCGACCCCTACAGGTTATGTGCATATTTTGTCGTAAATCAATGCATTTCGTCCGCCCTCGTAACCGTTTCCATGAATTGGGAAATGGGCATTCAGCCTGCTACGGCACGAAATGAACGGCGAAAAAAGGAGGCATACCAAAATGGCACGCCTCCTCAAAATACTCTTAGTTACTATTATATCAATCACTTAACCTTGCCAAATTTCTGCAATCCTTTTTGAACGTCAGGATGACTCATAAACAGGTTCCAAACCAACTGGCTGCGATAATTCTCTATCATAACCGCAACTGGTCCTTGGTTCAAGCCCATAAATATCGGCGATACCCAGTTCTGCGTAAGGTTAAAGGCATCATGAAAACCATATTCACCCCAAAGGAACTTACCATAATTGCGGTAATAATTCTTCAATGCAGCCAACGATTCTTCTGGAGTATATGGCATAGAAGCCAAGGCTCCTGTTGGTGCAATAGTGCCATTATCATGCGCAGGCACAGGCTCGCGAGCGTCATAACCCCAAGCATAATCACTTGCCGTCAAGCCCCAGCAGTCTTTTCCGTAACCTTGAAATCCACCCTGATTCTCCACGCAATAGCGGTGATTTATCAATGCAATATTGCGGCTATTCTCAAAATAGTTTGTGTATTTGTCGCTAAACTTATGCGGATTCAATCCGAGGAATGAATAATGGACGAAGAATAGCGGGCCGCCATTAGAAACACCTACATCCAATTTTCTACCAAAGAAAGTATTGCCGTTTGTATAATGCAATCCGTATTGAGAATTACCCCATAGGCGATAATCCTGTGCCATCTTTTCCTGACTTGCCCAACCAGTATAGTACATTTCCGGCTCAATGGCATGCGTTGGCGACATAATGGAAATCATATATGTAATAAGCGTTTCATTCCAACCGATAAGCGGGTGACTGATAACCCATTCCTGATCAGGCGACCAGTGCCAGAAAAGGTATTTTGAGTCTTTTGTCTTCTTATACCAATTCCATTCACATTCTCGCCACAACTTATTGATGCGGCTGCGAATAAGCTTCTCCTCTTTTGTATCGCCATTGAAATACTGGTGTGCAGCAAGAAGTCCGTGGAAAAGGAATGATGTTTCAACAAGGTCACCGCCATTATCCCTCTTTCCGAAGAATGGAACGACCTTACCTGTAGTGCCATCCATAAAGTGAGCAAACGCACCATGGAAACGGTCTGCCTTCTCAAGGAAAGAAGTTATTTTCAAAAACCTTTCAACACCTTGCTCACGAGTAATAAATCCTCTGTCAATGCCAACAAGAACTGTCATAATACCGAAACCGGAAGCTCCACAGGCAATCATATCTGATCTGCCTGGGATATTTTCACGGGCAAGCCCGCTATTCGGCTCTGCACCTTCCCAATAATAGCGGAAATTTGCTTCTTGAACCATGTCAAGCAATTCATCATCGGTCATCGGTCTTGTTGACGAAGAAACAATATTTGAGCAAGCAGATTCATTGAACCCATAATCAACAGCCGACACCTTATATGAAGCCTTTGCTCCAACCTTTCCGATAAAATCAGTATAACGGTCAGACCATGGCTTTGCTATGCCAACAGCCTTATATTCACCACCATTCAACGAACGGTAAATCTTGTAATATCTCAAGCCTTGAGCATCTCCTTTCCAACGCAAATCGATATGCCTCTCGTAGCCCTTGCACTCAAGCACTTCCGGAACTTGCAAAAGCGACTTTGCACCAGACTTCGGCAATAGTTCAACATCATCAATATTCAGAGTATGCTCCTTTCCGTCGGCAGCACCTTGCTTGAAGATAACGGCAGAAATTTTCTTAATCTCGGCAACTTCAATTTCTGAAACATTAAAGAAATTTGAAGCACCCATAGTCTTTGCGTTTTTCTCCACAAGAGCAACTCCCATGTCATTCAAAGGGATTTCCACGCGCGACCAGCCATCCTTAAAAGGTTTGACATATTTCGCAACATCAACAAACTTAGAGCGAGTACTGTCGGCATACTGAATGCCTACAACAGGCAAGGTAGCAGCATCAGTATTCGCATATTTCAAGTTGAACGCAAGAACATCAGGATGACGGAAAAAGTCATTGCCACGAATTGGGCAATAAAGCACTGAAGCCGTCCAATCGCCAGACTCAGCAGCTACAAAACGCAATCTCAACGAATTACCAGGAGAGAAGCAGTCAGTGTCAACAGGAAGTTTCTTTTGGGAATTTTCTATCCACGAGGGAGAAGTATATTCCGCCTTGGAATAGAAATAGTCGCCGTCCATACGGCTGTTTTCAAAGAAAACGTAATCATACGGTTTCTCGGCTGCAAATGCCATACCCGACAGCATTGCAATTGCAAATAACATTATCTTTTTCATTTCAAACAGTTGTTAGGTCAACGCAAAATTCGCAAAAAATACGTTCAAAACAAAATTTCCCGATATGTTTAAAAGCATCAAAGCCTTATCCGCATGGGCATCATAACGGAACAAATCGCGGACGCTTTTATTCAAAGAGTCCCTACAGCAGTATAATCGTAAGACATTGATAATCATCCAACTGTAGGGACGAAATATTTTTCGTTCGCCATGGGTAATGGCGTATGCAAAAACGACAGCTTACTGTTTTCCAAAGAGGTCTTTAATGCCGCCGAGAGAACCGAGGATGGATGTTGCCTCGTATGGCATATATACTGTCTTGTTGTCCTTGCCAGAAGTCATCTCCTTCAATGTCTCAATATACTTCACAGCAATGAAATATGCAGCCGGATCTGAATTTGTGTCTTTCAACGCTTCTGCAATACGCTTGATAGCCTCCGCTTCTGCCTCTGCCTGCAATACTTTAGCCTCAGCCTCACCCTGAGCAATAAGAATCTGCGACTCCTTATCGGCTTTAGCCCTATTGACTTGCGATTCCTTTTCACCTTCAGACTCAAGAATCATTGACGATTTCTCTCCTTCCGCTTTCAAAATCTTCGCACGGCGCTCACGCTCTGCCTGCATCTGTTGCTCCATAGCATCTCGAACTGTTTCCGGTGGTGTGATGTCCTGCAACTCTACGCGGTTAATCTTAACACCCCACTTATTCGTTGCCTCATCAAGCACCAAACGCAATTTCTGATTAATAGTGTCGCGGGAAGTAAGCGTTTCATCCAATTCCAATTCGCCGATAACGTTACGAAGAGTTGTCTGCGTCAATTTCTCAATAGCGTTAGGCAAGTTGTCGATTTCGTAAACAGACTTAAACGGGTCGGTAATTTGGAAATAAAGCAACGCATTTATACGTGTAGTTACATTATCCTTTGTAATAACGCTCTGTTCAGGAAAGTCATATACCTGCTCACGAAGGTCAATAACGTCGCTCATCTTCACTATAGCGAAATCGCCACGCGGACCTTTAACGGTCTGTCGGACATAAACCTGACGCGGACGGTCAAGAATAGGCCAAATGATATTGATACCTGATTCAAGAGTACTGTGATAGCGTCCCAACCGCTCGATAATCTTAGTCTCACTCTGACGGATAATCTTAACACCGCTCATAACGAAGAAAACGGCTACAAGAATTATCAAACCAACAATAACCAATGTTTCCATACTATTTAATATTTAGGTGTAACAGTCAAAATAATGCTGTCAATACTTTTAACAATAACCTTTTGCCCTTTGTCGATAACCATATCAGAAACGGCTTTCCAATCGTCTCCGTCAATAATCACACGCCCTGTTCCTTTTTGAGCATCAATGGTTTCTGCCACAATGGCCTCCCTGCCTATCAAAGCCTGAACGCCACTCTTTCTGCCACCACTCTTACCTTTCATCAAGTGGTTCATAATAATAGGACGGATAAACACGAACGACAATAGTGAAGCAAGGAGGAAAGCCGCAGTCTGCCACCATAGCGAAGCATCAAAGAACGCAGGAACAGCAGCCACAATACAGCCAATCATCAAGCACAGAGCCGCAACAGCTGTTGTAGCAAGTTCAACTACAAGCAAAACAAGTGCTGCAATTATCCATATTAACCAGATTTCCATAAATCACCAAATTATCGGTTACTCTGTCCCAAGAAGTCGAACGTATCTACATAAATCTCAGTAGCATAGCGTTTTATTGCATTTTTATCCTCCCATATACGGTAGCGGATTTTTCCCTCAACATAGAGTTTTGCACCCTTGCGAATATACTTCTCCGCATACTCGGCATTACGCCCCCACATAACGAGGGTATGCCATTCGGTTTTTTCGGGAACACTTATCCCAGAAGCGGTAGTATATGCCCGCTCCGTTGTTGCAAACGTAAAGGTTGCTACAGGCTTTTGGTCAACATATCTGATTTCAGGATCTTTGCCAACGTTTCCAATAAGTATTACTTTATTTACCGACATAGTATTTTTATTTTACAGATGCTTTAAGTCCTTCAATAACGGCTGTAGTAAAACCACATTGCTCCATCTTATTCAGCCCTTTTATAGTCAGACCACCAGGAGTTGTAACCTTGTCAATTTCCGCTTCGGGATGCAAACCGCTTTTTTCAAGCAATTCAACGGCTCCCTTGACAGTTTGGATAACCATCTCCTTGGCCTGGTCCGGATATAGACCCAACTCAACGCCACCCTCCATAGCAGCCCTGACGTATCGCAATATATATGCCGTTCCACATGAGCACAAAGATGTTGCCGCACCCATCAGCCTTTCTTCAATAACTTCCGTCTTTCCAAGAGCGTTGAAAATAGCCTTAATGGTATCAACTTTTCCTGCACCAACAGCATTATGGGCAATAACCGTCATACTCTCACCTATTGAGGCTGCTGTATTAGGAATAACACGGAAAACAGGCAGACCTTCGGGCATTCGCTCTTCATAGAAAGATATTGGCAAACCCGCCGCAACAGTCACCAACGCCTGATTATTCATCAACGGACGGATTTCCGCCAACGTCGGCTCTACAATCCACGGCTTTACAGCAAGGATGACAACATCCGCACCTTCAACAGCCTTGCAGTTGTCAAGATGAGTAGTTACACTTGGACAGTCATTCTTCAAACCGTCCAACTTACCCGCGGAACGGTTGGATACAGACAGTTCATAAATCTGCGATAAAATAGGGTCGGAGGCAATACCTCTCGCTATTGCCCCACCCATATTTCCGCAACCTAAAATTGCTATTTTCATCAACTTAGATTTATATTCAACTATTCAAAATCGCCAGTTGCATCTGCTTCCGGCTCCTCGTCATCTTCTACGTTGATAACAGGTTCATCGCCCTCCTTATTGAACAACTGTTCCTTGATTTTTGCTTCCAACTCTTCTGCAAGTTCTGGATTTTCCATAAGGAGTTTCTTAACAGCATCGCGACCTTGTGCCAACTTACTGTCGCCGTATGAGAACCAAGAACCGCTTTTCTTGATAATGTCGAGAGCAACACCGAAGTCAATAATCTCACCTGTTCTGGAAACGCCCTCACTGAAGATAAGGTCAAATTGCGCTCTTTTAAATGGAGGCGCAACCTTGTTCTTAACAACTTTAACTTTTGTAAGATAACCAAGTATTTCCTCTCCCTTCTTGATTGGTGTTGATTTTCGGATATCGATTCTGACAGAAGCATAGAACTTCAAAGCATTACCACCTGTCGTTGTTTCAGGATTACCCCAAGCAACACCGATTTTGTCACGCAACTGGTTGATAAATATACAAGTAGTCTTAGTCTTTGAGATTGTACCTGTCAACTTTCTCAACGCCTGTGACATCAAACGTGCCTGAAGCCCCATCTGCTTGTCACCCATAACGCCTTCAATTTCCGCTTTCGGAGTAAGGGCAGCAACAGAGTCAATAACAATAATGTCAATAGCAGAAGAGCGAATCAACTGGTCAGCAATCTCAAGAGCCTGCTCACCGTTATCCGGCTGGGCAATCCAAAGATTGTTGACGTCAACTCCCAACTTTTCTGCATAAAAACGGTCAAAAGCATGCTCGGCATCAATAATGGCAGCAATACCGCCCTGCTTTTGAGCCTGCGCAATTGCAAGAATAGCAAGAGTTGTCTTACCAGAAGATTCCGGACCATAGATTTCAATGATTCTACCGCGAGGATAACCGCCAACGCCCAAAGCATAGTCAAGACCGATAATACCGCTTGGAATAACTTCAACATCATCTATGCTGTCATCACCAAGTTTCATGATAGTACCGCGGCCAAAGTCCTTCTCTATCTTCGCCATTGCGTTGAGAAGAGCCTTCTGCTTTTCGCTTGTTACCCCTTCTGTTGCTTTCTTTTCTGATGCTTTCATATCTATTTCTTTATTTTTTCAATTGAAGAATTTGGTTTGCACTATCCTTAGTGTTAACCTTAGTAATAATGTCTTCAACAACGCCTTCCTCATCGATAAGGAATGTTGTTCTTACAGTACCCATATATTCCCTTCCTGCCATTTTCTTCATTTGCCAAACTCCAAACGCATTATTTAATGCAACGTCGGTATCAGCGATAAGTGTGAACGGCAATTCGTGCTTGTCAGCAAACTTCTTATGAGAAGCAGCGCTATCTTTGCTAACGCCGATAATTTCATAACCAGCAGACTTTAATTCCGCATAGCCGTCACGCAAACTGCATGCCTCGGCTGTACAGCCTGGAGTATTGTCCTTCGGATAGAAATAAATAACCAATTTCTTTCCAGAAAAATCTGATGCCTTGACTTCCTTGCCTTCTGCATCAACTCCCAATATTTCGGGTATTCTATCACCTATTTTCATTTCTTCTTTAATTTTATACTGCAAAGTTATAGACTTAGTGGGCAAAAATCAGACCCACACAAGTTAATTAATGTTCTAATTCAACTTTTTGCGTTGGTGGCAACTGCTCATTGCGGTTATTGACAGCCTCAACAACCTTCAAAGCAAGATTTCTGAATGCCTCGCCTGATACAGTATTATTCAACGCAGCAGGAACTCCCTTATCACCGTTTTCGCAAATGCCGGCGACAAGAGGAATCTGAGCAAGGGTGTCAACTCCCAGCGCCTCTGCAAGACGCTTGCCTCCTCCGTTTCCAAAGATATAATATTTCTCATCAGGATGCTCTGCTGGTGTGAACCAAGCCATGTTTTCAACAATACCAAGGACTGGAACGTTAACCTTGTCGCTACGGAACATACTGATACCTTTCTTAGCATCAGCAAGAGCAACCTCCTGAGGAGTAGTAACAACGATAGCACCAGTAATAGCCAAAGTCTGAACAAGTGTCAAGTGAATATCGCTCGTTCCCGGTGGCATATCAATAACGAAGTAATCCAAATCGCCCCAGTTTGCCTCTCCGATGAGCTGCTTGAGCGCATTACTTGCCATACCGCCACGCCAAAGAACCGCATTGTCCTTTTCAACAAGGAAACCAATAGATAGCAATTTCACGCCATATTTTTCAACGGGAGCAATAAGGTGACGACCGTCAACCTCATCCATATATACGGGTTCATCCTCAACGCCAAACATCTTAGGCATTGACGGGCCAAAGATATCCGCATCGAGAAGACCTACCTTATAGCCTTGCTCTGCAAGAGCAACGGCAAGGTTACTTGCAACAGTTGACTTACCAACGCCTCCCTTTCCAGACGAAACACCAATAATATTCTTAACTCCAGGCAACATCTTCGCTGGCTTTGCAACATTCTGACGGAACTTAACAGCAATATTGCCTTGAATCTCTGTATTGGGATTAACATACGTCAATATAGCAGTCTCTGCCGCCTTTACAACCGACTTAATAAACGGGTCTGTTGACTTGTCAAAAATCAATGAGAAAGTAACTTTCATTCCATCGATTCGGATATCATCCTCAACCATTTCTGCCTCGACAAGGTTCTTGCCATTGCCAGGATATCTAACATTCTTTAATGCTTCAAGAATTAAAGCAGGATATAATCTATCGTTCATAACGCAAATTTATTATTAAGAAAAACGGGAGTCCGTTTCAAGATATCCCCTTGAAAAACTCCTATATGTATCAAATTCTATTTCAATATCAGGCTCTTGAAGTTCCGTATTCTGGTCGAGGTGCCACTTGATATACTTGATAGTCAGCCCGCGGGCAAGCCATTGTTTCTCGTAGAATGTCTGAATTTCAAGAATATCGTCAGCAAGGCCAGAATGGTATAAGTCATCGGTATTTACCTCAACATTGAATTTGTTCAGTTTAACCGAAGCATCGGTATATGCGTAAAGGAACGGACTATCTGTCTTCAAGTGCATTATACCATTATCCTTTAATATCTGACGATAAATATTCATAAAGCGAACTGATGTTAGTCGCTTATTAACCTTTTTCATCTGCGGGTCCGGGAAAGTAATCCAAATCTCATCGACCTCACCAGGCGCGAAAAATTCGGCAATAAGTTCGATGCTTGTGCGTAGAAAGGCAACATTGGTCATTCCTTTCTGAACGGACTCTTTGGCTCCTGTCCACATTCGTGCGCCCTTGATGTCAACACCGATAAAGTTCATATTAGTAAACTTTTTCGCAAGACCTACCGCATATTCGCCCTTGCCACAACCGAGTTCAAGCACTATGGGATTATCGTTATGGAAAAAGTCCTCACGCCATCTGCCCTTCATCGGGAAACCCTTTTCTTTTAACACGGAAAAAGGAAATTGGAAAACGTTTTGAAACGTTTCCATCTCGCTGAATTTCTTTAATTTATTTTTACCCATATTACTTAACGCCAAATTTAATAAATTTCACAATTCCATCAGCACAAACGCATCTAACAATATACGCTTTTGCAGAATATCCCGACAAGTCGAAAGAAACAGAAGGAGAACTAACCACCTTTTCAACAAGAATAATACCAGAAAGGTCAAAAATAGTAGCGCCCTTCAAACCTGCATCTGCCGTAAGTGTTATAATATCGTCATTGACGGTAAATTTCACTTTTGAATAATCTATATTTTCTTCAACAAAAGAACCAGAGAAGAAAAAGTCACGCCATTGATCTGCATTCTTATATGCAGCAGAACTGACAATCGGAACTTCCAACTGAATTGCTGTCTTGTCAACATTCTCCCATACATCCTCTCCCAAAACAGGGGGCACTACGGGCTTTGCTTCAAGCAGAGACAAAGCTTCACAATCCTTGAAGGCTCCCTTGCCTATATACTCAACATTTTCAGGAATAACAAACTTAACGACTGAATGCCAATCCTCAAATGCATAATCTCCTATTTTTGTTATAGTTGATGGAAGGAAATCATCTTCCACCAACTGGTCCGTACTACCAAAAGCATAGTTGTTTATAACAGCGACTCCCTCAGGCAACACTGCTTTCTCCAGCGCTGTACTGTAAAAAAATGCACCTTCTCCAATAGTTGAAACCGTTTCTGGTAGGACAACTGTAGAAAGACTCTTCGTGTCGGCAAAAGCCCACGCGGAAATAACAGACAGTCCTCGACATTCCTTAAGGTTAGCAGACACTATGCCACTTTCTTTAAAAGCACCCTCACCTATTGCGATTAAATCAACAGAAAAATCAACGACCCGCATTGCCTCACAACCAAGAAAAGCATACGCACCAATAATTTGCACCGCCGGCATATTAACTTCATTCAAAGCAACGCACTTGCTAAAAGTATAGTCACCTATTTCCGTAACTCCAGAGCCCAAATTTGCACTTACAAGCAATAAATCACCCGAAAAGGCATAATCGCCAATTTCACGAACGCTCTCCGGAATGCTTATTGAAGAAAGACTTAAACAACCTGCAAATGCTCCGTCAGAAACACTAACAAGAGTATTTGGGAGCAAAATTGTTTCCAGGGGCATACCTGCAAAGCAACCTACCGGCAACTCGTTTGCACCATAATTAAGAATATTTGCAAAAAGATACTCCTTACCAGAATATGCCTCCACTTTTGCATTGGTTAAGTCAAGATGCTTCAAAGATGTCATATTAGATGCTATGAAGTGGAAATCACGCGCATCAACAGAGCCATCAATAACCAAATCTGTCATAGTTGAAACGTCTGTTGCTTCCATAGCAGACTCCAAACCTCCAGGAGTTACTGTAATTCCGTATGACTTCCAAAATAAAAGCACAATAGCCGATAAAATTAATATCAGTTTTTTCATCCTTTATATTTTCAATTTTGCGTAAAGTTACAAAAAAACAATTTTCTAAAAGAAAAATATTTGAATAATCACATTCTTGAATCTATGTGAATTATATTATTTACAAAAAAGAGACCTCTGAGAGCAGATTTCGGCAACTCAATATCGTCATAATTAGGATTCTCACTCCGCAAGATAACCTTATCATCATCAGCGTGACGACGCAAATACTTAACCATTCTGTAATCTTCGAGAAGAACGACATATATCTGACCCCAATATATAACTGAAAGGTCATTTATTTCTCTTACAGCAATATAATCCCCATTGTTTATTACAGGCGACATACTGTCACCACTAACCCTAACAATGTGGCTATCTTGGGAAACTCCAGGCACACAGACGTGCCCGATAATATTATCTTCTGCAAAAAACATTTCGCGATTAAAATGCCCCGCAGTAACGTCAATATCATATACTGGTGTTCCACTACGACGCTCCTCCATTTCGCCAACTATGATTGTTGACGGACGGTCATTTTTTGCAAATGGAACGCCATTTCCTTTAAGAAGCCAATCCTTTGATATTCCCACGTTGACAACTATCTTATTTATAAGAGAATCACTTACCTGCAACTTTCCATTCAACTGCTTGGAAAAATTGGAAACATCGGTTCCTATACGCTGAGCAAAGGCGTTTTGCTTCATTCGCATCTCCGACATTAGGTACTTGATTCGGCTGATTATCTCTTCTTGCTCCATAAAATAAAATTTCCTGCAAGATACCATTTAATTGGCAAATAACCAAAGAAAATACCACCGATTTATATGTTTTTCCAAATAAAAAAGCCACTCTGCAGGATAGCAAAGTGGCTAGAAAAATATTAAAAATCAATTATTTTCCTTGACGGAATGTAGCAGAAAAACCAAGTACAAAATCTACTTTTGCTGTACTAACGGGTACTCCTTGCTTGCCATACTTGAACGGTATATAATCCGCACCCAAGAAGAAATTAAATCCCTTTGGGCAGAAGTTCAGCAACAAGCCTGCTGAATGACCGAGGTTTGATGTTGACCCATTAACCGTTGCATGAAACCATGAGGCAGGGCGGAAATTAACAGAAGCCATTAGTTCAGTCCATTTTCTCGGTGTTCCAAGACGCGTTGATGAAAGTAAGCCAAAACCGATTTTATTATTTAAAATGCTATACTCCGCACCAATATTCAAAGTTGTTGCCAACGATTGGGTACTCTTCGCTTTTTCCTCATTCTGGAAGCGAATAAGTTTCTTCAAATCCTCCTCCAACTGGTCCGCTTCCTGGTCAAGTGCAGACTCGCCTGTAATTGGGTCATCTTCAGCACCAATATGGTGAAAACCGTCATAAACGAAAGCGTCCGGATTAACAGTTGCATTTGCACCATTCCACGAAATAAAGCCAATATCTGTCAACGAAGCTGACAAAGTCAGATTATCAAGCAAATCATATGACGCACCCAGATCAATCCCAATACCATTGCCTGAAACGCCTATCTTTCCGAAATCAATATTATTAATTTCGCCATTACTTTTGTATGCTATATCAATAGCATCGGTTGTAAACATACTACCAGCTTCACGAAGGACCCACCTGTCTTCTGACATCTGAACATTTATATTCTCAACCAAAGCATCGGCACGTCCCAAACCTGCTATATATTTAAACTTAGCACCGATACGCAACTTTTCCGTTAACTGATGCGAATGCCCCAACGCCAACTCTACATAATTGGTTGACGACAATCGCAAATCATTTATATCATAAGCAGTTGGCCCACCGTTTACCTGACCGATCTTTGCAAATTCAAAAAGTTCGTATGGCAAAACAACACTTGTATGCGAGCGCACTCCGATATTAAAAGTATTAAAACCTCCCCACGCCTTAAAACCAAATGATATAACGTCAAGGTTTACATTTGCCTCAATTGAATTTATGCTTTTTAAACGACCAAGAAACTCTTCACTCGAAACGGAACTGTTCAAACTTGTAACAAGTTCTCCATTTCTAGGGAAAAGGAAATCACCAATACCAACATTGGCATTCGTTCCAATCTGCAAATTTCCCAAAGCAGGAATACTCACATAATTAAAATCGGGCGTAAATGCTGGGTTGAGCAAATGACGGTTTGGCATATTATCCATAAAGTACGCCGAATGCGGTGCTTGCGCAAACGATACCATACCTCCAGTTACAGACACAAGCGTCAATATATATCTTAAAAATCTTTTCATCTCTTATTCTACGTTTACTTATCTTCCCTAATATTCACTCCGTTCGGCAATTTTGCCTTCATTTTCAAATAAAGATATTGCGAGGGCTTTAAAAAGACAGAAGAAGCACTTACACCGCCGTCAACTGCTAACTCAATCCTGTCAAGATTCTCCAATGCACCTGGCTTTAATTCCCTTATGACAATCTGCTTTGCCTGTGAAGGAGCATTCTCATAACCAGGGTCAAGAGAAATTTTTTCAGTATATTCAAGAACAGACGACATATCATTACCATAAATGTCAATAGGTAAAATATCAACATCCAAAGCAAGAGGAATGGTACTAAAGATATCTGCATATACCTCCATAGCCGGCACCTTATCGGCAATATCTGAAAGGTCTGAATTCAAATTATCTATCTCCTCGCGATAGATTATGTGTGAGCCTGCCCCCAAATCAAAAGGAACATCAACGACATAATTAGCCTGAGAATTATACGACTTGCCCAATTCAAAGAAATGCTCCTGCGACTTGTCAACAATAACCTCAGTCTGCAATTTAATTGAAGTAGGAACCTTGCCTATAAGTTTATTAAGGTTGGGCACGACAACCCTTTCATAACCAGACGGAACAGCGACTGTTTCAGAATTAGTCACATAAAGTTTTGTTACAGATGACTCGTCAAAATCTACAGCCTTGCTAACTTTTAACGATGCCGATACACACTCATTGATTACAACTCCCTTTTTATCAAGGGCTGTCATGGTCATAACAGCATCAAAAGGCACACCAACCGGATTGACAATATCAACAGCAAAACCAACAGTATTCATATTAACATCTGTTTTGCCGTCGGTCAACTCCCCTGGCAAATCAGCCAATGATATCATACTGTCTTGTATATCTACTTTAGAATTAATCTTTCCAAAAATTTTAGAAACATAGAAGTTTGGTATATCAAACAATATATTCAACTTAAAACCTCTAAAATCACTTGCCGTCACATTCTTACCAACTGCCGACAACTCTCCTTGACAAGTAAACTCATTGTAAAAATGCATTGAGCCTCCAACAATCGGCGGCAGCTTTTTTAAGCCTATAATTTTTAAAGGGATACGAATATATCCGTCTGAATCAAATTTTCTTGTAAAGCGAAGGGCATTGTTATTATAATCAAAACCCTCTATCCCCTGAGCAAAGACAAGACCTTTTGGCAAATTGATAACAAAATCCAAAACCTTCAGATTATCCAATTTGCTCAAAACAGCAATATTGTCAAGCGTTAAATTCAGAACCAATTCCGTATTGACTGGCTCAATTTCAATTTTTGTAACACTCTCAACCTCTGCAGGAACTGATTCCTGTTGGTCAATAGACATAGTCTCAGCAAAAGGAATGGATATTGGCAAACTTTCGACAATACCACTTCCTACTCCAGACACAAACAAATCTCTTTCAACAGGATCAGGCTTTAAATTTTTAATGTTAATCTGATTAACTTTGGCTATTTTCATAGCCATAGAACCATTACTTTGAAGCGCATAAACACCATTCTCATCAACCTTTAAATTTCCCGACAACTCAATTGCTCTCTCTAATCTCAAAGTATCAGTTGACCCAACTGGTAAAGATATGTTACCTCCAATAGTAATGTCTGTTGAGACATTAGACAAATCATAGGTATCATCACAAGCACATACACTTACCAACCCCGCAACAGAAACTAACAAAAATGCACCTTTGCGCACTAATTTCTGACACAAAATCATAAAATGTTTAAAAAATTAATAATTTTTTTTCAAATTCGGGTGCAAAGTTAATAATTTTCCGAGAAATATACAAAGAAACTTATAAGAATAAAATAAAAATTCAAAAACAATAATATAAAAGAGGCCACGCATAAGCGCAGCCTCTTTAAAAAGTTTAAGCTTGAACTAACTATTTCCAACCAGGGTTTTGATCTTTACTGCCACTATTATCAAGTTGTTCTGAAGGTAGTGGGAAGAAATAATATTTCTTGTCAAACTTACGAGTTGCCTTGCAAGCAACAATATAACCGTTTTCTGTTTCGCCACTCCAATTGATACCTGTCAAGTTTGCTCCGCGGTTAATGTTTGGATACTTTTCGCTATCAAACTTGTCAAGTTGGTGCCAGCGAACCATATCCCAGTAACGATACCAGTTGTCAAGCATCAATTCGCAACGGCGGCAACGGCGAATTTCCCAAATAAGGTCACTTACGTTATGATTATTTGCCGGGTCATGAGCCGGAGTCATTGTCAAACCAGGAAGACCACCGCGAGCCAGCAATTTGTTAACTGTTGCTTTAAGATCTGTATCATTAATAGTACCAAGTTCAGCCTTTGCTTCTGCATCATTCAAATAAATAATAGCAAGCCAGAAGATTGGAGCATCTGTATAAGCAGTACCGATATTTTGGCGATAGTGAACAGCAGTCTCATCGTCGCCCAACAAATCTGAATAGAACTTCTTGATTGTATAACCAGTTGAAGAAGTCATTTCTGCAAGACCAAGTTCTGGAGCACGAGAGTATCCATAATCCTTGATTGCAACATAAGGGTCAATCAATACACTTAGACGCTTGTCGCGTTGAGAAAGCATCTTCTCTATTGACAATTTACCATCCTTCAGTTCAACCTTGTCGCTCTTATCCATTGTTGTTGTAGCAAGAGGCTTACCATCAAGGAACAAGAAGGCATCAATAGCATCTTTAGTGATACCAAATTGTATAGAAGAACCTGTAGTGTAGTCAACAGTTGAGTGACCTTGAACATCTTTAGCATAGTTACGCCAGAAAATAACTTCCTTATTTGTTGAAAGGTCTATTGAATTGTAAACATCTCCATAGTTCTCTGAGAGAGAATATTTACCCATCAAAACCTTATTAACTTCTACACACTTTTGTAAATATGCTTTAGATCTTGCTTCATCCGGACCCTTACCTGCATTGTCTTGAGCATTGCGATATTTGCAATAAGTACCTTCATATAAGCAAACATCTGACAAAATAGCACGAGCCAAATCCTTACTAAATTCGTTTGCAGCACTTTCTGCCGTAATATTTGTTATTGCATATTCCAAATCCTTAACAATGTTGTCCACAACGACATCACGATCAGTCCGTTCTCCATAAACTGTTGGATCATTTGTGTCCTTTACAACTGATTCTTGCCACTGAACATTGCCAAAATAGCGAACCAATTGCCAGTATTCCCATGCTCTATAAAGACGGGCTATACCCATAAAGTTCTCTTTTTGTGGACTTTGAATTGTTGAGCCCTCCAATCCATTCAAAGCATAGTTAGCACGGCGCACTTCTGTAAAGGATGCTGACCAATATGAGTTAGTACCTGGCTCCGAAGTAAAGTACCAGTCGTCAAAGTCTGCATTTGCTTGGTCATCTCCAAGGCTCTTAAAATACGACCATCCTTTAATATCGCCATGTCCATAACCCGTGAAGTCAACATAGAATTTATTAACGTAAGTCTGAACGTTACTTGCACTATTCCAAAATTCCGGGTTGTTAACAAACTCGTCACGTGGAGACATGTCGAGAAAATCGTTACAGCCTGTAAGGAACATTGCTGATGCGGCTAACGCGCATATAATTGATTTTTTCATAATTTCTAAAATTTAATCGTTTAGAATGTTAATTGAAGACCAAATGACCAACTTCTTGTTACAGGGTATGTACGACCCCATACACCATTACCATAACCACCTTGACCAGCATTCATTTCCGGGTCAACAGGGAGATCACCGCTACCTTTATGAAGCAAGCAGAGGTTATCAACGCTCGCATAAAGTCTCAACTTTTCAATATAAGCCTTCTTGGTCCATTCTGTTGGCAATGTATAACCAAGAGTAATATTCTTCAAGCGAAGGTAAGACATATCAACCAAGTATTTTGTCTGAGGGTAGTAGTTATGTTCACCACCTTGACCTGCAAGACCCTTAACATTACCAGCAGCCTCATTACCTGGGTACAAGCATGGGAAATCATTATCTTCACTAATGTTAATAATTCCGTTAGCCGGGTCATAAACATTATACTTAACTTGGTTAGCATAGATAGCAACGTCAGCGTCGCGCATCATTGGAAATACGAAAGAAGACTGAGTCCACATATCACGCTTGCCTACACCTTGGAAGAAGAAGTCAAAGTCAAGACCTTTCCAAGCACCACCTATGTGGAAACTGTATTCATAGCGAGGAAGTTGGTTACCAATAACCTTCAAGTCACCTGTATTACCCTCTTCTCCAATCTTAATTCCAGTAGCTTTTTCAATTTCAGCTGTACCACCAGTAATAACACCATCACCATCCAAATCCTTGAACTTGATGTCACCAGGACCATATACGAAGTTATCTGTTTGAATACCTACCTGTGATGCTACACCAGGAGCATAACCTGTTATATTGCCATCCTTATCGTATGTAAAGTCATCTACTGTGAAATAGCGGTCTGTTTCAAAGCCCCAGATATCTCCCCAATTTTGACCAGCATAAGCATGAGTTGGATCGCATGGATGACCAACTTGGCGAGAGTCGTTACTCCACTTTACAACCTTAACCTTAGCATCACCAATATTAAAGTTTGCATACAAACTCAAGTCCTTAGTAAATTGGCGACGAAGTTGCAAAGAAAGTTCCCAACCGCGAGAGCGAAGTTGACCTGCATTTGTGAGAGGAGTCTCAGCACCAACAGAAGAAGGAAGAGCCTTACCAGGAGCAAGCATATCCTTAGTATCACGTTGGAACCAGTCAAAACCAAGAACTATTTGATCGTTGAACAAACCAAGGTCAAGACCTATGTCAAGAGTTGAAATACGCTCCCAAGTCAAAGATGTTGATACCCATTGTGGCATATCGAATTGGTTAACTTTGTTACCTTTTGAATCCAACCAATATACTTTACTTTGTGCTACAGGAGCAATCTTTTCAACAAACATCCAATCACCAATAGCCTCATTACCAATTTCACCATAAGAAGCACGGATCTTAGCGTTATCCACAACATGCTTGATTGGCTCGAAGAATGATTCCTCACTGATACGATAACCAAGAGAACCAGAAGGGAAGAATGCCCAGTGGTCATTTGTTGGGAAACGAGAAGAACCATCATAACGTCCGTTTAACTCAAACAAGTACTTGCCCTTATAGTCATAATTGATACGGCCAAAGTAACCGGCAGAAGCACGGTCATTAGCAGCAGAGTTGATAGCCCATTTAGCAGGGTCACCGTATGTCAAATCAAGGTCTGGCATAGTCGGGTCATACAATTTTGGACGCTCTGCATAGAAATAATCGTAAGTATATTTTTCAGCGTTAACACCTAACATAACATTCAAGTTATGAGCCTCATTCCATGTATGATTATAGTTTGCATAAGCATTGACTGTCCATGTATTTGACTTGCTATTGTCTCTCCATGTATTTGAATTGCTTTCTGTAACAATGTAAGTTGGAGTAGTACCCAACCAGTTGTAACCATAAACTGGAACATCAGCACTCCTTGAGTTCATGTTAGCAATTTCGTATGAGAAGTCAGCATTAACAGTCAAGTCCTTAGTTATATTAGCCTTTGCAAATGCTGTCATTCTAACAACGTCACGGTTAATGACCTTGCGGGCCGCTTGCTTTTGCATTGCAATAACACGGAAGTCATAACCGTCAATAGTACCTGATGGAATAAAGAAAGAACCCCAACGCCAGATATATTGGTAAGGATATGCGTAAGAATCTGCCTTAGAGAACTGACGGCGAGAGAAAGAAACCCGAGTACCGAATGTCAACCAGTCAGTAACGTCAGTCTGCATATTGAACTGGGCATTCCATCTTTTTCTTGTACTTGGGTTGAAATTCATCAAGTCATCCTTAGTATTAAAGCCGAACGAGCCATAATATGTAGTTCTTCCGCTTGAACCGCTCAAAGAAACATTATGGTTCATTGAAGGAGCAGCATTATTATACCAAATGTCTTGCAAATCATAATCAGCATAATACATCGGCTGACCACCTATAAATCGATAGTCACCAACGTTGTTTTCATCAACGTATGGACGCATAGGACCGTATCCTCTCTTCCCTCCAGGGTTCTGCTGCTGCCATTTTTCTGCATACGGGAGCAATTTATCAAAGTACATACCGAAAAGTTCAACTGCTCCAGCTCCAGCTCTTGCCTTTGCCATCATTGAAGACTTCAACTGAGTAGGAACATCTGGGAAGTCTGGCAAATAAGTTGCCTGATCCCATGCAAAGTTTGCATTATAATTAACTTTAACGCTATCACCTTTCTTTCCAGACTTTGTAGTCACCAATACCACGCCAAAAGCAGCACGAGCACCATAGATTGATGAAGATGCGGCATCCTTCAAAACAGAAATAGAAGCAATGTCTGAACCGTTAACGACTGAAAGGTCCTCTACCGGAACGCCATCAACAACAATAAGAGGTGCTGATTTCTGGTCATTACTCAAAGTACCCAATCCACGGATTGATATAGAAGCGTCACTATTCAAGTCACCACTATTGCTCATGATAGTCAAGCCCGGGACAGAACCTTGCAAAGCCTTTGTAACATCAGCCTCAGGTCTTGAACCGATTGCCTTGTCCATATCAACAGTAGCTACAGCTCCTGTTAGGTTAACTTTTTTCTGTTGACCGTAACCAACGACTACCAATTCTTCAAGAAGAGCATTATCTTCCATCAAAACAACTTCCATATTGGAAGAAGCCTTCACCGTTTTAGAGCCGTAACCAAGATACGAAATCTGAAGAGTCGCTCCAGGTGCGGCTTTAAAAGAGAACTTACCATCCAAGTCAGTTGAAACGCCTCTTGTCGTACCTTTTTCAACAACGCTGGCTCCGATAATAGGATTTCCAGCCTCGTCCTTTACGACACCAGAGACAGTAGCAGTTGCCTTAGAGGTAGCCACAACTTGCGGAATAGGAGCAGCGCTAACCTCGCTTGCACCCATACAGCCTAACAAACACATTGCAACAGATGCTGTTGCAATAAATTTCCGATTCGAAAATTTCTTTCGTTCAGCAAATTTGTCCATAGTGATCCAAGATTAAACTTATTTATTTGTTTATTTTTGTTAATTTCATCTTGTTCTTCCCCGCACCTAAGAATTTTACTTTTTTAACATAAAATCACCCATAACGGTGCTATTGTCGTACAAAAATACGACACATACTCTACATAAACAAACTTTTTATATACTTTTCTAAACAATTTTTAAAACATTGTTGTATAAAAGTATTACATAATTATGTTTTTCAACATAACATTCTTTGCTTTTATTAACAAATTTAACTTCTATACCCGGCAAACAAACAATGACAACAAAACACTAAGAACATTTCATTGAATAAAAGCAACAGCATAAAATTTGACAAAGAGACACAAAAAATATAATTTTGCAAAAACTATAATAATGGAAAAACTAATTGACAGAATAATGCAGGACGGCCGCTCTCTGCCAGGTGGAATCCTTAAAGTTGACAGTTTTCTAAACCACCAACTTGACCCGAACTTGATGTTCGACATCGCACAAGAGTTCAAAAAACGCTTTTCGAACATTAATTTCAATAAAATAGTAACCATCGAAGCAAGCGGCATCGCCCCAGCAATAATGATGGGCTACATTCTACAACTCCCGGTCGTTTTCATCAAGAAGAAGCAACCTAAGACGATGGAAGGTATGCTGATTTCTGAAGTTCACTCTTTTACCAAAGACAGAAAATACACTGTCTGCATCAGCAACAACTTTCTGACAGCAAACGATCATGTCATTTTTATTGACGACTTCCTTGCTTACGGCAACGCAGCATTGGGCATGATTGACCTTGCAAAACAAGCTGGCGCAACAATAGAAGGAATGGGCTTCATTATTGAAAAAGGCTTTCAAGGCGGTGGCGACAAACTGCGGGAAATGGGCTTCAACATTCAGAGCCTCGCAATTATCGACAGCCTCGACGACTGCAAGATAACTTTAAGAAAATAATTCACAACCCATTATGTAGGGACGCTTTGAGCAAAAGCGTCCGCTATATGTGCCGTACGGGCTAAAAGCCAACTATAAATACAAACAACCGCCATCTGCAAGTCAGATGGCGGTTGTTTGTATCCTAATCAAAAAGCGACCCTTGCGAGGAAACATGACTCTTCCCGAGATGACTATAGGCAAGCATCGTAACCTCCCTGCCCCTCGGCGTTCTCTTTATAAAGCCCTCCTTTATAAGAAACGGCTCATAAACCTCCTCAACAGTTTCAGCATCCTCTCCCAACGCGGTAGCAATGGTAGTTAAACCAACAGGACCGCCGTTGAACTTGTCGATTATTGTTGTTAAAATCTTATTATCTATTTCATCAAGACCATACTTGTCAATATTTAGAGCCTCGAGTGCAAACTTGGCAATCTCATGGTCAATGGAACCGTTACCCTTTACTTGAGCAAAGTCACGTACTCGGCGCAAAAGAGCGTTTGCAATACGTGGCGTTCCACGGCTCCGCAACGCAATCTCCGTTGCGGCTTCGCTGGAAATGGGAACATTGAGCAACCTTGAAGAACGCTCAACAATACGCTTCAAGACAGAATGGTCATAATATTCAAGGTGACAGTTAATACCAAACCTTGCTCGCAACGGCGGAGTGAGCAAACCACTGCGGGTAGTTGCACCCACCAGTGTAAACGGTGAAAGATTCAACTGTACGGACCTCGCGCCAGGTCCCTTATCAATCATTATATCAATACGATAATCCTCCATTGCAGAATACAGGTATTCCTCAACAACTGGATTAAGTCGGTGAATCTCATCAATGAACAGGACATCATTCTCCTCAAGAGAGGTAAGGACTCCAGCCAAATCACCAGGCTTGTCAAGAACAGGACCGGAAGTTACCTTAAAGCCTACCCCCAACTCATTAGCAACGATGTTGCTCAGCGTTGTCTTTCCCAACCCTGGAGGGCCATATAATAATGTATGGTCAAGCGCCTCGCCACGCATCTTTGCCGCCTGGACAAAAATTCGGAGATTTTCAATAATCTTCTCCTGACCGTTAAAGTCATCAAACTCTAACGGACGCAAGGCACGCTCAAACTCTTTGTCGCTGTCAATGCGACTTGCTCTTATATCAAATTCTTCAGGCATTCTTATTCAAAACCCTTTCTACCTTATTTAATATCACTTCCGGAGTAATGCCATTAAGACAGGCATATCCGCCACTAACGCACGGTTTGTTACCAAATACCGAACACGGACGGCATGGCAAATCCAACTGCACAATATTTTCCGGGCTCTGCTTCCAGCCTGTGAAACCGCAATAAGGGTGAGTTGCTCCCCACACCGACACTACAGGCAACTTGACAAGCGAAGCCAGATGCATATTTGCCGAATCCATAGAAATCATAACGTCACAGCAACTGAGAAGAGATAATTCCTTATGGAATCCGTGACGCTTGTTAGCCATCGAAACAACATTACCATATTTGGATTCCCAATCGGCGAGAACCGCTTTTTCACTGTCGCCGCCTCCAAAGAGGAATATTTTTATATTTGTGCGTTGCGAAAGACTTGCAACTACCTGCTCCATTTTTTCAACAGGATAAATTTTGCCTGTATGCTTAGCAAACGGGGCTATAGCCACCCACTTGTCTCCTGATTTCTTAGGCTCGGTAACATCTGCAAAAACCGCCTCATCAACAACCTCTACAAAAAGCGAATCAAAATTCTCTCCGAAATCAAAACCGAGTCGGTTAAATGTATCGTAATACCTGTCACGGGACGTGCATAACTGGTGCAAATCCTTATGGTTCTGGCGTGTCAAATGACTCTTCTCTCCCCTGCCCTTATGGATATGCCTTACCGGAATACCCCGCAATCTGCAAGCAGCACCGATAACAAAAGTTCGGATAACGCTATGCAAATCAACGAAAGCATCAATGTGATACTCTCGGCAAAGGTCTTGCGTGAGTCGCAACATTCCTGCAACCCCGTGATACTTCTTCTTCACATCAACACCGATAACGACAAGGTTTTCAGGAGCACCGATAAAAAGCGAGGAAGCAACTGGCTGGGTAATCATAACGAACCGCATTTCCGGATAGCAGCGGCACGCTGAATAAACCACAGGAATAGTCATAGCAACGTCCCCCAATGCGGAGAACCTTGCTATGAGTACATTTTTATATTTTATTTGCTTTTGCATCAAGCAATTACATATTTACTTCTTTGCGTAAAGCACTGGGTTAGTATCAGCGTCGTTGTACATCTTCATTTGTCTGTACACCTTCATATACTTTCTACCTGCAGCAATATCGTCGATTAGTTGGCTGATTGCTGTTGACAAATCTTGCTGTTGCTCAAGAAGAACCGCCAACTTGGCAGAGCATTTAGCAATGTGCTGTTCAGAAGCGTCTGTTCTTTCAACCTCCTGACGCATGTGATAAATCTTCAACGCAAGAATTGACAATCTGTCAACCGCCCACGCAGGACTTTCAGTATTGATAGTTGCATCAGCAGCAGGAGTAACATCCTTATACAACTCACGGAAATATGTATCAATATCCTCAACCAAGTCTGTTCTGTCCTGGTTCGACTTGTCGATACGGCGCTTCAAGGCAAGAGCGGCAACCGGGTAAATATTCGGGTCACGGATAATGTCCTCCATGTGCCATTGAACGGCATCAATCCAATTCTTGCGGAACAAAATATCTTCAAGACTTCCTGCAACGTACGGATTTTCCGGAGTTGCATCTATATTGTCAAATTTATGGTAGTGCTCTGTTGTTTGTGCAAAAATATCAAGGCACTTAGTCACAAATGTATTCATAATGCTTATTTTTTTGTTTATAAATGCAAAGTTAGCATTATTCTCAATATTTCAAAAAAAATCGCTCAAATTCGGCATATATGGGCAATAAAACGGCTGCAATTTATTAATTTTGCAGTTTTAAAACTAAAATAATGAATAAGACAAACATCGCACTTGTTGCAAAGAAATACCTTTTGCCGTTTATACTAATCACTTCCCTATTCTTTATGTGGGGTGCGGCAAGGTCTATCCTCGACGTTCTAAACAAGCATTTCCAAATTTTATACGACATCACCAAAACCCGCTCTGCCCTTATGCAGGCGATGGTTTACGGTGCTTACTTTCTCGGTGCAATACCTGCCGGTATCATGATTAAAAAGTATGGCACACGTATCGGCGTTGTCATTGGCTTGCTGCTTTTTGCTATCGGTTCATTTCTATTCCTGCCAGCAAGCAGCGGTGTGGTTTTTGAATATCTGCTACTCCCGCTATTCGTCATCGGTTGTGGCTTGGTTATCCTCGAAACGGCAGCAAACCCCTACGTTACCCTACTTGGCGATCCTAAGACTTCTGCAGGCAGACTGAACCTCGCACAATCGTTTAACGGTCTGGGCTGCATGATAGGCGTACTTCTTGGCGGACAGTTCTTCCTAAACGGGAACACCCCTGCCAGCGAAGTGAATATCGCAATCCCCTACTCAATCATCGGTGTCATTGTTGTTATCGTTGCACTTACTTTTACCAAAATCCGCCTGCCCGAAGTCATCAATGAAGAAACGGCAGAAACAAAAGGAAAGAAACTTGGCAAGATGTTCTACTTCGGATTCATTGCCCTAATAGCATACGAAATATCCGAGATTTCTATCAACACTTTTTTCATAAACTATATGAGCGACGACGGATTCCTTTCTCCGGAAACGGCATCTATCGTTCTTTCAATCTGCGGTCTGGGTCTGTTTATGTCAGGCAGGGTAATCGGCAGCACTCTTATGAAAAGAATAGACACTGAAAAAATCCTGTTGACTTGTGCTATAGGAACAGTTGCAACAACTGCCATCGCAGCATTGCCTCTCGGAATCGTTTCAAAGGTTTCTCTTATTGTCTGCTATATTTTCGAGAGCATTATGTTCCCAACAATCTTCGCCCTCTCTATCCGCGGATTAGGAGCAAACACAGAAAAAGCATCATCTATATTAATGATGAGCGTTGTTGGCGGTGCAATAGGTCCAGTTGCTACAGGCTTTGCCGCTGACCTCCTCGGCATGCAGACCGCAATGATTGTTCCTTGCGCAACATTTGTTATAGTTCTTGCATTTGCCGTTTTTGCTTACGAAAAGCGATAAATAACAGATTTATTCCAGAAATAATTATATATCCTTAAGTAAAATTGCGTTTAAAGGAATATTTTTATATTTTTGTGCTATAAAATTCACAAAAATGAAAACATTTAGACTACTTTTCGCTTTAACTACGCTCTTTTGCTTTTCTTTCGCATTAGGGCAATCTCGTGATTCAGAATTAACCGTTGACATTTCAACAACAACAGGCGAATCTGTTGAGGGCCTCATATTTACCCTTAAACATATTGAATACTCTTTAACTTATCCAGCATCAGAAACCACACTTGATGCCAATGGACATTGCGTTATAAAAGTTTATTCGGGCAAACACGAAATATCCATAGAAAAAGAAGGGTTTCGCCCTTATAGAGAAATCCTTGACATCAATGGGAAGCAAAACTTTGCTCTTGAATTAAACCAAAAGATTGAAAAGCCTTATTCTTTGAAGGCGACTCTTGACCACAACATTTTTACAGGCAATAACGATGTTACCTTCGAATGGAACAAGGAAGAGCCAGCATTCTTCGACGATTTTGAAAGTTATGAGGATTTCTCTATAAAATTCGGGCAATGGACAGGTATCGACGGCGACCTGCTTGCTTCCGCTCCACTCGCTGGAAACTACCAAAACAGAGGGACTATGCAATATGCACAAATCATCAACCCAATGACTGTTGACCCTACTTGGTGGTACGAATACGAAGTGCTAAGACCATATAGCGGGAAACAATATGTTGGTTTTATCCGCACAAACTCTGGAGAGGCTAACGACGATTGGCTGATTTCTCCAGCAATAACTGTTGGAACAAAGAATATCCTGCAATTCATGGCAAAGGCTGCCGACGTTTATAAAGAAAAATTTGAAGTAGCCATTACTGAAGCAGAAAATCCCACAGTCAATGATTTCACAATCATTTCTGCAGGAAACTATGAAACTGTATCATACCAAACATGGTCAGCAAAAAAGTATGACCTTTCGGCTTATGAAGGAAAGACTGTGAAAATTGCTATCCACTATATCGGAGAGGCTAACCGCGGTGGTGCATTCATGCTTATGATTGACGACTTCTTCGTCGGCCAGGAAGAAACCACAGCAACAGCAAAGGCTCGCCGCGCAAAAGCTATAGAAGGCACAAACAAATACTTCCAAGTTTTCCTTGACGGAACAAAAGTAGGAGAAACGACTTCCACTTCTTACATATTCAAGAACCTTACAGCACGCGAAACCCCGTACGTTTTAGGTGTAAAGGCTATATACGTTGGAGCAGAAAGCGAACTGATTACAACTCCTATATCTATCAAGCCTTCAGACTTTGCAAAAGTAACGTTCAACGTGACGACTAACAACAGCTTCTCACCACAAGGCATCAACATTATCCTGACAAACAAGGCTGACGGTAGCCAACTCACAGCAAAGGTAAGCGAAACAGGAAATGCAGAAATAGCATATCTTCCTGTTGGAGAATATCTTATAAGCATAGACTCAAAGATTTACGAGCATTTCGAAAAGACCCTATCTGTTACTGGAAATACCAATATGGATATCAGTTTGAAAGAATTGATTATTACTCCATATAACATCACAGCAAATGCAACAGCAAATGCACAAAACCCTGAAAACATAGACTTAAAGGTTAAATGGAACCAAGATTTAGGATTTGAAGACAGTTTCGAAACTTACCCGGACTTTGCAACAAAATTCGGAGAATGGACAAGTATCGACTCTGACCAGTTGCCGGTATATCCTATTGCTCTGGGGTCTCAATCTAATATTATCACATTTCCAGGCTCTTCTTCTCCATCATCACCGCAACCAATAGCACCAATGGTTTTCAACCCGATGAAGACTGTTCCATCAATGCAATCCGACCCAGCAATTCTTGCGCCAACAGGCGACAAATCTGTTATTTTCTTCTCAGCACAAGGCGGACAATCCGACAAATGGGTAATCTCTCCAATTCAGGAGATTCGCGACGGATACATATGGAAAGTTACAGCAAAAGGATACGCAATTTATCCTGAAATGATCGAATTTTGCATATCCTCATCAAAAGACTTGAATACATTCACAGTTATTGACAAAATCGAACTGCCATACGAAAATTGGCAAATCTACTCAATCGACCTATCCGCCTATGCTGGTCAGCAAGTATATCTTGCGGTACATTATATAGCAAACGATGCATTCCTTGCTCAAATTGATGACTTTTATGTAGGTCCTGGCGAAGATGCAGAATCTGTAAATGTTGGAAACGTTATAAACTATAACGTTACCCTTGACGGAAAACAAGCCAGCGAAACAAAAATGGCAGAATGCACGATTGCAAATATAGCAAATACAGACCACACAATCGGCATTACCGCAAACTATGTTTCAGGAAAATCAGAGACTGCATTCTACAACTACAAAGGCAACGCAGGAGTAGAAAGCCTTGAAAACACAGGCATTAAGGTAATCGCTTCAGTTGGAGAGATCACTGTTGTAACCCCACAACCTCATACTGCGGAAATCTATAACGCAGCAGGAATTTTGGTCGCTAAAGAAACAGCCGACGGATACAAGTCATTTAGCGTTAGCCGTGGCATTTACCTTGTGAAAATAGGTTCTGCCGTAACAAAAGTTATCGTAAAATAATACTTCATAATAAATAGCAATTAGTCAGGCGGTCTTCCAATAGGTCGCCTGACTTTTTTAACCCCCAAAAGTATAAAAAACTCCTACTTTGGTCTATATCCCTTTAAGAATGGAAAATTAACTAACAATTATCAACTAAAAATTGTATTTTTGTATAGAATAATTTAGGATAATGAGTAAAGCAAGCAAAAAAAAGGAAGAATCAACGGAAAAAGGCTGGAAGAAGCTGCCTAAACCGTTGAGAATTACGCTTAAATCTATAATCTGGATATCTGCAAGCATTGTAACTCTTTGCGTCTTGCTGCTGTGCCTCGTTGTGTGGGTGCTGACTCCTCAACGGCTAACAACGATTGTTGAAGACATTGCAAATGATATGCTGACAGACGCATCAGTAAGCATTGGCAAGACCGAACTTACAGTATGGGAAACTTTCCCTTTTGCTTCCATCGAAATCGACAGCCTGCAAATACAGTCTTCGGCTTTGCAGAAATATGATAGCATTCCTGACTATGCTGATTCTCTGCTTTTTGCCAGAAAACTTCGTGCCGAAATAAACCTTGCAAAAATCGCCAAGATGGATTTCGACATTAAGAATATCACCATCGTGGAACCGAAAATAAACGTTGTCTCGCTTAATGACTCTGTTTCAAATATCCTTATTTTTCCACCAAGCGAAAGCGATACTACAAAATCAGAAATGATAATGCCTGAAGTTATTCTTCGCAAACTGAATATAGCAGAGAATAAAGGCATTAGATATACCGACCTAAAAAGCAATATGTCGGTAACTTTAAACAGCGACACTTTGCAACTATCTTACCGCGAAAAGGACAAGTCTTATGACATGAACTTTTCAGGAAACGTTTTTGCAAATATGCCAGATTATGGCATTTCACAACCAATACCCTATCTTTTCAAGGGTAATATCAAATGGAATTCATTAAACCCATATTTATGCGTACTAAAGGATTTCAACGCAGAAGTTGCAAAAATCCCAGTTAAAATTAATACAGAATGCTCATTCGGAGATAATCCAAGGGTGAAATACCTCGGAATGAGAATCGGACCTGTCAAATATGAGGAACTTGCTTCACAAATTCCCGAACAATATCTAAACGGTATTAAAGACCTACGCTCGGATTTGCAAATGCAGATATATGCCAAACTTGACAAGCCGTTCCGCATAGGAATTGACCAGCAACCGTCTTTCCACGCAACGATATTGATTCCGGAAAGTTTCGTTCAGCCAGGGAAAAACCCAAACTACCGTATCGACAAGATGAACCTTGCCGCTCAAATTGCGTATAACGGTGACAAGCCGAACAAAACAACCGTCACTCTTAAAAACCTGCTTCTTGACGGCTTCGGCATAAAGATTTCCGGCTCTGGCTCGGCTACAAATATACTTTCCGACCCTCGAATAAGCGGCAAAATAAATGGTGGTATCAATTTTGCCAGAGTGCTGAAGCTCATTCCAAAAGAGTTACCTATGTATATTTCCGGAAATATGGATATGGCAACAACATTTAAATTTGCTCTCAGCAACTTGAATGTTAAAACATTCCATAAGGTTCAGGTTAACGGAGAAGTGAACTTCAATGACATTGCATATATCGTGCCTCAAAAGGAAACTATGGCATATCTAAGCTATGCAAAAATAAAATTCGGAACAGATGCAAAGTTCTTAAATCCGCAAAACGAAATAAGGAACATGCTTATGGCTTCGGTATCTGTTGATTCACTTACGACAGCGATGCCAGGACTAAAGATGACCCTTTGCGGTGCCTCTGCCGGTGCCGGAAGTGTTGGCAACACGGCTGACCTTATTGACTCAACAAAGATTACTCCAATCGGAGCAAAGATAAAACTCAGGAAACTTAACTTCCTTAGCACTGCCGACTCTGTTCGACTAAGACTGCGCAATATGGAAAGCAATGGCTCTATTCGCCGAGGCTCAGAACCAAAATCCAAGCCTCGCTTCGACTTCGACATTAACGTTGGACGAATCAGATTTACAGACAAGACAACGAGCCTTAACCTCCGCGAAGGGACTATTAAACTATCTGCACATGAAAGGAAAAGGAAAGGTTATGCCCGATTCAAACAATATATTGACTCCATGTGTGGCATTCACCCTGAACTGTCAAGAGATTCAGTAATTGCAATGATTAGAGCATCACGTAAACACAAACAGATTGAATATGCAAAAGACGAATACATCGACCTCGGTGTTGACAACAAGTTAAAAAAACTGCTATGGAACTGGGATTTTGAAGGTCTGCTACATGCTAAAAGAGGAGCAATGTTTACGCCTTACTTCCCTCTTAGAAACGTTTTGAAAAATGTTGACATGCAGTTTAACCTCGACACTTTCAACATTCAAAACATCACCTATCGGGCAGGCAAAAGCGACATGTCAATAAAAGGCCAAGTTAGAAATATACGCAGCACACTCCTCGGAGGGAAGCGACGCGCACTGACTCTCGATATGGATATATTATCAGATACCCTTGATGCAAACCAACTGATTGCAACGATGTATAAGGGGCAGGCTTTTTCAAATGATTCTCTGGCTAAAGCAGCCTTCAACATCGCTGCTATTGACGATAGTGACGAAGCGAAAATGCAAGATGCCGTTACAAGCACGCAGGCGGATTCTGTTGCCAAAAAAGCAATTATTATCCCGAAGAATATTGCCGTTGACCTCAAGATTAGAAATAAAAACGCGAAATATGCAGAACTGAATATTAGCGACCTGCGCTCTGATCTTATGATAAACAAGGGCGTATTGAGCCTCCGCAACCTTTCCGGAAAGGCTTATGACGGTATACTGCGACTGGACCTGGTATATGCATCTGCCGATAAGAAAGACATAGGAGCAGGACTATTCCTTGAACTTGACAACATTCAAGTTGGACGGTTCCTCAACCTAATGCCGGGACTTGATACAATTATGCCTATGCTGAAAGGCGTTGACGGAGTTATTAACGCAAAATTGGCGACTTCTACCAAGATTGACTCGCTGATGAATATTATAACCCCTACAACCAATGCCGCACTGCATATCGACGGCAAAGACCTTGTTCTGCTCGACTCGGAAACATTCCGAAAAATTTCTAAAATTCTCCTTTTCAAAAACAAGAAGAAAAATATGGTTGACAGTATATCTGTTGAAGTTGCCGCTTACGATTCCAGAATTGACGTATATCCGTTTATCCTAAGCATGGACCGATACAAGTTTGGGTTGACTGGACATAACGATTTCAACATGAACTACAAATACCATGTTTCAATTCTGAAATCTCCGCTGCCATTCAAGTTTGGCGTGAATATTTCCGGCAATATGGATGATATGAAGATACGCCTCGGAAAGGCTAAACTGAAAGAAAAGGAAGTTGCTCGTACAACGCTTATTACTGACTCTACGAAAGTGAACCTCTTCAGACAGATGAACCAAATGTTCCGGAAAGGAGCAGAAGCGGCTCTGAGGAGTAGCGACATAGGTCTCTACAATGAGCAGGAAAAAAGAAGGCTTAGAGGAAAGAGAACAGATATAGAAGAAGAAGGCTTGTCAAGTCAAGATAGCATCAACCTTATTAACGAAGGCGTTATTGAGCAACCAGACTCAATCTCCACGACTGTAGAGGAAACAGAGAAAAAAGGCATTTTTTCAAAAAGAAAGAACAAGAAAAAAGATAATAACAGAACTAAATCAGAGGCTATTAAGCCTGACGAACAATAAATATGGCAAAGAAAAGAAAATCAACAGCAGAAAGTATTGCTTACGAAAAATACTTAGAAAGAACTGGATTTAGTGAAAGTCCTATAACTACCGCACTCATTGATATGGATGGCGTTTTGTTCGATTCAATGAAAAACCATTCTGCAGCGTGGAAGAAACTCTCGGACGAAATTGGATGGAAATATAGCGATAACGAGTTTTTCCTTTATGAAGGAATGACGGGTGCCGCAATTATACGCCTGCTAATGAAGCGCGAACTTGGACGTGAAGACATTTCCGATGAAGAAGCAAAAGAAATTTATGCTAAAAAAGCACAGTACTTTATCGAACTTGGCGAAGTTGCTCCCATTGACGGAACTGCAGAAATGCTTAACACTCTACGCTCCGCAGGAATAACAAGAGTTCTCGTAACAGGCTCTGGTCAACACTCTTTACTTGACAGACTTAACAAAACCTATCCGGGAATTTTTTCCGATGACCTGAAGGTTACCGCTCTTGATGTCAAGCACGGCAAGCCTAACCCAGAACCATACCTAATGGGACTCGAAAAGGCTGGTGCCAAAGCGGAAAACGCCATTGTAATCGAAAATGCACCATTGGGCGTTAAAGCTGGAAACGCATCTGGCTGCTTCACAATAGGCATAACAACAGGTCCCATTCCAGAAGATGCAATGTACGAAAGCGGTGCCGATATTGTCTATCCAACTATGAGAGACTTTACCGACGCTCTTACTCGAATAATCGCAGCAAGAAACTACTCATTCTAAAGACCATCGCCTATGCAGCATCAAAATATTATATTTAGCAACAATATAGCCAAAGAATTGGGCAAGATTATTGACTCAATTACGCATAACAAACTCTTTATTCTTTCCGACGAAAATTCGGGGAAATATGCACTGCCGCTAATTGGCGACGAAATTTGCAATAAGGTAAATGTAATCACCATACCAGCTGGAGACGCTAACAAGAATCTCGAAACACTATCCTTCGTATGGTCGGAATTGCAAAAAGGCGGTGCCTCTAGAAACTCTCTGATGATTAACCTTGGAGGAGGTGTAGTTACTGACCTTGGTGGCTTTGCTGCAACAACGTTCAAACGGGGAATAAGGTTTATAAACGTCCCAACAACCCTGCTTAGCGCTGTTGACGCTGCCGTTGGCGGTAAAACAGGAATAAACTTTAACGGGCTTAAAAATGAAATCGGTGCTTTCCGTGAGGCGGACGCGGTTCTAATTGCAACTGCATTTCTAAAAACTCTGCCTGAAAATGAAATAAAATCCGGTTATGCGGAAATGCTGAAGCACGGACTGCTGAGCAGTTACAAATCATACCGCAAACTGATAGAATACAATATCAGCGAACTCAGCGAAGACAGACTGCTGACATTACTCGAAGAATCAGTTGGCGTTAAACGTAATATAGTAGAGCAGGACCCCTTTGAAAAAGGATTACGCAAGGCTCTTAATTTAGGACATACCGCTGGCCACGCATTCGAAAGCATGGCACTGAAAAGCGGGAAACCCATTCCTCATGGATATGCCGTTGCCTGGGGACTGATTGTTGAAATGATTCTATCTAAATTAATCAAAGACCTTGACAGCAATATCCTATATGAACTTGCTGACTATACTTACAGCCACTATGGCGCGTTCAATATCACTTGCAACGATTACCCAACGCTGTGCAACTTTATGAAGCATGACAAAAAAAGTGAAAACGGAGAATATAACTTCACACTAATCTCCAACCCTGGCTCCGTCCATGTTGACTGCATCGTCTCTGAAGACGATGTTAAAACAGCACTCGACATTTACCGTGACTTGATGCATATTTAAGTTGCTTCATATCTAAATTGCGAAACAGCTGTTTCGGAAATGGCTGTTTCGCAACTAAATTATATCCTACTTAACCGTCAAGGCTACATCGTAACGCTTGATAACAAATTTAACGTTATAAGGAATTGCTGAGCGACGAGGCTTACGGCTTTTATAGTAATAATGGCTATGACGAGTATCAAATGACCTGACAGCAACCTGACGAGTCTCTCCGCTCGGAATATCGCACACTATATCATACTCCTGCTGATGGAGCATTTTGCCTTCTGCATTGCTGTAAACCATTTCCACAACAATACGAGAAAGATGAAACGGCGTATTATTGGTAACGTAAAAGGTTTCGTCCCTATCGCTTACTGTCTTGCTGTAACCGGAAAGAATTAATTTATCTGAATAGGCTAACGTATCTGCTATCGATGCCTTTTCCAGAGCCATAATTTCCTGTTTTCTAACCAAACCTCCACGATGAGTATTTTCTTTTTTTATGGCATAAAGAGAAATGGTAGAAACCAATGCCAAGATAACATATATGCTTCTCATTGTTAGAAAAAAATAGGTTCTTTATCTTCTATTTTGCGAAATCCCGCCTTTGCTTCTGGATTATCAATGTGGGGATAAACCCTTATTCCTCTGAAAACCGAAGGCAGAAAGCGTAAAAGGTTAACAGAAACTTGCAGTTTAACCTTTGGTTTATCAAGCAATATGCATTTAAGACTCTTGTCTACTGTTGCAAGACACTTTATTGGATTAACAAGATTTTCACCATTAAATGCACTATAAAGCCATACGTTCATCTCATCCAATGCCGCTGTCTTTTCTATATATCCTGCAATGCTACCCAAATCAACAGAGCAATCCTCACTTTCAACAACAACTATACGATAAGTCTCCTTATGACTATTCTTTATATTCTCTATTCTCTCAATAGCAAAGGTCATATTCTCATCAGGATAGTACCACAATCCTTCAAGACCAGAACCTCCATTACTCAAATATTTTTCTTTCGCTGACTGCTCATAATATCCAGGGAGGACAGTTGAAACCTCCGGAATATCCATTGCCAGCAATGACGCTGGCAAAAGATAGAGCATTATTATCAGCATTTTGTTCATTGCTACATTCTAAACTTATACTGCAAGCCAAAACTTAGAATTTCCTTAAACTGCCAATATTGCCAATCTTTATTCAAAGATACAGAATCATCATATCGCAAGTGCGCATAGATTTGAGTTGACAGATATTTATTGATTGAAAAATCTATTGTTGTTTCCAAATCTCCTTGCAGATATGTATAATCTGTAAAGACAAATAGACGTGACGACAAAGAAATGTCACGAGTTATATTCCAACTCAACTTACACTCGCCACTGGAACCGACTTGGTGCCCAATATGCTTGCCTTCATCAATTCCCAAGCCTGTTGGATCCATTTTATGAATCGCTCGGCAAATCTTCATATTGTAAGAAAGAGGTGAAAGGGAACTGTTAAAAGAGAACGAGCCCTTCTTATTAGATGTACTGTAAGTCATACCGATACCGGCATTAAATTCTCCCGGTGTCAAGAATGAGGCAGACAAATCATAAGTATCTTTCTTGAAGTTTTGGAACAACTGAGTTTTAAACTGCACTGCTGTACTGTAATAGAAATTCTTTGTTGCCTTCAAACCGAACTTTGTATTTAACTGAAACATATCTTCATTGATACTATACTTACGGAATCTGTCATCAGTTACTGAAGTTACACCCAACTTATATACAATATCCAATTCAAAAAGTTTGTTAGGATGCTTTGCCTGATTCAACTGAAGCCCATAAGCAAGGTTGGAAATTATATTCAAATTATTGTTACCGCCCTGATACCAGTTTTCTGACAAATACGCCTGAGAAAATTGGAAAGACGCATCGAATTTGTGTATCCAACTGATTGTCTTGATATTCACTTCAGGTGCATTGGCCGGCAATTCTATCTTACGCTCCTCTATAACAAGAATATTCTTAGATATATCGGGCTTTACTTCATACTGCTTAGGTGGCTCAGGCATATCTGCGATATTATAAGGGACAAGCTGGGGGTTATTGCATATTAGATTATGCAAATGATAATTTTCAAAATGAGTCAACCATAACGCCTCATCAATCCACCGGCGATCAACATTTAGCGACGGTGATTTCTGCTTAAACAATTCAAACTTCTCAACTCTTATAGTTTGTGGATAGACTGTATCATAACCAAAGAACACAACAGGAAGGAACATGTAGCTCAACCGCTCACGCTCACTATAAAGGTGAGATAAGGAATCTGCCTTAACAAGCAACTCTACAGAATTGTCAACTGCCTCTGGATAGTCAATAACTTCTGGCTTGCGAACTTTTAGAGGCTTTTTAACAACAGGCTCCACTATGGGCTTTTCAACAACAGTAACTGTGTCTACTTTACTTTCCACATACCATATGCTATCGGCTTCGCTTGTTATCTTTACTCTGTCGCCTAAAATATCTGATGACTGCGACTTCGCAACAAAAGCAGTAATTACAACCGCTAAACCCAATATCAATCCTTTAAACTTATAAGCCATCTTTTATTCATGATTTTCAGCCTCAGAAACCTCAGATGAATCAAGTATCTTTAGTGCGGCTTCATAATCCTTACGCATTACCATAAGACGTATTTCTGCAAAGCACAACCCTGTCAATATTGTACCTGTACGCTCATTGGTAAGAAAAGACTCTATTCCATTAGTTGCCAAAACACCTTTATCAATATTCGCTGATACTGCATCATAGTACAGCCTCAACATTACCATATCATCTGATTTTTCCATAGGTACTCAAATTTAACTAACAATTAAAATAATGATAGAAAAAAGGCAGGTGCAAATACAATCTTAAAACTGTCTGTAAGTTTGGCTATGCCGAACCTATTTCTATCTTGTGCAAAGATAAATATTTATAGCGAATTTAAACGATTTTTCACCAACTATTATTAGTAATAATACAAAAAATAACAGCAGCCTGTCCTCACGGATGTGCCACTGTCCCCTATGTGTCTGTAATGTGTTATGAGTAGTTTTTATTAACCGTTCTTATACCAAAAACAACAAAAGTTACCATTTTGTTCTCAAAATTTGAAATTTATTTTTCATTAACCTATATGGGAATTATTATTGCACATACTGAAACATACCTTTGCATTAGAAAGGAGAACGGAATATGTACAAAAAAAATACATTCGCACAGGGTGACAGAATTTACGCAACATTAACTTTACAAGGCAATAAGATTGCTGAAATACAGAACAATAACATAACAGGCATCGACGATGTTATCCGCCGACTCAAGAAACTTGCCAATCAATATTCTGGCATTTCTAAAATATACATCCGCAACATGACACAAGGTTGGGCTACACAAGTTCCACTAATGCTATGCAAATCCCTGCTTCAGATAAAAAGTCGCGAGCAACTGGTTCGCGAGGGATACTGCGAAAGCAATGGGCAACTGCTCTTACAATTCTAATACTTATGGATTATACATATCCTTGTTATAAAACTCAAGTATCTGCTGAACTGCATCGTATGCAAACGCCGCAGGGCTCGACGGATTAATCTCAACAGCAGAGCAATAATCATCAAGCGACTGCTTCCACTGATTTTGCTTGCGGTAAACGTTGCCTCGCATAAAAAACAAATCATCATCACTCCTATCAACATCGATAGCAGCATTAAGTTGAATTAGAGCCTCCTCAAGTTCATTTTTCTCTATCAATAATTTTATTTCGTTTTTATCCATACCTTCGTATTTTTACGTAAAAGTAATAAATTTCCAGCAATAGGCTAAATCTCTTTGACAAATTCTCCCAAATGCTTTTTAGTCCGCAAGGATTTCAGTAACTTCGCAGTAATATAAGAAAAATATGGCAGGACTAAAGTCTTTACTTAAAGAAACAGCAATTTACGGCATAAGCAGCATATTGGGAAGATTCCTAAATTATATGCTCGTGCCAATATATACTAACGCAATGTCGGCTGCCCAAGGTGGCTACGGTGTTGTTACCGAGGTATATGCATGGGTAGCGTTGCTTCTCGTTATCCTAACATACGGAATGGAAACAACATTCTTCAGATTCATAAACAAAGAAGGAGGGAACCCTAAAAGAACGTACTCAACAGTTCTATACATGTTAGGATTTTCTTCATCAATATTTGTTTTCTTCAGTCTTTTGTTTCTCCCAGCAATATCCGATGCAATGGGATATGCAGACCACCCGTGGTACGTTGGAACAATGCTGATAGTAGTGGCTATGGATGCCTTCCAATGCGTTCCTTTCGCATATCTCAGATACAAGAAAAAAGCATGGCATTTTGCAGGGTTGAAGATGCTTTTCATCGTTCTGAACATCACCCTGAACCTGATTTACTATGTTTTCATGGGAGGTAGTGACGTTTTCTATGCGTTCATTTTAAACCTTGTATGCACAGGTTTTATAATGCTTCTGCTCATACCTGTCTTGGATTTCAAAGGAGGCTTCGACAAATCGCTATGCCGACAAATGCTAAAATACTCATACCCGCTGCTAATCCTCGGAATAGCAGGAATACTAAACCAGGTTGCTGACAAAATGATGTTTAAGCACCTCTATCCAGGACTTGAAAGAGAAGGATTGAAGCAACTGTCAATATATGGTGCGGCAAGCAAGATTGCAATGATTATGGTCATGCTGACACAAGCATTCAGATATGCCTACGAACCTTTCGTTTTCGGCAACTCTAACGACAGAAACAGCAACCCGATGCTTGCAAAGGCTATGAAGTACTTCATCATTTTCACCCTATTGGCTTTTCTTGGCGTTGTTTTCTATATCGACATATTAAAACATATAATCAACAGCGGCTACTGGGAGGGACTGAAAGTCGTTCCTATAGTCATGGCTGCTGAAATTTTTATGGGAATATACTTCAACCTCTCATTCTGGTACAAACTTATCGACAAGACATACTGGGGAGCAATATTCTCATTTATCGGCTGTGCGGTTTTAATAGCAATAAACGTTATCTTCGTGCCAACCTACGGCTACATGGCTTGCGCATGGGCTGGTTTTGCCGGCTATGGCGTAGCAATGGTGCTTTCATACATTATCGGACAAAAGTACAAGCCTATTGACTATGATTTGAAGAGTATATTCCTATATACCGCGGTTGCGGTTGCACTATTCTTCGGCAATGAATATATCCCTTACCCGAATGCCGCTATAGCATTCACAGCAAGAACGGTGATGATTTTTGCATTTGTCGCAATAGTTCTCAAAAAGGAAAAAATTAACATTAAAGCGATAAAACGATGAAAGTTGTTATTCTATGCACATCCGACAGCAATGGCGGTGCGGCAATAGTATCGCACCGGCTGATGACATGCCTGAATGCAGAAGGCATTGACGCAAAAATGGTTGTTGCCAACAAAGGCACCAACGATGACTTGGTATCGACTGCCGGCAAAGGATACAAAAAAGCTTTCTACGCCGAGCGTATGAAAATTTTCCTTTCAAACGGGCTTAACAAAAAGGACCTTTTCAAAGTTTCAACGGCATCCGACGGGGCTGACGTGCTTACTCACCCTTGGGTCATGGAAGCAGACATCGTTTGCCTTAACTGGATAAACCAAGGCTTCCTATCGCTTAACGACATTGACAAATTATGCAAAAGCAGCAAAAAAATAGTATGGACTATGCACGACATGTGGTGTTGCACAGGGATTTGCCACCACGCATACAACTGCAAAAACTACAAAAGCACTTGCGGTAACTGCCAATTCATTAGATTCAAGAGCCAGAGCGACATTTCACACAAAGTATGGAACAAGAAAAGAAGATTATACAAATCATCGGACATAAACTTTGTTGCAGTCAGTTCGTGGCTTGAAAGAAGATGTGGTGAAAGTTCTCTGCTCGCAGACCAAAAAGTAACTGTAATTCCAAATGCCTTACCGGTAAGCAATTTCCACTATGAAAAGGAAGGCAACACAAAGAAAACTCAAATTATCATGGGAGCAGCAAGGCTTGATGAAGCGGTAAAAGGATTCGAACTGATGATTGAAGCGGCTAACTACATTGCCGACAATCACCACGACGAAGCAAAAAATCTTGAATTAAAACTTTTCGGAAATATCCGAAATGCCGAACTGCTAAAAAAAATTAGACTGCCTTATAAGTATCTCGGACCTGTTGCCCCAACCGAAATAAATAAGATATACTGTAGCGGCGACATCGTTGTTTCATCGTCACATTTCGAAACCCTGCCAACAACACTTATAGAAGGACTAGCTTCCGGTTGCCTTGCCGTTGCCTTTTCTCATGGCGGACAAGCGGACATCATTACACATAAAAAAAACGGATATCTGGCTAAATATCCTGACGCAACAGACCTTGCTGAAGGAATTATCTGGGCAACGAAACAAAGTGTTTCCCGAGAAAGTCTCCATAACGAAATGGCGGAGAAATTCGACGGCCCGCAAATAGCAAAAAAATACATTGAACTTTTCAAATCTCTATAAAATGGTAACTATACTCTTTCACAACACTATATTTGGACCTATTCACAGCCGCAGATTAGGCACTTCGTTAGGAATTAACCTAATGCCTAACGACGGCAAAATTTGCTCTTTTGACTGCATATACTGCGAAGCTGGATATAACGCTCAAGGCTCGGGGCACGAGGGGATAAGTAGCAGAGAGGAAGTTAGGGTGCAACTGGAAAAGAAACTGAAGGAAATGAAAGATAACGGTGAAAACCTTGATGTCATAACCTTTTCCGGCAACGGAGAACCGACACTACACCCTGATTTTAGCAACGTTGTTAATGACGTTATAGAAATAAGGGATAAATATTTTCCTAACGTCAAAATAAGCGTTCTTTCAAACTCTACAATGATTGGAAAAGATGATGTTGCCGAAGCACTATTGAAAGTGGATAATAATATTCTTAAACTTGACTCGGCAATTGAAGAAACCATGCGTGCTATCGACTGCCCGGGAAACAAGGATTTCACCGTTGGAAAAGTTATTGAACAACTATGTCGCTTCAAAGGGCAGTGCATTATTCAGACGATGATGCTCCGCGGGGAACACAAGGGCAAGACGATTGACAACACTACGAAAGAGGAGGTTGAAAGCCTTATCGCCGCATATAAAAAAATTCAGCCGTTCGAAGTTATGCTATACTCCATAGACAGACCTACTCCGGAAAAAAACCTTCACAAGGTAGGAAAAGATGAATTGGAAAATATAGCGGAACTAATTAGAAAAGAAGGTATTAAAGTACAGGTTAATTAAAATGATATATCCAAGACCCCTAAAGCCAGGTGATAAGATAGCAATTCTCTCACCGGCAAGCAAGATAAACTGCAACCTTGTTGATTCGGCTTGTGAAGCAATCATCAAGCGAGGTTATACTCCTATAGTATGCGAACACTGCAAAGGTGCTGACGGCTCATACAGCGGAACTGCAACAGACCGTCTTTGCGATATTAAAACTGCTCTGGCAAATCCTGAAGTCCGTGCAATTCTATGCAGTCGAGGAGGCTACGGCGTTGTGCATTTGCTCGACAGCATTTCGGCAGATGAACTGAGAAAAGACCCTAAATGGATAATTGGATTCAGTGATATTTCCGCTATGCACGGTGCATTTAACAATGCGGGAATTGTCAGCGTACACGCATCAATGGCTAAGCACCTGACAGAAAGGCCTAATGATGACTGCTCTAACGCTCTTTTCGACATTATAACAGGAAAATTGCCGACATATAAGGAACAAGGCAACTACAGAAACCGCGAAGGTGCTGCAGAAGGTAGAATTGTGGGCGGGAATCTTGCCGTCCTCGCCGGACTTATATCAACCCCCTACGACTTGCTGAAAAAGGACCACATCCTTTTTATCGAAGACGTTTCTGAAGCAATCTACAAAATTGAAAGAATCCTCTATACACTAAAACTAAACGGCGTTTTGGCAAGTACTAAAGCACTTATCGTTGGGCAATTCACAGACTATAAGCCAAGCAAGGATTTCAACGACATGAACGATATGATTGAAAGAATAGTAAAGGACTATGACTTCCCTGTTGCCTACAATTTCCACATTGGACATATAGACAGAAACCTGCCTATTATTGAGGGGGCAAACGCAAAAATTAATATCACTAAAGAATCGGTTGAACTAACTTTCAAGCATGAAGAAGCATAACATAACCATCGTTGTTCCAATATATAAGCCTGCAATGAGCGACCTTGAAAAGGTATCGTTCAACCAACTCATAAAAGTTCTCGGCAAACATAGAATTGCCGTCATAAAGCCGGAATCTCTCGACCTGTCTAACCTGTCGGCAAGCCATCCGAATCTGGTAATGGAGCCTTTTGCCGATGAGTACTTCAAAGGCATTCCTGGATATAACAAACTGATGATGTCGGAAGAATTCTACCGCCGTTTCGAGGACAGCGAGTATATGCTTATATACCAACTTGATGCCTACGTTTTCCGCGATGAACTGGAGATGTGGTGCAGCAAAGGATATGACTATATCGGTGCTCCATGGCTGCTTAAACCAATGTACAAATTTCCGCTATTCAGACTAACTTCTTTCATAAAAAAGAAATACTGCGACTGGACAGGGAAGCCTAACGGTCAAATAACATGGTTTAAGGTTGGCAACGGCGGACTTTCGCTACGCAGAATCGACAGCCACATACGTGCGGTTACAGCATTGAAAGAAACCGTTAACCACTTTCTCTCAGTCAAACGCCATCATACTTTCAATGAAGACGTTTTCTTCAGTGTAGAGGTAAACAAACACGGCCTGGGCTTCAAGTACCCCGACTGGCAAGAGGCGCTTATGTTCTCTTTCGACAAGTACCCGAAACTCTGTTACAAATATACTGGCAAAAAACTGCCATTCGGATGCCACTCGTGGTACAAAAGAAAAATGAAAAAATTCTGGTTCCCGATAATCCTTAAAGAGAAATGAAAAGTCTGAAAAAAATAAAGGAAAGTATTGCCTCATGGGTACTTCATATCCGCGAAGTAATAAATCCGTCTGCCATTACAGACCCGAAAAGTATTCCAATTATCATCAATAACTACAACAGACTTTCAACTCTCAAATCTCTCATTGCAAGCCTCGAAAAAAGAGGGTACAGAAACATTTTTATTCTCGACAACCTCAGCACTTATCCCCCTCTTCTGGAATGGTACAAAACTTGCGGATACGAAGTTATCTACCTCCCTGAAAATATAGGATTCAAGGCTCTTTGGAAGTATAAACCAGCAAAACGCAGATTTTGCAGCGACTATTATATTTACACAGATTCTGACGTTTGCCTCTCTGACGATTGCCCTGATGACGCTATTGTGCATCTGCTTTCGCTGATAAAAAAGTACAAATACGCCCGTAAAATAGGCTTACACTTGCGTATCGACAACCTGCCAGACCACTATGCAAATAAAACAAAAGTGATTGAATGGGAAAAGGAACAGCAAAAGGCACCTAATGCCGATGGGCTGGAGCATCGCCCAACAGACACAACTTTTGCTATCTACAGACCCCACGCAGGCCTCAGCCGCAGCCGTGCTGTTGAGGCATACCGCACGCAGCGCCCGTATAGCATCGACCATTTGCCGTGGTATATGGATTCCGCAAACATTTCCGAAGAAGAAAAATACTACATTAGCCACTGCTCTCGCGTAACACTCTGGACATCAAAGGCTAAATAGAGCTATTTTTAATTCCAGCCTTACACTCGGAATTGTATATCAACTATTTATAAGGACTATTCTCTCAATCGTCCGCCACGCAAATACAAAAGAGGGCAACCTCATAGCCTTACGGCTTTTGGCTCGCCCTCTTTTGTATATATAATCTTGTTGATAGTTTACTATTCCTTTTCGCCGTAGCAAAGATCGCCGGCATCGCCAAGTCCAGGAACGATATATTTGTGAGAATTTATTTCGTCATCAACGGCTGCAACCCATAGGGTTGTATCTTCAGGGAACTTATCCTTTATAAACTCAATAGCCTGCTTCGATGCTATAACTGAAACAAGATGAATCTTGCCTGGCTTGCCTTTTGTACATAATGCCTCGTACGCAAGTTCCATAGAAGAACCTGTAGCGAGCATTGGGTCACAAATTACCAAAGTCTTGCCGTCAATTCGCGGACAAGCAATATACTCGATATGAATAATAAATTTTTCTTCATCGATATATTTTCTATATGCTGATACAAAAGCATTCTCCGCATGGTCAAAAACATTGTTCATGCCCTGATGCAACGGCAATCCTGCACGGAGAATTGTTGATAAAACAAGCGGTTCTGAAAGAGTTTCAGTTGCAGCCTCACCCAAACAAGTCTTTGTCGTTGTCTTCTGGTATTCAAGCGTTTTCGAGACTTCATACGCCATAAGTTCTCCCATTCGCGTTATATTATGTCTAAAACGAAGCATATCCTTTTGGATATTTTCGTCACGCAATTCCATCATATACTGATTGATGATTGAGCGTGTTTCCGAGAAATTAATGACTTTCATAGATTATATTTTTTTTAGAATTTTCCGTATGTTAATTTCATCTTCCTTCAGTTGGTCTATTAGTTTAGAAATACTATCCATCTTCTTTTCATCGCGCAAACGTGAGTAGATAGAAACGCTGATTTGCTGGTCATATATGTCTTCACTGAAATCGAAAATGTTTATTTCTATAGAAATATCACAGGAATTGTTGAAAGTCGGCCTATGGCCGATATTGAGCATACCGCCCCTTACTTCTCCAGACTGGAGAGTTGCGGTTGCCGCATAGACACCACCCTTTGGAAGTATAATATTTTTGTCAACTTCAACATTGGCTGTTGGAAACCCTATCTTTCTGCCATTCTGAAATCCTTTAACAACCTTTCCGCTAAGGGTAAATGGTCTTCCAAGCATTGAATTTGCCACCTCAATATTTCCTGCCGCCAACTGCTTGCGAATGGCTGATGAACTGATATGCAAGGCATCTGGCCCGTATTCGGGCGACTGGATAACGGTTATTCCTATTTCCTTACCATATTCTACATAATCAGAAAAGGTCTCCGTTGAATTATGTCCAAAACGGTGGTCATAACCGATAAGAAGCAGGCGGACGCCATACTTTTCCTTTATTACCCTAAGAAACTCTTTTGCAGTAAGTTCAGACAATTGCTTACTAAAATCAAGAAGGATAGTATAATCAATACCCGTATTCTCAAGAGCCTTCACCTTGGCAGAAATACTCATTATCGTTTTGAACTCACTATCGGGATGCAAAACAGTCTGAGGATGATTAGAAAAAGTGATTACTGCCGACTTTAGATTATTCTCTCTTGCAGTTCGCTTAAGAAAATCAACGACAAAGCGATGTCCGCAATGTACTCCGTCAAACATACCTATTGTAGCGGCTGTTGGGGTGGAAATGAAATCGCCTTGCCTGATTATCTCCATATCATCCTTTTATTGTTTGATAAAATTCTGTGCCTGGTGGTATAAGTTGAGTCTGGAAACCCAGCTCTGCAGCTGCATCGATATTCTTTTGCGAATCATCGAAAAACAGCGTCTCCTCTGCCTTGATACCGAACTTATCCAATAGGTTAAGGAATATTTTTCGGTCCGGCTTGCAGCATAGTTCTTCGTAGGAAACGCAAATACCGTCAAAATAGTAATCCCTATCCTTTCCGTCCTTCTCAAACTCTGTTTTGATAAAACTGTTGAACATTATCGGGTTTGTATTCGACAGCATATAAATCTTATATTCGCCCTTTAATTTTTCAAGAGCACGAAGCCTTTCAACTGGAATTCCTATTAGAAACTTGTTGAAAGCCTCATCAATCTGTTCATCAGAAAGAGATCTATCTGCTTCCTTTCGCAATTCGTCACGAAATTCTGCAGGCGAAATCTTTCCTTCTTCAAGAAGCATAAAAGCCCCCTTCTGTGCATAAAGGCCTAATAGTTCATCCGCAGAACTGATGCCTATTTTCTGAAGGGCATCAACACAATTTTCACGCTTAATGTCCATTATAACCCCACCGAGGTCAAAAAGCAGGTTCTTCAGTGCCATAGGATACTATTTACGTACCAATGATAAAGTTGGCTTAAAATGATCTTTATTTGGAGTTCCTTCAAACATCATCTTTCTATCCTCAACTTTTATAAGCGTCCACGGTTGATCAAGCATTTCAGGAATATTGCGTAACTGAAGGATAGTTCCATAAATAAGATAAGTCATTTTGCCAGTCTGTGGTTCTTCTCCACTTACAGTCAAAGTATAGTACCCCTTTTCGTTTTCCTCAAAAATAAGTTCTACATAAGCAGTTTTTCCTCCATAAGTAACAACGTCTCCTTCCCAGGTCGTATTTACTAAAATAGGAAAATAAAAATCGTTGACATTAACTTTATTATTGTCTCCACATCCAGAAATGATGAATGCCATAAACATGACAAGACCGCTTAGAGAAATTTTTTTCAGTAATTTTTTCATATTAATATATTTAGTTCTGCAAAATTACTCCATTTTTCTCAAACAGCCAATTTTTTTGTAACTGCCACATAATCTTTAATTGCAGTGATACATATTTTGTATTATATTCACATTTTCAAGTTGTAAGTATATACTGTTTTTTGTAAGTTTGCAAGAAATTTATTATTATGTCAACAGCATTAAAAGCAAAAGAATATAAGGCAACTGAATTGCCTAAATTGGAAGGTTTAAGAGTCGGTATCGTTGTGGCTGAATGGAATAGCCATATAACAGGGGCTCTTTTGGAAGGAGCATTAAGCGTTTTTGAGAAGGAGGGATACCCGGCAGAAGACATTATCGTCAGGCACGTACCGGGCAGCGTTGAACTGACTTACGGTGCTGCTTGCCTTTCTAACAACTACAAACTGGATGCCATAATCGTTATTGGTTGCGTAATTCGTGGCGATACACCTCACTTTGACTACGTATGCCAAAGCGTTACTCAAGGGGTTGCTGGAATCAATGCAGAAGGCGTTGTACCTGTTATCTTTGGTGTTCTAACTACTGAAAACGAGCAGCAAGCACTTGACAGAGCAGGTGGCTGTCTCGGAAATAAAGGCGCAGAAGCCGCTGAAACTGCCATTAAAATGGCTGAGTTCTCACGCAAGGCAAACGAAGAATCGGAATTTACTTTAGAATAAACTAATATTTGACAACAATGAAATCTGTAATGTCAACCATTGCGGCTGCATTTTTTGCAGTCGTTGCTTCAGCATCTACTCCTGATTATCTCAATCCAGAAAAGCCACTTGAATTGAGAGTTCGAGATGCTTTAAGCAGAATGACTACTGAGGAAAAAGTGGCAATGATCCACGCTCAGTCTAAGTTTAGTTCTCCAGGCGTTCCTCGCTTGGGAATCCCTGAAATATGGACTACTGACGGCCCTCATGGTATCCGTCAGGAAGTTGTTTGGGACGAATGGGGTGGCGCCGGTTGGACCAACGACTCATGTACTGCTTTTCCTGCCTTGACTTGTCTTGCTGCTACATGGAATGAAGATATGTCGCTGCTTTACGGCAAGAGCATCGGAGAGGAAGCAAGATACCGCAACAAAAATATTCTTCTCGGTCCTGGTTGTAACATCTACCGCACTCCTCTAAACGGAAGAAACTTTGAATATATGGGAGAAGACCCTTATCTTGCTTCTAAAATGGTAGTTCCGTATATCCACGGAGTGCAAAGCAACGGCGTTGCCGCTTGCGTTAAGCACTATGCCCTCAACAATCAGGAAATATGGCGCGGACATATCAACGTTATCGTTGATGACCGTGCCTTATACGAAATTTACCTGCCGGCCTTCAAGGCAGCAGTGCAGGAAGGCCAGGCTTGGTCTATTATGGGTGCTTATAACCAATATAAGGGCGAACAATGCTGCCACAACCAATATCTTTTGAACGATATTCTAAAGAGAGATTGGGGCTTTGACGGCGTTGTAGTTTCTGATTGGGGTGGCACTCACAACACTGACCAGGCGATACATAACGGACTTGACTTGGAATATGGCAGTTGGACAGACGGAATGAAAGCAGGAGTAAAAAACGCTTACGACTTTTACCATCTTGCAAACCCATATCTCGAAAAGATCCGCAAAGGAGAAGTTGGCACTAAGGAACTTGATGACAAAGTTCGCAGAGTGCTTAGACTTATTTTCAGAACAACTATGGCACCTTCAAGACCTTTCGGCTCTTTTGCTACCGAAGAACACGCTTTGGCGGCAAGAGAAATTGCTGAAGAAGGTATCGTTCTTTTGAAAAACAGCACTTCTTTACTGCCAATTAACCCAAACAAGGTAAAGAAACTTCTTGTCGTTGGAGAAAATGCTGTGCATCCAATGACTATCGGTGGAGGTTCCTCTTCACTAAAAGTAAAATATGAAGTATCGCCATTACAAGGAATATTGGCAAGAGCAAAAGCCGCCGGCGTTGAAGTTATCTATAAAGAAGGATATGCCTCTCCTGCCGTTGCTGCTCAAGACGTTCCAGGTGCTGTTGCCCCTGATAAAAAATACAATCTTACAGACCTTAGAGCAGAAGCCGTTGAGGCCGCAAAATCTGCTGATATGGTTCTATTCATTGGAGGCTTGAACAAAAACGACGGGCAGGACTGCGAAGGAAATGACCGTAAATCTTTGAACTTGCCATACGAGCAGGACCTCACAATCGCAGAAATTGCTAAAGCAAACAAAAATATTGCAGTCGTTATTATCAGCGGTAATGCCGTTGCAATGCCTTGGGTTAACAGCGTGCCTTCAATAATGGAATCCTGGCATAGCGGAACAGAGGCTGGCAACGCTCTTGCAAGAGTGCTTTTCGGCGACGTTAACCCTTCTGGAAAATTACCATTCACCTTCCCGGAGAAGTTGGAGCATGTAGGGGCTCACGCACTCGGAGAGCATCCTGGTGACAGCATAAACGTCAGATATAATGAAGGAATATACGTTGGTTACAGATATTCTGACAAGAAAAAACTAAAACCGCTATTTTCTTTCGGTCATGGACTTTCTTACACTAAATTTGAATATTCAGACGCAACAATCAGTAATAAGGAAATGACTGCCGACGAGACTCTAACTGTATCTGTAAAAGTTAAAAACACAGGAAACCGTGAAGGAAAAGAAATCGTTCAACTCTACATCGCTGACAATAAATCACGCCTTGAAAGACCGATAAAGGAACTTAAAGGTTTTGACAAAATCAACCTTAAACCTGGCGAGGAAAAGGTTGTTAACTTTGTTATTGGCAAGGACGCTTTGAGTTACTATGACGATAAAGCAGGCCAATGGGTTGCAGAACCTGGCGATTTTGAAGCAATCGTAGGAGCATCTTCAACAGATTTGAAAGCAAAATTGAAATTTACGCTACGCTAAGTCAAGCGTTTTTATAAGCAAACAGCCGAGGATTTTTTCCAAACCCTCGGCTGTATTTATTTAAACAAGTCTGAAATTCCTATAGTCCCCACTTATCCTATCGTTCCTACTACTAATTCTCCTTTCCAATCTTCTTAAACTGGAGTATAAGAAGCACGGTTGCTATTACGAACGCCATGAAATCAGAAATAGGCATACTGAACCAAACACCTTTGACACCAAAGAAATTTGGAAGGAAAATCAATCCTGGCAAGAAGAACAGCAATTGACGAGACAATGACAGAAATATAGCAGAAACCGCCTTTCCTATTGACTGGAAATATTGGGTTATCACAATCTGTGCCCCAACAACAGGAAACATAAGCAGACTAATTGTCAAGGCATCCACGCTCTTATCAATCATCTGAGGGTCGTCGGTAAACATCTTAACAAGCAATTCGGGAATAAACAACCCACAAAGGCAACCAAAAGAAGTAACAGAAACACCCGCAGCAATACCATATTTTAAAGACTTCCTTACTCGCTGAATATTTCCCGCCCCAAAATTATAGCCGACGATAGGCTGCATTCCCTGGGCTATACCAAGAACAACCATAACAAAGAGCATCTGCATTCTATTGACAATGCCAAAAGCCCCTACATAATAATCTCCACCAAAGGTAAGAAGCCTGTTATTTATAAAAATAGCAATCAGACAAGCACATAAATTCATAAAGAAAGGAGACATTCCAATACTTAAAATATTTTTGGCTATTCTTTTTCTAAGTTTGAAACACTCCTTACGAAATCTTATATATGACTTATTATCAAAAAAATGCCATAATACCCACGACATACCAACAACCTGTGAAAGGACAGTTGCTATAGCCGCACCATACATTCCCCAATCAAGCCAAAATATAAATATAGGAGCAAATATAATATTACAAACAACAGATAGCACCTGCGTTAACATAGCCTTTGTAGGATAACCTGTTGCTCTCATAACATTACTCAATCCTATCATTATATAAGAAATAGGGCAACCTAAAAGAATGATTCTCATAAAGTCACGTGCATACGGCAATGTGTCACTACTTGCTCCAAACAATGTCAGAATATCGTCTAAAAATATAAGGTTAAAACCTGCAAAAAGAACTGAAATTATCAAACTGAGAATTGTCACATTTCCGAGAATATGCTCTGCCCCATCTTTATCCTTCTGACCAAGACGAATGGAACAGATTGTCGCTCCTCCAACACCTACCAGGGTACAAAAGGCGATTAGAAGATTCATCAGAGGGAAGGTTACAGCAAGGGCGGAAATTGCCAACGCTCCTACGCCGTGACCAATAAAAATACTGTCAATAATATTATAAAGTGACGTTACCGTCATTCCGATAATTGCTGGAAGTGAATACTCCAAAAGCAATTTGCCTATCGGCTTTGAACCTAAAACATGAGGATCTCTGATATTACCCATACCGATTTATTATGAACGCACAAAATTACTGTTATTTGAGGTATTATCAAAGCTTAACTCTCCCCTTTTATATTCTTTAACGGCATATATGATTAAAAAAGGGATGCCTTTCGGCATCCCTTAAACAAAGATTATTTAGGTTTGATTGATTATTTAACCATAACCTTTAATGACTTACCGTCAACAACTACAACGTAAATGCCAGAAGCAACATTGAAAGTCTTTTCAGCGCTGTTTAGAGCAACTGCCTGACCATTTACATTATAGATTGAAGTTATCTTAACATCACCGAGGATGCGGATTTCACCAACACCACCAATAACTGCAACTGCATTCTCAATTGTTTCAACGCCACCGTCAATTTTTGTCAAAGTGATTGTGCCTGCCTCAAGGTCAACAACGATATCATAAGTGTTTGCAAGAACCTTGTAAGAAGTGTCGCTATTCTTACCGATTTCTGAAGCAACACCTGATGTGATTTCTGTATCAGTTACAGCAGGACCATAACGGTTAGGATTTACTTCATCCCAATTTGCTGACAATACTGAAGTAAATGCGAAGTATGCATTGCCGTTTTCATCACCTGGGAACAATTGACAACGTGTGTATGTATAAGTTGGAGCAGTAGCATCCTTATCCATTAAAAGACCTGTTCCTGGATCCCATTGTGTAATATCATCGATTGTTCCAATGATGTACAATTCATCTGGATATGTAGGAGCTGGAATAGTTCCTTGAACTGTGATTGTCATTGCCTTGTAATCAACTGTAACGTCCCATTCTCCAGTGTAAGGCATACGCATTGCGCCACTGTCTTGAACCTTAACGATTGGCATTGTTGTGTTAACCTCAACATCTGCGTTATCTGTTGCGAAACCGTAACGTGCTGCATTAATTGCTTCCCATGAACCAATTTTTTCAGCAATTACGAAGTTTTGACCAACCTCTGTTACGTTAATCTTACCTGTGTAAACGCCTTCTGTTGTTTGAGTAAGAACTATACTCTTAGCAGGGTCCCAACCCAAATCGCTTACGTTACCAACAAGGTGAAGTTCTGCTGGTGTTGCAGGGCCTTCAACTGTAATGTTGAACTTAGAAGCAGCAGCAACAGTTGCAACGCCGCTTTCACGTGGCAATGAGTAAACTTGGAATTTTTCGCCTGAGTTACCTACTGCATACAAGTTGTCTGCAAAGTCCCATGCGATGTCGTTCATGTTTCTGCCCATGCCTTCGCAACGAACTTTCATAAGTTCCTTAAGAGCCGGCTTGCCGTCAACTGTCTTGTTAACTTCGAAGATACCGATGATACCTACAGAACCTGATTCACGGTTCAAACCGATAGCAAGGCGAGTGAAGTCCTTATTGAATGCAATACCGCCACCACCGTAGAATGTATTACCTTGGTCTGCTACCATAAAGTCGATTTCACCTGCTGCATTGACGTGTACCAATGTTGGTTCTGTGTCTTTTGCAGTTGCACGTGAGTTAGCATACCAGATACCACCTTCATTGTCATAAAGAACTGATGTTGAAGAGTGAGTGATTGTAAATTGACCTGACAATTGGTCGATATTCTTAGAAGGAGCAGCCTCCCAAGTCTTTGCTGTACCTAAGTTATATTCGTCTGTTCTATAGCCACCGTATGAGAATGCCATACCTGTCTTATTACTAGAAAGCATCAGGAGTTGTAGGTTTTCACCTTCACCCTTAACATCGAAACCTACGTTTGGAGCAGCCACAAATTGACCGTCTGCAGTAGTGATTTCATATTGTTCGTTTGGAGTACCCTTGATAACTTGTGTCCATTCTGCTTCCAAGTCTGCTGGGTTTATTTCATAAAGAGCAACACCATTGCCATTCTGACCAGAAATCAAAACGCGACCGTCTTTAGTGATACGAATCTTACGTGGGTCATAAGAACTCTTACCGCTATCAAATGTACTTGGGAATGTTTGTCCGCCCTTGAATGCGTATGTACCAGCAGCATTCTTAACAGGGTTAATCATAGCGTCAAATACGTATAAGCCTTGACCTTCGTTTGAAGAATGATAACCTGTTGCAGGTGACGGCATTGCTTCTGTAACATAAACGCGACCGAAATTAGGGCTTTCCGGGTTTTGGTCTATAGCAACTGATGCCGGGTGATAGAAACTGTATTCTTTAGAGAATTTGGCAGCCTCTGTCAAAGCAGCACTCTCAACAGCCACCTTAAATACGTTTGTTCCTGCTGGAAGATCCTTAACAGAAATTGTTGCTGTATTTTGGTTGTTTAGTTTGTCACCTATTGTTTCTGCAAGTGTTGTTCCTTCTGCTTCGCGAACCATTGTATTGCCGTTCCAGATTTGAACCTTAACTGCTGTTGCAGGAGCATTCAAGCGGTAAGTAACAGTAGCGTTTTCACCTTCAACAGTTACGTTGATATCGTATGCGTAAGCATTCATTGCAGCCAAAGCAACTGGAGGAACCGGTTTTTCAAATGCGAGAGTATATTTTGCAACCAAGCGACCAGGAACATATTGATAAATGTTTGCTGTATATTCGTCAACTTTCTCGATTGACAAAGCGTTTCCGTAAGGGCTTGATGCAGCTACACTTTCTGCATGAGAGGCAAGGATAGCACCTGTTTCATCACAAACAATGAAGCCGTCTGCGTATGCAGTTCCAGATGGGTTAACTGTGATTATCTTACCTTTCATCATAACAGCGTCACCACCGGCTGTTGTTGATTGGCCTTCGCCTTTTGGAAGAGCCTTAAAACCTTCTGATGTATATTGCCAGAAGGTGCCGTTTGTTCTTGCTGCCTTTGCAACAAATTCGTCAGCATTAGGGTCTGTTCCTATCGGTTGTGCGTGACCGTCCCACAATTTGAACACTTTGCTCTTTGCTGCATCTTGCTTGCCTTCTGCTACGAAGATTTTTGCAATAGCAGCAGATTTTGCAGGTGTAACATAGAAAGCACCGCCTTCTGCACTCAAAATGTTACCAGCGGCACGGCCAATAAAGTCCATACGACCAGCAACGGCACCTTCAGGCAATGTAACTTTCAACTCTTGCAATGCATTTCCACCTGCTGGCAAAATCATATAGTCAGTAGATGAAACGGCATTTGGGAAGCCTGTATTACCGAAAATATTTCCAGCATCATCACATCCTATACCTGTACCGGTCCAGCCTATTGCTGCTCCTTCTGCGTTTGTTACAGGGTGCTTGCCGTCCTTATCCCAATAAATAAGTTGTGGAACACTTTTGTCGTTTGTCCATACCTGACCTTTTAGACCTACGCCCCAACGTGCGTTAGCAACTGCAGGAATATCCTCAGTATACTTCCAGTCTTCTGTCAAAGTCGGATTCTGTGCAATTGCACTTGTGGATACCAATACCAATCCGCCAAGCGCCAATTTTAGTAATGACTTTTTCATAAAAATTGAATTATAGGTAAATATTAATGATTAAAAAATTTTCACTTCAATTTAAAACTTTGTAAAGTTAGGAATTAATTTCACTTTTACAATATTTTTAACCTAATTTAAGTGCAGAAAAATATCATTTTTAAACAAATTTTAATCATCGTCGCAAACCTATGTTTTGCAACTATGCTGTTAAATATAGGTTTGTATATTTTCCAAAATTCAACTTTCTCAACAGCGATGGAAAAAGCAGAACAAACGCCAACAAATTTTGAACCTAAAAGCGACTGGTTTGTTTTACTAATGCCCCCAAAAATCAAAACCCAACAGTGAAAATGAAAAAGACTGCGACGATATTGATTGGCATTCTGTGCTCTTTCTGCCTGTCTGCACAAACAGACTGGCAAGACTCTTTAAATATCGCCACAAAAAGGGCTGACGGGTTGCTTCAACCCAAATTGACCTACGATTCCAAAAAACAAAATCCTATTGAAAACTATACACTTCCATCGGCAAACAAATTCAAGAAGGCAACTGACTCCTCTCCTATACTGGACCTCTACAAAATAAAGAGCAATTTCAAGCAATCTCCATTTGAATGGAATGGAGGAAACTTTTCTGCATCTGAAAGAACAGAACATCTGCCCGGTTTAATGAATATTGACGAGGGAAACTTCTCAATCACACAAACATTCGGAAAATTCACATTGTCAGGATATGGAGAAATCATAAAATACGCCTATTTCGGCGGTTTTCAAAGGTCTTTCGGAGCGGGTGGCTCAATAACATTCAAAGCAAACGACAAACTAAGCCTTACAGCATTCGGCAACTACTACACGGAACCGAGATTCTTCACCCCCGCCATGGCTGGATACATGAAAATATCGACATTTGGGGGATATGCCGATTACCACATCAATGACAAATGGGGTATTATCGGCGGCGTTCAGGGTTACCGCTCTATGATGTCAAACCAATGGGAGGTACAGCCGATAATAAAACCATATTACAAGATGTCGAAAAACGTTTCATTAGGCGTTGACGTTGGCGGATTAGTATATCAAATCTTAAAGCATACAATCGGCGACTTACAAAGAAATTCTGGCAATCCTACTCTTCCTCCCCCAATTGCACACTGATTTTTAGGTAAAAATTATTTGCAAATTGTGAAAATCTTGTATTTTTGTCCACATAAAATGGCAAATGCCTTTTTGCGATAGTGTAAACTTTCCCACAGGGAAATTTAATTATCAATCATTCAACTAAAACTTTTATGAAAGTACTTAAATTTGCTATCGCCTTAGTATTGGCGATAACTGCATTCGGAGTAAACGCTCAAAACTCTGACTACAATCGTGTCAATGCCTCGTACGTACGCTCATGGGCTAATCACTCTGAAACAGAAATTGACTTCGGTCTTAACGGCATCGCTTTCGACTACATGCACGGCTTCAGCCTTAGCAACGCTCACCCTCTTTACCTCGAAGTGGGAGGAAGACTGACTACTTATTTCAACAATTCCGACGCTTCTGATTTTATAGGCATTGACCTTGGCAAACCTGATACTCGCCTGGATTTGAATTTGAAATCAAGATACTTAAACCTTGCCATTCCTGTAAACTTTGGCTACCGCTTTGACCTCGGAAACGATTTTAAGATTATGCCTTACGTAGGTCTTTACGGACGTGCTCACCTTTGGGCAAAAAGCAAAATAGAATATGCTTTTTATAAAGACGGAAAGCCTGTCCTAAACGAAAAATTTGACTCAAATCCTCTAAAAAAGGACGAAGACGGCGTTCGTGCTGTTAAGCGATTTCAAGTAGGTTGGGTTATTGGTGCAAACTTCCAATACAAACCATTTGTTTTCGGCGTAAACTTTGGCACTGGTTTCATACAAACAAGAGATCACTACACACTCTGCGAATTTGCAGCTTCGGTTGGATACTGCTTCTAAAAGCATCAAAAGAAACTATAGGGTCGCTCTAAAGATAATTTTGATGCGACCTTTTTTTATTTAATATATTGTTTTAAACAAATGATATTTATATATTTGCAAGAATCACACCATAAATCCAATATTTTACCAATGTAAAATTACAAATATGAAAACGCTTAAAATCATCGTTCTTGCAATCACTGTCCTATTAGACGGACAAGTCTTTGCACAAAACAAAGGTTACAACAGAATTGATGTTTCGTACGTCAAAACCTGGACAACTCAATCCGAAGAATCACTATACTATGACAGAAACGGAGTCGGGCTTGACTATATGCACGGTTTCAAGTTAAGCAAAAAGCATCCACTCTACTTCGAAATCGGTGGCAGGCTAATTATGGCATACGACAATTCGGTTATTGACCATTTAGACCCTGACATGAGTTTAAGTTTTATCCACAAACATCACTCGAAATTCCTATCATTAGGTGCTCCCGTTAACCTCTGCTACAAAATCAATATAAACAAAAACCTTTGCATTATACCGCAAATTGGCTTATACTCACGAGGCTTTCTCATGGCTAGGACAGAACAAAAATCCATCAAATACAAAAAGGGGGAATTTAGCGAACAAGAGGTTGTTGACTATAACATGAAAAGATATATAAAGAACGGAAAAAGATTAATAAAGCGATTCCATTCAGGTTGGAATATAGGTGCCTCTATTCAGTATAAAAAATTTATCTTGGGGTCAAACATTGGTACAGGTCTCATAAAGACAAGAGGAAACTACACTATGTGCGAATTTACCGTAAGTGCGGGATTCGTTCTCTAACAGTAAAAGGAAAAACGGGGCCATCTGATTTGCCAGACGGTCCCGCTTTTACTATTATTTTTCTCTCATAAAGATATTTATCGGTGTTCCCTTGAAATCCCACTGTTCTCGGATTTTATTTTCAAGGTATCTTCTATACGGCTCCTTTACCCATTGCGGAAGATTACAGAAGAAAACAAATGAAGGTATTTTCGCTTCCTTAAGCATCGTTACATACTTAATCTTTACATATTTTCCCTTATTTGCTGGAGGTGGATAAGCCGAAATAACCTCTTGAATATAGTTATTCAACTGTGATGTTGGAATAATTCTCTTACGGTTCTTATATACGCTTACCGCAGTCTCGATAACCTTATAGATTCTCTGCTTAGTCAATGCAGAGCCAAAGATAATTGGGAAATCTGAGAACGGGGCAAACTTGTTTCTGATTGCATTCTCGAAAGTCTTGATTGCCTCTTGTGACTTGTCTTCCACCAAGTCCCACTTGTTGACGCAAACAACCAATCCCTTGTTATTTCTTCTAATCAATGAGAAGATATTCGCATCCTGCGACTCAATACCGCGAGTAGCGTCAATCATAAGAATACAAACATCAGAATTTTCGATAGCACGAATACTGCGGATTACCGAATAATACTCAATATCCTCATTTACCTTTGTCTTCTTTCTGATACCGGCAGTATCAACGAGATAGAAGTCAAAACCGAACTTGTCATACTTTGTATAGATACTGTCGCGTGTTGTTCCCGCAATATTTGTAACAATATTTCTATCCTCTCCAATGAAAGCGTTGATAATAGATGATTTTCCAGCGTTCGGACGCCCTACGATGGCAAAACGTGGAATATCTTCCTCTATTGCTTCCTCCTCTTCCTTTTCAGGGAAGCACTCAACTATCTTGTCAAGCAAGTCACCAGTACCCAAACCATTAGCAGCAGACACGCAATACGGGTCGCCAAGTCCAAGGGAATAGAACTCAGCGGCATTATACTGCCATTCATTACTGTCAGCCTTGTTTGCCATCAAGATTACCGGCTTCTTTGCACGGCGCAAAATTGCCGCAACCATATCGTCAAGGTCGGTAACGCCGTTCTTAACGTCAACAACGAAAAGAATCACGTCTGCCTCCTCTATCGCAATTGAAACCTGCTTGTTTATTTCTCCTTCAAAAATATCTTCCGAATTGACTACCCAGCCACCGGTATCCACTATTGAGAACTCTTGCCCGCACCAATCAACTTTTCCGTACTGGCGGTCACGTGTTGTGCCTGAAGTGTCATCAACAATCGCTGTACGCGTCTGTGTCAATCGGTTGAAAAGCGTTGATTTTCCTACATTCGGTCTCCCGACTATTGCAACTAATCGTCCCATTAACTCAATTTTTTTAATTATTCAATATACCCGAAAGAGCGCAACTTGTTTTCCCTATTACGCCAATCTTTCTCCACTTTAACAAAGATTTCAAGAAATACTTTCTTATCAAAGAACTTCTCAATATCCTTGCGGGCATCTATTCCCACTTTCTTCAGTTTTGAACCTCCGTGACCAATGATAATGCCCTTCTGACTATCGCGTTCCACATAAATTACCGACATGATATGGATAGAATCCGGCTTCTCGTCATATTTTTCAACGAGAACCTCCGTTGCGTACGGTACTTCCTTGTCGTAGGTCAACAAAATTTTCTCACGAATTATTTCCGTAACAAAGAAACGTGCCGGCTTATCGGTCAAAGCATCCTTACCGAAATAAGGAGGCGAATCTGGAAGCAATTCAAGAATCCTTGACATCAAGTTAGAAACATTGAAATTCTCCTTCGCCGACATAGGGAAGATTTCCGCCTGCGGCAACAGAGTTTTCCACTTGTCAAAAATCGCCAGCAAATCATTATTGCCTTTCAAAAGGTCTATCTTATTGATTACCAACAATACAGGAACTTTCTCTTTTGCAACTTTCTCAATAAAGTCCGAATTTTTGCTAACGTCTTCAACAACGTCCGTTACATACAAAAGGATATCGGCATCAGTCAAGGCACTCTCCGAAAAACCAAGCATGCTCTCCTGCAACTTGTACTTAGGTTTAAGCACTCCCGGGGTGTCGGAAAAAACTATCTGATAGTCATCAGAATTAACAATGCCGAGGATGCGGTGCCGCGTTGTCTGCGCCTTAGAAGTGATGATAGAGACACGCTCTCCCACCAAATTATTCATCAGCGTTGACTTACCAACATTCGGATTTCCAACAATGTTTACAAAACCTGCCTTATGCGTCATACCCTTTAAACTCAACTAAAATTTAAAATGCGGAAAACGATAGGAAACAAACGCCTCCATACCGCATTCCGCAATTATACTTGTATTTATACTTTTATCAAATATCCCAAACGATGTACATAGCGCCCCATGTAAAGCCTGCACCAAATGCAGTGAGCACCAACTTATCGCCCTTCTTCAACTTGTCCTTATTTTCATCCAGGCAAAGAGGAATAGAAGCAGCACTTGTATTGCCTCTGTACTGAATGTTAACAAGAACCTTCTCCGGGCTTATTCCCAATCTGTCGCCAACAGCCTCGATAATTCTCAAGTTTGCTTGGTGCGGAATAAACCAATCAATATTTTCAATGCTGAGGTTATTTCGTTTTAAGATATCCAAAGAAGAGGTATACATATCAGTAACCGCGTGACGGTAAACGGCACGACCTTCTTGATAGACAAAGTGCTCGCGAGCATCAACTGTTTCGTGTGATGCCGGATATGCAGAACCACCAGCCTTCATAACAAGGTGTGACAAGCCTTCACCGTTAACGTGATAAACACCGTCGATAACACCAACGTTCTGCTCTTCTGTTGGCTCAAGCAAGACGCATGCTGCAGCGTCACCGAATAGCGGACATGTTGTACGGTCCTCATAGTTTGTCATACTTGACATCATCTCTGCTGCCACAACGACTACTTTCTTGTACATGCCTGAACGCACATACGCAGTTGCTGACTGCAATGCTACTATAAAGCCGGCACATGCAGCCTGTAGGTCATATCCGTAACAGTTTTTCAAACCAACCTGATGAATTATTATCGAAGCCGTTGACGGGAAACGATAGTCTGGATTCGACGTTGCACAGATTAGTAAGTCGATATCGTCCGGATTTGTTCCTGTACTTTCAAGCAGACGCTCTACAGCTATTTTACCCATGTGAGAAGAGCCAAGACCTTCACCCTTTTGGATGCGACGCTCTTTTATGCCAACACGAGTTGTTATCCACTCATCATTGGTATCAACCATTTTTGAGAGGTCATCGTTTGTCAAAATGCTATCAGGAACGTATGACGCTATACCGGTTATTTTTGCACTATACATTATGATATGTATTCAGTTAAACAAATTTGTCCTAAATGGTTTATTTAGGACAATCTTTTACTCTTACTTTCCTTTAATTAAAGGGCTGCCTCTTTCTCGATCGCAACTCTACCACGGTAATATCCGCATTCTCCACATACTGTGTGATATACGTGCCATGCACCGCAGTTAGGGCAAAGAGCCAATGTAGGAGCAACAGCCTTGTCATGAGTTCTTCTCTTCGCTGTTCTTGTCTTAGATTGTTTTCGTTTCGGATGTGCCATTTTCTTATATTATTTTATTTGTTATCTAATAAATTCCTCAATGCATCCCATCGAGGATCGTTAGTTTCTGTCTCTTTTTCTTCTCCGCTCAACCGCTTCAGAGTGTCTGCCATCGTGGAATTGCATTCTCCTTCCGCGTGAACGTGTCTTATCGGTATCGATAGTTCTATGGTGTCATAGATAAATGGGGACAAATCAAGTTCCCGCTCATCTTTCGGAAGTATGATTATATCATCATCTTCTTCTCCATATTCGTCGCCTCGCTTGACGGTCAAACGATATTCAGATTCAACTTCGTGATCCATCTCTTCAAGACAACGATCACACAAAATCTGAACCTTGCCGCGCACTGTAAAATCAAGTATATAGCAATTCAAACTATTTTTGACATTTAAAGCCACGTCAACCAACCCTGAACGAATATCCGAAGATTCCATTTCTTCGAAAAATTCAGTGCCGACAACGTAGTTAAACGTTTGATTTCCAACGGGCAATCCGACTAACTGCAATTTATAATCAGCGAACTTGTCCATTTTTCGTTCCGTTAAAACAGCACAAAGATACAAACAAATTCTTGAATTGTCAATATTTTCAACTATTTATCTGTTTTTTATTATTGATTTTTATCCTTTTATATCATCAATGCGCCTCAAGCCAATTGTCGCCCTTGCCGCAATCTGCCACCAAAGGAACTCGGAATTTAGCCGCAGACTCCATCTCGCTTTTTACTATTGTTTCCACTTTTTCAAGTTCTTCCGGAAGAACATCAAAGTTTAATTCGTCGTGTACCTGAAGTATCATCTTCGAGCAGATTCCTTCATCTTTGAACTTTTTATAGATATTAATCATCGCTATCTTTATTACGTCAGCTGCAGTTCCCTGAATAGGGGCATTAATGGCGTTACGCTCGGCATATCCGCGAACAACGGCATTGCGGGAGTTGATATCCGGCAACAGACGTCGGCGACCGAAAAGAGTTGTCACATAACCCGTAGATTTGGTTTTCTCAACGCACTCGTCCATATATTTACGAACACCCGGAAACATTGCAAAATAGCCTTCGATAATGCTCTTTGCCTCGGCTCTTGAAATCTTCAGACGCTCACTCAAACCGAATGCGGATATTCCATAAATCATACCGAAATTGGCGGTCTTCGCCTTTCTTCGCTGATCTTCGGTTACGTCTTCCAATTTCTCATGGAAAATCTTTGCTGCCGTTGCACGGTGAATATCATTTCCTGCAAGAAACGCCTCAACCATACTCTCATCCTCGCTCATATTCGCAACCAGACGCAACTCAATCTGAGAATAGTCGGCAGAGAAGAACACATTTCCGTCTGCAGGAATGAAAGCCTTTCTTATCTCCCGACCCTCTTCATTGCGGATTGGGATATTCTGCAAGTTCGGATTAGTTGACGACAGGCGACCGGTAGCGGTAACAGTTTGATTATATGTTGTATGAATTCTCCCAGTTTGCGGATTAATCAAGTCTGGCAGGGCATTGACGTAAGTTGAAAGAAGTTTTTTTATCTTCCTGTATTCAAGAATCTTACCAACAAGAGGATGCCTGTCTCTCAATTTCTCGAGTATTTCTTCCGTCGTCGAATACTGTCCGCGGGCTGTCTTCTTCGCCTTGGCATCAATCTTGAGATGGTCAAAAAGCACTTCCCCAACCTGTGCAGGCGATGACACATTAAACTCCTTACCTGCAAGTTCAAGACACTCGCGCTCAAGACTGTCAAGACGCCCTGTCAACGACAGGGAATAAGCCTTCAGCGCTGCTTCATCAATACGTACGCCACTCATCTCCATATCTGCGAGCACTGGTATCAACGGAAATTCTATATCATTAAGCAAATGACACATACCCTCATTTTCCAAAAGCGCATTTAGTTTCTCCGCCAACTGCAGGTTTGCCGACGCGTAAGAGCAAACAGTCTCAAAATAATCTGCCGCGGCAAGCGAAACGGCATAGTCAAATTTCTTGACATTCGCGCCTTGTGGCAATTCTATCTGCGGCAACTCTTTTTCAAGATAAATTTCTGAAAGCCTGTCAAGGGCGTGGCTCATTTCCGGCTGAAGCAGGTAATGTGCAATCGACGTGTCATAAAATGGTGCTGCAAATTCAATACCGAGTCTGCTAAGAACAACAATGCTATGCTTTAAATCAGCACCAACCTTCTCTACCGAAGAGCCAAGGAAATCAGCAAAGGCAGACTTTCTGCCCTCATTATACTCGACATAAAAACCATCTTTAGCCGACGTTGCCACCGCCATTCCTTTCAATTCAGAAAGCATTGACTCTGCATTGGTTGTAACAAAATAAACTCCAGTATGCTTTTTCCTTGCAGCATCTTCAAGAAGTTTCTTAAAATTTCCGTCATCGGCAAGAACAAACTTTCCTGAGACGACGCCTGTCAATTGAACCTCTTCAACGGCAGGCTCAAGCAAATCATCGAAAAGCGACGGCTGGTAAGTCTCTGCCTTTTTAACAGGCTTGACAACTTTAGGAGCAACCGTCTCCGCCTTATCTCCGAGAATGCGGTGTGCAAGTGTTCGAAACTCAAGTTCATTGAAGATTGCCCTCAATGACTCTGCATCCATTTCCTTGCGTCGCAAATCTTCCTCATTGATTTCGATTGGTGCATCGGTATGTATTTCTGTCAACGTCCTTGAAAAACGAATACTTTCAACGTTGCTTTCAATTTTCTTCTTCAAAGCACCCTTCAACTTGTCGGTGTTGGCAATTATATTTTCAACGGAACCGAATTCAAGTATCAACTTTGATGCGGTCACCTCTCCAACACCAGGACAGCCTGGTATGTTATCAACCTTATCGCCCATCAACGCAAGCAAATCAATTATCTGCTTAGGCTCGTTAACTCCGAAAATTGTGCAGACTTCCGCAATACCGCGGATTTCCGGCGGATTACCCTTGATTCCAGGGCGAAAAATCTTCACCGTCTCGCTTACCAACTGACCCAAATCCTTATCTGGCGACATAATATATGTATCATACCCCAGACCTACGCTCTTGCGTGCAAGCGTTCCAATAACGTCATCTGCCTCATACCCCGGAACTTCCACAATAGGGATACGGTAAGCACGAATTATATCCTTTATATATGGTATGGCTATCTTTATATCCTCCGGCGTTGCCTCGCGACCTGCCTTATACTCCTCATACATCTCGTGACGGAAAGTCTTTCCTGCTGGATCAAAGCATACCGCGATATGAGTAGGATTCTCTTTTTTTAAAACCTCCTCCAGAGTATTAACAAAACCGAATATCGCCGAAGTATTCATCCCCTTCGACGTTATCCTTGGCTGATATTTTAAAGCATGGTATGCACGGAAGATTAAAGCATACGCATCAAGAAGAAATAACTTTTTATTTTCCATATATACTATTCAATAGTTTATTATAAACAGCAACGCCTTTAACAGTCAGCAGATACCTCTGACGCGGATGGCGCGGCTTGTCGGGGTACAACATCGTCACTAATCCCTCTCTCATTGCAGGATTAAGCGAATACTCAACAAAATTCTCTCGATTTTTCAATCCAACAGCAGTCATCATTTCTTTTACAGACATTTTATTATTCGCTATTATTTTAACCAAACGAATAACATTCTCTTTGTCATCACACATCAGACTGGCTAAACTTGTCGGGGTACTTGTCGGGGTCAGCACTTCGATACCCTCAGGCGCATTAACCAACATAGGGCGATTTTTCAACTCATTATCTTCACCCATTAATAGATTGCGGAAAAACCGCTCCAAATATACAGATTCCCTAGCAATCCCCTTTTGTATGTTTTGATAATTTGCCCTGACCAAAGCATTTCGGAAATACCACGAATGCTTTGCAAACAAATCATTCTCCACATTGAACCCCATCGTACGCAAATACTGTATCGTAAACACAGCTGTTGTTCTTGTATTTCCTTCTCCAAACGGATGAATTTGCCACAAACCTGATACAAATTGGGCAATGTGTCTAACTATTTGACTAATGTCCAACCCAATATAGTTAAAAGTCTTTTCCTGCTCAAGATCATACTCAATGGCACGGCGAATATCTGGAGCAGAGACATACAAAACTGTGTCGCCTCGGAGCACCCATTCTTTTTTAGTGATATTATAATCCCTTATCTGTCCGGCAAACTTAAACACTCCATCAAATACGCGCCGATGAATGGCAACTAACCCCGCAAAAGTAAAAGCAAAAGTACGCTCGTTCAACAACGCCGCTATATTGGCTGAAACCTTATCAGCCTCCTCTGTTTCGGCGGCCTTTACTGCACGAATATCCTTGGATTCATAATAACTCTTGATAAGTTGCTGTACCTCATCAATAGTTATATCTCCATCTATATGCCTGCAAGCGGTTTCAACAAGATAATCGGACGGCTTTAAACCATCTACAGCCTGAAGGCCTATTGCTGTTTGCCACGCATAACTTTTTTCCCGCTTTTGAGGTTCTCCCTGCTGGATATATTCATCAAAGTTTACCATCCACTACCTATTAAGTTACTTATTTAAAGTCACTACAATACCCAAACCAAGAACATCAGAAATTTTTTCAATGAAATCTTTTTTCATATTATTATTACTATGGGTATTCAAGAGCCACCCATTACCCAAATCTCTCTGACGTCTGCCATATTTTTCATCCCTTCTGTTGGAAACTACAGGGACTCTACAGAATTTAAGGTTATGCTCCTCTACTACTTTTCGGACCTCTGAAACACCGATTTTTTTAACAACAGCAAAAAGTGTATCAACCGCCTTCTTTTCTGCTATCACGGTTCCATCTGGAAAGGCAACCGACATTTCACTCGCACTTTTTCTTTTCACCTGATTAGGCAAACGAACGCCTAATTCAGTATGCTTCACCTCTGGATCAAGAACTATTTCTTTCGCATCTGTTAATTCAGAGGCAAAATTACGTTTACGGCTAAGACGAACACACAATTGCTGTCCCGGGACATAGTCAACCACCAACACCAACTCACGCTTAACTGGTTGTAAAGCAGGCTCTATAGTTTTGCTCAATATCGGAAGAATTTCTTTTTTAATAATATCCTCTTCCAGAGCACTGGCTTTCTGCTCAAGTTCAACATCGACGGGAAGTCCTTCTCGCCGCAGTGTCTCCATTGCTTTATATAAATCGCTTAATCGTGACATATACCCTCTTTGAAATATTCTATAAAAGTAGTAAAAAAACCGCTTAAAATGAATTATTACACCATTAAATTAGAATAATAGGTCAATAATTTATAAATTTGTGTCCTAAAAATCGTTGTATGTCGAAATTTGACGAAATAAGGCAATCTATATATCCGGAACTAACGGAACTAAATACAGTAATGAAGCAATCGTTAAACAGCAACTGTGAACTGCTGAATAGCGTTGTTGACTCATACCTGCAATCAAAAGGCAAGCAAATCCGCCCTATTATAGTTATTTTAAGTGCAAAATTCTTTGGTACTGTAACTCCGGAGGTTATCTTTGGTGCCGCTGCAATCGAACTGCTACACAACGCCTCGCTAATCCACGATGACGTTATCGACGAAACAAAAATGCGACGCGGAAAGGCTACTATCAATAGTATCTGGGACAACCATATTGCAGTCCTCGCTGGCGATTTTTTCGTAAGCAACTCTCTTCAGTGTGCTATAAAAACAGGCGATTTTAAAGTTATACAGTCAATATCAGAACTCGGAAAAGAATTATCTACAGGAGAACTGGACCAAATCGACATCGCAAAGAAGCACTCTATAACAAAAGAAAATTATTTAAGCATTATCTCCAGAAAGACAGCATCTTTATTCCGCAGTTGCGTAGAAGTTGCTGGCTACACTGTTCACGCTTCTGAATGTGATATAAAGAACCTTTCGGAATATGTTAAGAAATTAGGTCTATGCTTCCAAATCAAGGACGATATCTTTGACTATTTCAAGGACGAAGCGGTTGGCAAGCCTACTGGCAACGATCTTCGCGAAGGAAAGGTTACTCTTCCTCTTATCTACGCAATCTCCAAAGATACCCCTAAAGCGTCTGAAATGAAAGAACTGCTTATGAAGGACTGCCTGTGCGACGAAGAAATCGAAATCCTCATTGAGTTTGCAAAAGCCGAAGGAGGTATCGAATACGCATACGCTGAAATGGAGAAAATAGAAAAGGAAGCAAAGGACATTCTTAAAGAATACCCTGACAGCGAAGCAAAAGAAGCCTTCCTATCTCTTTTCCAATTTATTATCAAACGCCACAAGTAATGCTACTGTCGTGTCTTGAAGAAAACCGGATTGAAGCAGGTTGCGATGAAGCTGGCCGCGGATGCCTTGCCGGACCCGTCTTTGCCGCAGCGGTAATTCTACCTGACGGATACACCAACGAACTTCTAAACGATTCCAAGCAACTTAGCGAAAAGAAACGCGACGCGTTGAGGCCAATAATTGAGCAAGATGCTCTTGCATGGGCTGTTGGCATAGTTACAGCTGAAGAAATTGACAAAATAAACATACTGAATGCGTCTTTTCTCGCTATGCACCGCGCCATTGACGGACTTAAAATAAAGCCCGAACACTTGCTGATTGACGGCAACAGATTCAAGCAGTACAAAGACATTCCTCACACATGCATAGTTAAAGGCGACGGCAAGATGATGAGCATAGCAGCGGCTTCAATCCTCGCCAAAACGCACCGCGACGAGTTTATGAAAAAAATCCACGCGGAATTTCCCCAATATGCCTGGAATGTAAATAAGGGCTACCCAACAAAAGCACACCGTGCAGCAATAGCTAAACACGGAGTTTCGCCATACCACAGAGCATCTTTCAAACTACTCGATACAGAGCCGTCACTCTTCGATGACATAGTATAAATTTATCGTTTTGCACCTTGCTGCAGACAGCAAGAAAAGCATCGAGCAACACTCTAAAAATTCTTAAACACTATCAATCAACGTTTTAACGTCCCATAATACTACAAATACCTTCATAGGGCATAAAGTAAAGGGGGCTCTACCGCTGTAGAAGCCCCCTTTATAAAAAAAATTGATTGTCTCACGACAACCAATCTTGTTAACCTTAAATCTAATACCATGAAAAACACATTACAAAAGTAACTTTTCTCAATATACTATGCAAGTGTTTATACATAAATTTTTCCGTAATTAATATTATTTAACCACCTTGCTCTTTAGTATTGCCCAAATAAATATTATAGGTTATCTCCCAAACCAAGTCCACAATGCCTTGTAAAAAAATTACAGGGGATGACGCCTCACGGCATATCCCCTGTTTAGCATATTATGAAAACTTTTATAAAGGAATTGATTGTATGAATCCTAATTAATAGAAATTAATCAAGTCATTTTCAATATCCTTACCTTCTTTAAGGATATCAAGAGCCATACGAGACACTGCTGCAGAACCGTAAGTTGCCGCAAATCTCTGTGAAAGTTGCTCTTGTGTCATTGCTGAACTTGATTTTTCTTTTTTAACAACTTTGTAAACGAATACGCCGTTTTCTCCCTTTACAGGGCCAACGAACTTACCTTCAGCTGCGTAAGGTGCAACTCCATTCAACGCTGGCTCAACACCGCCTACAACTGGAATAAAGTCTTGTCCGAATGTAACGACTACTGCTGTATCTACTGGCGCGTTCATCAATGTTGAGAATGCTGCCAAATCAGATGCCTTGCCATTGCATTTTGCAAGAAGGGCTTCAGCTTTCTTGCTGTTTCTTGCCTTTCTTTCAACCTCCATCTTCACGAATGGATCTGAAAGTGGCATATAACCAGCTGGAATAATTTCGTCAAGGCAATAAGCAATCATTTTGTCATTTCCTTCCTTGTCATACACTGGAGAAACAGCACCTACTTCTGCACCAAACGCCCATTGAACACCCTTACGAGTTGACTCAATTCTGTTCACTTGTGGTTGATCTTTTGAAATAGTGGCTTGCATTGGTTGATACCCTGACTTAACAGCGTTTTCAACGAATGTTGCACTTGTATTGTTTGTGTTAATATAAGTCTGAAGACCTGAACGCAAATTGTCAATTGTTTCTTCACTTGGGAAAACCTTATATGACACTTCTGCAATATCAAACATTGCCTTAGGAGCCTTCTTTTCACTCACCTTATATATAAGAGCTCCATTATCATTACTGTCAAGAATGAAATATTCCTTATCTGCTGCAAGGATTTTTGCTTTTGCTTCTTTTGACTTGTCATCTGCTCCCAATTGCATCAAGTTCATCCACATGTCTTCTTGACCAACTGCAACCTTATTGTCTGCAACCTCAGCAAATGGCTTGCCTGATTTTAGCAAATTTAGGACTGAGTCCTGAACTGACTTTGCTCCTTGAACTTGCAACATGCTAACTTTAACAGAGTCAACATCCATCTTCTTTGCAAGAAGTTTTGTAACTGAGTGAACATCTCCACGGAACGCTCTTTCAGATACTGCTTCCGCATCTGACTTTGCAAGGAAATCCGCTGTTGCTTTGTCAACATCTGACAAGCGAACTGTCTTTTGGGCAACACTAACATCACCGTATTTTACCCTTACTGCATCAATACCCTGAGTGCTGCGAAGCATTGAATCAACACTTGCAAACATTTTTGTTGCTGCTGACAAGTCTTCCACAGATGGAGCAATATCTACTGCAATGTAATGAACTTTTCTTAACTCTTGATCAACCTCGAAGTTTTTCTTCTCCTCGTTATAACAAGCCTTAAGTTCTTCTTCCGATACAGGATAGTCCTTATCTTCCAATGAAGAGTAACGAACATTCACCATATCTACTGTAGATGCATTTGACATTTCCTCTGCAACAGCCATTTTATCCAAATCATTAGCCTGAATTGCTCCTGCTAAAAGAACGCCAAGTTTTTGATATTTTAATGAGTTAACGACTTGCTCTTCCATCTTCAACCATTGGGCACGCAATTCTGCGACCTGCTCTGCTGGAACGTTGAACTTACCCGGATTGAAAATCAATTCGTGCAACTGTGCCGGTGATTCCATACCCATTTGCTGTGCGAATTGTACAATTTGATAGTTTGCAGTCTTACCTGTCATTGCTTCAGTAACTTCTGCATCTGTAACCTCTAAATTAAGAGCCTCTACTTCTTCTCCCATCAAATGCTCGCTAATCATTTCCTCAAGCACTTGACTTTGAACCAAAGCAGGATCTACTTTTTGATTACTATTCATAATTTGCTGATTAGCCTCTTCATAACGACGCTGGAAATCAACAATACTGATTTTTGTACCGTCAACATTTGCTACGGTAGTGCCTGCCCCAAAGAAAGAGCGGCCTGAGTTCAAGAAGTCTCCGATGATAAACGCCAAAAGCGCAACACCGATGACAACGAGTAACATCACTGATTTACTCCTAATTTTCTCTAATGCTGCCATTTATTTTTAGTTTTTTTGTTTTCTTTTTAATTTATAGCACGCAAAGATAACTAAAGGTAAGAGCAAAAAAAAATAAAAACGAAACTTTTTGTCTTTTTTATTTGGTTTTGAGCAAGTAACTGAAAAAACCAAGTAGATTAGCATGTTTTACAACATAAACGCAAACCTTTTTACGTCTTTTGCAGTTCCTTTTATATATATAGAATAGTATGCACCTCTGTTTGTTGGCACTTTGGAATATAATTTGTAATTTTGTACGATTTTTAAAAGACAAAAGATGGAAAGAAAAGTACGCGTACGTTTTGCCCCGTCTCCTACGGGACCATTGCACATAGGCGGTGTTCGCACTGCATTGTTTAACTACCTCTTTGCTCGCCGTCACGGCGGTGAAATAATTCTGCGCATTGAGGATACTGACTCTAACCGCTTTGTTCCTGGTGCTGAGGAATATATAAACGAGGCTTTCGCTTGGCTGGGCATTTCTTTTGACGAAGGTGTTAGAGAAGGCGGCAATTTCGGCCCATACAAGCAATCACAACGTCGCGATATATATAGAACTTACGTTAAGCAACTGCTCGACAACGGCAAAGCATATATTGCTTTCGATACTCCAGAAGAACTGGATGCCAAAAGAGCAGAAATCGCTAACTTCCAATATGACGCTAAGTCTCGTGGCATGATGAGAAACTCTTTAACTATGAGCGAAGAGGAAGTAAAATCACTTATCGATGCAGGCGAGAAATATGTTGTCCGCTTCTTGATTGAACCAAATAGAGACGTTGTCGTTAATGACCTTGTTCGCGGAAACGTTACTATCAATTCGTCTATTCTTGACGATAAGGTTCTTTACAAATCTGCCGATGACCTTCCTACTTACCACTTGGCAAATATCGTTGATGACCACTTGATGGAAATCACTCACGTTATCCGTGGTGAGGAATGGCTTCCGTCTGCACCTTTGCACGTACTTCTCTACGAAGCGTTCGGCTGGGCTGACACTATGCCGGCTTTCGTTCACCTTCCTCTATTGCTCAAACCAGACGGAAAAGGCAAATTGAGCAAGCGTGACGGCGACCGCCTTGGATTCCCTGTTTTCCCTCTTGAATGGCATGACCCTAAGAGCGGTGAAATTTCTTCAGGATACCGCGAATCTGGCTACTTGCCTCAAGCAGTCATTAACTTCCTTGCACTTCTCGGATGGAATCCGGGTGACGACCAGGAAATTATGTCAATGGACGAACTTATCAGCAAATTCTCGTTCGAGCATTGCTCTAAGGCTGGTGCAAAATTTGACTTTGAGAAAGGCAAATGGTTCAACCACAAATATTTGCAAGAGATGTCAGATACTGACCTTGCAAAACTTTTCGCTCCTATACTTGCGGAACACGGACACGCTGACGCAGATATGGAAACTGTTGCTCGCATCGTTGCTCTCGTTAAAGGCAGAATCAATTTCGTTAAAGACCTTTGGGACCAATCAAAATTCTTCTTCGAAGCACCGCAGTCTTACAACGAAAAGGACGTTCGCAAACGCTGGAAAGAAGGAACTGCTGAAATCATGGGTGAACTAATCACAGTTCTTGAAGGAATTGAAGACTTCACTTCTGCACCTTCTGAAAAAATCGTTCTTGACTGGATTGCTTCAAAGGAATACCACCTCGGTAACGTTATGAATGCGTTCCGCCTTACTGTTGTTGGCGAATGCAAAGGTCCGCACATGTTTGATATCACTGAAATCCTTGGAAAAGAAGAAACGATCAAGCGTATCAGACAAGGTATTGAGCAAATCCATCTTGCAGAATAAATATTGCTGAATTTGTAGAAATGAACTTTGTCTATAATACCGCTATACGTCTTTACTCTTTCGGGGCAAAGGTTTTTGCCCTGAAAGACAAAAAGGCGAACCTGATGATTTCCGGTCAGAAGAAAACGATGGAAATCCTCCGAAATGAGATAGACCCTAACGATAAATACGTGTGGATTCACGTTTCTTCATTGGGAGAATTTGAACAGGGAAGACCGCTAATCGAAATGATTAAGAGGGAGAATCCAAATCAGAAAATACTATTGACATTCTTCTCTCCTTCCGGTTACGAAGTTTGCAAAAACTACCAGTTGGCAGACACTATCTGCTACCTGCCATTCGACACGCCTTCTAAAGTCAAAAAATTTCTTGACGCGGTAAATATTGACAAAGCAATTTTCGTCAAATATGAATTTTGGGGCAACTATTTGTCTCAATTAAAAAAGCGCGGCATTCCAACATACATAATCTCCGCGATTTTCCGCCCTACCCAGATGTTTTTCAAGCCTTACGGCGGCATGTTCCGCAAAATGCTGAACTGCTACGATAAAATTTTTGTTCAGGACAAGGAGTCGCAAGACCTGCTTGCCTCTATCGGCGTGACGAATGTTGATATATGCGGAGATACTCGTTTTGACAGAGTTACCGACATTCTCGAGAATAAAGTTGACCTGCCTATTGTTGAAACTTTTACAAGAAGCCAATATACCCTTTTTGTAGGCAGTTCATGGCAACCTGATGAGGATTTCATCATTCCTTTCTTCAATAGCCATCCTGAAATGAAAATGGTTATTGCTCCCCACGAAATTTCAGAAGAAAGAATAAACGGGATTTTGGCGAAGATAAAGCGTCCTGTTGCCCTATATACGAAATCAACCCCGGAAAGTGCAGCCGATGCAGACTGCCTTATCATTGACTGCTTTGGAATTCTTTCCAAAAGTTACCGTTTCGCAACAGTCGTTTATGTTGGCGGAGGATTTGGCGTTGGCATTCACAATATCAATGAGGCTGCGGTTTATGGCGTTCCTGTTATCTTCGGCCCTAAATACCACAAATTCAAAGAGGCTCGCGACCTTATCAAACTTGAAGGTGCATTCTGTGTAAACAACGCAAAAGAATATTCAGAAATTATGGACAAACTGATTTCTGACGGGAACTTCCTTGCAAAACACGGTGAAATTGCCGGCGAATACATCAAGAAACATCTTGGTGCTACAAAGAAAATTTTTGCCAAAATATTCAAATAATGAGACCTGTTTTCCTCATAGGGTATATGGGGTCGGGTAAAACCACCCTCGGACGTGCTCTCGCCAAAGAGATGGAGTGCGACTTTATCGACCTTGACAATTTTATAGAGGGGCGGTTTCGCAGAACAATAAAGGACATTTTTGCAGAAAGAGGAGAAGAGGGCTTCCGCAAAATCGAGCATAATCTCTTAGAGGAGGTTGCAGAATTTCAAGATGTCATAATCGCTTGCGGCGGAGGTACGCCGTGCCACTACAACAATATGGACATTATGAACTCCAGCGGGCTGGCAATATACCTTACAACACCAACAAGCGTCCTTCTCGCTCGGCTCTCTCTACCCCAGCACAAGGCTAAGCGACCGATTATCGCAAACAAAACGGATGAGGAACTCAAATCATTCATAGAAAAAAATCTCATAGAGCGGGACCCTTTCTACAATAAAGCAAAAATGAAATTCGACGCCACCAAGATAGAAACGGCTGAAGAAACGATTGAAACGGCAAAAGAACTGGCTGAAATTATAAAATTAAAATTGCCCGAGGACTCCGTTTAGTATCAAATAATTGCCTATTTTTCTCTTTTATTGGCATTTACGCACTAATTTCTCTCTGTTACAAAAATTTCAACGATAATATTTTGTTCTTGAATTTTTAATTCCTATTTTTGTCAAAAACCTATAATTTAAAATTTTATACACTATGAAGAAATTATTACTTTCTACTTTAGCATTAGTGGCTACAATGTTTGCTGCTAACGCTGCTGAATCAACTTTTGACTGGGGCGCACAAGGCCTTACAAATGCTGAAGTTATTAATGGAAGAGAGTTCAAAACTCCAGAAGGCATCACTATTAAAATCGACAAAGCAACAAGTGCATCAGACCCTGCATTTTATACTGCCGCACCTGCTTCTGCCAGAATGTATGCTGGTAACGTTATAACTTTCACAGCACCTGCTGGCGGTACTTTGACAAACATTGAATTTGGCTTGTCAACTTACACAAAGTACAACATGCCTGACGGTGATGACGCATTCGTTGCATCATCTGGTACTTTCACATCAGATCCTAAAACAACTTTCAAAGCAACTTGGACAGGATCTGCTGAGACTGTAACTATTGAACTTAAAAACCAAAAGAATGCTGCTGGTAAAAACCCGCAATTCCGCGCTTGCACTTACACTTTCACTTACACAGCAGGTGTTGAAACTGTTTGCGCAACTCCGAAATTTAGCGTTGAAGACGGCAAGTACTACACTACTCAATCTGTAGAAATCACATCTAACACTGACGGTGCTAAGATTATGTACACTCTTGACGGTGGTGCTGAAACTGAATACACTGCTCCTGTTGAAGTTGCTGGCACTGGCAAGCACGTTATCACTGCTAAGGCTGTAAAGGCTGGTTTGGAAGATTCTCAAATCGCTACTGCAAACATCGAGATCGCTGAACCAATCAAGGTTTCAAGCATCGACGACTTCAAGATGAACGGTGAAGCAGAGGCTGCAGGCACATACTTCGAATGGACTTTCCCTGTAACTGTTGTTAGACAAGTAAACGTACCACAAACTTCAGGTGACAACAGAAACAACATCTTCGTTAAGGACGCTAACGGCGACTATATGCTTATCTACGGCTTCGCTCTTACTGAATATGCAAACGGCGACGTTATCCCTGCTGGTGTTGTAGGTGAATACACAGTCTTTAACGGTCTTCCTGAAATGAAGAACCCGGTTCCTGCTTCATTGGCTGCTGCTACTGAAAAGGACGACTGCACTCCTGTTGTTATGACAACTACACAAGTAAGTGCTGCTGACCTTAACAAGATCATCTATCTTGACAACGTTACTTACAATGAAGTTACAGATGCCGCTACAGGAAAAGTAAAATCTAAAGTATTTACAGACGGTACAACAGATCTTAACGTTTATTGGCAAAACGGTTGGGTAGAAACAAGACCAGCATCAGGCACAGTTCTTGACTGCATCGCTGCAGTTGCTACTTTCAACGGCAACCTTCAAGTTAACCCAATCGAGATCCTTGACGCTTCTGCAGAACCTGGACAAGGTAGCGTAGAATCTGTTGACGCTGAAAACACAGTTATCGTTGCTAACGCAAACGGCATTGTTGTTACAGTTGCTAACGCTGAAACTGCTACAATCTTCAACGCTGCTGGTCAAGTTGTAAAGGCTGCTAACGTTGCTGCTGGCGAAACAACTATCAACGTTCCTGCTGGTTTCTACGTTGCTAAAGTTGGTAACAAAGTTGCTAAAGTTGTTGTTAGATAATAAATATCTCAACATAATACAAAAAGGCTTCCGTTCGGAAGCCTTTTTTTTTAATTAAAAATCAACCTATTAATCACTCAACTGTAGGGGTCGAAGTCCTTTCGACACGCCCAAAATCATCTAAGACATTTATTTCCCTCATTGGCTAAACGGTAACCAATACTCGTAACCCTAAACGACACTTACCCGCGGCGATAGAGCATCGCCCCCTACAACTCATTGATAATATATTCTTTACTCTTTGGTATTTAAAAACAATAAACATCTTCTATCACTTATTGCTATAAAACCGATCTTGTTCCCATCTCATTACATTTGTCTGAATATATTCTGAAATATTGTTTCCATCCTTGTAGTTTCTTATAATGTGATCATAATAACTTCTCTGCCACATGAAATCTATTCCTCTACTCTTAGCAAATAATGTTACCGACCTCTTAAATCCAGCAATAACAGTACCCAACAATGGGGTTTTATTTGTGCCATTCTTTTCAAAAATACTCACAATTAAATGTATATGATTTGGCATTATAACATACAAGGGGACATCAACTGAATCAAAATGATTAGGTAAGTCTTCTATGCATTGTTTGCACCATTCACCTACAATACTATAATAAATTGCTCCATTAGCTATGTTACCAAAAACACACCTCATATTTTGCACACAAATTGTGACAAAATAATCTCCACAATCATAGTCATGAAATTCTGCTCGTAACTTTTTTCGTATTGGATAATACATAATTTTTTTTGTAAAAATACTTGATAAAAAACTTTTTACAAAATAATTTTTGAATTTGAACAAGTATATTAGTCAAAAATCCAAAACCTCAAACAAATTGGCACCACCTGATTTTCAATATGTCATAACAAACAACAACACACTACCCGCCCAAAATCATCAAAGACATTTATTTCCCTCATTGGCTAAACGGTAACCAA
>ENA-ORPF01000092-ORPF01000092.1-human-gut-metagenome-genome-assembly--contig:-NODE-92-length-88360-cov-9.019908_pt1 | contig 88360 bp, 48 predicted proteins | sample MGYA00242140_ERZ509070 | MGnify/ENA primary metagenome ERZ509070 (study PRJEB26280, sample SAMEA2338713) | human gut metagenome | biome: human gut; feature: human-associated habitat; material: faeces... | reverse complement strand
TCTTTCCCCAAATGACGGCTTTTCAGATAGGATGTCGGATAAAGCATCTCCTGCATACCCGGTCCGCCCTTTGGTCCTTCGTGCGTGATAACCACCACGTCGCCACTCACCACACTTCCGTTCAGGATGCCTTCACAAGCGTCTTCCTGAGAATCGAAGACTTTAGCCGGCCCGCTGAAATGCCAGATGCTTTCGTCCACTCCGGCCGTCTTCACCACGCAACCGTCTTGGGCTATATTCCCGAACAGCACGGCCAAGCCGCCGTCCTTGCTATAAGCATGTTCCACATCGCGGATGCATCCCGTGGCACGGTCGGTGTCCAACGTATCGTACACCTTGCACTGCGAACCCATCTTGTTACTGAAGACCCCGCCCGGCGCACTGCTGTAAATGCGCCGCGCCTCATCGTCCACCTGTCCGGACGTAATACTATATTTCGCAATATCTTCGCCTAAAGTACGGCCGTTCACCCTGCGGCACGACGTATCCAACAAACTGGCCTTTGCCAATTCACCTAATATATTAAGGATGCCGCCCGCACGGTTACATTCCTGAATGGAATACTTCTGCGTGTTGGGAGCCAACTTGCATAGGCAAGGCACTCTACGGCTCAGTGCGTCGATGTCCGCCATCTTGAAGTCCACCCCGGCCTCGTTGGCCACGGCCAACAGATGCAGCACGGTATTGGACGACCCGCCCATGGCAATGTCCAACGTCATGGCGTTCAGGAAAGCCTGACGCGTGGCGATGCTCTTCGGCAATACGCCCTCATCTCCTTCCTCATAATATTTGAACGCATTCTCTACCACTAATCTGGCCGCATCCTGAAACAAACGGATACGGTTGGCATGCGTCGCCAAAATAGTCCCGTTCCCCGGGAGGGAAAGGCCGATAGCCTCCGTCAGACTGTTCATGGAGTTGGCTGTAAACATCCCCGAGCAACTACCGCAACCCGGACAAGCACATGCCTCAATCTTCGCCATCTCCTCATCGCTCACCGACGTGTCTGCCCCTTTGATCATGGCCGTAATCAAGTCTGCGTTCTCCCCGTTGATTTTGTGTGCCTCCATCGGTCCTCCGGAAACAAACACCGTAGGGATATTCAGGCGCATGCTGGCCATCAGCATGCCCGGCGTGATCTTGTCGCAATTCGAAATGCAAATCATGGCATCCGCCTTATGCGCGTTGACCATATACTCCACGCTGTCGGCGATGATATCGCGCGAAGGCAGAGAATACAGCATCCCGTCGTGCCCCATAGCGATACCGTCGTCGATGGCTATCGTATTGAATTCCGCAGCATAGCATCCCATCTTTTCGATTTCAGCCTTCACCATCTGCCCGATTTCATGCAAATGGGTATGCCCCGGCACGAACTGGGTGAAAGAATTGACGATAGCCACGATCGGCTTCCCGAACTGTTCACGTTTCATCCCATTGGCCACCCACAATGCACGGGCTCCCGCCATACGGCGTCCTTCTGTGCTCTGCGCACTGCGCAACTTATGTTTCATCTTTATAGCGTTTTTATACTTTTTCTTTATAGCTGCAAATTTAGTCCCTTTTTTCCTATTAGACAAAAGTTTGGGGTATAAAAGTGAGATATTCATAAACAACAGTTACCAAATCAGGTCACACCAAAGAAAATCGATACAAATATACGTTATTTTATTTTAAACTGTCATCCTGCTATCGAAACGACATTTGTAGTCAAAAAATGGATGGAAATATATCACGTTGCAGTCTCATATACGCACACCTCTTCACTAACGCCTCATACAACACAAATTAAAAGCAAAACCGATTAATGCGCGACTTGACACGTTACAATGCCCAATATCCTGCACACCTGATGTCGAAAGACAAGAAAAGAGAGTCCGCCCCCCCGATGGTATAAGTATGGAAGCCACCATCCAAGGAAGGCATGGACGCTTTATTTGGGCCGTGAAACCTGTCGAATTGCCCCATTATTACCGTCTGGACGAAATCACCCCGGAGATGTACAACCGACGGATACGCATTATCGGTGGACAACTTAATGATTGTGAAGATGGACTGATAACCACAAGAGGTTCAAAGACCAAGAGGTCGTTAGTTAAACGACCAACTTTGTTGGCTTCTTCTGTGGAAGTAGAACCGGAATACTTCCAACTCCTCTGAAAGATTTATGCTATTTTCCACAAGAAACGGAAATGGCATATAAACTTTTTCGCTATCTTTGTAAATATATAAATTAAGGTGGAGGAACAAATCATGCAACAGGGCGGAAGACTTTACCCCATAGGAATACAAACGTTCGAGAAAATAAGGAACGGCAACTATTTGTATATAGACAAGACCCAATATGTCTATCAAATGGCGCACTCATCTTCGAATTACATGTTCCTGAGCCGTCCGCGCCGTTTCGGTAAGTCTTTGCTGACCAGTACCTTGAAAGCCTATTTCGAAGGCCGGAAGGAGCAGTTCAAGGAATTGGCCGTGGAAAAGTTGGAAACGGAATGGACGAAATACCCCGTCCTGCATTTCGACATGAGCACGGCCAAGCATGTGGACAAGGAGCGCTTGGAAAGCGAACTGAACCTGAAACTGATTGAATACGAAAACGTATATGGCCGTGGCGAAGGTGAGGAAAATGTGAACCAACGCCTACAAGGTGTTATCCGCCGTGCCTACGAACAGACGGGCCGCCAAGTGGTGGTGCTCATCGACGAATACGACGCGCCCCTGCTCGACGTGGTGCATGAAGAAAAAGACCTGCCCGTCCTCCGTAACATCATGCGTAATTTCTATAGTCCGCTCAAAGCCTGCGACCCCTACCTGCGCTTCGTGTTCCTGACGGGCATCACCAAGTTCTCGCAACTGAGCATCTTCAGTGAACTGAACAATATTAAAAATATCAGCATGCTGCCGGAATACGCCGCCATCTGCGGCATTACGGAGGAGGAGATGGCTACCCAGATGGATGAAGATTTGGACATTTTGGCCGGACGTTTGGGTGTGAGCCGTGAAGAGGCTGTACAGAAACTCAAGTACAATTACGACGGCTACCATTTCGCGTGGCCCTCGCCTGACATCTACAACCCTTTCAGCCTGTTGAACGCTTTCGCCGACGGGCGGTTGGATTCCTATTGGTTCGGCAGCGGCACGCCCACTTACCTCATCGAGATGCTGAAAAAGTACAATGTTCTGCCCCAGCAAATCGGAGGAAGGAAAGCCATGGCGGAATCTTTCGATGCCCCGACGGAACGTATGACGGACATCGCCCCGTTGCTCTACCAAAGCGGTTACGTCACCATCAAGGGGTATTCCCCCATCACGCAGCTCTACACGTTGGACATCCCCAACAAGGAGGTGCGCCTCGGACTGATGAAGAGCCTTTTGCCCGGTTATTTGGACCGCCGTACGACGGACGGTTTGACTACCGTGGCCTTGCTCTATGAGGCCATTTATGAAGAGCGGTTGGACGACGCGTTGCGATTGTTGCAGACATTCCTTTCCACCGTTCCTTATTGCGACCGCACGGACTACGAAGGCCATTACCAACAGATGCTTTACGTCATCTTCAGCCTCCTCGGCACGTATGTGGACGTGGAAGTACGTACCCCGAGCGGACGGGTGGACATGGTGATGCGCACTGCCACCACGCTCTACGTCGTGGAACTGAAACTGAACCAGTCGGCCACAGCCGCCATGCAACAGATTGACCTGAAGAACTATCCCGAACGCTTCGCCCTGTGCGGCTTGCCCGTGGTGAAGGTCGGCATCAACTTCGACATGGAAAGGCATACCCTGAAAGATTGGGTAATCACTAACTAAAATACACCCAAGGGAATTTCCAAAAACATCCTTCATCCTTCAGGATGTATGTTAAACATCTATCATACAATATATTAGAAACTGAACGGTAAAATTTCATCTTTCAGTTCCCTTTCATGGCAGAAAGCCGTCAAACGTTCTGCGCCAAACGATTTTTCATTCTAAGCCAAACGATTTTTCATTCTCCGCAGATTGGTTTTCCGTTCTCTTCCAAAGGAAATGAAACGTGGCTGAAGGATAGCTGAAACATCCTTCAGCCCATAACGCACAAACAATGAATCAATTAGCATGCATCCTGAAAGATGAAGGAGATGTTTTTGGGAAAACTCTTATGTAGGAAGAGAGAGATAAGCTGATAATAAAACAATTGCGAATGGCGGATTTTATTCGTAACTTTGTCCATACAAAATATCCAAAACATGCACATTACAACTCCTATACGTACCACAGAGACTATTGAGGCACTGACCCGGCTGTGGGAAGCATCAGTACGGCAAAGCCACCATTTCCTGACAGAAAAGGACATACAAGCATTAAAACCATACGCAAAGGCCGGTCTCGAATCCATAGAAAACCTCTTTGTTTCATACGAGCAAAATGAAGCCACAGGATTTATCGGCATAGAAAAAGACAAAATCGAAATGCTTTTCATCTCACCTGAATATTTCGGAAAAGGTATCGGGAAGCTACTGCTTACCATGGCTTGCGAGAAACTCGGCGTGCGATATGTGGACGTAAACGAACAAAACCACAAGGCAGAAGGTTTCTACCGCCATTTGGGGTTCCAAACTTTTGAACGCACGGAAACAGACGAGCAAGGTAACCCATTCCCTATCCTGAAAATGAAACGAGTACCCCTACCTCCCCCTACATATCAGATAGAAAGAGAAACGAAATAGGGCTTTAAAACCATCAAAACAAGCCATCCGCTTTTGTTTGTCATTTATTTCCTGTAACTTTGCAACTCTTTATCATTAATAATAGGTATATATGGATACGACACCCAACAAGTACATCACCGTCGCATACGAACTCTATACGGATTTCGACGGGAAAAAAGAATTAGTGGAAAAAGCTCCTATTGAGCACCCTTTCCAGTTTATTTCGGATATGGGCACAACTTTAGATGCTTTTGAAGCACAAATCAAACCGTTACAGAAAGGAGAGAAATTCAATTTCACACTGTCCGTAGAAGAAGCTTACGGTGAGTATGAACAGGAACGCGTACTGGAACTGAACAAAGATGTATTCAAAATAAACGGACATTTTGACAAAGAGCATATTTATCCGGGAAGCGTGGTACCCTTGATGAATGCAGACGGAGCACGTTTTAACGGAACAATCACAGACGTGAAAGAAGATACCGTAACCGTAGACCTGAATCATCCCTTAGCCGGAAAAGCATTGAACTTCATCGGTGAAGTCACTGAAAACCGCGATGCGACAAAAGACGAAATACAAGGCATGCTCAACATGCTGAGCGGCGAAGGAGGTTGCGGATGCGGATGCGACAGTTGTGGTGGAGGTTGCGGAGACGATTGCGGCTGTGACGGGCACCATCACGAAGAGAGTTGCGGATGCGGACATTGCCATTAAAAAACGGCATCTGTATATTTTATATCGGAAGGGTGAGACATGAGCAATACATTCGGTAACATATTCCGGCTGACGACTTTCGGGGAGAGCCACGGGCCGGGAATAGGCGGAATCATCGACGGATTTCCGGCCAGTATCGACATCGACCAGAACTTCATACAACGCGAACTGGACCGTCGTCGGCCGGGACAAAGCAGAATCACGACTCCCCGCAAAGAAGCGGACAAGGTGGAACTGCTGTCCGGAGTGTTCGAAGGCAAATCTACCGGATGCCCTATCGGCTTCCTGGTACGCAACACCAACCAACATTCCAATGATTACGACAACATACGCAACCTGTACCGACCATCACATGCCGATTTCACCTACACTCAAAAATACGGCTTGCGTGACCATACGGGTGGAGGACGTTCTTCGGCACGTGAAACCATAGCACGTTGCGTGGGCGGTGCCTTGGCAAAACTGGCTCTCAAACAAATCGGAGTGGAAATCTATGCCTATACCTCACAAGTGGGTAACATAGCTTTGGAACACGATTATACGCATTACGACCCGGCACAAATCGAAACGAACGATGTACGTTGCCCGGATACGGAAAAAGCCGCTGCCATGGAAAGCCTCATTTCGGAAGTCAAAGCAAAAGGAGATACAATCGGAGGTATCATCACGGGAGTAATCCGCCATTGCCCCATAGGGTTGGGTGAACCGGCTTTCAGCAAACTCCATGCTGCATTGGGAGGTGCCATGTTGGGCATCAACGCCGTAAAAGGATTCGAATACGGACGAGGGTTTGCCGGAGTAAGCCAACGGGGAAGTGAACAAAATGATGTCTTCATAGCAAAAAATGGAACCATCGGAACACGCACCAACAATAGCGGAGGCATACAAGGCGGAATCAGCAACGGACAAGACATCTATTTCAGGGTGGCTTTCAAGCCAGTCGCTACCATCCTGATGGAACAGGAAACCGTAACACTGGACGGAACCCCGACGATCATAAAAGCTCGCGGACGGCACGATGCCTGCGTACTTCCTCGTGCGGTACCTGTGGTAGAAGCTATGGCGGCCATGACGATTCTGGATTATTACCTGCTCAACAAAACCACGCATTTATAATTGCAACGGAGAAAAATATCCGGATTCGTAGAAAAAAGCAGTTATTTCGCAGACTCTATTTGGATGCGGCCGAAGGAATAACTATCTTTGAAACGTAAAGGATATAAAGTTGTGAAACTTTAAGATAGCTTAGTTAAAAGTTTAGTTTAGTTTTTGTGTTGGTATCCCGCCTCGGTTTTGAGGCGGGATATTTTTTCCCACATGTTCCTTTTTCTACCTTTCTCTTTCAGCAGTTTGAAAAGGAGCCAACCTCACCAAATCCATTGTATTTTTATAAGGACAATAGCAAGGTTGTAATCTAAAAAATAAAACAACCATTTTCATATCTATTCGTAACTATTTTGCATAAATTTTATCCGAATCATCAGTTTTGAAAAATATCTTTTCTTTTTCTCAAGAAAAACCGGATTACGCCCCATTGCATTTTGGCAATCAATTAGTACTTTTGCAAAACAAAACGTCACGATACAACAAAATAATATCGCATATAGATTATGAAACAAGAAAAACAAAATCCTTTTATCAAATACAACGGCATTAAAGATGCAAAGAAGCACATCCACAAGGCAAGTGGATTGTACGACGCCTCGAACGAACATGACGCATGCGGAGTAGGTATGATTGTGGACATACACGGCAACAAATCCCATGAATTAGTGGATTCTGCCCTTAAAGTGTTGGAAAACATGAAGCACAGGGGGGCGGAAGGCGCCGACAACAAGACGGGCGACGGGGCAGGCATCATGCTCCAAATCCCCCATGAATTCATCCTCCTGCAAGGCATCCCCGTCCCGGAAAAAGGAAAATACGGCACAGGGCTTGTCTTCCTGCCCAAGGACGGGCAGGAGCAATCCCACATGCTAAGCATCATGATTGAGGAGATAGAACGGGAAGGCTTGAACCTGATGCACTTGCGCAACGTGCCGGTCAATTCGTCTATCCTTGGAAAAGACGCATTGGGCACGGAACCAAGCATCAAGCAAGTATTCATCACCGGTTCCACTGATACGGAGAACTTGGAACGCACCCTATATATAATAAGGAAGAGGATTGAGAACCGCATACATCACAAAGATTTCTATATCGTATCCCTGTCGAGCAAGAATATCGTGTACAAAGGAATGCTGTCGTCCGTACAAGTGAGGGAATACTTCCCCGACCTGACCCAACCGTACTTCACCAGTGGGTTGGCCGTCGTGCATTCCCGATTCAGCACCAATACCTTCCCGACCTGGAGCCTGGCGCAGCCTTTCCGCCTGTTGGCGCATAACGGTGAAATCAACACCATACGGGGCAACCGAGCTTGGATGGAGGCACGGGAAAGCGTGCTCTCCACACCCACGCTTGGCAACGTGAAACAAATCAGGCCCATCATCCAACCCGGCATGAGCGACAGTGCCTCGTTGGACAACGTGTTGGAATTCTTCGTCATGTCCGGCCTGAGCCTGCCCCACGCCATGGCCATGTTGGTGCCGGAATCCTTCAACGACAAGAACCCTATCAGCGAAGACCTGAAGGCTTTCTATGAGTACCACTCCATCCTGATGGAACCGTGGGACGGCCCGGCCGCCCTGCTCTTCAGTGACGGACGCTATGCCGGAGGCATGCTCGACCGCAACGGCCTGCGCCCTGCCCGTTACCTGATAACGCGGAACGACATGATGGTCGTGGCCAGCGAGGCAGGCACCATCCACTTCGAGCCGGGGGACATCAAGGAAAAAGGACGGTTGCAACCGGGCAAAATACTCTTGGTGGACACCCAAGAGGGAAAAATATACTATGACGGGGAACTGAAAGTCCAGTTGGCTGCTGCTAAGCCCTATCAGCAATGGCTCTCCACGAACCGTATAGAACTGGACACGCTGCGAAGTGGGCGGAAAGTTGAAAACAATGTGGAGGACTACAGTCGCAAGCTGCGTAACTTCGGCTATACACGCGAAGATATCGAACGCACGCTCATCCCGATGGCAACGAACGGAGCGGAGCCGACCGCTTCCATGGGGAACGACACCCCGTTGGCCGTGCTCTCCGACAAGCCTCAACTGCTGTTCAACTATTTCCGCCAACAGTTTGCCCAAGTGACCAACCCTCCCATCGACCCGATCCGCGAGGAACTGGTCATGTCGCTGAGCGAGTACATCGGTGCCGTGGGTATGAACATCCTGTTGCCGAGCGAGGCACACTGCAAAATGGTACGCTTGCCTCATCCTGTATTGACCAACACCCAGTTGGATATCCTGTGCAACATACGTTACAAGGGGTTCAACACCGTGAAGCTCCCCATCCTGTTCGACGTGCACGGAGGGAAGGCTGCCTTGCAAGAAGCCTTGTCCACCTTATGCAAGCAAGCGGAAGCGTCCGTCGACGAAGGAGTGAACTACATTATCCTGTCCGACCGCGGAGTGGATGCCGGACACGCAGCCATCCCCTCGCTGTTGGCCGTAAGTGCCGTACACCACCATTTGATTTCCGTACAAAAACGTGTGCAGACCGCACTGATTATCGAAAGCGGTGAAATCCGTGAGGTCATGCACGCGGCCCTGCTGTTGGGTTACGGGGCAAGTGCCATCAATCCCTATATAGCTTTTGCCGTATTAGACGATTTGGTCAAGCGACACGAAATACAGATGAATTACGAAACAGCAGAGAAAAACTACATCAAGGCTATCTGCAAAGGATTGTACAAGGTGATGAGCAAGATGGGCATCAGCACGATACGTTCTTACCGAGGTGCCAAAATATTCGAAGCTGTCGGACTCAGTGAGGAATTACTGAAAACCTATTTCGGCACGCCGGCCTCTACCATCGGTGGCATACGGTTGGAGGAAATCGCAAAAGACTATACCATTTTCCACGATGCCGGTTTCCGGCTCACAGAACCCGGACACCTCTTGCCCCATACCGGACTGTTCTCTTTCCGCAAAGATGGCGAGCAACATGCCTGGAATCCTGAAACCATATCAGCCCTGCAAATCGCCACGCGCCTTGGCAGTTACAAGAAATTCAAGGAATTCACGAAGATGGTGGACGGGAAAAAACAGCCGATATTCCTGCGTGATTTCTTCGGGTTCAAACGTAACCCCGTCGACATCAACAAGGTAGAACCCGTGGAGGACATCGTCAAGCATTTCGTCACCGGTGCCATGTCGTTCGGTGCCATCAGCAAGGAAGCCCACGAAGCCCTGGCATTGGCCATGAACGAGCTTGGCACCCGAAGCAATACGGGAGAAGGCGGGGAAGACAACGCCCGTTTCCATGAGACATACGAAGGCATCCCTCTTTGCAGCAAGACCAAGCAGGTGGCATCCGGACGTTTCGGTGTCACGACCGAATACCTCGCCAATGCCGAAGAGATACAAATCAAAGTAGCACAAGGTGCCAAACCGGGGGAAGGTGGCCAACTTCCGGGTTTCAAAGTGGATGAGGTGATTGCCAAAACGCGCCACTCCATTCCGGGCATATCCCTGATTTCTCCCCCGCCCCACCACGACATCTACTCCATCGAAGATTTGGCACAACTGATTTTCGACCTGAAGAATGTCAACCCACAAGCTCGAATCAGCGTAAAACTGGTAGCCGAAAGTGGGGTCGGCACGATAGCCGCCGGAGTGGCCAAGGCCAAGGCCGACCTGATTGTCATCTCGGGCGCGGAAGGTGGAACGGGTGCTTCGCCTGCGTCATCCATGCGTTATGCGGGCATCTCTCCGGAAATCGGTCTTAGTGAGACCCAACAGACTTTGGTACTCAACGGACTGCGCGGACAAGTACGCCTGCAAACCGACGGACAACTCAAAACAGGGCGCGACATCATCGGCATGGCCCTCCTCGGGGCCGAAGAATTCGGCTTCGGCACGACCGTGCTTATCGTATTAGGATGCGTCATGATGCGCAAATGCCACACCAACGCCTGCCCAGTCGGGGTCGCCACCCAAGACCCGGTATTGCGCAGCCATTTCCGAGGACACTATAAATATGTGGTGAATTATTTCCGCTTTTTGGCCGAAGAAGTACGCGAATACTTGGCAGAAATGGGATTCACACGACTGGAAGACATCGTGGGGCGCACTGACCTCATCGAAATTAAGCCTGTGGAAAAAGAGACAAAAATTGGGCTGTTGGACTTCAGCCGACTATTACACAAGGTGGAAAGCAATACGGCCATCCATCACGTATGCGAACAAAAGCATGAAATCAGCCACGTGAAAGACGTGGAAATCATAGCCTCAGCCACAGAAGCCCTCGAACATGGCAAGGAAGTATCCCTGGAATACGCCATCGCCAACACCGACCGCTCCGTAGGAGCCATGCTGTCAGGTGCCGTAGCCACACGGTATGGCAACGAAGGGCTTCCCGAACAAACCATCAACGTGAAATTCAAAGGTTCAGCCGGACAAAGCTTCGGGGCGTTCCTAGCCCACGGCATCTGCTTCAAACTGGAAGGCGAGGCAAACGATTACTTGGGCAAAGGGTTGAGCGGCGGACTGATTTCCGTCTGTCCTCCCGTGCGTTCCAACTTCGATGCGGAAAAGAACACTATTGCGGGCAACACGCTGCTATATGGTGCCACGAGCGGCGAGGTCTACATCAACGGCCGGGCCGGCGAACGTTTTGCCGTACGCAACTCCGGAGCCATCGCCGTCGTGGAAGGTGTGGGAGACCACTGCTGCGAATACATGACAGGGGGGCGCGTGGTCGTGTTAGGCGAAACCGGACGCAATTTCGCTGCCGGCATGAGCGGGGGCGTGGCATACGTTTGGGACAAAAGCCATACGTTCGACTACTTCTGCAACATGGAAATGGTGGAACTTTCGCTTTTGGAAAACTCCACCTCACGCAAAGAGCTGCATGAACTTGTCCGCCAACACTACCTCTACACCGGTTCGAGCCTGGCCCTCACCATGTTGGACGACTGGAATCACTACGTAGACGAGTTCATACAAGTCACACCCATCGAATACAAGCGCGTACTGGCAGAAGAGCAAATGCGCAAACTGCAACAAAAAATAGCAGACGTACAACGGGATTACTAACAGAATCGACAAACGACAAAAAATAAAGAAAAAAATGGGAAACCCTAAAGCATTCCTCACCATATCGCGGCAGGAAGCCGGCTACCGCCCGGTGCACGACCGCATCAACGACTTCGGAGAAGTGGAACAGACCCTGAACACCAGTGACCGCAAACTGCAAGCCTCACGTTGCATGGATTGCGGAGTGCCTTTCTGCCACTGGGCATGTCCCTTAGGTAACCGTCCGCCCGAGTTCCAAGATGCGCTTTACAAAGGCAAATGGGAAGAAGCATACGAAATCCTGTCCCAAACCAACGATTTTCCGGAATTCACCGGACGCATCTGCCCTGCGCTCTGCGAGAAAAGCTGCGTGCTGAAACTGGCCATCGATGCCCCGGTCACCATCCGTGAGGATGAGGCGGCCATCATCGAAGCAGCTTTCCGCGAAGGCTATGTCAAACCGAAGACCTACCCACGAAACGGGAAGAAAGTGGCCGTCGTAGGTTCCGGCCCGGCAGGCATGGCTGCCGCCAACCAACTGAACCGCATGGGGTATGAAGTAACGGTATTTGAAAAGGATGAAAGCGTGGGCGGATTATTACGCTTCGGGATTCCGAACTTTAAACTCAACAAGGCCATCATAGACAGGAGAATAGAAATCATGAAAGCTGAAGGCGTCATCTTCAAGACAAACTCACCCGTAGACTTGAAACACCTGCCCGAAGGTTTCGATGCTTACTGTATTTGCACGGGAACACCACAGGCACGCGACCTCGACATCCCGGGGCGCAACCTCAAAGGCATACACTTCGCATTGGAAATGCTAGCCCAACAAAACCGGATTTTGGGCGGACAGACTTTCGGCAAGGAAGAACGCATAAACGCCAAAGGCAAACATGTGATTGTCATCGGTGGCGGCGATACGGGAAGCGACTGCATCGGCACGAGCAACCGACAGGGTGCGGCCAACGTCACGCAAATAGAAATCATGCCGAAACCTCCGGTAGGGCATAACCCAACCACCCCATGGCCGCAATGGCCCGTAATCTTAAAGACCAGTTCCAGCCACGAAGAAGGATGCACACGCCGGTGGTGCCTGACCTCCAACCGTTTCATCGGCACGAAAGACGGCCGGGTTTGCGGTGTGGAAGTGGAAGAAGTGGAGTGGGTTCCCAATCCGGACGGAGGCCGTCCCGTCATGCGCCCTACTGGGAAAAAGGAAACTCTCAAGGCTGACCTCGTGCTGTTGGCCATGGGATTCCTCAAGCCCCAACAGCCGGCATTCGCAAGCAATGTTTTCGTGGCCGGAGACGCGGCCACCGGTGCTAGCCTCGTAGTCCGCTGCATCGCAGGAGGACGCAAAGCGGCCCAAGACATCAACGCTTACTTAACAAAAGCTTTAACGCCATGTGTGGAATAACAGCCCTTTTCAACCTCAAACAACAAACGCCTGAATTACGAAAAAAGGCTTTGTCCATGTCTAAGAAAATCCGGCACCGCGGGCCGGATTGGAGTGGCATTTATTGTGGCAAGACAGCCATCTTATGCCACGAACGCCTTTCCATCGTCGATCCGCAAAGCGGCGGGCAGCCTCTTTTCTCGCCCGACCGTAAACAGATACTGGCCGTCAACGGGGAAATCTACAACCACCGCCAAATCCGTGAACAGTATACCGGACGATACGACTTCCAAACGGGCAGCGACTGCGAGGTCATCCTCGCGCTCTACCGGGACAAAGGCATCCATTTCTTAGAAGACCTGAATGGAATTTTTGCCTTCGCCCTTTATGACGAAGAACAGGACGACTTCCTGATAGCCCGCGACCCCATCGGAGTCATACCTTTATATATAGGACATGACAAGGACGGCATCCTATATCTGGCCAGCGAACTGAAAGCACTTGAAGGTTTCTGCGACGAATACGATCCGTTCTTGCCGGGACATTATTACTGTGGCAAGGAAGGGAAGATGACGCGTTGGTACACCCGTGATTGGATGGACTACTCGAACGTGAAGGACAATTATACCCATGACGCCTGTAACGCTACTAAAGTCACGGACTGTGGAAACAGCTATCCCATACAAGTAGAAGCCGTACGTGATGCCTTGGAAGCTGCCGTACGCCGCCAACTGATGAGCGACGTTCCCTATGGCGTGCTGCTCTCCGGCGGATTGGACAGTTCCGTCATTTCGGCCATAGCGCGGAAGTTTGCGGCACACCGCATCGAAACCGACGGGCAGTCCACTGCGTGGTGGCCGCAACTCCACAGCTTCGCCGTGGGACTGAAAGGTGCCCCGGACTTGGCCAAGGCCAAGGAAGTTGCCGACTACATCGGTACCGTACACCACGAAATCAACTATACCATCCAAGAGGGATTGGATGCCGTGCGTGATGTCATCTACTACATCGAGACCTACGACGTGACCACCGTGCGCGCCTCCACCCCGATGTACCTGCTTGCCCGCGTCATCAAGAGCATGGGCATCAAGATGGTATTGAGCGGTGAAGGCGCCGATGAAGTGTTCGGCGGTTACCTCTACTTCCACAAAGCACCGGATGCCCTGGCCTTTCACGAAGAAACGGCGCGCAAGCTCTCCAAACTGTACCTTTACGACTGCCTGCGAGCCAACAAATCCCTCTCAGCATGGGGCGTGGAAGGGCGCGTTCCTTTCCTCGACAAGGAATTTCTCGACGTGGCCATGCGCCTCAACCCGGCAGTCAAAATGTGCCCGGGCAAGACGATTGAAAAGAAAATCGTACGCGATGCTTTCGCCAATCTCTTACCCGAAAGCGTGGTCTGGCGGCAGAAAGAACAATTCAGCGACGGCGTGGGATACAGTTGGATTGACACATTGAAGGATATCACATCACAGGCCGTCAGCGACGAACAGATGGCACATGCCTCGGAACGGTTTCCCATCAACCCGCCCATGAACAAAGAAGAATACTATTACCGTAGCATCTTCGAAGAATATTTCCCGAGCGACAGCGCAGCCCGAAGCGTACCGAGCGTACCGAGTGTGGCCTGCTCCACAGCCGAAGCCTTGGCTTGGGACACCTCGTTCAAAGGACAAAACGAACCGAGCGGGCGAGCCGTAAACGGAATACATGAAGATGCATACAGGAAAACGAAAATATGAAAATAGAATTTACCAAAATGCAGGGGGCTGGCAATGACTACATCTACGTCAATACCCTGAAGTACCCCGTCTCGCATCCCGAGGCATTGGCAAAGGAATGGAGCAAACCACATACCGGCATCGGAAGCGACGGGCTTGTCCTGATAGGGCCTTCCGAAACAGGAGATTTCAGCATGCGCATCTTCAACGCAGACGGTTCAGAAGCCATGATGTGCGGCAATGCCAGCCGCTGCGTCGGCAAGTACGTGTATGAATACGGACTTACCGATAAAAAAGAAATCGCCTTGGAAACCCTCTCCGGAATAAAAACCTTATATTTACATTTACAAGGCGAGAATGTGGATTCGGTAACCGTAGACATGGGGGCTCCGTGCGACATTCGTACCGTGGATTTAGGAAACGGCTATCTTTTCCGTGAAGGTACAGCCGTAAACATGGGCAACCCGCATCTGGTGATTTTCACCCATGACGTTTCTGCTATTGACTTGCTTTCCGAAGGTCCGGCCATGGAACATCACCCGCTATTCCCGAACCGCGTCAACGTGGAATTCGCCCAGGTCTTACCCGACGGGAATGTCCGGATGCGTGTATGGGAACGAGGCTCAGGTATTACACAGGCCTGTGGAACAGGAGCGTGCGCTACGGCCGTAGCCGCTGCTTTCACCGGACGTGGCAAAGGCAAGACCGACATCATCATGGATGGAGGCACACTCACCATCGAATACGAACCGCAAAACGACCGGATTCTGATGACCGGTCCTGCCACAAAAGTATTCGACGGAACAATAAATATGGATAGATAAAAACAACATAGCATTATGGCATTAGTAAACGAACATTACCTCAAACTGCCGGGAAACTATTTATTCTCGGACATCGCCAAGAAAATAAACACGTTCAAAGTGACCCACCCGGGCAAAAGGCTCATCCGCCTGGGTATAGGGGATGTGACGCGTCCGCTGCCACAGGCATGTATCACGGCCATGCATAAGGCCGTGGACGAAATGTCCACGGCTGAAACATTCCATGGATACGGACCAGAGCAAGGCTATGATTTCCTGATTGAAGCCATCCTCAAAAATGATTTCGCTTCTCGCGGCATCAGCCTGAGCCCTACTGAAATCTTCATCAACGACGGTGCCAAAAGCGACACCGGCAACATCGGTGAGGTCCTGCGTTGGGACAACAGTATGGGCGTGACCGACCCCATCTATCCGGTCTACATAGACAGCAATGTCATGTGCGGACGATCCGGCGAATTGGGAGAAGACGGGAAGTGGAGCAATGTCACCTACCTGCCCTGCACGGCAGAGAACCATTTCATCCCGCAAATTCCCGACCGGCGCATAGACATCATCTACCTATGTTATCCCAACAACCCGACCGGCACAACCCTAACTAAGACGGAACTGAAAAAATGGGTGGATTACGCCTTAGCCAATGACACCTTGATTTTCTTCGATGCCGCATACGAAGCCTACATCCGTGAAGACGATGTTCCCCACTCCATCTACGAAATCAAAGGTGCGAAACGTTGTGCCATCGAGTTCCGTAGCTTTTCCAAAACGGCAGGGTTCACAGGTGTGCGCTGCGGTTATACGGTAGTACCCAAAGAACTGACAGCCGCCACCTTGGAGGGCGAACGTGTCCCCGTCAACAAACTCTGGAATCGCCGCCAATGCACCAAGTTCAACGGCACGAGTTACATCACCCAACGCGGAGCGGAAGCCATCTATACGGCAGAAGGCAAGGCGCAAGTGAAAGCCACCATCGACTATTATATGGAAAACGCACACATCATGCGCGAAGGCCTGCAATCTGCCGGATTCAAGGTCTATGGCGGAGTCAATGCGCCCTACATTTGGCTGAAAACACCCGATAACACGGGTTCCTGGCGTTTTTTCGAGCAACTGCTATACGAAGTAAACGTAATCGGCACACCGGGCGTAGGCTTCGGCCCCAACGGCGAAGGCTACCTCCGCCTCACGGCTTTCGGCGAGCGCGAAGACTGCATCGAAGCCATGCGGCGCATCAGGATGTGGATATAAACAGAGGCGTTTATACTCCAACAGCTACATAAATTAAGTTAAAAGGATTCCACTCTTTTGTTCAAAAGACAAAAGAGTGCGTATCTTTGTACTATTAATGAAGCATTTTCAAAAAATCATACTGTCATTCCTATTTGCAGCCATTACATTTCTAATTTCTGCCAATACGAACGCTTTCCGTGAACAACACTCGGAAAGTAAAAAAGTATATGCCGAAAATGTACACAAACAGCAAGAGTTACACACGGTAAAGCCACAAGTCTTATTCGATGGGGAAATTTCACCGGAAATCGTATGGGCACGGGTATTGACAGCCCAACCTACACGTTCTCTGCAAAATTTCCATTTACAGACTTTGCAATACCTGCCATTCCGCACCCAAAAACGATTATCTGCACTATGCGGAATGAGCACCAATGGCAAACAATTCGAAACGGCAGCCCCATTCTACTGCCAACCTTCATGCGAATACTATGTATTCGCTTTATGCCGCCTACTCATTTAGCGAGATTTCCTTATCCGATTTATAGACAGACTGGCAAAGGTTCATTTTGCCGGAATAATAGTGTATTATCTCATTATGTTTTATTTTATAATTAAAAAGATATGGAAAATCAAGCTATAGCCCAACATCCTAACGAACAGGATATCCAAAAAAGATTCAACTCACGTAACGCAGTCTCATCCGGCATACTTATAACAATAGGCGTTTTCATGGTATCGCTTACCCTTACGATGCACACTACAGACAGCAATATCCTTTCGCTCGTTTTCATGGCGTGTGGAGGAAGTATGGCCATTTATGGCATGATACGGATTTTGAGCCATGCCTCCAGAACCGTATATGCTCCTACCGGCAGTACAATTAAGGAATACCATCTATACTATTCACCGGAACATTTTGATACATTGCAACATGTCATTGAAGCTAATGGGGTTCCCGAATGCATTCCTGTAGCTCCGGTGGACAATACTACAGTCAGACTGGATATCCTCATGTCGGAAGATAAGAAGTTTGCCCGATTACAGTTATTGAAATACGAAAACTATATTTTCCATCCGGCCACGGAAGTTTATTATTATCCCGAAGCTGAAGCCAGACGCATCCATGCCTTAATGAAAAATAGCAAGTAAATATTCCACACACTTCTTTTAGCACCCTCCACGCGGATTTGTCTTTCATAGAGACATCTTTTGTGGAGGGTTCTTTTGCATGGCCAAAAATTATCCATATATTTGCCACAAGCGTTTCTGCAATTCTACATTACAAGATAAAAAAGCGGGTAATGCAATACCGTTGACATCCCGAATGAATGCAGCGGACACTTGTTTGACATTGTACACCGTAACGGTGCGACACATCTCTACACCAACGGCCAACTCATTGCAGATAAATTCCACGATGTCCACTCGCTATTCTACGGCCCATGGTGACTGCCACCAACTGAAGTACGCATACCCATTACAATTCACCACGGTTTTATTTCATTAAAAACATAGTCTATCGTGACACTATCAGGAACCTTGTCTATGACGGAAGCCATATAAGCAGTAGTTTTCTCACCAATCAAAGACGGATAGAACTCGTGTGTGACCTCATAACGGTACACGGTTGGCGACAAGGGAACAAGTTCCACTTTAAAACCTTTCACCCCCACACCACTTTCTACAGTGTATTTCCAAAGTATCACAGAATAACGGCTGTAATCCACCGTATAAAAGAATGTATAGTCCCAAGCTTCAGGCCACGTCACATACTTTAAGAAATCCGGTATCATACGTATCAAAGCAAATTCCTTGTCTTCCATATCAAGTTCGGGAGTCGACAAACCACTCTTTAAAACATTCGTAGTGTATATCAATCCCAAACCACGTTCGCTCCTCACCGAAAGCGACACACCGCACGATGCCGGAAGTTTGGCATATTTCCCACAAATCAAACGGACGGAAGAAGTATCGGCAGGGGAATAAAAGTAGTCAAATAAGTATTCGAAGCACCCACCAACTTCCACCAACGTGTCACGTTTCACATAATATGAGGGAGAATGAAGTTCCGCGCTCCCCAACAAATAAGTATACCGTTCGAAATCCAAATCCTCAGGCACTGGCAACGTGTCCGGTAAACATGCGGACAAATCGTCACGGCTGTCAAGGCGTATCACTCGATTCCGTTCCAATAAAGGTAATAAAGAAGCGAAGAAAGAAGAATCTGTAGCTGACAACATTTCCTTCACTATCTCAATCTTATTTATGTCCTCACTATCAGGACACATTGTTTCCTTATCCTCGTCTTCTGTATCACTGCAAGCAATCCAACACACCACAGACGCGAGAAACATAATACTGTATTATTTAATTAACAATCAACTTATACGCAAGGTTGTGGCATTCCCCTTCCTCACAGCAGTTCCTCCTAACCACAAGTATTGATGGCACAACCCCTTCCAATCCGCCCTGTCTCCAAGCAGGGCGAATCGGAAGAAGAACCGTCACATGGCAAAGGCATTGAAGCCCCCATCCACCACGGCCACCGTCCCGGTAACGAAGGCCGAGGCATCGCTGATGAGATAGTGTATCGTGCCGCAAAGCTCTTCGGGACGGCCGAAACGTTTGAACGGTGTCTGGCGGATGACATCCTCGCCGCGCGGTGTCAGGCTACCGTCGGGGTTGGTAAGCAGCGCACGGTTCTGGTTCGTCAGGAAGAAGCCCGGCGCGATGGCGTTCACACGGATGCCGGAAGTGAATTTCGTGGCTACTTCATTGGCCAAGAAGGCCGTGAAGTTGGAAATGCCCGCTTTGGCTGCCGCATAACCGCACACGCGGGTCATGGGACGGAAAGCCGCCATGGAACTGAAATTGACAATCGCGCCCTTTCCTGCCTCCACCATCGGGCGGAGGAATATCTGCGTGGGGATGACCGTTCCCGTAAGGTTTACATTCAACACCCGTTCGAACTCTTCCACCTTGAGGTCGAAGAATGTCCCGGTCGGCGCAATGGTGGCACCCGGCATGTTGCCGCCCGCCGCATTGAGCAAGGCATCCACCTTGCCGTAGGCCGACAACACGTCTTGCAGGTTCTGCTCCACTACGACCGGATTCATCACATCCGTTTTCAGAAACATCACCTCGCCGCCTTTTCCGCAAATATCATCCGCTATCTGTTTGCCGGTCTCTTCATTACGCCCCATCAGTACCACCTTGGCACCTTGCAGGGCAAGGTACTCCCCGATTTCCCGGCCTAGCACACCCGTACCGCCGGTAACGACCACCACTTGTCCTTGAATATCAAATAAATTCTTCATGTCCGTTTATTTTTAACCTTTATCCATTTTCAAATTTTTCCTTCCGCTATCTCACGGTTCACTACTGCCATAACCCCTTCCATCTGCCCAAGGGCCAACATGCGCCCGTGGAAAGAGTAACCGGCATTGTACCCCATCTTCTCGTCGCCCAACATCAGAGGAGCATGGTCTACCCTCATCGGCAAGGAAGGATTCTCCTTTTGGAACGTGCGTACCAAATCAATGATGCCCGCACGTCCGGCCAGATGGGAAGCTTCCTTGAAATTGCCGCCGGGCAGCACGTCCGTGCTGCGCAGATGCACGAATTTCGTGCGAGAAGCATACTTGCGTGCCAGTTCCGGCACATTATTGTGCGCTCCGGCACTCAACGAACCGGCACAGAACGTCAACCCGTTGTGCGGGTTGTCCACAGCGTTCAGGAACCAAGTGATGTCCTCGTCGCACGTCACGATGCGCGGCAACCCCAGTATCTGCAAGGGAGGATCGTCGGGATGCACGCACATGTCCACCCCGTATTGCTCGCATACCGGCATGACAGCGGAGAGGAAATAACGCATGTTCTCGCGCAAGGCATCACGGTCTATACCTTTATACAGGCCGAGCAGCTCGCGGAAGATTTCCACCGGCTTCTCATCGTCTTCCTTGATATTGCCGTTCACGAACCCCTGCGTCTTGATGATGATGTTTTCCACCAGTTTATGGTCATCCTCCGGTGTCATCACAGCTTTCTTCCGTTCCACCTGTTCCATGATGTCTGCCCCGTAATCGGTTTCCGCCCCTTCTCGCTTCAGGATGCAACAATCGAAATAGGCGAAATCCGCACGGTCGAAATAAAGCGACGACGTGCCGTCCGCATTCGGATGTTCCAAGTCGGTACGCGCCCAGTCGAGCACGGGCATGAAGTTGTAGCACACCGTCTTGATACCGGCCTTGCCCAGATTGGCCAAGCTCACGATATAGTTCTCTATCAGGCGGTCACGGTCAAGACCGCCATACTTAATGCTTTCACTCACCGGAAGGCTTTCCACCACCGACCAACGCAGACCGGCCGCTACGACATAGTCCCGCATTTCCGCCACTGCCTCGTAAGGCCAGATTTCCCCGTTCGGGATGTCATGCAAAGCCGTCACGATGCCTTCCACGCCAATCTGGCGCAACATGGACAACGTGATTTTGTCTTTCTTCCCGAACCATCTCCAAGTTTTTTCCATATCTTCTTTTCTTTAGAACCTAAAATAGTTTTTGGCATTGTAATAGCAGATGTCTTCCACCATCTGCCGGATGCGCGGCATTTCGCCTACGGGCATCTCGCCCTTCTCCACGTCACGCCCCAAAAGGTTACAGAGCGTACGGCGGAAGTATTCATGGCGCGGGTAGGAAAGGAACGACCGCGAGTCGGTCAGCATCCCTACAAAACGGCTCAACAGGCCGAGCACGGAAAGGGCGTTCATCTGCCGCTCCATCCCGTCCTTCTGGTCGTTGAACCACCATCCCGAACCGAACTGTATCTTGCCCGGCACGCTCCCGTCCTGGAAATTACCAATCATCGTGGCCACCATCTCGTTGGCCGCCGGGTTCAGGTTGTAGAGGATGGTTTGGGGGAGGATGCCACGGCTGTCCAAGCGGTCAAGGAACCGTGCCATGGAGAGGGCGGTGTTGAACTCGCCGATGGAATCGAAACCCGTATCCGGCCCCACGAGACGCATCATCCGACTGTTGGCATTGCGTATCGTCCCGTAATGGAATTGTTGTGTCCATCCCTTTTCGGCATCCATCCGGGCAAACTCCACCAACATGGCCGACTTGAAACGGGCACATTCCGCACCGTCCAAAGGCGTACCGCCATATACCTTGTCAAACAACCGCTTAATGTCGTTTTCCACATAATCTTCTGCATAGAATTCCGACAGCCCGTGGTCTGAAAGACGGCAGCCTTGTGCGGCAAAGAAGTCATGACGTGCTTCCAATGCTCCGACAAAATCGGCATAACAGGAAATGGACTGCCCGGAAACTTGCTCCAACCGCCCCACATAGTCGCGGAATGACGAGGGACTCTCCACGGCCATCGCTTTGTCCGGTCGCCACGTCGGGAGCATCCGGATCTCAAAACCGCTCGCTTTCGCGGCGATATGGTATTCCAAACTGTCCACCGGGTCATCGGTGGTGCATACTGTTTCCACATGGTAATGCCGCATCAGCCCACGTGCGGAAAACCCAGGTTGTGCCAGTTTCTCGTTGCATTCTTCGTAAATCTCGCGAGCCGTTGAGGGGTTCAACAATTTGTCGATGCCGAAAGCCGTGCGCAGTTCCAGATGCGTCCAGTGGTACAACGGGTTGCGCAAGGTATAGGGTACTGTCTCCGCCCATTTTTCAAACTTTTCCCAATCGGAAGCATCGCCCGTAATGTAACGTTCGTCCACCCCGTTAGTGCGCATGGCACGCCACTTGTAATGGTCGCCCCCCAACCACAATTCCGTAATGGAACGGAAGCGGTAGTCCTCCGCCACCATCCGTGGGTCGAGATGGCAATGGTAATCAATGACAGGCAAGCGTTCGGCATGCCCGTGATAAAGCTCCCGCGCGGTATCCGTCCCGAGCAGGAAATCCTTGTCCATAAATGGTTTCATGTTTCTTGTCTCCTATTCTTTAATCAACTGGTAGCGCGGCACCAAGAGTTTGATGATGACCCAACTCAACAGATACCCTAACGACGCCACCATAAATACTATCATATAACCGGCTTCGATACCCCGGAAGCCTAAAAACTCCATCTGCGTTTCCTTGGAATAGGTAAACAACATACCGGAACACATGTTGAACAGCAAACAACCGATACCGCCCGACATACCACCAATACCCGTCACTGTGGCCACAGCGGATTTGGGAAACATGTCGCCCACCACGGAATAGACATTCGCGCTCCAACTCTGATGCGCCGCCCCGATGATGCCGATTATCACGATGGGAAACCAATACGACCAACTCCCCAAAGGCTGGGCCACCAAGCCGATAAGGGGAAAGAAGGCATAAATAAGCATGGCGCGCATGCGTCCGGCATAAGGGTTCATACCCTTGTGCCCTACGAACCATGTGGGCAAATAGCCCCCCACGATGGAAAGCATCGAAATCAGATAGAGGGTGAAAATGAGTAACATGCCCGTCGTGGAGTCCGAACTGTATCCGTAGACATCATGCACGTAAGCCGGTGCCCAAAAGAGGAAGAACCACCACACGCCATCGGGCAGGAAACGTCCGGCCACGACAGCCCATGTCTGGCGATAAGTCAGGCACTTCCAAATGCTGATACCCCTCGTCGGACGAGCCTCATCCGTACCTTCGGCTAAAGGAGCATCGGCGGCGGAATCCTGCTCAATGTAGGCCAGTTCCGCAGCATTGACACGCTTGCTTTTCTGCGGCGCATCATACACATACACCCAAACGCCCATCCAGACGAAGCCCACGGCACCCACCAAGAGGAAGGACATCTCCCAACCCCAACAACGGGCCAGCAAAGGTATGACGAAAGGAGCAAGCAAGGCACCAATCTGTGCCCCGCTGTTGAACACACTGGTAGCGAACCCACGGTCCTTTTTCGGAAAATATTCTGCCGTAATCTTGATGGCTGCCGGAAAATTTCCGGATTCGCCAATGGCCAACACGCAGCGGGCTGCCAAAAAAAGCCAGACGCTGACAGTGGCCACGGTCCACACACCGTCCCCCACCGTCTGCAACGTAGCCAGGTTCTGCCGCGCCCCCGCGAAATCCGTCAGCCACTCGCCACCCAACAGCCCGTTAGTGGCAATCCCGCAAAAAGCATGGAGGCACGCCCCGGCCGACCACAGCCCTATGGCCCACAAATAACCGCGCCGCGCACCTACCTTGTCGATAAACTTGCCGACGACCAACATGGCTATGGCGTACACAATGGAGAAACACCCCGTGATAAGCCCATAGTCCGTGTCGTTCCACCCGAATTCAGGCGCAATAAAATCCTTCCACGTCAGCGATAAAACCTGACGGTCCATGTAGTTGATGGCCGTAGCCAGAAACAACATGGAACACACGACCCAACGATAACGGGTCATTCCTGCAAATGTTTGATTTGATTCATTCATGTTTTTCCGGTTTTCCTTAAAGTTTATATTCCGTAAACGTTGCAAATATATAGTTTTCACCCACAAACGAGCCTAAAAAACAATTCGAATTACATGCGATGTAACATATTCAAAAAAATTTGCTACACCACAAAAAGCCCAAGCCATGCCACTCGTTAAAATCCGGAAGGCTCCCACTACTTACAAAGATAAGCCATACCACTCCTGCCCGAAAACGTATTCATGAAATTGAACGAAACAGCACCCCATTTTGAACGAAAAGCCACATAAAAACAAAATGTCAAAATGCAAAAGACACACATGCGAGAATGCGCCATTTCCCTCCTAAAAGACAAACAGCTCCCCACGATGCATTCTCGCACGATGGCACCGGAACAGAAAGACACTCACTCGGGATTCATACCGACTCGGCCTCACGGCAAAGCCCAAATCCTGCGGACATTTACGGCTAAGCGGTCATCTTTTACCCACATTCACCTTACATCTTGTCATTAGTTCCTTGTACGCCCATCGTCGTGAAATAGCTCGAAAAAGAGCTTTTCCATGATGCTTCCACCACGGAATCTTCTTTGTTTCCGACCCATTTGCGGAGGTTTTTATTTTTTTCTGCGCAGAAAAAAATATCGCTTTCAGCCGAATGAAAAATCATTTGGCTGAAAGCGGCAAGCAAAAAAGCGTAAAAAAATGAAAGAAATGCGGCATAGAAACATTTCATCCGGTGTCCTATTAACATTTCGTTTCTATTTATGGCATTTAACAGCTCTATCAAAAGTGCTTTGGCTGACATTTTGTCAGCACTATACCCCCAAGTGAAGCCATTCCATACAGGCAAAACTATCTTTCAGATTTTTTGGAGGGAGAGAGGAAATATGATAAATTTGCGACCGAAAACACGATTCTCATTTCAAATCCATCCGATGATGATCAAACAGAAACTTTTAACGGGATACCTCTTGCTATGCCCGTTGTGTCTGCAAGCACAGAAATGGCTTCCGGCAACGCCGGAGGAAAACCGCGAAATCCGATTATTGGGATGCCGTTACGACAAAGAACGGTTAGTTAGCCGCACGCCCATAGACGGCAGAAACCCCGAATGGGAAGTCCGCACGGAAAAACAAAAGGTGCAGGACGGCGAACTGTTCACGTTCCGCTTCAAGGCTTTAAAAGACATGCCTGAATCCGGTGTGGCCGTGGCTTTCGACCGCTACCGTTGGACGAGCGACAATTACGTGATGATTCCGGCTTCCGTCTACAACGGCAACCGCCAACGCATCGTGAACCGCAATTACGCCACGGGACTCGACCCGTCGGATTATGACCGTCCGGACCTGGCCCTGACCTCCAACCCCATCCCGCAGCTTTCGCCTGATTTCGGCAGCTCCTCCCGTTTGGAGGTGAGCGTATGCAACGCCGCCACTCCGGTCATCGCATTCCTCGACCGGCAAAAGCAAGAAGGTGTTCTCCTCCTGACCGACCAGGGAATCGAACGGGACGGACAAATCATAGACCACGCGCTGATAGTGGAAGAGGCTCCGGACCGCAGCATGGCCTCGTTCGTCATCAGTGCGCCCGGCGTGAGGGAGAAAAAGCCGGAGTTCATCGGCTTCAGCCCCAGTCCGGACCGCAGCCTCGCGATACGCAAGGGAGACGAAATCACCATCCGCGTGACCCGCCTCAGCTATCCCTGCCACGACGTGCCGCAACTGCTCGGCCACTTCATGCACGACCGCAAACGCCATATCCGATGCGCCGCCCCACGCCACCTCGTGCCGATGAGCGAAGTGTTGTCCATCATGGACCGGAACATCGACGCACGCTATTACCAAAAAGACAGTGTGGAGTTCTACCGCCCCGAAACGGCCGACTGGATGTCGTACGGATGGATTGGCGGACTCATCAACACCTATCCCATGCTTGCCATTGGCGACGACGAGCACCTGCGCCGCGTGGCCCGCACGTTCGACTTCGCCTTGCCTCGTGCCAAAGGGAAAAGCGGTTATTACTATGACATCCTGCAACCGGACGGCACGGTGCTCAACCGCGATGCCGCCGCCGTTGTGCCGGGCGTGGCAGTGACGCGCCGCAATGCCGACGTGCTCTATTGGATGGTGAAACAATTCGACCTGATGAAGCGGATGGGTAAAAGCGACCGTATCCGGCCCGAATGGGAAAATGCCGTGCGCAAACTGGCCGACGCATTCGTACGCACGTGGAAGGAAGAAGGCACGTGGGGGAACTACCTGCACGTGGAAACAGGAAAAGTGGCCGTGTTCAACACCACGAGCGGGGCAATGGCTGCGGGCGGCCTGGCTCTGGCTGCAGAATACTTCAGCCATCCGGAGTACTTGGAAGTGGCCGAACAGGCTGCATCCGACTTCTACCGCCAGTTTTCCATTGTAGGCTTCACTTCGGGCGGATGCGGGGACATCCTGCAGAACTCCGATTCCGAAACCGCCGCCGCCCTGATGACCTCCTTGACGACCCTATACGAAAAGACCGGAAAAGCCGATTACCTGCAACAAGCCCAAGACCTGGCTCATTTATGTGCCTCGTGGACCGTCTCGTTCGACTACCGTCTGCCCGACGACACGCCATTGGCCCAGTTGGGAGCCAACTTGACAGGTGCCGTATGGGCCAGCACACAAAACAAACATGGCGCACCGGGATTCTGCACACAGTCGGGCGACGCGCTGTTCAAACTCTACCGCGCCACGGGCGACACGTTGTATGCCGAACTCCTGCGCGACATCATCCATGCGCATGCCGAGGGCATCCAACCCAACGGCAAAATCACGGAACGCCTCACATATTGCGATTCCGACCGGCGCGGTTCGCGGGCCGATGGATGGGAAACGGGATGGAACGAGACGAACGGGGCGTTGATGGCTTTGGAAATACCGGGCATATATGTCCGCACCGACCTCGGCCGGTTCTACGTGTTCGACCACGTGGAGGCACAGGTGGTAAAAAACGACACCAAACGGCTTGTCCTCCGCCTCACCAACCCCACGGCATACGATGCGGAAGTCACCCTCGTGGCCGAAAACGGCGAATCAGCGAAGAAACCTTTGGGCGACAACGCTTTCCTCAAATGGAAAGACAAGGTGAAAGTAAAAGCCGGACAGTCGGTCTCCTACACGATAAAGAAATAAAACAAGACGAAAGCCATTCCTGCCCCCGGCGCGGCAAGAATGGCTTTCTGTTTTCATCGGCACAGTCCTGACACGAGAGATAGGTGTCAGCGCAAATTCCAATATACCACGTAACGTTGGCGATGGATATCGTACAAGGGCTTGACCTCCACGCCGTCGGGCGTGACGAACGCCAAAGCCTTTCCCTTGCGTTGCAACACGTTGCCGGGATGCTTCTCGTCCCAACGCAACGCACAGGGCAGTCCTTCGGGAATATGATAGTCGTACGAATAATAATCATTGTACTTCGCCGGATCGGAATACGGTGCAGGCGCTTGCATGCCTTCCGTCCCCAATTCACCGGCCAGTACCACCGGCCCGTAAAGCAAAGCCCCACGCTCCGTCCCGTCCGGTGTACGCTCCAGACGCAGCCCCATGGCATAATCCGCTTCTATACGGTCGCCATCCCTCCAACGGCGCGACAGAAGGATATACGAGCCGGGCTTTTGCCGCACTTTCACCTTCTTGCCGTTGACTTTCACGCAGACCTCACTGCTCCATGACGGATAGCGGAGCCTTACCGTCAACTGCTTCGGCTCGTCCAACCCGACCGTGAACGTCACCTTGCCCTCTTCGGGGAAACGGGTATCCTGCCGCAAGACCAGTCCCTTTTCCTGCCATTTCACTTCGGAAGGGATAAACAAATTCACGAAGATGCCGTCCCGGTCATGATAATAAATGGCTTCGGCATACTTGGCGTGGTTCTCGAACCCGCTGCCCACACAGCACCAAAACGAATTCTCGGACGTACTGTACACCCGGTGCGTACCCGTCTGCAAAGGAAGGAAATAGGCCACCATCCCCGACGCAGGATCTTGTTGGCCGAGTATGTGGTTGTACAAGGCACGTTCGTAATAATCGGCCACCTCGGGCGAGGCATCCCAACAAAACAAGTGGCGGCTCAGTTTCAGCATGTTGTATGTGCAACAGGTCTCGCCTGTATAACCGCTGATATGCGCGGTGAACTTGTCCGTGGGGAAATAATGTTCCTTGTCGCTGCTGCAACCCGGCGCAAACGTGTGACGGTCAATCATCGTATGCCAGAAAAACTCGCTCAGGGCCTTACTGTCCGCATCGCCGGTCAGTTCATAATTCCGGGCCTCGGCCAACACTTTCGGGATGAACGTGTTCGTGTGCTTCGTGCCCAAATCGTTCTTTTGCGCCTTCAATGGGTCTATGACCTCGTTGTGGTAGAAGAAACCGGCCAACCATTTGTAACGTTCGTCGCCCGTCAAGGCATAAAGGTTGTAAAACGACTCGTTGATGCCTCCGAACTCGTTCCGTATCATCTTGCGGCGCGTCTCTTCCGAAAGGGGTTTGAGTTTCGCATAGGCCCAGTCGCCCATCTTCCCCGCCACCTCCAAAGCCTGCGTGTTGCCTGCATAAAGATATTGGTCTATCAGCCCGGAGAATATCTTGTGCAAAGTGTACCACGGTGCCCAAACACTTGTGGCACGGATATTACGGTTAATCAGTTCTTCAGGAAATGCACTTAAATAACCGTTCCCAAGGGCAACCTGCACCTCTGCCAAACCGGCCACAAGACTGTCGCCTTTCAGTTTGAACACTTCGCTTCCCGTCGCGGCATACATCAATGACAGGGCCGAAAGGAAATGCCCCGTGGTATGTCCCCGCAACTCGCAGTCTAGGGACTCCCATCCGCCCAACTTCTTCACGGTCATGTAACCGCCCTCTCGCCCCGCAAAGATACCGGCCGTGGTCCGGAAACCATGCAACAAGCGGTCCACGCCAATAGACACCATCCAAACGGAGTCCCGCATCATGTTGTCGCGGAAACGCCCCGGCAACAACCTTACGTCCTGCAATTCAAAACTCTCCGCAGCAAGCGGCACTTTCACCCCTTCCTTGAATTTGTCCCCGTATATGCCGGGATAAACGGATTGGGCGCAAGCCATAGTGGCACAGGCACACAACAAACTACATAACCATTTTCTTTGTTTCATCTATCTATGTTTTTTATGATTTAACCTGTTTCTTCAATATCACATTTCCATCCTCATAGACCACCTTTTCTGCATGTCCGTTTACCCGCAAGGATGAAGGACGCGAGCCTGCATGGAAAACAGCCCGCACGTAGGGCTGTCCTTGTACGTGCACATCCAGCTCCTTGCCTTCGGCATGCTGCATCACGAACAACTTCGACAAGGAAGAATAATAAGAAACGCCGCCCCGGCGCAGGGCACTGCCATAGCAAACGAAGATGTCCCCGGCCGTAGACGGATCTGCCCCTTCGTCATACGTCACGGTGAACATATAGGCATCTGTGGTCCACCCGTCGGCCTCAATCCATGAATTATTGTGCATCAACCTGCCGTCGGCCTGTTGGTTGATATACATGTCGGTCACTTTACCACCGCGACGCACCCGCAGCCCTATCCAGTCCTTGCCTTCGCGTTTCTCCATATAAGGCAGGTCTTTGTCTCCGGGATGGTCTTTCAGGATGATGGCGGTCAACCCTTTGATGCGTTTATGCTCACCGGGCAAATGGAATGAATAATACTCCTCTTTGCCTTTCAAGTCTTCCGTCGGTCCGGTCTTCACTTCCCAATACAAATCTTCCGGATAGTCATGCACGAAATCGGACAAGGCCAGCAGACGGGGATAAAGCGGACGGATGATGACAGACGCACTATCCGACGTGACGGTCAAGTCCGGCCCCCGCTTCACGGCTTTTCCGCTATAATGCCACAACCATTCGAAGTGCCCGGCATGATGTGCCTTGATGTCGTCTATCACGTAAATGACCTTATCCATCCAAAGGAAATGGCGGAAATTCCGGCTGAACTTGTCCGCCATCGGCCCCGTACCGTTGGCCAACACATATTTCACCTGCCCGTTATCCATCAGATGGTGCAGGCTACCGCGCAGATAAGAGCCTTCATACTGCTGTTCCCGCGACTGCCCTTCGCCATTGAAAAGCACCACGTTGTGCGCATCGCTTTGGAAGAAATATCCCCGGTATTCCGGATTGGGATAGCTGCAATTCCCGGCATCCTTGAGGATGTCCACGCCTTTATGGAAGAGTATGAGCGAATTGGCATCGGCATGCGAGTGGTTCCAGGTATGCCCGCTCTTGACGGCCAACATCGTGGCATCCTTTTTCCATGAATCGCGCATCATGGCCCATCCGAAATCTTTCAGCAGCCATGAGGTCGGCAAATCCGGCGTTCCGGGTGCCTTCCGCGCGTCCGGCATGTACAGGAACCCCATGGGGCGGTTACGGAAATAACCGTCACGATGTTGCCCGTCCTGTACTTGGTTGAAGTACCATAACATGTCCGGACGCTGTATCCCCAAGGCATACAAGAGCATCATGCTCGACTCTGCCGTCACATTCTTATGACTGTCACCGAAATTGATGTCGTAAAGGATGCCCGTACGCGGATAACAAACTTGCAGGAAATAATCGGGCAGCTTTTCCAGTTGCGGTATGGGAGAAGCCTTCTGGCCGGGATACGCGTTCTGCCAGGCTATCCTGTACTGCAAAGCTTCCTGTATGCCGAAGTTGGCATAGTTGAGGCTTTCGTACATGCCTCCGGACTCGTCGAACGTTTTCATCTTGTTTTGCAACACGTCCCCGGCAAAACCGAACCATTCGGGCATGACCTCATTCAAGGTTGCCGCCCACTCGCGGGCCTGTGGCAGCTCGTTCTGCAACGCCAAAGCCAACATGCCCGCATTGTACACGCAAGAGGTCCACCAGTTATGTCCCATGGAATTGAGGGTATGGATACGCGTGGGTTCCAATACCCAGTCGCCCAAAGCCGGTTCCAACCCGAGACGAAGCAACTTTTCAGCCAAATCCTTCCTTTCTTGTCCGGACAAGGTCTCGTAGATGGCATCATACGCCAGGGCGGACATCAGGCATTTGTGGGACAACCCCAAATCGGACCGCCATACGGGCTTCCGCGACAGCATTTCCTCGCTTCCCCATGTCTTGGCACTCGTCAACGATTGCAAAATGGACTTCAAACGGTCGGCATAACGTCGGTCGCCTGTCATCAGGTAAGCCAAAGATAGATAGTCCGCCCTCCGGAAATTATTTCCTTTCAAAGCCCCGTCGGCCACCTTGCGGATGTCCTCCCAACAACGGGCCATGCAGGTATCCGACTCCATCCTCGACTTGGCCGCTTCCACCCTCGCCTTTGTAAACAGCAAGGCCGGATGCTTGACTTGCTGCGCATACAGCGAAAAGGAGAGGAAAAGTCCTCCCACACAAACAAAAAACTTTTTCATCTTATATCTAAATCATTAAACGCTTCTATATCCTAATACGATTGAAAACCGCAAAATACTGACTCGAAAAGAAAAAAAATCAGTTTGGCGTAAGTGAATTGCCTTTCCCAATCGTATTAGGATATGAACAAGGTTTTAAAAATCAAATTTTACCATCAATGAAAAAACAATTCATTTCTTTGTGCATGTTGTGGTTGGCCACCTCGGGATGGGCCTCGCCACACACTTACAAACTATGGTCGCCCGACCGCAATTACGAGTTCACCTTTACGCAAGAGGATTCGGACGGTGCAACCCGGCTGTCCTACACCTTATCATACAAGGGAAAAAAGATTATAGGGAAATCAGACCTGGGAGTAGACATAGAAAACAAATTATTGGAAAGTGCCCTCGGCATTCCTAACGCCCCTTGCAAGCAGTGGGGCGACAACCTGGCTTTTATCGGGGTGGATTCTGCCGAACACAAAGAGACATGGAAACCTTTATATGGCGAACGGGCAGAAATCCCAGACCATTACCGCAGCCTGTGTGTCAAGTTCAGGAAAGGAGAAGCCCCTTCGGAAAAAGCACCGGACGGTTATGACCGTTCCCGTACTTATTTCATGAACGTGGAAGTGAGGGCTTACAACGAAGGTGTGGCCTTCCGCTACCACTTCCCCTCCACCACCAACGGGCTGTTCCTGCATATCACCAAGGAACTGACCGAATTTGCCATGCCCGAAGGCACCATGGCCTACTATGAACCGTGGGCACAGGCCCCCATCACATTGCTGCCGCTAAAGGGATGGGACGGAGAAAGCGAACGCCCCTTGACCATGAAGCTGCCGGACGGATTGACCGTGTCCTTGGGCGAAGCCCGCATGCGCGATTATGTGCGTACCAAATTCGGACTTTCCCCCTCCCGGCCGAACACCGTCACGGCCAACATGTATGACTGCGCGGATGTCATCTCGCCCTACGATACGCCTTGGCGCGTCATCATGGCGGCAGAACGCCCCGTAGATTTGATTGCCCACAACCATATCTACCTGAACCTGAACGATCCCTGTGCGCTGCAAGGAGACCTTTCATGGATTAAACCCGGCAAGGCATTCCGCTGTGGGTTAAAACAAAAAGACGCGTTGGCGGCTGTGGATTTCGCAGCCGAACGAGGCCTGCAATACATAGAACTGGATGCCGGATGGTATGGGCCGGAGATGTTCATGAGCAGTGACGCCACAAAAGTGGCCGAAGGTAAGGATCTGGATTTCAAAGCGCTTTGCGACTATGCGGCCACAAAAGGCATCGGCGTATGGGTTTACGTGAACCAACGCGCCCTGATCCAACAATTAGACGACATACTTCCCCTTTATAAAAAATGGGGCATCAAAGGCATCAAGTTCGGTTTCGTACAGGTGGGCAACCAGTTCTGGACCATCTGGTTGCATAACGCCGTACGCAAATGCGCGGATTATGGCATCATGGTGGACATACATGACGAGTACCGCCCCACGGGATTGAGCCGCACCCTGCCCAATCTGATGACCCAGGAAGGCATAGCCGGTAACGAAACCATGCCCGACGCACGGCACAACACCACCTTACCCTTCACGCGTTTCCTTGCCGGACCGGCAGACTACACGCCTTGTTACTTCAACAACCGGGTAAAAGCCACACACGGCCACCAATTGGCCATGCCTGTGGTGTATTACAGTCCCATCACTTTCCTCTATTGGTACGACACGCCCCAACTCTACCGAGGCGAAAAGGAACTGGACTTCTGGAAACACGTACCGACCACATGGGACGAGACCTACCCGATAGACGGGCAAATCGGTGAGTACGTAGCCATCGCACGGCGCAGCGGACAAAAATGGTTTGTGGGAGTCATGAACGGTATGGACGCACGGACACTCTCGTTACCCACGGAGTTCCTGCAACGGGGAAAGAAGTATGTGGTGACACTTTACGAGGATGACCCTGATTTGGACACACGTACCAAGGTTGCCACCAGGCAAAAGACCATCAAAGGCGGCCAGTCCCTCAAACTCGAATTGCAAGCTTCTGGCGGGGCGGCCATGGAAATAGAAAAAGCCCCATAAGAAGCATCCATTTTTGCCAATACTAAAAACCGGGGATGCCGTTCTTGGCATCCCCGGAATATTTGTACTTGTCACCCTCGTCAATGTACCACAACCTTCTTACCATTTACAATGTAAATTCCCGGACGGGTAGGATTCGAAATGGCACGCCCCGAAAGGTCATAGGTCCCTTGCTTTCCTTCAACCACCGTGTCTGCCTCCACCTCATTGATGCCGGTCACATCATCTTCGGTCACGTTACTTCCGTAATAGAAAAGGCTAAAATTATCGAACACAATCCAGTCGGAAGGAACCACCTTGGTGTTTTTCAAGCCCACTTTCATGTCTTCTACATCTTTCTTGATTTCTACGACAAGCGTATTGTCGTAAAGATGTTCCTCCATATAATCGACAGCTGCGGCCACATTATTAGGGATATACAAATCCTGCGTCAAGACCTGAGAAGCCGTTCCCAACTTTTTCTCTTGTCCTCCTGCCATGATATTGTTAATCAGGGAAGACTTGTTATATAAATAAACAGCTGCGGCCACGTTGTCAATGCCGGAAACATAATCCTTACCGACTTGGGAATAGGCACCCGGACGTTCAAAACCCTGTACCCCGACACGATACACCCCTTTGGGCATTTGTTTCAACGTCTGATACATGTCGAACGTCGAAGAAGTATTGCACAGCCCGTTCGTGAAAAGAAGCACGTCGGCTTGAGCGCATTCCCAACCATCGAGGCTTTCCATACCGGCATTGTCAATCAGGAAAGAGAGGTCGTAGGCCGACAGGTTGTCAAGCACCGTGTTCGCCATGAACGAAGTGATGCCCGTGTACATCTCGCGGATGGCACCATCCAGTTCTTCTACGGTTGTAAGCTTGTCCACTGCCGCTTCCATCTTTTGGGTCAAGGCCGTGAAGCTACCGGAAGCATCGTCCGTGGCATCATGATGCGGAACGTCCATCATCTCCTTGGCACCGGCCACATAACGGCGCAGCTTCTCACGGTTCAAAGCCACTTTACCTTCGTCCACCAAACGCAACTGGTCGGCCGTGAGGATGACCCAACGTTGGTTGGCTGCCGCATTACTGAAATCCTGCGAAGAAGCCATCTTTATCTCTCCGTCTGCCTCGGCCTGCAATGCCGGAGGAGTCTCAATCCTACGCTTGCCTTCGCATATCCAATACCCCTTGGTATTAATGGAATGTTCACCCGCTCCCAAAATAACCGGAACACGGCCTCTCATCAGGTGGAAACTTTCATTCTCTCCGGGTTCGGCCACTTCGGCGGTCTTGATGGTACCGCTTTTGAAAGTAAAATACTTACCCGACTTGGCATTGCGCAACAGGTAATAGCATGTCTGGGGTTGGAATACAAGATACCAGGCGTAGGCATCGTCACCAACCAATTCGGCCGTAGAAACAGCACGATAAGCCAACGTGCCGTCCGCATTCTCTGTCAGGTAAGCCGTTCCGCGTCCGTAAGCCTCATCTTCGTTCGTGATATAGTATTTGACATCATCCTCGCTCTCGAATATATAATAAGGAGTGGGCGAACCACCGGAAGGAGGCAAGCCGTCTACCCCCAGTCCAAACGTCTGCAAGGCATTGGCGATATAAAGCAAACGCGTGCCATTGTCCGCACCGGCTCCGTTGATGCCGAAAGGCCCCATGTGCATGCCATCACCGTTACACAAATCCTGTCCGTTGGTCAAAAACTCCACAATAAGGTTGGCCAAGTCACCTTGCCACCATACACCGGACTGGATTTTAGGCATTTTGGTGGGATACAAACCCTGCCACTTGGTAGATGCCTTGAGTTCTTCATACCACCAACGTCCGTGTTGACCTACTCCCACACCATGATTGGATTCATGCATTACCGTTCCAGTGCGTTGGTATGCAGGGTTAGGTCCTACCGACATCCATCCCCCATAACTACATTCTGCCGTCGGAGTGCCGGCACCAAAAGACACTGTAATCCCATAATCCCGTATGCTCGTCCATTTGTTGTAGTAATCCATCGCCTCGCGACACGCATTACTAATCCGTTCGTTATCTGCCGGTTCCCCATTGTTGGCATAACTCCAAGTACAGTTCCCCATGGGAAGCGTTATGATTTTGCGCACTTCACCGTATCCCACAGCATTACCCTGTGTCATGGCAAAAGCACGTACATAATATACTGTGGCCGGTTCCAAAGGTTCCATGATATAAATGAGACCGGGATAGTTCAACACTTGCTCCCCTTCGGTCACATAATTGTCTGCCAAAGTCGGTTCTTTGTGGGTGGCCCAACAATAGCCCTGCAACTTGATGTCCTTCTCTTCCATGCCATTCACGGTGACACGTCCCAAAGCTCCGACGGCACCACGGGGAATGAAACTCGATGTCACCACCCCCGGCACATCACCCGAAGGATTGGCCGCATAATACAGCAATTCTGCTTGAGCCAACTCCTTGACCAACAATTCTATTTCTTCCCTTGTACTCTTGGCCGCCTTGTAAAGCCCGTCAGCCTTGTCGATGGCCGCCTTCAGCCCGTCCGCGCCGTTAGCCAATCCTTCGGCAAGCACCTTCTCCGACTTTTGGATGGCTTCCAAGAAGAAAGCATAATCCCCCACACTGGTTTGCGAGGCATTGATTGCCGTACGCAAAACGGCTGCATAACCCGCGATGTCTTCCACCTCAGTCACAGCCTTGGCTTCTTTCACGGCCTTCGTCAGCGCGGCAAGACTGTCGGCATGCTGGTAGGAAGCGAGCAACGCTTCTCCTTCCTGTATCATCTGCTTGAACTCCGCAAACTGGACATCGGCATCGAATCCCGCATAATAAATATGGAAATCATCAAAAGCCACTTTGTCTCCGGTACATCCTATTGTGTTCACTCCTATTTGAGCCTGATTGTCCACTACCACGAAATCGAGCGTGTACTGAGCTGTTCGGTTCAGTTCTTTCTTCGCATTGTTGGCATACACATAAGCACCACTCTGTACAATGGCCGGATTACTTTCCAGAATGTTTTGAGCCGACAATGTAAGCCGGTAGTTCCCGTTGGGCAATTCTACAAACTGGTAGATGTCAGCATCCGGCACTTTTGCCCCACCATTCCAAATCTCACAATAATAGGAACCGCTCTTCAGCACAAAAACGTCATTGCCTTGGGTGCCGAACCCAGTAGACACCCATCCCTTGGTATCGTCCTCAAAATCTGGATTCAACATATTGGAAGTCATTTCCAACGGTTCTTCGGGTGAAGCCAACGCAAGCCGGTAATTATAAATGGCAGCCTTCAATGCAGCATACACCTCGGTCACATCCTTAGTAGAAGTCCCGTCTACCACAGCTTTCCCGTCAGCCAAAGCGGCATCGAGCACTTTCTGTTCGGGTGTGTCAAGATGCTTGTCGATACTCTCGGCTTCTGTGATAAGTTTGCCCACCTCTTCACGAAAAACTTCATAAGTCTCTTCCGTTGGTTCTTCAAGAGTCATGTGAAAATCATCCACACATACGTAATTCCCCGTTGCCCCTTGTACAAGGAGACCAATCTCCAATGTACCATCTACCGTCGTAGTCTTCACGTCATATTTTCCCGGCAAATTAATTTCGGTTTTGTCGTCATTGGCATACAACCACACCCCTGTCTGTTTGGCATCGGCATCATTCTGTTGGATGTTCTGCGCGACCACGCTCACCGTATAAGTACCCGCAGGCAAATCGGTTAACACCTGCTCGACACTGCCATCCGCCACCCGGCTTCCGGCTCCACTCCAGGTCTCGACATAATAATCGCCCACCTTCAAAGGGAAGTCGCTATTTCCTTGGCGTCCCATCCTACTGATTTCCCAACCGGTAGCTTCCTCCTCGAAGCCGGGATTGACAATGCGCTCCGTCATGTCCGTCTGTGCATGCAGCGACAAGGCCACGCACATGAAGAGAGATAGAAAGAATTGTTTTTTCATTGTGGTTAATTTTAAAAATTAGAAATCAAGATAATTATTGGTGCTCCTTCTCATTTTGATAAAAGAAACCGGATTACCTTGTTACAAAGGTAAGGGAAAGCCTCAACCAATACATTGAATTATATCGACAAAGAATAGCACTTTACCACCCATTCTTACATTTATCTCATATCCCCCATGCAAACCTTCAATGAACGGCATCGCCTACCGTTGTCACTCCAACGCAAGACAAATACCCCACGCCCCGGCAGGTGTATTTCCGTCTTGCCACATCTGTCACCCAACATACTGCAAAGGCTACCATCAGCCGAATATAGCCGTAAATCGAGCAATGCCCCGTCTGCCCACAGACGAAGCACGCTCCCATGTACATCATAACGCACATCAGCAACGGTTTGTATTGATGGCACTCCCGTAACAAAGTTTTCCAGTTCTTCCACACTACGGAATGTTTTAACCCAAGCCACACGATAAACATCATTCACTAATCCCGCCACTTTCAAACCGAACCGCGAAAGTTCCCATAGGTCTTCACTGCCCAACCGGTTATCCGCACCGAAATTTCTCGTGCGGAGGTCGCAATAATACACGTCGTCCCCGATACGACCGGTCCACTTACCGTAACCGTTGCCGAAAGGCCCGCGTTCCGTGTCCACCGCAATCCGGTCAGGTTCCGCGCCGTCCACCTTGATGGCAAACACAGGCCAGTTACGCCCATCAAGCAAAGTCTTTCCCGTCAACTTGATGTCCCCGCGATAGGAACCGTCAGACTGCTTGGCACAATGCACCACCATACACCCGTCATCCACAGCAAGCTCCACGCCGGAAGTCACAGCCGTCCATCCGGCCACCGTCGCATCCGCACGGGCAAAGTCTTCATCCAAATGTCCCAGACCTTCGGGAGCAGGCAACGGAGCAGCCTCATAGAACAATAAAGACCCGCAATCACCTTCGGGATTGAAACCCTCAGGACGGAACTTCTCCAATAACTCCTCCGTATAGGGCATTTCCAACCCACGGCGATGGACATAATGGTTGAATGGAGCCTCGAAGATGGGACGTATCACCCCTCGTCCTTTTTCCGATATGACCGGCCAGTTGCTGTATTTTCCTGTCACATCTTTCCATACCTTGTAAGGGACATCGTAGCCCAAATTGTAACGTGCCACATACTCGCACCCTTTCAAGAAACGGTTGTCCAACAACCCATAAAGGTCATCTCCCTGATGCCAAGCTACCTCACACACCATCGCCATGGCCGACAGTCCCAACATGCTATGCTGTTGGTCACGCCCGCTCTCCTGAAGCTGTCCGGTCTCACCGTCGATATAGTTCCGAATCGTGCCGTTATCCTCTCCGTTCAGGTAGAAATCCTTTGCCCGGTCATACATTTCCCTGTCATCCGTCAGGATGGCTGTTGCCATATAAGCCTTCGTCACGATCAAGCCCCAATTTCCGTTGGTACAGGCCGGCATGGCATAAAAATCGTCCATTGCCCGCTGAAAATGTTCCTTCAACATAGCCACGACGTTTTCAATCTCGGTCCCAGGGATTCCGGAGTCCGTATGCTTCAGTATTTCCAAGGCACTGGCTATCTTAAATCCTTCCAAGCCTGCCAAAAGCATGCGGTCGTTCGATTCTGGTATTCCTTGCAAGGTAGAAGCATAAGCCGAAAGGATATCCATCGATTTACGGGCATACATCCGGTTGTCTGTCAACACCCACATCAGGGCATCCTCGTAGGCCGCACTGAAATCCGAACTCATCCCATTCGAGGTGTACTTGTAATCCGGATGGTCGCGCGAAATATAAGGGTAAGGGCCGTTCATTTTATATGCCTCTCCTACTCGGGGCGAAGATTTCAATAATAGAAAACCTTCATACACAGGATAAGCCCGACGAGCAATATAGTCTTTCATTCGGGACACGCTCTCCTTCGTGACAACGATACCGGGGTGGACAAACGACTTTTCGCCATTTTCCTCTAATCCGGCACTTTCTACCTTCATGCCCCAAACACTGAGTAAGACCAATAACAAGCCACGCAAAAAATGTCTGTGTGTCATATCATATCTTTTATTTACTGTTCCACAAATTCCGTACCTCATGGCAAAACCAACTTTTTACCGTCCACCACATAGATTCCGTCCGGCAAGGACACGCGCCAATCCGGCCGGGAGGTATCCACCGGCACGCGAGTACCGTCTATACGGTAAACGGCAGGAGAACCTTCACATTCCATTGATATGCGAGGCACAGTAAGAGGAGTATCTTTCAAATCCTCACCATAGCGTGCCATCAACTCTTCCAAGGTATAAAAGCCAATGTCATCTATTCTCGTGTCTTTATACAGCGACTCTCCATTCACGGCAAAGCACAAACCTTTCAATGTGTAAGCCTCCACGCCTTCCGCATAGCAATCCCCCAATAAAGGCTCGATACGGCGGTTGGCAGAAGAATCCAACTGCCAGACGAACAACTGTTCGTCTCCGCCCGCTCCGCATCCTTTCACGGAATAGGTTGCCGCCTGCCCGCTCGTACTGGCCTTCGTCTCGTCATCCATTCCTCCGGGTAACCGATAGGTTGCTTCTTGGAACGCCACCATGTTCAAATTCATACCATGGATAGCCAAGTACAATTTATCCGAAGTTATATGATATGCCATAGGTTCGCCCACCACGGTAAAAGTCGGTACAAGTTCACTTGCATAACGATTGGAAACCAAAAGTTTGTCACTCTGGTCTGTCAGGATTTCCCCTTTCCCTATAGGAGTAGAATAATCACGGGAGTTCCACACATAATCGGTTTCTTCCGAAGGACGGGCTGTCTCCTCCACACGGATAGAACGCAGACGGACTGCATTATCCGTTCCTTTTACGGTCATACGCAACACACTGGCACCCGCACGAAGCCTCAACACACCTAACTCATGTTCTTGGAATCCTTGTCCCACAGGCAATTCGCCCCCAACAGCCGTGCCATTATCCACTGCGGCATACAGTGCGCCTCCAACTACCGACACCTCAGCATCGGCCCAAATGCGATAATACCCGTCTTTGGCTACGGTAAAACTATAGCTCATCCATTCACCATCTTCCATCCCGGTTACGACATAGCTATCGCCTACCGTTTCTATTTCCACGGTACCGTCCGTACGATACAACTTACATTTTTCCGTGCCTTTGTCATGGTAAGTCAGCCCTTCACCGTTTGCGGCCAAACTATAGAAGTCATAATCCACGGCCCGTATCGTTCCAGGCAAGGCCGGAAGCCCAGACACATGCCGACCATCCACAAACGTCCCGCCATCTCCGGCCATCCAAACCGTACGGTAATCCAACAAACCTCCGGGCATGCTGCCATCCTCCGCCTTCTTCACATCGAAAGCACGCTGTACCCAAAGCAAACTATCTGCCGGTAATCCCATACGTACCTTATATTGCATCCACATCGTACCGGGACTGTGGAACTGCTTCCCTCTCGTCCAATCCGTTTGGTTTCCTTCCGACCATGGATTGATTTTCAGGCCCTCCCAACGGGCACAACGCGCCATGCGGCGGATGAATTGCCCATTCTCCACCGTTGGCTCAAAAAGTTCTTCTTCCGGCCAATACTTGTTCTTCATCTGTTCACGGTTATACCAACCGTAGTTGTACTTGGCTGCATAAGTGATGCCCTGCAAGATTCGCCCGCCGTAGGCAGAAAACACGTCATCGCCTTGGTTCCATGCCGTACGGGCAATGTCCACCATATTACACATGCCGTCCATGATATGCCCTTGGTCACGCGAAGCCTCCTGACACTGGCCGTTCTCCCAAATCCAATACTTCAACTCATCGTCATAACCATAGTCTTCCTCCTCGCCCACCGTAATCTTGCTTGCGTCATATAAGATATAGTATTCATCATTCACGTGTGACTGAACACCGTGCGGTATTTTCGGCCCTTTAGGATAAGGCAGGTCATCCTGACGATGGGACAGGCTCAACAATTTTCGGTAAGCCCGCTCGTAAATGGTATCGTTGTCCAAATAGATACCCATGGCCATCAGGGTACGCAAACCATACAAGCCTTGGTTGCCATGTCGTCCCGGATCACCTTGAAAAATATTCCAATACACCGTCACACGGTTTTCCAACGTGTCGGATGAGGAGTATTTGGCATAATAATCTTCCACTGTACTATATCCGGGACTCACCAGGAAATCCTTGAACCCCTGTTGGTCTTCGGGTTTCCATCCCTCATAATCACGCAATAATTCGGCAGCCTCAATGAGCATGGTAGCCTTGGAAGCATCCAAGCAATTCGTCCCATAAGGTTTAATACTACGTACGGGAGCATAGCGGTTCAGCACAGCCACGGCTTTGTCCGCATAGGACGTTTCATCCGTCAGCTTCCACATCATGGCATTATGGAAAGCCACCTGTCCGAACTCATCCAACCACAAATTAGGATTATCCCAAATGACAGGCTGCCCTTCGTGGACAGGCAAAGGACGTTCATAGTCACGATAAGTCGTGTAACGGCTTTCCTTGAATTCAAGGAAAGCCGAATAATAAGGTTCTTGACCGGCATCCACCATGGCCCGCATCCTGTCGATGTCAGCCTGTGTATAGGATATGCCGGGATGCTTAAACACACGCTGCTGCCCCATGGCATTCAGTCCGGCCAGGCAAACGCACAATAATATCATCTTTTTCATACATCCTCCTTTTTTATTTTCCGTCAAACTTCACCGTCGTAGGCAAATACCAGTTCTGCGGATTTTTCAGTTTGGCGCGTATGGCCTCGCGTCCGCTCCCCGCAAACTTATCCGCCACTTTGTCTGCCAAATAAGAAGGATCGTTCCGATAACGGGCAATGCGCATCAGGTCATGGAAACGGTTACCCTCCAATGCCGTCTCCAAGGCATATTCCGCAAGAAGTTCGTCCTCCACGAATCGCAGGGTATCTTCGGCCGTAGCACATTCTTCGATGACATACGTCGGGTCAAGCTGCAGGTTCTGTTGCCCACAACCACGCCCGTGCAAACCGTAGTTCCCGGAGAAGAAGCCCACATTTCCCGAATACGTAAGCCCGAAATCTATCCAAGGCTCACCGGTCAATTCGTCTTTCAACAGGTCATTGTATATTTCATAAGTATCCTTGTTCAGGCCATATTTCAGCACACCATAGAATGCCAGTTTGGGCTTTCCCAAGCGATTGACGGCCTCGGCATAACGCAGGTAAACCAAAGCCGTGCGGCACAAGACAACGTAAGCGTTGTCATTGGCTTCCATATAATTATACTTGTCCACATACGGACGTTCCGTCTCACTCCCGTTCACGGTTTCCATCTCCCGGACGTATGTACCGTATTCTCCACGCAAGTCTCCGCTCACGGGTTTGGTGTTGATGGTATAAGCCTGTCCATTGAACAAATCAATCAACGTTTGGGAAGGAGCCAGAACATACGAAGAATTGAACATTTTGGATAATCCGGAAGAATTCCCTGCATATTCGTCAGTAAAAGGAATAGCTGTCAAAATGTCGGAATACGCGAACCCTGAGAACTGTGTCGGCCAATTCATTCCGGCAGGCAACAACGTGGACTCATTGTAGGAATTTGCATAAGAAGATGTCGTCAAACGGTTCCAATATATCAGGTCATAATATGTTTGCGCCGCTTTCAAGAAATCACGGTTCCACATATAAAGTTCACCCAACACGAAACGTACAGGCAACATCAGTTGGTTGGCCGTATAATTCTCGTATCGTACAGAACCGGCAAAACCAGGATCGGCATTTCCCATCACCCAGCCGTTGCTTGTCGGCGTGTCATCCGATACCATCCAAGGCAACACGTTTTCCAAATCCTGAATCAACACAGGCAACAAACCATCCAAATCCAATGTCCGCATCTCCACCGGACGACTCACATCCAAAAAGGCATCGTCAGCATACTTCACCCGTCCATAATCCAAACACAACTGCAAGTAACACCAAGCACGGAGCGTCTTGGCCTGTGCCATATAAGGACGCAACACCTTGACAGGATAATTCTTATCCGCCTCCCTACGGGTAATAGTGGTATCCAAGCGGTGGATATAATAATTGCAATTGTTAATCAACGCATAATATTCGCGTTCTTTCAGGTAAGAGTTTTCCTCATCCACATTGAATTCACAGATGTCATGCAATTCCTGAGAGGAGTTTTCCGTCACATCCATCAGGTCTCCCCGGAGTTCGCCCATAATCACATAATTGTCCCCGACAGCCTGCAACCCTTGCAACAGGCCGAACAACCCGGCCCGGGCTGCTGTTTCGTCCTCGTAACGCTGCCCATCGGTTTTCAACACGGCATCAGAATCCGTTTCAAAAAAGTCGCTGCAAGAAGCGCACAACCATCCGGCGCATCCAAAACCTATATATAATAAGGTATATCTCAAAATCTTCTTCATGGTTTTTACAAATTAAGTTTCACACCGATTTGATAAGAACGACCGTGGCTCAACAATCCATTGTCGATACCTTGGTACAACACACCGGACTGCATGGACACGTCCGGATCCGGCCCCAGATACTTGGTCAAGGTCAAAAGGTTGGAAGCACCCGCCCAAAACGTTACGCCTTGGATATAAATGTTGTTGATAGGCCAACGATAAGACAGACGTACATCCTTCAACTTGAAAAAGCTGCCGTCTTCTATCCAACGCGAACTGAAACGACTGTTCCCCATCGGGTCGCCATACACCGCTTTCGGCATATCCGTCACCTGTCCTTCGTAGCGCCAACGGTTCATGACCGCCTGAGTCTGGTTGAACGTACCGGACATGCTCTCCAAAGTCTGCCGTTGATAATTGTATATATCACCGCCACATTTGAACGTACAGAGTAGGTCCAAAGCAAAACGCCCCATCGTGAAACGGTTTCCCCACGAACCAGTGAAATCAGGATTCGGATCACCTATGACCGTTTTGTCCTTATCATCCAATACCCCGTCTGCGTGCAAATCGGCAAAACGTACATCACCGGCATGAAAAGTGCTATAGGAGGCATCTTCATTCTGTATCCTCAATCCTGCAACACGCGCCTCGGCTTCCGTAACATACACCCCGTGAGCCTCATAACCATAGAACACTCCGGCAGGACGGCCTACAGAAGTCAAGACTTCTCCCCCCAATATCTCCGTAGTGTAATCCCCGTCCGGCAAGGCCGTGATTTCATTCCTATAGCGAGCGATGCCTATTTCCGTATTCCATTTGAACGGTTTGGTATCCAACACTTTGGCAGAAAAGGCTATTTCGATTCCTTTGTTGGAAAGTTCGCCTCCGTTTTGCAGGAAATCTTCCAAACCGGTTTCCGTATCTGCTTGCTTCCATGTGAGCAAGTCTTTCGTCCGATGTTGGTAATAATCCACGCTGATGCCCAACCGGTCGTTCAGGAAAGCCAAATCCACACCCACGTTCCATTTGCGTGTCGTCTCCCATTTCAAGGCTGAATTGGCAAGGTTCGCCAACTTCAGCCCCACAGCTGAACCCAGATAATTCACTCCGGAAAGATAAGAATAACCATACATACCGTCGATGTTGTCGTTCCCTGTGATACCGAAACTGGCTCTTAGGTTCAAACGGTCGACAAAAGCCAACGGACGCATAAAACGTTCATTAGTGACTAACCATGAGCCACCTACACTCGGGAACGTCCCCCACGTGCCTCCGCACATCCGGAAACTTCCGGGAGCATCCTTTCCGAAACGGGAAGAAGCATCCATGGAAACTGCCGCCCACAAAGTATAACGTTCCTGATAGGTATATTTTCCTTGTGCATACAAAGCCACGGAACTCCAATCGGTGTTCAAGCCGTCCACCGTACGGTAAGACAAAGAATTATTCATGTTCGACACCTTGTCGTTTCCCGTATTATGACCGTCCTCATATACACTCTTGAAAGAGGAATTCATAATGCGGTATCCCACAAAGGCATCCACAAAATGGTCATTGTGAACCAACTTATGATAAGACACTTTGGCCTCACCGAACAAGTTGTTCTGTGTTACCGTCTGGTCCTTCACCGTATTCTCCCACACTTGATTGCCAACGACTTGCGGGGACACGCCTACCATCGGGGAAAAATAATGGCTTTTAGAGTTATTGAAGCTATAACTAAAACGCCCCTCAACCGACCAGTTGTCCGTTATGTCCCATTTCGGTGCCAAACTCACCCCAAAACGGTATTGTTTGTTCGTATTCTCGGCATTGGCCAACAAAGCCAACGGATTGGACACACCCAAATCATCCACGTCATTCAGCGTGTTCGTCAACTGAGTCCCATCGTCAGTGTAGCTGTATCCCACCAAGAAAGGAGCCTTAATCAACGCCAGATAACGCGGTGAGGTGGTCTTGTTCACCCCGTCATCCTGAAGCGTATAATTCAGATTCGTAAAATACACATCCGTAGCCAAAGTCAAGGTCTTGGTCAGGAACACATCGGAATTGATACGGGCGTTCAAACGGGAAAAGTCCGTTTCTTCCACTACGCCTTTCTGTCCGTCATAGCTCAACGAAATGGAATACTTGGCAATATCGTCCCCGCCCTGCACATTAATGCCGTAATGCTGCATATTGCCGTTACGGGTCACATTATCCGTCCAATCATTATGCTGGTGGTAAGTGGAATAGTCCGCTGCTGCCGGATTCATTCCTAAATATCCATCGAACAACGTAGCCCACTTGCCAGACTGCCCGCTGCCTTTCAGCATCTCACTCAAATAGGTACGATAGGCATCGCTCCCCATCACCCTCATGGCTTTAGGAGCCTGTTGGAAACCGAAAGACAAGTCGGCTGCGATACGGGTCGTAATGCTGCGCCCACGCTTCGTCGACACAAGGATAACCCCATTAGCTCCTTTACTGCCGTATAAAGAAGTCGCGTCCTTGATAACCTGTACGGACTCTATGTCGTTCACGTCAATAAAAGCCAACGGATTCTCATAAAAGCCGTCATGAACGGTCTCCACCAACGTAGAAGTATCCCATATCGTACCATCCACAACGATCAAAGGCTGTGCGTTCACATTTAATGAATTGTATCCCCGTATGAACATGTTGGAACCTTCACCGCCCACAGCACTCCGGGTGGCCGTACGCACATCGCTTCCCCATCGTTCCCCCAACACATCATCTAATGAAACGGCTTGCGTATTGGTAAAGGCATCCTCCCCTTTCAACGTCAGGAACGCATCACTGTACACAGAAACCTCCTTCACCGAATCGCCCTGCAAAGGCACGATACGCTGCAAGTATCCTTCCGAAGAAAGCGTCAATTGTACCATATAAGACGGTACACGCACTCTATACCTACCATTTTCGTCCGTCAAAGAAGACCACGCTCCAGCTGCCACCCTGACTCCTTGCACAGGATATCCGGTCTGTGCGTCTGTCACCTTTCCACTCACATACATTTCTCGCACCTCTTTTCCCCGTCCGAAAAGTTCTCCGGCCTGTGCGGAAACAAATCCCAAAGCCATGGTCATCATGGCATATTTTAATATGTCCGTCATCGCATTATTCTATTACAGGTTCAAAAATTAGGCAATCTATCCGCATGGTACGGGTATATTTCGTCGTCTCATTCCGGGCCACATTCGCCTGCACACGCAGTTTCACGCAATCATTATCCTGCGTTTCAGGACCGGAAAAGGGGGATTCCGAATAGTTGGCATAAGGCAACTTGATTTGGGTGACGAACATCTTCGTCATGGTACTGCCATTCGTCGGAGTCTCACCCACGATTACCTCATCCTCATACATCCTACCATCCTCATGCACATAATTCAAATAAAAATTCACTTTCGTACTGTCAGCTTCCACGCCCTCCATATAGGCACAAGCCGGAGCAAACACACAATACACGTTGTACCGGGCTGCCAATGTATTAGGCACGGTAAACTGTACAATAGGCTGTTGGCGAGGATTCTCACTGGTAGCCGTCACCTCAATAAAACGTTGTTCTGATACAGAATCCCGAAACAGAGTAGCGGACGAGCTGCGCGAACTGATAACCGCATAATTGGACTCTCGTCCCGAAGTATTCTCGGCCTCGACCACGATGGTCTTCAACCAAGACTCCTCCGGCTTATGGAGCAAGTCATCGGTTTTCCAAATCCGGCCGTTGCTGACAGGTTCTTCAACGGCCCCGGCTAACAGGTAAGAAGGATGATGGAATACATTGCCCGAAGTGGAAGCCAAAGAATCACCGGGAACAGAGGAAAAATCAACGTCCTTGCGGAATACCAAATCCATACAAATGGCTTGCTTCATCCAAGCTTCCGACAAGGAGTCCGACAAGGCCGTACTTACGGCATACTCCCTGTCTGGAATAATCAAGGATTTCACGGTGTCTTTCAACGTCTCGCCGAAAGTACGGAAATACTCAGCCATACGCCCCCGGCTTTTTTTCCATCCCTCATCAGAGGGAACAATCATCGTGTACACACTGTCTTCCGAATGCAAGTGGCCATACCGCCGCAACCAATCATTATTGAAATCGAAAATCGAATCGTACACGATTTGTCCCGAAGCGTTCTTGCCGATAGCCGTACTCTTTTCCTCATTGAACGTGTATTCGTCAAAAGAGGTCAGGAATGCCGCAAGCGAATCCGTCCCATTTCCTTCCTGGCAGATATTCTCATACAGATTATAATAGAACGGGGCTATCCGCGACAAACCGTGGACCAGTCCGTTTCCGGCCGGAATTTCTTCTGCCTTTACCGGAACTCCGGCAAAAGTATAGTTTCCGTTTTCACGGGCATAGTCCTGCGATTTCCCGTTCAGCATTTTCACCCTCACGGAAGAAGTATCGGCCAAGTCTACCCCTCCATAAAGGTAACGGGAAATATGGTTCTCCAAGAATTGAGACTTCGTTTCCGCATTCACCGTGTAACCGGCCATAGCCTCATTGTCCGGAGCCCATACCGTAAAGGTCTGGTCCGTGGCCAATACGGAATCCAGTCCCGCACGTTTCACCACACTGCAAAACTCAGAGTACTCCGGCATGCTCTCCAACACTTGCATCAGGTTACGGGTCTCCACGGTCCCGTCCAAACCGTAATGCTCGTCCCACAGGTTATCCTGGCAACCGGCCATAACGGCCAATGCCCCGGCGGCAAACGATATTTTTATCATAATCTTCTTCATGATGTCCTTCATTTGGAATTACTGTTCTTTTGTTGCATAATATGAATTCTGGTGTAATTGGGTATTGGCGTTCATCTCCGTCAACGATATGGGAAGATACCAAGCCAACGGATTGGACAGGCGAGCCTTGTAAGTAGAAATCTCACGGGCATACGCCTCCTCTAACAAAGCATACGAATTTGAAGTTGACCCTTCCCGGCGCACCTTGCGCAACAGGTCGTACCATCTCTTACCCTCGAAGCAAAGCTCACGACGACGTTCTTGCAGAACCATCGCACGCACGTCATCCATCGTAGGATAATCAGCATACTCCAATGAATCCATTTCCATTGTGGCACGCTTGTAAGTGACGTTACACAACGAGATCACCGTCTTCCGTTCGTCATCCGTCACAGCCATTTCGGCCAAAGCTTCCGCTTTCATCAAATAAATGTCGGAAAGACGGTAGAATATCCAATTAGCCGTACTGGTAGAACTTCGGTAAACATATTCTCCCGAAGAATGGGGCACCAAAGCCGATGCCGGCGACTGCCCTTCATACTTGAACACTTTGAAACTCGTAGGAGGAACAACAGCACCGTCCGACCCGACATCCACAGTAGCTGCCACAAAGTCACGGGCACGGTAATCATATTGCACGTCCTGATAAGCATTGAACATTTGCGCTGTCGGTTCGAAATGCGCACTCTTACCCTTGCTGCTGTTACCATACAGATTGGCCGTAGCACCATTCATCTTCCCTTCGCTGTCGAAATTCAATTCGAAAATGCTCTCGGTGGAATTTCCTGTATAAAAGACCGAATTATATATACGGTTTCCCTCCACCATCATCATCTCCGTCTCATATAAAGCTTCGTTGCGCAACACGCGGTCACAAGCATCCACACAAGCCTGATAGTCGGCACGTGCATCGGCATTGCCTACATCGGAAGCTTTCCACAAATACACATCGGCCAGAAGCGCACGCACGCCATTTTTTGTAATGCGTCCACGAGTGTACTGTTCCGTGGGCCACTCCTCTGGAGCATAACTTTCCGCCAGTTTCAAATCCTCTATCATGGCCGGTACGATAACACCGTCAGCCGAACTCTGTGCCACTTGGTAATCCTGCTGTTCACTTTCACTGGGTTCCGTCACGTAAGGCACATCACCGAAACTACGTATCAAATAGAAATAACAGAGCGCACGCAAGGTATATGCTTCTGCCAGATAATTGTGCAAACGTTCTTCGGTAAAGTTGGCATCACGATCACGTACGGCAGGAGCCGACTTAATGACCTTGTTACAGATATTGATGACTTTATAAAAATCGCCCCAAGTCACCAATGCGTTAGAGGACAGCAGATTGGCATCTTTCAGATACTGTTCGTCCGTAGAAGCCGATGTCGAATAATCCATATTGTCCGAACGCGCCTCCCCCCAATAGATTATCCGGCTAATCACATTGTCTTCCAACATAAAACGGTAGCAAGAGGCCACTACGCTCTGCACGTCCTCGCCAGTCTCCCAATATTCATCGTCCACGATGTCATCTTCCGGATAAAGTGTCAGGAAATCGTTGCATGCAGTAAAAGCCCACAGGCATGAGGCTGCCAACAAGATATTTTTCAGATAGTATTTCATTGTTTTCATCATTTCCGTTTTTTAATTAAAATGTGGCTGAAAGTCCGAAAGTCCATTCCTTGGCACGTGGAGTCATGGAGTTGTCCACAGCAATGCCATAATAGTCTTTGGCAGTATCCGTACAAATAGAAATCTCTGGATCTACACCGGAATATTTGGTAAAACACCAAAGGTTGTTCACTGTGAGATAAGCACTCAGGTTCGTCATTCCGATACGCTTTACCCAATTAGAGGGAAAACGGTAACGGAAAGTGATATATTTCACACGAAGAAACGATCCGTCTTCCACATAACGGTCGGAAGCCAACCAATTGTACCCTTGGTTATATACGGCACGAGGCATGTCGGTCACATCACCTTCCTTACGCCAACGCCAATTCACCGTTGTACACTGATTGTAGGCATTATACATGTTCTCGGCGTTCATACGGGCCATATTCACAATCTTGTTGCCCCAACGGTAATTGCAGAACAGATTCACGGAGAAACGGTCATAACGCAAAGTGAACCCGAAACCACCCTGCATTTTGGGGTTACAGTTTCCTAAATAAACCACATCATACTGGTCGATACTACCGTCGTGGTTAATGTCCTCATAAATGGCATCCCCACCTTGGAACTGGTACTTGGTCGTGCTGTGGTAATAGTACATCGGTTTCACCGTTCCGTCGAAGTTCGTCATCGGCACACCGTTCTCATCCCGGGCCACCGGACAGGTTTTCCCCTCGGCAACAGCCTGGTCATAACGGTCATAACTGTAAGAATACACACCTTTGTAGCGGAAGCCGTAAATAGAACCGAAAGAATTTCCCTCCTGCAAACGGGTATAATAAGCACCGTTCCCAAAGGCCGAATGATTGTTGAAGTTGTTCAATACACTCGGATCAAGGCTGCGGATCATGTTCTTGTTAGAAGCAAAGTTCGTATTGATATCCAACGAGAACTTGCCTTTTTCCACCACCTTGTTGAAATTGACTGTAAGTTCCCAACCGTCATTGTCCATCCGGCCTACGTTCTTGTAGGTCAAAGTAGCAAAACCGGAAGAAGACGGTATATCGATATCCTTAAACAACAAGTCGTCCGTACGCTTCTTGTACCAATCATACACGACAGATACCTTCCCGTTCCAAAGTTCCATATCGAATCCCAAGTTCAACGAGGTCACCTTTTCCCATTTCAAGCCGTCGAGCCGGATACGGGTAGGATACACCGCGCTCAAATCCATATATCCCGTGGAATTCGTTGTCAACAAGCTGTATTGCAGGTAGTTTTTCCCGGGTTGTCGTCCGGCAATACCCCAACTCGGACGGAAAGCCAACAATGTCAGAACCTTTCCAGTGTACTTGTTCAACCAAGGTTCATCCGAAATAATCCATTTTCCACCCACGCCGGGGAAGAAGCCGTAACGGTTGGAGGGGCCGAATTGCGTGGATCCGTCCACACGTAAATTGGCATCAAAGATGTAACGTCCCTTGAAGCTGTAGTGCACGCGTCCCATCCACCCCAAGGTCTTATCATTACTGTTACCGTTCTCCGTTCCTGAAATATAACCTGTAGCCGTGGCATCCGTAATATCCGAACTCGGCAATCCTTGTTTTTTCACATATTGGGAATGGCTGGTCGTAGTAGTCAATTGCATCAGAGCCTGTGCCTGCAAGTTATGGTCGTCATTCAGGAAATGGCTCTGATAAGTAATACCATGCTCCGTTGCCACGGTTAGCTTACCGGAAGTCTTGGTTTCCGCCACATTGGCCGAACCGTAATTATCCGCAGCGTTGTACACGCACTCGGCAGGCAAGAACCTTTCCTCCCTTTCGTTGTTCAAATCGATGGCCACCCATCCCAAATAACGCAAATAATGCTTTGCCGGATCGAAAAAGTCGTACTGCAAGGACATCTTCGGCATCAGACGATAACCCTTCAGGTCATTTTTGGCCAACTTGCCCAAAGCCACAGGATTCTTCAAGTCACGCTGTTCCTTGTTGAAGTCCGTATTGATGTCCATGTTAAGGTAACGCCCGGTACTGTTACCGTCTGCATCTTCCTCGTAAACGGCCATGTTCGGCATCTTCTTGTAAGCTATATCTAACAATTTATCATAATTACGGTCGTTATCCGAATAGGTAAACTGGAACTCTGAGGTAAACAACATACGGTCGGACACATAATAATCCAACTGCGAACGGGTAGAGAAACGTTTGTAACGTTCACCCATGACCGTACCTTTCTCGTCATAATATCCTCCCGAAATACGGAAAGCAGCCCTTTCGCCTCCTCCCGATACGGTCAGGTAGTGGTCATTCGTCCAACCGTGACGTGTCACCTCGTCCACCCAGTCTGTATTGTTATTGTAATTCTGGTTATCGGGTTCATAACGCAACTCGTCATAGTCATACTGTTCATAAGTCTCGTCGCGCCCACTCAGCGTACGGTTGAAATATGCCTGCTTCATCATCATGGTATAGTCACCGCCCGACAGGAGCTTCATTCCCTTGGGCTGTGTGGCACCGGATAATTTATAGGTATAAGAAACCCGTGTCTTGCCGCGTGTACCCCGCTTGGTCTTGATAAGCAGCACACCGTTGGCTCCTTTGGATCCCCACATGGCCGTAGAAGCCGCATCCTTAAGTACCGTGATTTCTTCGATATCCTCCGTGTTCACGCTCAACAAGTCCGCATATTCTTCTTCATTGGCCGTGCCGAAGTCGAAGCTCTCATCTATTTCACCACTGTAAGGAACACCATTGACTACCACCAAAGGCTGCGAATTACCGGTTATGGAAGTTGTTCCACGGATACGCATTTGGCTGCCCGAACCGGGACTTCCTCCCATGACAATGTCCAGACCGGCCACACGTCCCTGCAAGGCATCGTCCGCCGAAGCCACCGATACGCCTTCCATGGCATCCATCTTGAACGTCGTCATGGCCATGCTCACCTCCCGTTGGGGGATATTGAACGCCCCGTCCGGACCTTTTTTATGAGCCTTGACCACCACTTCGCTCACTTTCATCGTATTGTCCACCATCTTGACGTTGAACTTGCGTTGAGAGCCGATGGGAAACTCCTGCGTCTTATACCCCATATAGGTGAACACCAACTTATTGTTCACATTCTTCACCTTGAATGCGAAGTTACCGTTCATATCCGTAGTCATTCCCCCGACCACACGGTTCGTGGCATCCTTTTCAGCCACGGTACAGCCCATCAGTTCAAGGCCGTCATTCGCATCCACCACATGCCCGCTCACCATCACCTGCGCCCCGGCATGCAGCATTGTGCCTAAAAAAGCCAATAATATCAATACTCTCTTCATTGCATTGCTGTTTAAGGTCATTTTAATTCTGTTTTGAATCACCGGACGGACGGTCGAACATCAGCACTTGGTCTATTTGCTGAATTACGGCATACGTATAAGCCTCAATTGTCGTGGCTTTCTCCTTGTCGCTATTGTTCAAGGTAAGGTCACGCGTCATCAAGTTATAGGCGTTTCCATTCGTCAGCACATGGGCCGTCACCTTTCCGAGCGCATGGTCCGCTTCCGAAGAGAGGGTCACGCTTCCGCCCCGGTTCGTCACATAAATCGGATAAAACTTGTTCGTATTCTCGTTGATCGTAGAAGTCAGATAAGCCTCGTCCTCCACTTGTTCTCCTTTGACGAACACGGAATTATCTTGAAAATGATAACGCACGAAACGCTCCATCACGTTCTCCAACGAATCACGCACCGACAGGTCACCCTCGTTCTCAATCTGCGCCACTGTGGGAATCCAGCCTTTTTCCTGTGCCCCACGTATCGCCTCGTTCGTCGGCACATACACGGTATAATGATATTGGTTCAAGAACTTCACCTTGCGTCCGGGAGCCACGGTAGAAGTAGTCGGGTTGTTGACAAAGATGCCCAACAAGGCACACATGTCATAAAACTCCTTGAATTCATCCCGTGTGGAAAGCACGTCATAGATAGAAGTGGTGGTATTCTGCAGAATGCCATCAATCAAATAAGCATTGCCGTTCTCCTTATTATATACTTTCGTAATGGACAAAGGAGTTTCATTACCAGCCCCGCTGATTTTATTATCTGCCGTGATACGAATCGGGGCATAGCCCTTGGTAATGAAGTATTCCTGCCCTGCAGCCCGCGCCGCAGCAAAATCCTCATTGCTGGCCGTCACCAGGGTTTGGCAGTTCAGGATGTCCTCCAAACGGTTTTTCAGGATGCCGCTATTGCTGACCACTCCATTCGTGCCCAAAGGAAAACCATTGTCCATAATCACTTCCCCGTCCGAAGTCCGGGTGGCCGTGGCAGCCACTGTATTCTGCGCTGTCAAGTTAAAATCCAACTTACACTGGTAATTGGTCGAAGCATATGATTTGGCCACCGGATCCACGTAATCCGTCATGTATTCATTCGGCGTGATAAAAAACTGGTACGTACTTTTCAAAGAACGCAAATAGTAAACGAATTGTGCATCCACCATGGCTTGGTTGAATATGGAATTCAATGAATCGATTTTAGCCGGCCCCATCACCGTCCGGTAGTCTAACGGCGTAAAGACTTTGTCCGTCACATATACCACTCCGTTGCGCCCTACGAATTTATCCACGATATTCTCCTTGCTTACTTCCATCTCATAACCGGCCTCATCCTTGATGTCGTTAAAACGACTGGGCAACGAAGAAAGGAAAGAATATTTCTGATGATTGGCCACGATGTCAGCGGCAATGTTATCCGGCACGTTGTCCCACGAACCGAAAGCCTCGAAGAAATCGCTGCCCTCTCCGTCGGCCGACAAAAAGCGGTCCATGGCCTCGTTCGTTGGCACGAACATGCAACCCATATCCGTTTCATAACCGGGTTGGTTGGAGTTTCCCCCCTTGGGTTGGTACAAATTCCATCCGGGATCGAAATAAAGCAAACCCGGTGCATTCGTACCGTTGAACTCCGTAAAAGCATACGCCGGACTTTGATTGAAATAACGGGTTTGGAAAATAGAATCGCCATTCTCGTCACGTTTATAGAACACCGGACAAGCGAAACGGTCCATCAAACTGTTGAAACGACTCACATTTCCGTTGGAACGGATATAGGCTGCCATGTTCTCGGGCGGAACCAATACATCCTCCAACTCATGCAGGTAGCCGTTCTGGCATACGATGTCCTTCTGGATAATCTTGTTGGCAAACAATGACGCATCCTCAGCCTCACGGGGAATGCCGGTCACAAAACTGAAATCATCGTCCGTAATGCGCTTACCTTCCATCACATCGGGGAAGAACTGCACCAATGTCCATTTCGTCGCATCGGACAACAATTTGATGGGTTTCCCTGCCCGGCGATAGGGTGCAAAGAATTTACTGTCCGGCAACTTGTCGGCGGCCACCACCGGAATGGTATCTTCCACCTCGAAATCCGTCGTACGGCGGAACGTGATTTGCCCACGGTCGCTCAACGACAAACGCTCCAACAGCTGTGAATAAGGGATAGTCCCAATTTTCAGCAACATCATTTTGAAAGAATAAGGCAAGTCCTCGTAACGGCGATACCCCATTTCGTTTTCCTGGAAAAAACGCTCGAAAGAGGCATCATTGGAGAAAAACAGCGTATTGCTTCCCGATACCTTCATGGCATCCGTATACCCGCAATCATCTATCAGACGGATATAATAGTTACAGTCCCCGCGCTTTTGCAGGTAATCATAGATGTTGCTGTTCAGCCACGACGGGATATGGTCTTCCATCTCCTCGAACTTGTCCGTACAGGCGACCGGGAACGCCCATGCAGCCCCCAGAGCCAACATCGTCAGTAATTTATAGTATTTCATGATACGGTAATATTTGTTTCCTTTTTAATGTGTATCTTCACTCTCTATCAGGTTAGTCGGCATGAACTCGATATAATCCAGATGGCAGTTGCCATTGAGCATCTGCACGAAACGGAATTCATGCGTGGAAGTCTCCGGCCAACTGAAAATCCCCAATACCTTGCGCATCTCGAAAGGATCGTTACGGGTGGAACCTTTTATCCCGCCGCTTTGCCCCATCATCAATTCACGCGAACAGAAGCTGTCCGGTCCCTTCATAAATCCACGGTTGTGCATGCTCTTGTCATTCTCGTAACCGTATGGGTCGTCTTCGCGGGAACCTTCATCCCACCATGCCCCGGAATTGTCCTGTGTAAACTGCCACACCTGTTCCCAACCGATGGAAGCGTCCGTTCCCTTCAGCCGCATGTCGATAGGGATGCCGCAAGGCTCGTCGTCCAGATAGAATTGCGTGATGCCACGCGTGGCCGCATCCACACGATAACCGATGCGCACTTCATAACTTCCTGCCGGCACCGGCCCCACGGTAATGGACGCATCGAACATGCCCCAGATTTCGAGATAATCCCCAAGGAAGAAACTGTGCATGTTGGAACCTATATACTTGGCAAATATCGTACTGCTTTCCTCGAACTTGAAATTCTTACAATACCCTTGCGGCACATAATAATCCTTGTTGGAGATGACATCGTTGTTACGGAGTTCCGGCGTAAAGATGGTGAAGTCCATGCGGATACGCTTGCCACGCATGATACGCCCTATCTTATCCTCATCATACACCAACATGTCGGTAAGCGCATGGATGACCCCGTTTTGGCAATCCAGATTGCTGTGTGCCAAATCCAATGTCACCACATCATCTTCTTCCTCTGCCATATTCGTATATTTCGCATCATAACAGTTGCGTTCATCATTGAATACGGGCTTCTGCGCATCTTGGTCTCCCCATTTGAACGCCTGTACCGTGATAATAGTCTGGTCAGCCATAGGCACCAGATATTGTTCCAACCAAAACGAACCGTCACGATAGTTCTCGCGCAACCAGTCCGCATCAATCCAGGTGTGGGTCATCACATAATCCCGCGTGTTTACGATTTGGTTGGAAGTCAGCATCACCGGCAACAGGTGGTAGGCCACAAAACGGTAAAGGCTGCTGCGCTCATCCGTGTCCGGCAAATCCTTCCCTTCGGGGAAGTACGTCCGGGCATAAGCCCGCATGTCTTCCAAAGACCGGATACCGTTCAAGGCCAACACGGAATCCGTTTCCAATAAAGCCGTATAACGGTAATTCTTAGTCTTGGGGAAATTCGCGCTACCCGAATAAGGGTCGTCTGCCGGTTTGGATGTAGCGGGAACATAAGTCTCATCGTCCAAAAGCGTCAGGGCATCCCGTAACCCGGTGGCATGCAGGGCCTCACCATACAGTTTGAAATGCCCCTCAGACTCGATGTAATCGGCCACCAAGTCCGTATTGCCGGCCAACGCCTTGTCCACCACATGCACCACGCCATTCACTTTAATATGGTCGCCCGACACGATACGCGCCGTATTGTTGACCATCCAAGAGGCACCGTCAGACGCAATGGAGGTGTACAAATAACGCCCCAACATGTTTTTCGTCTCGATGGCACCGGACTCGAACCCCGCTGTCTCATAATAAGGCACGCCATTGGCCTCACCGTCTATCAAATGGTAAAACACCATCTCTTTGACCGCCTCCACGGAGTCCAAGAAGTTGTCGAATGTGCCATACCCTTGTTCCGAAGCATAAGCTTCCATCGCTTCATTGTCCGGCACGAAACAAGTATACGCCCCGTACGATTCCAACAAGGAGAAAGCCCCCGCCACCCTCAACGCCTCCGCAAAATCGGAATATTCCGCGTTGTTTTCCACAAAGTCACTGATGGTCTCTCCCGTAAACGTCGTGTAGTTCTCTCCTACGTCGTCCGAGTCTTGACAGGCGGTAAAACCAACCAGGACCATAACCGCGATACATGACAAAAACTTAAGCCTCATAACTTATATTCTTTTATCTTCTTCATTTATTCATTCCCAACGGAAAGGGTTGTTCTATCCCCTTCTATACCCTACTACGATTGGGATTTTTAAAATACCTACAAGAAGCTTAAAAAAAATACTTTTTCCCGTCAATGCGTATCTTCATCCTCTAACAGGTTGGTCGGAATGAACTCGATGTAGTCGAAATGACAACTTCCGTCCAACATTTGTACCACACGGAATTCGTGCGTCGCCATTTCCGGCCAACTGAAAATCCCCAAGACTTTACGCAAAGCATACGGGTCGTTACGGGCTGAAGCCTTCACTCCTCCGGTCACACCTGAAATCAGCAGTTCCTTGGACCCGAAACTATCCGGAGCTTTCATAAAGTTACGGTTATGGAGGCTTTTGTCATTTTCATAGCCATAATAGTCATCCGGATTTCCTTCCCCCCAACTGCCGATATAGGGATTGTTGACCTGTGTGTACACGTATGCCTGTTCCCAACCGATAGAAGCATCAGTTCCTTTCAAGCGCATGTCAATAGGTATACCGCAGGGCACACCATCGAAATAAAACTGCGTGATACCGCGATGGTTCGTGTTTACACGATAACCGATACGAACTTCGTAACTTCCTTCCGGTATCGGCCCGACGGTAATAGACACATCGAACATGCCCCACATCTCCATAAAATCATGCAAGTAGTCGCTGTGCATGTTGTCCCCTACATATTTTGCAAAGACATTGCTGCTTTCCTCGTATCGCAATTTCTTGCAATACCCCTCAGGAATATAATAACATTTGTTGGAAATAATATCGTTGTTACGAAGCTCAGGAAGGAACGTAGTGAAATCCATACGGAAACGCTTGCCACGCATAATGCGTCCTATCTTATCCTTGTCATACACCAACATGCCGGTAAGCGCATGGATGACCCCGTTCTGGCAATCCAGATTACTATGCGCCATATCCAATGTCACCACATCTTCCTCTTCTTCGGCCATATTCGTATATTTCGGGTCATAACAGTTGCGTTCATCATTGAACACCGGTTTTTGAGCCGGTTGGTCACCCCATTGGAATGCTTGCACCGTAATAATCGACTCGTCTGCCATAGGTACCAAATACTGCTCCAACCAGAAACGTCCGTCACGGTAATTCTCGCGCCGCCAGTCTTCGTCCATCCAAGTCTGCGTTATCACCAAATCCCGTGTATTCACAATTTGATTGGAGGTCAGCATCACCGGTAAGAGATGATAACCTACAAAACGGCTGAGACTGCTGCGCTTGTCATCATCCGGCAAATCTGCCCCTTCGGGATAATACCGTTCTGCATATTCCCGCATGTCGTCCAAAGTATGGATCCCGTTCAAAGCCAACACGGAGTCTGTCTCCAATAAGGCTGTATAACGGAATTTCTTAGCTGCGGGGAAATAACAAGTAGAAGAATAGGGGTCGTTAGACGGTTTGGTCGTAGCCTGTACATAAGTCTCATCGTCCAAAAGCATCAATGAATCCCGCCATCCGGTAGCATGCAGAGCCTCACCGTACAGCTTGAAATGCCCTTCCGACTCGATATAATCGGCCAACAAATCCGTGTTGCCGGCCAGGACTTTGTCTACCAAATGCACCACGCCGTTCACTTTTATATGATCCCCCGAAATGATGCGTGCCGTACTGTTAATCATCCAAGCCGCCCCGTCGGACGCAATGGAGGTGTACAAATAACGCCCCAACATGTTTTTCGTCTCAATGGCACCGTTCTCAAACCCGGCCGTTTCATAGTTGCCCACGCCTCCGCTTTCGCCGTCAATCAAATGGTAGAACACCATCTCCTTGACCGCCTCCACGGAGTCCAAGAAATGTTCGAACGTCCCATAACCTTGTTCTCTCACGTAAGCTTCCATCGCCTCATTGTCCGGCACGAAACAAGTGTATGCTCCGTACGACTCCAACAAAGAGAAAGCATTGGCCGTTTTCAAGGCTTCCGTAAAATCGGAATACTCCGCATTATTCTCCAGAAAATCACTGATGGTCTCTCCGGTGAACGTCGTGTAATTCTCTCCCACGTCATCCGAATCCTGACAGGCGGTAAAACCTGCCAGCACCATAACCGCGATACATGACAAATACTTAAACCTCATAACTTTATTTTTTATTTTCTTCATTTATTCATTTCCTACGGAAAGAACTGCTCTATCCCCTTCTATACCCTACTACGATTGGGATTTTTAAAATACCTACAAGAAAACCAAAAATATTTGTGTACATCATCAAAAAAATCCGCGCCTCTTGCCAAAGGGCGCGGATTCATAATATGTCCATACAAGCTTTTTTCACTCAACAGCAGTGAAATAAAATCATTTCGCAGGCGTAAAAACCCCCACGTAACCGCCACCTGAACCCATCTTTATCTTCAACAACTTACCAGAAGAGATACATATCGTCTTTTTCGACACTTGAGTAGGTTGTTTACTAGTATTCTTGGCATCCGCCCAATACGTCAGCTCATAATTTCCTTCAGGCAAGAATGAAGTATCAATCCTAATTTCACGTTTCATGCTGTTGTTCATTGCCCCGATAAACCATTGCTCTCCCGAACGCTTTGCCAAGGCGACATATTCACCGGGATATCCAGCTAAAAAATGGGTATCATCCCATACCGTAGGCACCAACTTCAGGAAATCAATACCCGGTTGTCCCAAAGCATAACGCGGATGCTCACACATAACGGTTAAAGGACTATTATAAATCACAAACTTCGACAGTTCTGCACAACGGGTATTGGGCACCGTTGTAGGAGTTTGAGGCTTAAAGTCCTTCATCGGCACATTCAAGAAACCACCAGGCGTATAGTCCATCGGCCCGGCAAGCATACGCGTAAAAGCAAGAGTTACATTGTGTTCAGGAGTAACACGCGCAGAGAATTTTGAATACTCTCCACCCATTACACCTTCGCGAGTCAACAAATTGGGATATGTACGTTCCATGCCATCGGGCTTGTAAGCACCATGGAAGTTCACCATCAGCTTATGTTTGGCGGCTTCTTTCACAATACGGTGATACCAGTTCACCATATCTTGGTCATCTCGATCCATAAAATCTATTTTTACACCGGCTATTCCCCATTTCTCATATAGAGCGAAGGCCTCCTTGTAACTGTCATCCTTATTCACATCCGTACAATACAGCCATAACCAACAACGCACGTTCTTCGAGCGGGCATAATTCAGTATTTCCGGCATATTCAGTTGTGGCGCCGGCTTGGTGATGTCTGCCTCCACTTTGTTATATGGACCATACCATTGCCAGTCTATCAGCATATACGGCCATCCCTGTTCCGATGCGAAATCAATGTACTCCTTTATCACATTGGTTTCCATCTTCACTTCACCGCTCCACCAATGATCCCAAGCGCACATTCCAGGTTTTATCCATGAAGTGTCATCCAAAGCACAAGGTGGATTCAAGCTATACACCAACTCCGATTCAATAAACTTACCCGGATGATTACCTATCATTATCACACGCCAAGGCGTGGCCTTCTTTTCACAGAAACGGGCTTTCACCCCATCTTCCTTTTCACCAGGCAAAGGAGACAATTTCGTAACAAGCATCTGGCTTCCCTCTTGTCCGCCGTCCGACTTCCCGATATAAAAACCTGGATAATCATCAATATGAGCCTCAGTGATGGCTATATAATCCTGCTTGTCTATCTCAACCAAAAAGGGAAGTCCCACCACTGTGTCGACCGGAAGCACGCCAAGTCGCGTAGGCACAAACTCGGCTTCCTGACTGGAGGTGTAATTACGTTTGTACTTCGCAGCCCAACCAATGGCATTTACGGGTAAAGAGAATCCGGTCAACTCACGGGTTATCTGTCTGTCACCAATCTTTCTTGCGCCATACAATTGGTAACGAAAAGCGATACCATCGTCATACACCCGGACAATAAAATCCATACGTCTTCGGTCGCCTGCTCCTTCTTTCAAAGCCAAAGTCATCTCATTCCAACTCACTTTTACTTTTCCATGCTTGTTTTTCACTACAGGAACCCAAGTATCAGACTTTGCCTCCATAGAAGGGGTATTCACTAAAGTAAAACCGCCCGACATAGGTTTCTCCCCCTTAAACTCAAAACCTAATGGAGAATCACAAACTAACGTCTTTCCATTATAAGAAACAGAATACCCCAAATTCTCTCCACTGTGGATTCTCATCTGTATCTTTCCGTCAGGAGAGGCTATCTGCCATTGTTGCGCAGATAGATTCGATACCAACAACAAACATAAAACTATCAGATAATTTTTCATATACCATAAAAAAAACAATTTATAATCACCGTCACATGTTGTCCGTACAGAACAAACTTAATGAATGCCACGTAACAAACTACATATCTTCCTCTATTATCACTAACGGGGACGGAACATATCCGCCCCCGTAGCCAATCCGCTCTCACAGACTTATTTCACCAACACTTTTTTCACCATACCATCGGCACGCACGATATAGATGCCCGGACGGACGGTTTCATGCACCGTGCCCTCGAACTCGGACACGCAAGTGCCATCAACCGTATAGATTGCACCGGATTCCGAAGTGAATACGTTGATGGTGCGTCCTGTCACGAAGACCTTCAAGTCACCGCCGTCGGCCTGCACGTCGCGCACGCCCGTGGCAAAGCTTTCGGACGGAATATCGTCCACAGTCTCGTAGGTGCGAATCCAGTCGATGTAAAGCGCATCGCCTTGTTGGAAACCCGCTGTACTCATGAACTGACCTACATAATTGGTCTTACCGACACCGATGTAACGCAACAAATCCCAATAATACACATCACCCTTCATTTCCGCATCAGACAAACTCAAGGCAAATTCCGAATTCAAACCGTTCACTTGCTGCAAGAAGTTAAACTTGTCCACCGTAATCTCCGGGTTCGTCCCCTTGCACTTCATGGCAATATAACGGCGTACGCCCGGATTGAGGCTAATCATGCAGGATTCGTCACGCACTCCGCCTTCCGGGTCACGGTCGTAAAAGTTCGTAAACACGCCACCTTCACGACGCATGGACGGACTGGTCGGATAAGTAGTCACATTGCCCAAAGACGTTCCGTCGAACGAATCGTATGTATCAGCCACCGTCAGTTTCAGGCACTGCAAATCTTCACCCTCTGCATCCTTATAGGTATCCTTGTTCACACGCGACCACATGCGCCAACGTTGCATACGCCAACCGTCCAACATGAAGGTCTGGCCGTGTTCGCCCATCACAAGTTCCGCACCGTTGATGGTACCCTTGGTGCTCGGATCGTCTTCTGCCTCTCCATTGAACTCCCAAGCCTCGAACAGACCGGTCTTTTCATCATCCGTCGGGTTGTAGCTTCCCAAAGCATCCTCTATCAAGAAGCAATAGGGTATCATGGAATCGTAGTCTTCTGACGAGAATTCAGGGAACTCTTTCACCGGTTTCAACTCGTAACCCGACTTGTAATAATAGAATGACCCGCACTTCATGTCGAACGAGCCATACCCGTCGCGGTCGGCAAAAGTAAAGGTGGCCGCATCGTCCGTACCTTTCACCATAAGCAAAGTACCGTCCGTGCATTGCACGACTACACCGTCTTTACCTTTCAGGTTATATGCCAACTGCCCGTTGCTTTCACCTACCGGAACGAAAGTCAACGGAGTGGCACTCTCATTGGCACCCAAAGCCAAAGGATAGCCCGTATAAGTGTCTTTCGTCACTTCACTCGTAGACACATACAAAGACGTACCATTGTCTGCCGTACGGATATAATTATAAATCAAATCCTCTGCCGGATTGACGTATGAATAGAACTCGGCTACGGCGGCATTCACCTCTTCGATAGCGGACAAATACTCTTCTGTCGTGGCATCGGCCTTGTTGTACACACCGTCTGCCTTCGCATGTACTTCCTTCAAAACCGCATACGCCTCGTCAGCATCCCCCATGTAGTTTTGGAAACCCTTGATGACCTTCTCTGCTTCGTACAAAGCCGTGTTCAATATGTCTTTTTGGGGATTGGACACCGGACCATCGCCCCAGTTTTCCTCGGCCGTCAGGCTCTTTACAGCCGCATCCATGGAGGGGAAGGTTTTCAACCATTTGACGTTCATATACGGCATTTCCTCCGGCGTTTTGGCACGCTTCACGATAGTGTCTCCCTTTTCATCCGTCTCCGCATACATCGTGTCGCCACGGGTGATAAATCCGACAGAGAAATGGGAAATCTTTATCGGGACACGGTCTATCAAACGACGTGATGCCAACGCCATGGAAGAACTGTCGCGGATGGAAGCGAAGTTGACGGCCACAATGATTTCACACTTCTCCTGATCTTCCGTCACCGGCAAACGCTTCATGTACCATACCGTGTCGTTCTTCTGTGCCGTCAGATCATTGTCTCCTGTGTTCACGCGGACTGACAGCGTAGAGTCATTCCGGTCGCGATTATATAAAAATATGGAATCACGCCCCAAGGCATCCTTGGCCCAAGGGGCATGCCCCTTCACTACGTCCAAAGCTTTCTTGAACCCCCAAATGCCGCCTCCTTGTTCGTTTTCCATATCCACGTCCTGTGCCCCGGTGTACGGGTTGTGCCAGAAGAACTCTATCCAATAATTGCTTTCATTGGCTTTCTTGGTTTGCGACTGGCGCGGAATGGAGAGTTTGGCCACGAACACCGGATGCTCAGGAGTAATGGTCATGAATCCCTCACCTTTCACCTTTTCTTTCCAGTCCAAGCGGCCACGCAGCAAGAAACCGCCGTTCTCAGGCTTGAACTCCTTTTGATGCACCCCCGGGATAAACCTCAGATAATCCCCCTCGAACTTAAAACTCGGATACCATTGCGCCCACTGTTTCCCTTCGGGGCCAAAATCCATCAAGGCATTGGCCTGCATTTGGGCCGCCGTCCAGTTGTAATACCCGTCCACGCCGTGAACGTCACGTGCCCCGGCCATGCCGGCATAGCACAACAAAGACGCGCCAAGTAAATGTCTTAGTCTCATAAAAACAAAAATTTAAAGTTAAACCATACATGTTGACAACTCCTTCTATATCCTACTACGATTGGGAATAAGAAAATACCTACGCCAAACAAAAAAATCATTTTGTCAGCCTTATCCAATAAATCCGCGCCTCTTGTCAAAAAGGCGCGGATTTATCTGTTTCCCGGCTCCGGCTCTTACCGGACAAGGACTAACCTAACCGGACTTGCATATCAACGTACGATGACTTTCTTCACTGCCGCTCCGGCACGCACGATATAAATGCCCGGACGGACGGTTTCATGCGCCGTGCCCTCGAAAGCAGCCACACGTGTTCCGTCTACGGTATAAATACCGCCTGCCTCTGCCGTGAAGACGTTAATGGTGCGTCCTGTCACGAAGACTTTCAAGTCACCGCCATCGGCCTGCACGTCGCGCACGCCCGTGGCAAAGCTTTCGGACGGAATATCGTCCACACTCTCGTAAGTACGGATCCAGTCGATGTAAAGCGCATCGCCTTGTTGGAAGCCCGCCGTACTCATATATTGACTCACATAAGCCGACTTACCGACACTGATATAACGTAACAAATCCCAATAATACACATCACCCTTCATTTCCGCATCTGCCAGACTTAATTCAAAACCTGTAGCATTGGTTTCCGGCTTAGCCAAGAAGTTAAAGACATCCACCGTAATCTCCGGATTCGTCCCCTTGCACTTCATGGCAATATAACGGCGTACGCCCGGGTTGAAGCTAATCATGCAGGATTCGTCACGCACGCCGCCTTCCGGGTCACGGTCGTAGAAGTTCGTGAACACGCCGCCCTCACGGCGCAATGCCGGATTAGACGGATAAGTCGTCACATTCCCTAAAGATATTCCGTCGAACGAATCGTATGTATCAGCCACCGTCAGTTTCAGGCACTGCAAATCTTCACCCTCTGCATCCTTATAGGTATCCTTGTTCACACGCGACCACATGCGCCAACGTTGCATACGCCAACCGTCCAACATGAAGGTCTGGCCGTGTTCGCCCATCACAAGTTCCGCACCGTTGATGGTACCCTTGGTGCTCGGGTCGTCTTCAGCCTCTCCATTGAACTCCCAAGCCTCGAACAGACCGGTCTTCTCGTCATCCGAAGGAACATAGCTCGACAAGGCATCCTCAATCTGGAACAAATAAGGCTGCATGCCTTCGTAATCCGTATCCGGGAATTCATCCACCGTCTTCAACTCATAACCGGACTTATAATAATAGTACGAACCGCATTGCATATCGAACAGTCCGAAACCGTCGCGGTCGGCAAAGGTAAAGGAAGCCGCATCGTCCGTACCTTTCACCATAAGCAAAGTACCGTCCGTGCATTGTACCACTACGCCATCCTTGCCTTTCAGGTTATATGTGACCAAACCGTTGTCTTCGCCCACGGGCACAAAAGTTAAAGGCATGGCACTTTCGTTAGCACCCAATGCCAAAGGACGGCCCGTGTAACTGTCTTTCGTCACTTCATCAGACAAGGCATACAAAGAAACGGAACCGTCAGAAGTTCGGATATAATTATATACCAAGTCCTCTGCCGGATTGACGTATGAATAGAACTCGGCCACGGCGGCATTCACCTCTTCGATAGCGGACAAATACTCTTCCGTCGTGGCATCGGCCTTGTTGTACACACCGTCCGCCTTCGCATGTACTTCCTTCAAAGCCGCATACGCCTCGTCAGCATCCCCCATGTAGTTTTGGAAACCCTTGATGATTTTCTCAGCCTCGTACAAGGCTGTGTTCAGCACATCCTTTTGCGGGTCAGCCTTTTCACCGTCACCCCAGTTGTTCTCTGCTGTCAGGCTCTTTACCACCGCATCCATGGACGGGAAGGTCTTCAGCCATTTCACTTCCATGTACGGCAACTCGTCACGCGTCTTGGCACGGGAGAAGATCGTATCACCGTTCTCATCCGTCTCCACGTACATGGTATCGGAACGCGATATGCAGTTCACCGTAAACTCCGAAAGGCGGATTGGCACGCGGTCTATCAGGCGGCGCGACGGCAAAGCCACGCTCGATGAATCCAAGATGGACGCAAAGTTAATGGCCACCAGAATTTCACAACGCTCCTGGTCTTCCGTCACAGGCAAACGTTTCATATACCATACCGTATCGCCCTTTTGGGGTGTGGGAGACGTTCCCTTGTCATTGATACGGATGGACAATGTAGAGTCTTCTCGTGCCGCATTATATAAATAGATGGAATCGCGCCCCAAGGCATCTTTGCTCCATGGGCAATGGGATTTCACCACATCCAACTTCTCCTTAAATCCCCAGAATCCACCGCCTCCGTCATTCGGCATCGGGTCGTTCACCTTACCTGTATAAGGATTATTCCACCGGAAACTTATCCAAGTATTGCTGTTACCCGGCTGTGCGGCCTCCGACTGTCGAGGAATGGACATCTTGCACACAAACACCGGATATTCCGGACGCATTGTCATAAATCCCGCACCGCTTACTTGCTCATTAAACTTAATTCCGGAACGGAATTGGAAGCCCCCCTTGGCCGGTTCCAACGCCGTGTTATTCACCCCGAGAATCCACCGGAGATAATCTCCTTCGAATCCAAAACTCGGATTCCATTGTGCCCATTTCTTTCCGTTGTTGTCCAAAGAAATGTTGACACCAGACTGCATCTGGGCTGTTGTCCAGTTGTAATACCCGTTCACCCCGTGAACGTCACGTGCCCCGGACATGCCGGCATAGCACAGCAAAGACGCGCCAAGTAAATGTCTTAGTCTCATAAAAACAAAATTTAAAGTTAAACCTTAATTTTATAACCTCTCCTATTTCCTACTACGATTGGGAACGAGAAAATACCTACGGCCTCATCACATTTATCCACAAACCAATGTGGAAAGGGAGAGGGGTGGCAACTCGAATTCCAACCGTTGGCCGCCTATTTGCAGGTTACGCTTTTCTGGTTGCGGTCCTGAATTGTATGTCACAACCACCGTCTTGCCCTCATGGTTACGGAAAGCCAACATGTTCCCAGGGGCAGACACTTTCAACCGCCGACTCCCGGGCTGCACAAAATGCGACAGGTGTTTCATCAAATAAAACTCATCGGTATAGACCACCTCACGTGTCTGGCGGTTCACCCTCACCAAGGAGTTTTGAGCCCAATCCCAACCGCTTTTGCCCGTCTCATCCAACACCATGTTCCAATACATATAGGAACTCACGCCATGGTTGAAACAATGCACCACGGCTTTCCAACTTCGTTCAAGCGAAGTCCAGTCGTTCTCCCCGTCGCCGCATTCGTTTTCCGTCTGCATGTAACGGTAACGGGGGTATTCGTGCTGAATAACCGGTAACGCTTGCTTTCCCGTCCATTGTACTCCGATACCATCGATGGCCGCAGCTGCATCCTTGTCTTTCAAGAACGCACGCACATAATCGGGATTCGGATAGTTCACCGTACCCAGCCAAATTTCAGTATCGATACTGTCTTTCTTAAATTGCGGGGCCAGGAACTTACCGACGAAAATGGCCAGATCCTCGGGGCGCCATGTACAAGACGGCCAAGCCGGTTGCCAAGCGATTTCGTTCTGCGGCATCACCATGCTGATGTTCACCCCATTTTTCCGGTATTCCTGAATGTATTTGGAAAAATAAAGTGCGTATGCCTCCAAGTAGCCGACCTGCATGTTGAAGCCGGTCGTATGGATGAATGTGGCCCGACGGGGATCAAGACGGTTGTGTCCCGTCCCTAACTTATCCACCCCATGGCTTTTCAGAGAATAATGCTCATTGATTTTCATCCAGATGGGGGGTGTCCACGGACTGGCCCACAATTTCAAGTCTGGCCTCAACTTCAAGGCTTCCTTAATGTAGGGTATCAAAGTATAACGGTCACGCCCGACATTGAAATTACGCATCTCATAATCGTCTTTCACGTCATCATAAGAGTAATAGGCAAAAGCATAATCGCTACAATCTATCGGTGTACGCCCGTAAGCGAAGTTTATGCCTTCTTTAGCAAACAAGGCTTCCATGACTTTTCCACGTTCTTCTGCATCCAAACACTGCAAAGCATCCCAACCCAGTTCGTTGAAAGTCCCGCCAAACCCGTCTACCTCTTGCATCAGGCTGTCCGTATAAACATACACATCAGCCTTTCGCCCGTCATTTTTCAACACTTTGACCTTCTGCCCCTTCCAACGTTCCGTAGCTGTAGTCGTAACCATCTCAATCTGTTGAGCTGCCACCGAAAGATATGTGCATCCCAACCCAATCCATAATAATACGTTTCTTTTCATATTTATTGGTTTACAAATAATTTAAAAAATCAACATTTCATTTCACCGTCATCGTGCGTACCACATCTGTTTCCGGACGGAACGGACGGCCGTTCACCGTCACATTCTCCAACGTGTACCCTCCTACGCTCCTCTGTTTGTCGTAGTCTATGATCAGGCTAGGATTGATATTCCCCTCCGGGGCCGTCACCGAAATATTGCGGAAACGGACATTTTCGACACGGTTGCCCGGCGCACGGTTATACTTTTCACTGTAATCCACGCGCATCTCGAACAAGCGGGCTTTCGGCACGTCTTCTATGCGAATGGAATCATACGTCACATCGCGGATGGTATTCTTGTCACCGCAACCGATGGTAAGCATGCCGTCGCCTGCATGGAAAAGGATGTCGCAATCATGTATGCGCACGTTTTCCAATGTCTCGCCGGTCTCGCTACGGTCGTCGCCATGCGTCCCGATATTGACCGGATGCGCCCAGTCGCACCACAGAGTGGCCCTCGAAATGTCAAAGTCACTACTTCCTCCCCAATACCACCAACGGTGGTTGTAAAGGGCAATGCAGTCGTCCGAATTACGCAGGAACACGTTGTGGATTTTCACATGCCGGCAACACATCAGGTCTATGCCGTCGCTCCAAGGACGGGCAGAAAAAGACTTGAGGTTACGGATGGTGATGTTTTCCGACTGTCCGCCATATACCGTATAATGCTGTGGGTTCAATACGGTCACACCGTCCACCAATACGTCCTTGGAATAGGTGATTTCGATGCCGCGCAACGGATGGGCTATGATGCCCCGCCCGATGATGCGCACATCCTCGGCACGGTCTACAATAAGCCGTGCGCGGACCACCGCGCCCGGTGCCAGATAAACGGTCGTATGGCTCGGTATCTTGATTTCCCCGCTAGGCAAATCCTTGGGCTTATGCACGCCCGGTCCGAAATAAATCAGCCGTGCGTCCTGCATGAATATGTCCTGCGCGTTTGGAGCCGTCCAGTTGATAGTGCCCGGTTCATCGCCTGTATAGGTTTCCGTAAGCATGGCATTGGCAAAGACATGCAGATTCTGTTTCCGCTCGCCGTTGAATTCCACACTCAGGAATTCCGGACGCTGCAAGGCGAACTCCACCGTACGTTCGTCCACCTGACGGGCCACAATGCCCCGTGAAGCCGGTTTCACCTTCACTGCCATCCGGCCGTCTGCGCCCAAAGCATCGGCACGGCAGTTCCTGACCTTCACCGCCACTGGCCCACCCATCTCGAATTCGGCAAAAGAAGCGTGACGGACTTTCCGCACATCCACTTCGCAATCCAGATTCGGAACTTGCCTCCACTCACTGTCACTGCCTGCAAGAGGCTTTACGTACACCTCGTAATCCGGATTCCGTTTCAGCCCTTCTTTTCCTTCGGGCCATTCACTCACCCGTATTTGTGCCTGCACCGTCCAAGCCATCAGGCACAACAAGATGGCCATTTTACATTTTCCCATTCCTTTCATGTTTTTAGCGTTTTACATCATGTTTCAGGTAAAGTTTCTTTTTCAGCCTTAATGCGCAATATCGTATAAGAGAACGGACGGAACTCATAGGTAAACTTCCGGCCGAAGTCCCCATACGCGGAAACCACAGGCGTAATCTTACGTGGCTCTTCGAAAGAGTTTTCTGCCAAAGCACTGTCTGCCGCCAAGGTAATGACTTGCCCGTCGGGTACTACGTCGCCGGCACCTTTGAGACGGAACGTGACGGGATAAGGGGTTTCTGTAGCATTGACCACCTTCAAGACCAATTCCCCACGCGGTTCGTCATAACCGGAAGCCACGAACTGCAACGGCACGGGGGCGGGTTCGTGCGATAACATACGCACCCCATTCACATAGAGTTCGCTCTTATGGGGACTGACAATCAATTTTAAATCGTACCAAAGGCCCGTTTCCAATCCTTCGTAAGGACGTTCAGCCAATACTTTTCCCCGGTTGCTGTTCGCAATCTGTTGCAACATCACCTTGCTGTTGCCCCATCCCCCGATATTGTACATATATCCGTCCTGCCCGTTGCCCGTCATGCCGAAATATAGCAGGAAACCTTCCGAACCTCCCATCTTCCGTGCCTTACACTCCAACACGAAATCCTGACTGTCCACACCATTCAGGATGTACTGCGTACCGGCCTCGTTGGAAACCTGAGACAAGACCTTGCCTTCATACTTCCATGCGCCGCTCCGGCGTGAGAAGTCTTCCAAGGACAACGGCACGGGCTTACCGCCCGATATCAGCTTGATATCCTTGAACTCTACTTGGGTCATCCACGAACCGAAGCCCACATGCCCTGAAGGATACGCCGCCGTACCGGCCCCTTTCAGTACCTTGTCGTTCGGCACGGTGTACGTAGGCTTGTTTTCCGCAGCCATCTGTTGCACGTAATATGAAGCCCGGCCTACGACTTGTTCGGAATCGAACCAAATCAGATTGGTCGGCCATTTCCGGTTGTTCCGGTTTTCCAACAATGGGGCATACGAAGCCATCCGGACCAAATCGCCGTTCTTCTCCATGCCGCCAATAAAGGCTGCTTCGGACAAAGCCGCCAACATGTTGCCTCCGCCCACTCCCCGGTTGCAGGCATATTCACCCACATATACCGTGTGCTTGCCTCGCTCGTAATCATCGAACAGATCCGTATTGCGGAAAAAGAATTCGGGAGCCACGTAATAATGCGGATCGACCATGTCGGTCTTCGTAATCCGCATCGGGCCGTTGCGTTCGGGCATCTCATTGTATATTAATGTAAGCTGCGGATACTTCTTTTTGACAGCCTGATAAAACAAGTCGAAACGCCGGTCATATTCCGGTCCCCAATTTTCGTTCCCGATTTCCACATACTGCAAGGGGAAAGGCGCGGGATGGCCATCGGCAGCCCGGCGTGCCCCCCACTGGGTAGACGTATCGCCCAAAGCGTATTCTATCGCGTCCAGACAATCTTGTATATAATAAGGTATGTCGCCCTCGGAAGAAGCATCTCCCATACGGAACTGGCAACCTAACCCTACATTGCATACGAACATGGCCTTGGCTCCGACATCCTCGCAGAACTGCAACATTTCATAATAACCGAAACCGTACGAACAACGGTAGCCCCACGTACTGTATTCTCCGGGACGTGCCGTTGGATCACCCAATGTTTTTTTCCATTCAAAACGGTTGTCCAAGGTGATGCCTTCCACCACGCAACCACCGGGCCAACGGAAAAAAGCGGGACGGAGTCCGGCCAACATTTCCGCCACATCCTTACGTAAGCCGTTCGGACGTTGCTTGAACGTCTGTTCTGGAAACAAAGACACATAGTCCAACCAAGCCTTGCCGGGTGCATTGAACTCCAAAGCCAACGAAGCCTTGCCGTCCGTTGCGGAAGGCGTGAGTACCAGTTTCACATCATGCCACTCGCCGTCAGCCGGACAAGCCACGGGGGCCAAGGCCAAAACGTCCCCCGATGCAGAAAGCATTTTGGCGACGACCGTACCCCGGTAACCGGGAGCCAGACGAAGAATCGTGCGCAAATGATAACGTTCGCCCTTTTTAAGTCCCATACCCCAATACCCCTCGTTGATGACTTGTACCGGACTTTGCGAGCCACGCACCGTGACTTCCAGGTTATTCGGTGCCGTGGCGAACTTTGGGCGGTCTTGGGTCAGCCGCATGGATGCTGCCGACGGGTCTCCGGTTTTCAGGCTCCAAGCCCTTACCTTCCCACCATGCCATTCAAAAGAACGGTCGCGTACTTCACCCGTCAAATGATATTTCCGCGCCACCGGCCGCAACTTCAGACCGTCCACCCGGTAACCTGCGGGTATCACATCCTCCTCAAAACTACGGTTCTGCACCAGTTCGGCGTACAAACCTCCATCCCCTGCATGGTTGATTTCCTCAAAAAACAAGCCGTACATCGCAGGGGATATTTCCACCCCACGTTGGCTTAAGTCCACCACTACTTCTTCTGTCGCGACGGATGTGTCTTGGCATCCTGCCGCCACCACACCCATCAATGCTCCGCAAAGCCATTGTCTCACACGCATAAAGTTCTTTTTGAAATTATTTTATTATAATATGATTTTACGCACACCCGTATGTTCCCCGTCGGATACCTTCAACAGATATACACCGGAAGACAGGTGACCGACCGACATACCGCATTCCAAACCTCCGGAACCCCCGACCGTACCGACCAATGTACCGGACAGCGAATACAGGCCGACAACCGTATTACGGGCTGGAACTGATGAGAAGCGGACCGTAAGCCTGCCGCCGGAAACTTCCGCACACCATTCCGCTCCGGCCTGCGCCGTACTTTCCACACCGCTTCCCTCGGACACGACCTGCGTACGGACTATGGGGAGTGCGGAAACATAAAGCAAATTGCCCGTTTGCAACGCCGTGATTTCGGAACGGCCCGCCGACAAAGGCAAAAGGCCGTGGCCGTCCACCACTTCAACCACGGAAGGAGCGGAACTCTTCAAAGCCACGGAAAGACCGGAAGTGGAGGATACCGGAGGCGTGAAAGCCTCATCGCCCACCTTGCATTCTGCCAACTCCCCAAAAGTGATGGCCTGCGTGGCGGCTCCATATAAAGCCGAAACCTGACCGGCATCCAAGGCACAATCGTACACGCGAACGTCGTCCACCCAACCGAAAAGAGAAGGGTCGGAAGCGTAAGCCGAACGCCCGATGAAGTTTTGCGTGGTCGCTCCCAAGGAAGACGGCGACAAGGTCAGGTTCTCATTCCGGCCCACCTCCACCCCATTGGCATAGAGGATTCCCGTGTTCCCCTTTTGCGTCAGCACGATGTGCGTCCACGCTCCGGCTTTCATTTTAAAATTCGTGTTGATTTGCTGTTCATCCGAATTACCGCCCTGGGTGATGGCATAACGCAAGAAGCCGGTCTGCGCGGCTTGGACCGTCAAAAAGAAATTATTGTCCGTGCCCCGGTTGCAGTCCACAATACGTGCCCAATTTTCCACACGCTCGGGACGCACCCAAAGCGACAGGCTGAAGTCCTTCCAACCCGATGCCCAACCGGAAGGAAAGGACAGGTAGCCGCCATTCAGGCGTACACCGGAATGGAACTTGCCGCCTTCGTACCCAACATTACCCACCAACTGCGCCACACCGCCGTTCCACACGTCCGTAGCCTCCGTTCCGGAGCCTTCGTCCAACGGCCAGTACTGGCAACGGCCCACCTGGGGATAGGCTTTTGCCTCGTCGGAAGCTTTGCCCTCGCCTACGGCATTCACGGCCGACACCACATAATAATACATCTGGCCGTTGTCCACTTTGTGGTCCGTAAAACGGCAGTCCATCGCACGCCCCATCAAAGTATAGGGTCCTCCAAAGGAAGTACCGCGCCGCACTTGGTAATAGGCCGTACGCTCGCCAGTAGCCTCCCACGACAGTCCCACGAAACCGTTACCCGCAAAAGCCTCTACTCCTGAAGGAGCGGAAGGCAAAGACAAGGCGGATGTGGAAGCGGAACCTTCTGCACACCCATTACTCTCACCGGCAGCATTGGAAGACCATACCTTATAATAATAGGTGGTGGCAGGCTCCAGACTGTCGTCCACATACGAAGGTTCGGACAAATTGGTGGCCAACGTGACAAACGGCCCGTCAGGCGATGTGGCGCGGCACAGTTTATAAGCCGACACATGGCCTTGGGTGCTCCAAGACAGTTTCAAGGCCGTGCTGCCCGATGTTTCCACTTTCAAATTCTCCGGCATGGGCGGCAAGGCCGTACCGGCAGCCGTCAAGGACACATGGTCGAAACTTACGGTATAGCCCTCCGGGCGGCCGCCACCGCCGCAGACCCATATTCCGGCCAAACAATCCGTCGGGAACGGGATGTCCGCCGCCCCAATCTGGTGCCAGACCGTTCCGTAATCGGAAACGTATGCTTCAAACTTATCGCCCTTGCGCACCAGTTTGAACCAAAACGGCATCCATGTGTGGTCGCTTCCGTCTATCCATCCGCCACCGTCGGACGTACCTCGCCAAATGAAATGGGTTTGCCGCGTTCCGGCATCGCCTACCCACAACATGACTTTTTGGGAAGATGTCGTAGTGTTCTCCCGTACCACAAGCCCGAATTTCTCTTTGTTTCCGAACTGTTCGCCCGAAAACATCCTGGCCACTAATTCAAAATCACCGCTAACCGCCGAGTATGTGAAATTACCTTCCGGATGGTCCGGCCTGTATATATCCCGTCCGGAACCGGTTACCACGAAAGTGTTACCGTTTACCGGAGCATACTTTGTCACCCCGTCTATCATCCAGTCTTCCTTGTCAATATCCCTCTGCGTCCATCCGGCCGGAAATAATGTGGTAGTTCCTTGTTCCGCCGTAGCACTCACGGGAGCCGTCCAACCGCTCTCACCAGACTGGTTCTTGGCCCGCACACGGTAATAATAAGTCTTTCCCGGAACGATGGCTGTATCGGCATACTCCGAAGTGGCATTGCCCGACCAACTTCCTATGGTTTCAAAACCACCGTCCGGCGACATGGAACGTTGTATGTCGTAACCATTTGCCACATCTCCACCTGCCGGCTTCCAATCCAAAGCAATCCGGTGCAACCCTCCCTGCGCTTCCAGCCCTTCCGGCACGGGAGGTACGGGACAAGGCACATACGCCGTGGTCGTATCGGAACAAGTGTACATCAAACCGTACAGCACGTCCACGTTTTTCAGTTTCATCATCGTGCGCAACCAAGGGGCATCAAGCCCTTTCCGGTCTACATAATGGTGATATACCAGTTCATTTGCCAATATGCGGTTGTTCGGCATGGAACCGGGATTCCCGCTGGACGGCGCAGGATAGTAAAATTTATGCCCTTGGTATACGATAGGTTCCCAATCTACGGGATGTTCGAGATTGAACTTGGCATAATATTCAAAACCTTTCAGCAACAGGTTGTCCTGATAGGAAAACATATCCACTCCCTGATTCCACAACGTCTGGCAGAGGTCTGCATAAAAATCAAGTCCAATCACTGCATGGGGTTGGTCACGTCCCATTTCCGTAGGTTGGCCGTCAAAGACAATACCTTGGTTGATACTGCCTCCGCTTGCCCCGTTTTTATAATAGTCGATGGCACTGTTCACCATTTCGGCATCATCAAGATACACTCCGATGTAAAGGCAGCACGTGTTGGCCGGGCCGTCCCATCCGGGCCAAGATCCCGGCGTGCCCAAGAAATCCCGGCAAGCCGGATAGAAATAATCACGGGCCATTTTTTCAAAACGCTCCCGATCTTCCTGCTCCCATCCGGGATACAACCGGACGAGGTCGGCAGCTTTCATAAAAGCCGCTACCGGCAACATGAACAATTCTCCCGTCACCACGCTTTTTATGCTGTTCGACCAATCGTTCAATATGTCCACGGCACAACGGGCATGCGACTCATCTCCGGTCACATACCAACGCAACATGTTGTAATAGGCCGCCTTCGCATCGCGTTCGGCCCTTTGCCGCGTACCGTCAGACCCTCCTAAAGTAGGTTTCGGACTGGCTTTGAAATCTGCACGGGAATCCCGGAAATTGCACAAGGAATCCCACCCCTCAATCCAAGGATGTTCCTTAGCCAGGACTTTCTCTTTCATCCGGTCCAAATCGGCACGGGAATGGTTCAACCCCGGATGTACGAAAGGAGCTTGCAAAGTCTGCGCCAACCCCGGAATACATGCCGCGACGCACACGGCCCATACTACCAACTTTTTCATTTCACGTTCTTTTTAAGGTTATGACAATCAAAGGAAAACCGCAGGAAACATCATCAATCCCCGGCATCCTCCAAGTAAATCACTCTGCTTGAATAAGCGTTTTTACGGTTGCGTTCCACCTGATGCACGTATGGCAACTCCAAGCCGTTGGCCATCAGGAAAGCCCCGCTCACGACCTTACCCTCGTAAGGCAAGGGCTGGTTGTCGATACGGTTCAACTCGCGGATACGGTAGTTCTTCTCGGCATCCAGCCCGGACATCCTGACACGTGGCAAGTGCTGGTTCATGAAATGTTCCGTTTTCCACCAATAGAACACAGCCTCCGCCTTATCCTGCGAGACGTACATCAAGGAAGCGGCTCCCAATCCCTCATAAGGAGACAACAGGCGGTAAAGGTCTCCTTTCTGCACGACCGGACGGATGGTCTTGTAATCCGCGATGGCCCTGCGGCACATCTCCTTCTCTTCTTCCGTCATGTCCTTCGGTTGTATCTCCATACCGAGACGGCCACTCATAGCCACGTCGATACGGAACTTCAAAGGTACCGTACGGAATGTCTGGTGATTGGGTGCCGCACTGATATGGCTGGCCATGGCCGGAAAGAAATACGATGTCCCCCACTGCATATAAATACGTTGCAAGGCATCGGTGTTGTCGCTCACCCAAAACTCGTCGAAGTAGGGCAACACACCGTAATTGGCCCGTCCCCCACCTTGTGCGCAAGCTTGCAGGGTCAAGTCGGGGTATTTCTCCCTGATACGGCGGCATACAGCCTCAAATCCGCGATGGTAGGCTATATACAGATGGCTTTGCCGGTTACCTTCAAGATAATGCGAGCCGTGATTCTGTATGCCCATATTGGCATCCCACTTGATATAATCTATACCGGGATACTTCGTCATCAGGCTGTCCACCACGCCGAACACGTAATCCTGTACATCGGGATTGGACAAATCCAACACCAACTGTGTCCCGCCGCGACCGGTTACCGGCTCTCGCCCGGGAGCCTGTACAATCCAATCGGGGTGCTTCTCATACAGTTCGCTCCGGGTATTCGTCATTTCAGGTTCTATCCAAATACCGAATTTGATGCCGCGCTTCTCTGCCTCACGGAGCAACTTGCCCACCCCTCCGGGCAGTTTCCGGCGGTCGGTCACCCAGTCGCCCAAAGAAGTCTTGTCGCTGTTGCGCGGATATTTTCCGCCAAACCACCCGTCGTCCATCACGAAAAGCTCTCCGCCCATGGCCGCGATGTCGGACATCATGGCTTCCATACCTTCTTCGTTGATTTTAAAATATACCCCTTCCCAACTGTTCAACAGGATTTTGCGTTCACGGTCGCCATGCGCCAACTTGTACTTACGCCCCCAACGGTGGAAGTTCCGGCTGGCCTGCCCCAAACCTTCACTGCTGAACGTCAAGGCCAACGGCGGTGTGGTGAAATCTTCTCCCCGCCCCAGATGCCAGGACGAACGGTCTTCGTTGATGCCGGCAAAGAAATGGTGGTATTCGCTTTCATCGGTATTGACACGCAACTTGTAGTTACCGCCATAGCACAAAGCCGCCCCGATGACCCTCCCGTTGTCTTCCTGCGGACGGCCATCCAAGGAAAACATCACTTCCGCATGGGCGGTGTGGGAATTGCGCACGCCATCCTTGTTTTGGATGACCTCCATACCGGGACGCAAAGGCTCTTGCACCAAACGCGCTTCATTGGCCCACGCCCCGTAAAGGCGGGACAACCATACGTCGCCGCGACGCACGGGCAAATAAGCTGAAGCAAACTGCCCGAGCACCACCTCGCCTTTCTCTTCGTTGCGGAAAGAGGACCATGCCTCGATAATGTCCACATCCCGATAAGCCTTGTAATACAACGTCACATAGAAATCATATACCTTGTCTTTCATTCGGATGGAAAGCGTACGGGCCTCACCGGTATCCTTTTCTTCCATCGCGCACACCTCCAACTGCGTGGACAAGTTCCCGTCACTATGCCGGACGGCAAATGCCGCCTCGTGCGGGCAGTCCAGTCCATAAGCCGGATAAGCCGGTTGATCACAGTTCCTGACGTAGCCGATGTTTTCCACATCCAACGGTGAAAGGCTGCGCCCATAATATACATACTTCGGTTCTTCACCCTGTTCCACATCCAACACGAGCGAAGTGTTCGGCGTGGAAAGACAAACGTTACGTGCTTCACTTCCCACAGGCAAGCAAACGGCAAGGCACAATATTCCCCATGCCCGTGCCGCCTTCCTCTGCCACGGGTTCCTGTCATTCAACTCCATTCTTTTATTTTATTAGATTGATCATTCCACTATCAGTACCGTTGTCGAACGTGGCTGTACTGTCAAGACCTTATCCCTTACGACTTCTTTTCCGGGGAAGGTATGTACCCGTCCCTCCGTCGGGACCGCCACCTCGAATGTCCGGTCACGGGTACAGTTCATGGCTATCAGATATTTACCGTAACGCAAGGTATAGAAATCCCCCTTTCCGGCATAGACGCTTTCCTGTCCGGGCTTAAACTCCACACCATCGGGTATCCTCGCTATCGGAAGCTGCTCACCGGTATGAGCCGACTTTACCTCGGGATAGAAATTCCGCGCGGGAGAGAAAAAGAGATTGTTCCGTTCGGGACGGGTGTAGGTATATCCGCTCGGCGTATACCGGATGTCTTCGAACACGGTGGCCACACGGTCGCATTCTGGAGTGATGTAGTGTACACGCGCCAAGAAGTTCACCGCGAAATTGGCCCGCCAATACAAAGATGTGTATAGGATTTCATCCCCGTTCTTCAACGCCACCACGCCTACTTCCTCGTCCGAAAACAGCACGTCCGGCATGCCTTCCGACATGGGCAGACGTCCTTCACGGCGCGGCTGTTTCATAATCAGCTCATATTCGCCCGGCAAACGCAAGAGCGTATAGGTGGAATTCAATCCTCGGTCTTTCATCTTCTCCTTGACCACGGCAAAGAACTGGTTGTCCTCCATCATTTGTTGGGCGTATGCCACCGCTTCTGGATCCAACGTGGCGGCCGCAGCCATAATGGGCGTGCCCTCACGATGGTAGCCGCGCTCACCGTAAGTGATGCCTGCCGGATAATAGCCATGGTCACGCCAACCGATGACCGATTCGCCACGCATGGCGGCATATCCCTCATTATCTGGCGTGGGATAACGGAAATGGCTCCGCGCATGCAGGATTTTCAACATCTGGGCACGAACCAAGGGGTCACGAGTGTCCGTCAGGCCGCGTTCACCCGTAGCCTCATAAAGATGCACCATCCAGTTCAGTATTTCACCATAGCCGCCCACGTAGCCTAATTCCTTGCTCAGTCCGTCCGGTGAGAACTGGTAATACGCCTTCCCCAACGGCCACGTAGGCTGCCCATCGGCCGACAAGCTGCCCGACCATGGGGCTATGCCCATGGATTCATAAATGAACGCCAGGGCTTGCCAGACAGGCAGAGCCTTTTCCGGTGCAAAAACAGCCAACATACGGTTCACGTTATACAGATGTAAATCCACAATCATGCTTTGGTTGGTGTACGAACGGCGGTGTGTCTTGGCATAGTCCACACACGCGGCAAACATGTCCGTCCAGTTTTCCCTCCGCGTACGCCCGTTGGCCATTTTCCCGTCCCACACTTCACGAATCTCCGGCAAGAATACATTCAAAGCCTCGCACAGGGGACCAACTGTCAGCCATGAACCGTCGTAAACCGATTTGGGTTCACGGGCAAAACGTTCATAATATTGGTCGGCCGTACGGATGACCAGCTCCGCCACGGCTTTGTTCCGGTAAGCCACCGTCCAAGGTTCGTGGTAAGCGTATGCCAAAAGGGCTGCAGTTTCCTGATCGATTTCCGTTTTCTTCATATAGCCGGATATCTGGCGGTTCACAAATTGCCTGACTTCCTCCATGACTTCTTCACCCGGTGCCGTACGCACCCGGCGCTCTCCCTGCTCGAATTCCCGAATTTCTTTCTTGGAAGGCCGGAAACAGGCCTCTGTATGGGTATACCCTTTATAAATGGCCTTCGACGGTTTCTCCATTACTTTCTGGTACGCGTCGAAAGAATTTCCGTAACGTGCGATACGTCCGGTGGAGCGGATGCTCAATTCTATTTTCTTCTTCCCTTTCGTCATGCTGAGCGGCAAGGGCACGGTGGTATAAGTAAAATGTCCCGGACGCGGCAAATCCTCATTGGCGATATCCAACACGTCGTAGTCGCCCAAATGGCGGTAACCCACCTGCTTTCCCTCGCAAAACAATATCAACAGATTGCTGTTCCCACTGTCGGAACCCCAAAAACGGGCGGTGAAGTAATTCTGCCGGTCGGGATCTATTTTCATTGTAAAGGTCATATTGCCACCTTCCACCCGTTCACCGGGCACAGGTAACAACACACGGGCCGGTTCTTCCATCCCTCCTCTGACAATCTCGGTTGCCTTGTCGGAAAAACCATGTCTACGCTCGGAAGACGGCTGTCCGAAGACAATCTCGTCCCAAACTCCGGCCACACGTGCTCCCCATATATTCACTGTTCCTATCACCCACACGGCACACCAACAAAATCTCAATATATCCATGGCTCTTTTCTTTTTTAAGGTAAAAATACAAAAACATACTCAGGATTCAATATTCCCCGACAGCTTTAAGATAAGCCCTAACCAACATACGGCCTTTCTGTATTTGCGCCTGTACCGTGCGGCGGCTGACATGGAGTTGCTGTGCAATCTCCTCGGCCGACTTCTCCCTGAAACGGTTCAGGTAATACACGTTCCGGCAAGCCAATGGCAATGCCTTCATCCGTACATGTTCGTTCTCCACCAGACTTTGGGCATGTATTTTCTGCTCCATCTCGTCCGAGGCTTCCGACCGGAAGTCATACATATACGAATAGGCCTCAGCTTTTCTCACCCGTCCCCTCAGCCGGTCGACCAAAATGTTCTGGACGACCGTAAACGCAAGATTACGGATGGTAGCGACACACACCATGTCCCCCATATTCAGGATTCGGATGAATGCGTCCTGCACGGCATCTTCGGCATCCTCCATGTCATGGATACGTTTATAAGCATAAGCCACTAGCTTTTCGCGATAAAGGGCATAAGCTTCTGCCACCAACTCTTTTTTAGGAATTTCGTTCAGCTCTTTCATGATATTATGTGTTTTAATATTTATTCGCCTTTTGGACATCGCAAAATTATGGATTGGAAAATCAAAAAACAACCCCTTGTCCTTTTCATGGCGTTTATTGAGATTTCATCAGACTAATAACTATATAATATACTGAAACACAAATATTTACCCCCCCCATCAGCAGTCTGTAAAAATTGGACGGACTTGCAGATATGAGCTTCCATGCGGGGAACACCACTTTTTCAAGCCTTTTCCACCTAATTTGCAAGGCCAAAACTTGCAATCCTGCGCCTAAAAATATAAATTTGCAGACGTTAACGAAATAAATCGATTCATGAAAGTTTTCCGAACCTATCTATTGATATTTGTTTTTGCCACCATCCTCCCGTATCATAAGTGTATTCCATTAATGGCGAATATCCCCCATCACATACATTATATGACGGATTTAGATGGTTTGCCCAATTATACGGTATACAAAATATTTAAAGACAGCCAAGGAATGATGTGGTTCGGTACGTTCAACGGCATCTGTCGGTTCGACGGCCGTTCGTTTACACATTTTCATATAGACTGCCCAAAACCGTTCAATGCCGTGACAGACATTGTGGAAACTGAAAAGGGAGAAATCCTGTTCGGTACACGCAAAGGACTTTATCTCGTCAACCAACCATTGCAAACCTGTGAACATATCTGTCCTCAAATCAATTATGTCAACGGATTCGGAAAAGTGGGGCACACACTTCTCATCGGAGCAAGAAACGGCTTGTGGCAATACGAAAATCCAGAAAAAGCAGAAACCATCAAAATCGGAAACAACATCATTTCCAAAGGAAATAGCATCAATGACATCACAGACGACGGCAAAGGAGGAGCATGGCTTTGCAGCAACGAGCGCCTGATTCACCTGAACCTACGGCAAAAGACCCTGAAAACGTTTGAAGCAGACCCCAAACTATTCACTGGATACCTTCGTAATATCTGCCGCGTGGGTGAACGCCTATTCATAGGAACAAACAACAACGGTTTGTTTGCCTTCGACCCGGCTACAGCTTCATTCCATCCCTATATCAATATGGACTGCCCGGTCATTTACGACCTCTATTCCGATGGCAAAAGCCAGCTCTATGTCTCTACCGATGGCAACGGAGCCTATATCATAGACACCCATACGAACCAAATCGTACGGACTTTCCGTACAGACACTCCAGACTACCCTCTTCCGGCCAATGCCGTCTATACTTTCTGGCACGATGCGGAACTCGGTATCAACTGGTTCGGCTTTGCCCAAGACGGTGCATGCTACAACTATTACCGACAACCGGTTTTCCAGATTTACCGGTACAAGAACTTCGACACCGGAAAGCTTACCGTACGAAGTTTTTGCATACACGACGGAGACAAAGCCATAGGCACAAGAGAAGGACTGTGGTTTATCTCGGAATCACGGGACATCGTCCACTATTTCACTCCCGAACAACTCGGCGGACGCATCGTGACCAATATCCAATACTTCGGCGGACATTTCGTCATCGCCACCTATGAAAAAGGATTATGCACCCTCAATCCGAAAACTTTGGAACTGCACCATTTGGATCAGGACGAAAAACTGAGAAGCGGTAATTTCAGTCGCATCGAGCCTTTACAAAACCGGTTACTCTTCGCATGCAGCAATATGGGAATTTTTGTGCTCGACACGGATTTCAACATCGTCAAGCACTTCCATAGCCGCAACTCGGAACTACCGGACGGATACATCTGCGACATACAGTTCGACCTTACCGGAAAAGGTTGGATAGGCTGCATAGACAAACTGGCTATTTATGACCCGCTTACACAAACTATCCAAGCCAGAGATTTTCCTAAAAACTATTTTAATAACGAAGCTAACCTGACTTTCAACCTTTGCCGCAACGGTGACATATTGGCCATGTCGGAGACTTCCGTTTTCCGCACCAAATCGGACCTGAGCGAATATACCACGTTGGACCTTTACGACCGCATACAGGTCGGCAACATCTTCTTCGTCACGGAAAACCGGCAGGGAAAATATTGGATTGGTACCGACCGAGGCCTCTTCCTGTTTGAAAAAGATTTGAAACACTACCGCCAGTTCAACGAGACCGATAACCTCCCTTCACTGAAATTCAATCGGAATGAATTCCAAGAAACCCCAGACGGCACATTCTGGTTTGGCTGTACCGAAGGGCTTATCTACATTCCCCGAAAAGACCAGACATTGCTCACACGCCCGACCAGAGGAAAAGTGATACTAAACGAAGCCACGGTAGACGGCTTGCCGTTGTCGCCGTCAGATTTCCACCTACAGTCCACACAGTATAAAATTAGATTAGGTTGGAATTTCCGCAGCCAAACATTGGCTATCGTCCCCCTCTTGCTCAACTACGGGCATCCGCAAGGCCGGTATTATGAATATTCGATAGACGGAAGCGATTTCCGTTCTTATGCGGAAGGGGAAAACATCTTGTTCAACAGACTATCCTTAGGCAACCATGACTTGAAAATCAGGTTAGCCGGACACGAGGAGACCGCTACGACATGGCAAATCTCCGTGCGTCCCTCCATTCTGTTCTATCTGGAAACCTTGCTGTTCATCTTGTTGCTCCTCGCGACATGGCAGTTCCACGTCCTCAAGACCAAACGCATGAGGATCAAACAGGCCTTTTCCCGCAAACATCAAATGGACATGGCCATCGCAGCCTCCCGGGCAATCAGGATGCAAAAGGAACGGGACGAACAGAAGAAAAAGGAGTACGAAGAAGCACGGGCACAGGCTTTGTACCAAAAATCCAAAATGAACCACAATGAACACAAAACCATCTATAAAAAAATCAAGGAATGCATGGAGCAGGAAAGGCCGTATACCAACCCCAACCTGCGCCTCACGGAACTGGCCTCTATGGCAGATACGACTCCGGCCAAACTGTCACAAATGCTCAACCAACATTTGAAACAGACTTTCTTCGACTTCATCAACCTTTACCGAGTGGAGGAATTCAAACGCCGCGTGACAGACGAGAAGAACAGCCAGTACACAGTGTCGGCCATCGCTGAAGCCTGTGGCTTCAAACGTTCCACTTTTTTTGCCACCTTCAAGAAGTTCGAACATTGCACGCCCACAGAGTGGTTGCAAAAGAAAGAAGCTGAACGCCCGTCTAAAAACAAAGCGAAAGCGTCAAAAGACAAGCAAACCGGAATGGACTGACAATATGTCAAAAAGTAAATCCTTGCCTCACGAGAATCCGTGATTTCCACTTTTCCGTAAGACGAACCGGAAATAACGGATTCTCGTGAAGATTGAAAAAGTCAAGAAGAAAGCAAAATTTGCCCTTTACGTTCCTTATGGACTTGTTAACCGGCCCATGCAATACGGTTCACAAGAAACTTCCGCAGACAAGATGCAACGGAAGTACATTTTGGCACTTCGTCTATCCACGTTTTTACGAACCAAATAGAGTTTTTCCACCTCAAAAAGCCATGCTTTCGGGCGTTTTCAGCCTCCCCAAACACCAAAAGGCAAAGGCACACCCGTCATTCTGCGCCGAATGATTTTCCACCTTGCTCCAAACGATTTTTCATTCGCCTGAAAGAAATTCGCATTTTTCCGGAATAAAAGGCGTTTTCCTGCATATATTCCGTATAATTATTCACGAAACACAATTTTCAGAGAAATTATTTCTATTTCCCGGCTTCCTGAAATCTTCATTTCACTTACATTTTGATTCAAAAACGTACTATCGTATGACACATAGGCAAATACAACGAGTCCATAGCCCTTGTACTCCCCTCTATCCGTCAACGGCGGAGGACATAAAAGCTGCGCTCCACAGGTTCGGCCGTCTGTACCTGCCCGGGCAAGCCGTATTGCCAGGCCACCACCGTCACCTTCACCGGGAACTTGGCACGGGGCGGGATACGGGTCAGGCGCAAAGCCGAACCTTCCACCTCGGCAGGTCCCTCCTTTACATAATAAGATACAGGAAGACCGCAATCCGAAACTGCCTTGAGCGACACCACATCCGTCCCCTCCCCGACATCTTCCAGACCGGGAAAGAGCAAACATTGCCGTTTACCCTCTTTAAGGGGCTGCTGGACGCGGCGCTCTGCTTCCTGATCTACAAGCCCCTCTCTCCCCTGCTGCACAAGTAAACTGATCCGCACATATCGATCCTCAAAGCCGATGCGGTCCCTTTCGGGGCTGCATCGGCTTTTTGTTATGCGTCTTGAAAAACTCCAAATTACCTGATCGCTGGTCTGCGCTGCACCACTAAATATATAAGCGCCACCAGAACGGCAAAAGCCGCATACAGAAGGGCCTCTGCCTTCACTGAAACGGTCACCGCCTGCGGCTGATCCACCCCGTTTCCGCTGTCGGAACGAATTCTTACCTCTTGCGCGTTTTTTTACCGAAATTCAGCATTTTTGATCTCAAATTCCATAGTTAACCCCTTGACAACGGCGGGTATCTGTGCTATTTTACCAGTAGAGTTTCGGATATTCGTTGTGCATTCATATATCCGAACGGCAAAGACTTTTTATCCAACAACTACCGCCTTGCGGAACACAGCTCTGAAAGATTGGAGTCCACCTTCATGGAATATCACAATCCAACCCTGCGGGTCCTCCGGATTCTGGAGCTGATCGACGCCAATTCCGGCGGTCTGAGCCTGACGGAGATCGCCAATCTTCTGGACCTGCCAAAGGGTACCATTTCCCCCATTCTGAAAACACTGGCTGCCACCAATTACGTTATGACGGACGGCAGTCTCTACAAGATCGGTCCCCATACCTTTGAATTGGGGCTGTCCTACGCCAGCGGCCAGAATGCTCTGTCCATTATCCGCAGTGAAATGCGCAGCATCGTCTCCCAAGTAGACGAAGTCTGCCAGATGGGTGTGCTGGTAGGTCAGGATGTGCACTACCTCTTAAAAGAGGAGGGCCACGCCATCATCTCCATTATCAGCGATGTGGGCCACCACCTCCCTGCTCATGTCACCGGCCTGGGCAAAGCGCTTCTCTCCGGCCTGACGGACGATGAGGTCCGGCAGCTTTACGCGGGATATCACTTCTTCCCCTACACGCCAAACTCCATTATGGATCTTGATACCCTCATCGCGGCGCTTCAGGACATCCGCAGCGCCGGGATCGCCTATGAAAGCGAGGAATCCACCGCTGAGATCTGCTGCGTGGCAGTCCCGCTGGCTGAAAACGGTCAGGTCAAGGCGGCTATCAGTGTAACCACCCCCAAGTTCCGGTACACCGATGAAAAAAAGCAGCAGATCACCCAGCTGCTTCTGAAAAAACGGCAGTTGATCGAAGAGAGCTGCCGTATTCAGAATTGCAGACTGGTTTTCTGACCTTCATGTGTTACCATCTGCGGATGGTGCCTATATATGTAAAAACAGCATATTCAGATAAGAAAGATAGGAAGGATCTTGCGTATGAAGAAAAATTACGTAGTCATGGACGGCAACACGGCAGCCGCGTACAGTGCGTACGCCTTTACCGAGGTGGCGGCCATCTACCCCATCACCCCGTCCTCCCCCATGGCGGAAAAGGTGGACGAGTGGTCTGCCAAGGGCAAGAAGAACCTGTTCGGCTCCACGGTGGACGTGATCCAGATGCAGTCTGAGGCCGGCGCTGCCGGCACCTGCCACGGTTCCTTGCAGGCTGGCGCTCTGACCACCACCTTCACCTCCTCTCAGGGCCTGATGCTGATGATCCCCGCCATGTACGCCATGGGCGGCCAGTTCCTGCCCAGCGTCATGCACATCGCCTCCCGCGTGGTGACCTCCAACCATCATTCCATCTTCGGTGACCATACGGACTTCATGCCCTGCCGTATGACCGGCT